>Ga0210403_10005708_pt1 | contig 10516 bp, 8 predicted proteins | sample IncBWC19MmetaG_FD_150863 | JGI IMG/M metagenome (GOLD analysis project Ga0210403, IMG submission 150863) | Forest soil microbial communities from Barre Woods Harvard Forest LTER site, Petersham, Massachusetts, United States - Inc-BW-C-19-M | ecosystem: Environmental > Terrestrial > Soil >... | reverse complement strand
AGCTTTACGCCCACGAACAGCGCCAGCCGCGATTTGAGCCATTGCCGCGGTATCCCGCGGTCGAGCGCGACTTTTCTTTTGTGTTCGAAGACTCACTAACTTTCCAACGGATTCGCGAAGCAATTACCAGTTTCGAACTTAAAGAGTTGCGTAATCTTATTCCCGCTGAAGTTTTTCGAGGCGGTGTAATTCCAGCCGGGAAATACTCCTTGCTTCTCCGTGCCAAGTTTCAATCGAACGATCGTACTTTGCGGGAAGAGGAAGTGGCCCAATGGTCGGCCGAGATCGTCAAAACGCTCGAAGGCCTTGGCGGTAAGCAGCGAGCCTAACCTGAAGTCGGCTTCGTCCACGACCTAAACAATCGCGACCCCTCTCTGCACCCCATCCGGAATTCCCACCCTCCATCATTCGAAGACTCTATCGCGCGTTTTGCCTGTGCTACTCTGAGCCCATCATGGGCAACACTTCCGCTCCGCCGAAGCAATTCCTCAGCGACAAAGTTGGATTCTTCACCGAGTCTGTCATCCGCGACATGACGCGGCAGGCGGCGCTTTATGGTGCGGTCAATCTTGCACAAGGATTCCCCGATTTTCCGGCTCCGGCTGAAATCAAACTGGCAGCTCAGGAGGCGATCGCTGATGACGTCAATCAATATGCCATCACCTGGGGATCGAAGAATCTCCGCAATGCGATTGCGCGGCACACGCAGGAATGGCAGGGGATTTCAGTTGATCCCGAGACTCAGATCACGGTTTGTTGCGGTTCGACCGAGGCGATGATCTCCACTCTGCTCGCCACTTGCAATCAGGGAGATGAGGTGGTGATCTTTGAGCCGTTCTACGAAAACTATGGACCCGACTCGATTCTTTCCGGAGCGAAGCCACGGTTCGTGAAACTGCGTCCGCCTGATGCGGACGATGGCGAGTGGACTTTTGATGAGCGCGAACTGCGAGCCGCGTTTCATCGCGGAACCAAGGCAATCATTGTTAATACACCAAACAATCCCACGGGCAAAGTATTCTCGCGCGATGAACTGGAGATCATTCGCAATCTTTGCGTGGAATTCAAGGTGCTCGCAATCACCGATGAAATCTACGAGCACATTCTCTATGACGGCAAGCAGCATATTTCGATTGCGACTTTGGACGGGATGCGGGAGCGCACGGTCACGATTAATGGGATGTCGAAAACTTTCAGCGTGACCGGTTGGCGAGTGGGATGGACAGTGGCTCCGCCTTTAATTACAAGTGCGATTCGCAAGGTGCATGACTTTCTTACGGTAGGAGCTCCCGCGCCTTTGCAGGAGGCAGGGGCGGTCGCGCTGGGGATGCTGGCTGACTACTATTTGAAGCTGGCGGTAGGGTATTGCCAGCGGCGCGATCGTCTGATGCCTGCGTTGACTGAAGCCGGATTTCGGTGCTTCCGGCCCCGTGGCGCTTACTACGTCATGACTGACATCAGCGGATTCGGTTTCGCTGATGATCTCGAGTTTACGAAGTATTTGGTAAAAGAAATTGGAGTGGCGGCGGTGCCGGGGTCAAGTTTTTATCGTGATCCTAAGGATGGGGCACGGCAGGTGCGGTTTGCGTTCTGCAAGAAAGATGAAACGCTGGATGAAGCAGCGAGAAGATTAGGGAATCTGCGGAAGTAGCCGTGCTGCGCTCGACTGGGCGGATGAGGGCATCCGCCCCTACGTGGGTCTTTAGTTTTTTACGCTGGGATTCTGACTCTGGGTTTTCTGGGATTGCTTTAGCATTTCGGCGATCTGCTGGTGGACGCTGTAGTTAACCGCCTCCATGTGCTTCTGCATGATTGGCGTCATGGTCCGCATCGACTCGGCCATGATTGCGGGCATTTCGCGTAGGACTTTTTCTCCGGTGGGAGAGGTGTAGAACGCCGTGAGAGTTTCCATGTCGCCTTTCGTGAAATGCTTCTGGTATGAGGGCACCATTGCCTGAGTCATGTCATCCCAGGGCATGTCCTTTATCATCGCGTCCACCCTCTGGTTGGTCTGCGCCTCGAAGTCCGCCGGGAGCCTGTCTTTATCTCTCATATATTGCTCGTGCACCATTTGGTGCATAGGCGCCGACATTACCTCGATCATCTTGTTGAGCATGTCGTGATAATTGATCGCCTGTAGATATCGCTCCACATCCTCTTTGCTGGCTGGAGCATCGGCGTTTGCGGCGGCTTGCTGGGCTACACAATTCCAGCAAAAGGCGAGGGACAGGATTACGGCGATCAGAAACCGTCTCATGGCAGACCTCCAAGGATGATGGGGGAATGTAAAGAGTATTCCGCCTGGCAATTCTTCTCCAAGTTACGCAAGTCACCGCGCTGGAGTCGAGCTTTGCTCGACTGGACAGCCGACGGCGGCTGTCCCTACGTAAGCTACTTTGTGGGGAGGACGAATGACTTTACTACGATGTTGTTAGGCTGCACGCCCACTGGGATCATTGTTAGGAGGGAGTATTCCGTGGGTTCTAATTTCGTGGGCCTTCGTTTTTGGATTACTGTTACATCCCCCGACGCTGAATCTAGTACGAGCAAATAGTTCTGGCTCTGTGAGAGCGCAAGTCCGTCGGGATGGCTTCCTACCGTCAATACGGCAATTAATTTTCCGAGATCGATGTCGTAAACGGCGACTGCGTCCGAACCAAAATTGCTGATGTAGGCACGCGAATTGTCGGCTGTGACGACTGCCCGCGCTGGATTTTCGCCAATCAAGTAGCTGCCGCTGATCTCGTTTGTAGTGGTCTCGATGATCGAGATATTTGAGGAGTCGAAGTTTGAAACCATCAGTTCGCCTCCGTCGGGTTTCATAGCCAACTGTACGGGGGTTTTGCCTACGTCGAGGAGCGCCAAAAGCGAACCGGACTTTAGATCGATGGAGGCCACCTGGCCCGATCCGGTGCATGCAACGAAGGCTTTGCTGTTGTCGGGAAGAATAGCAATGTCTTCGGGCTGCTGACAGACGGGAACTGTGGCGCGCACCACGAGTTGATGGGTATCGATTTCTGAGACCGTATTGTCGCCGCGATTGCTGACCACCAAAGTGCCGCCGTCTGGCGAAACCCTCGCAAGTCCAGGCGATTTTCCCACGCGGAGTGTGCCGATTACGCGGCGCGCATCGAGATCAATCACGGAAACATTCGCAGAGCCCGAATTGGCTACATATCCACGTTTGCCGTCACTAGAAACATCGATGAAGAAAGGCTTCCCATGAACCCCGATAGTGGCGACAACCTGATTGCGCTCGGCATTGATGACGCTAACATTATTCGAACCAGTGTTCACTACGTAGATTTCATTCTTCTTACTGTTCGCGGCCACGCCAGTGGGTTCAGTGCCAACGGGAATCGTCTTCGCGGGTTCGAACGTGCGTAGGTCGATTACCGTGACGCTGTTGCTTTTGCCATTGGTTACGTATGCGTATTCGCGATAGGCGGGGCCGTAGTCCGGCAGGGCGCGCGGACGAAAATACCACCAGCCAAGGGCGGCCAGTGCAGTCAGCAACAGGAAAGTAAAAAAGAACTTTTTCAATATTGGGGATCAATTCGCTAAACGTTAAATCGGGTGGGCACGGCTGAAGTCGTGCCCTTCTCGGTTTCGCAAATGGAGTTCAAAACTCATTGCGAGTCCACGTCTCAAGGAAGTCTGAGTGCCGACACCCGCGCTTCCGTCTTGCTCACCGTTCTTCCCACGACCGGTGCGATTTGACGAATCTGCTCCATTAGTTCATCGAATTGCTCGGGATACAACGACTGAATGCCATCGGAAAGGGCTTTATCGGGATCATGATGAACTTCGACCATCAAGCCGTCTGCTCCGACGGCAACCGCGGCACGAGACAGTGGAGTAACTTTGTTGCGCTTGCCGGTGCCGTGACTTGGGTCCACGATGATGGGCAAATGGCTCAAGCGCTGGACTGCGGGAATCAAACTGAGGTCGAGAGTATTCCGCGTGTGATCGGCGAAAGTGCGGACTCCACGTTCGCACAGGATTACGCTGTAGTTGCCTTCGCTCATTACGTATTCAGCCGCCATCAGCAACTCTTCCAGCGTTGCAGACATGCCTCGCTTCAGCAGCACCGGCTTGCTGGCTCGCCCCGCACGCTTCAGCAGCGAGAAATTCTGCATGTTGCGGGCGCCGATCTGGATGATGTCCGCGTATTCTTCGACGAGATCGAGCGATTCATTATCGACGGCTTCTGTGACAATCCTTAGTCCAAACTTGTCGCGGACTTCTGCCATGATTCGAAGTCCCTCTTCTCCCAATCCTTGAAAGGAATATGGGGACGTGCGCGGCTTGTACGCGCCTCCGCGAAAAAACTGCGCCCCGGCGTGGTGAACTCGTTCCGCTACTGCGAACGCCTGTTCGCGGCTCTCAATTGCACAAGGTCCGGCCATAATTGCGAGGGCGGGCCCGCCGATGGCTGCGTCGGTACCCCGGAAGGTGATCACCGTGTTGTCCTGCCGGAAATCGCGGCTGACCAGTTTGTACGGCTTGGTGACACGGATGACTTCCTGCACGCCTGGCATTTCATCCAGTGTGCCGGTTTCGATCTCGCCTTGATTTCCGGTGATGCCGATGGCAGTTCTCTCGGCACCCGGAATCGAATGCGCGCGATACCCCAACGCTCCGATCTTTTCGCAGACCGCCCGAACCTGTTCGGGAGTAGCGTGCGCTCGCATGACAACTAACATGAATTCACCCCAAAGATCACCAGTTTATCTTTAGTTACGTGTTGCGACAAACGGTTCGCTGCCAACTAATCTGGTTGCCGTAGGTTGTTGCCATAAATCATCTTGTCATCCTGAGCGAAGCGAAGGACCCATGTATTTGATCTTTTTGACGCGGGTATGCATAGGTCCTTCGCTTCGCTCAGGATGACAATTCAAATTGGGTGTTTTCGGGACACCGGCGTAGATTGCGAACCAGCCCAGGCTTGCGCCGCCGCGACGCGTCGTGAAATAGCCGGGTGAGAATGAAAAAGCCATTCCACCCATTTGGAAGGTGTACGCTCGGCCAGGTTTTGTTCTGCCAATTTGTTCATCGACGAAATAAACGGGTCTACGTTGGCAATGGACTCGAAGGCGTAACGGTCGGCTTGGCGCTCGTTGTAGCGAGAGTACGCATTCAGTGCGGGCAATAACAATACCGACAATACCGTGGATACTAGAACCAGTAGGGGCAGATTCGCGAAATCGGATAGCGTCTCGAACATGTGCAGGCGGTCCACCGCATAGTGGAGGACCCAGTTCGCGGCCCAGAACCCGACGAAGGTAGTTGCAGCCTGCATTGCGATACTTTTGAGTATGTGACGATGCACGTGGTGTCCAAGCTCGTGGGCGAGGACGGCTTCAATTTCGTCGGGCGAAAAGTTGTTCAGCAGAGTGTCGGCTAAAATGATGCGGCGCGTGCTACCCAATCCGGTAAGCGCTGCGTTGGCCTTCTTGCTCTTTTCGGAGAGATTCCATTTGTAGACGCCCCGCACCCTGGTCCCGGCTCGCTCGCCGAGGTGCACTAATCTCTGTTTAAGATCCTCGTTATCGAGAGGCTCGAATTTGTAAAAGATTGGAAACAAAATTACCGGGGCAAGCTGAGCGAGAAGTACGAACAATCCTAGAAATACCGCCCACGCGACCAGCCACCAATGCTGCGGAAAGTGGCGAAGAATCGAGTAAAGCAATTCGACGACGATTCCTCCCAAAACCAATCCGACAAGAAAGCCTTTGGCCTCGTCCAAAAGCCAAGCAGTGACGGTCTGATTCGAAAGATGGTAGCGATGCTCAAGGCGAAAGCCGTAATAGTCCAGTCCAGCGCCAAACAGTTTGCCAATCACCATCAACATCAACACATATAGAAAAACCGCGAAGGTGTAGTTTTGATAAGCGGCGCGGTATGCAATGTCGCGAAGAGTACCCGTCCAACCTGTGAGCAAGACGACAATCAAAAGTGCGAAACCTAGAACGAAGTCGGCGATTCCGAGCCAGCGATGGATATGGTTATAGCGCCGGGCGTCTGGAGAATCGGTTGTTAGTGGTGGAGTTTCAGCGAGACTCATCATTCAGCTTTGATTATGCCGCAATATTCGCTGTTTCGGGTGAGTGAGTTTTACTCGGAAGGCGCAGCACCGCGGCACGCCATTTGGACACAAATATTCGTCCACTGCATGGCAGAGCTTTGCTCCGCGGGCAGATGAGGGCATCCGCCCCTACGTGGCTCCGACAAAGGCTTCGGCCCGGGATAGTATTTCGCTGACTAGTTCCGGGGATGCCGCCTCGGAATACACTCGGAGGAGTGGCTCGGTGCCGGAAGCTCTGAATAGAACCCAGGCGTCCGCTCCATTGCCGTCTTTGGGCGCATCGAGGAAGAACTTAATACCATCGAGATTTTCTTTGCGCGCGATCGAATAATTGCCGAGTAGTCTGGTCCCTCCGTCTTTTGCTCTTTTTATCGCGCTCTGCTTGATTTCTTCAGAAATATGCAAGTCGCGGCGACCGTAAAAATGTGGACCATATTCGCGCTGGAGATCGGCCACTAGTTCGCCCAAAGGCTTGCCCTCCTGGGCCATCACGTTGGCTAAAATCAGGGAGTTGAGAATGCCGTCGCGTTCAGGCAGAAAACGCGAATATCCGATCCCGCCAGACTCCTCGCCGCCAATCAGAATTTCGCGTTCCATCATGAGATCGACGATGTATTTGAAGCCGATGGGACACTCGTTCAATTTGCGGCCGTAGCGGGAGGCAATTCGATCCAACATTCGGGTGGTGTTGAATGCACGGACGACCTCTCCCGGCCATTTCTTTCTCTCCAGCAACCAGCGCAAGATGACGGAAAATATTTTATGAGAGTCGACAAAGCTGCCGTCTTCGGCAACCGCGCCAATGCGATCCGCGTCGCCGTCAGTCGCGAAACCAGCGTGACAGCTCTCATTGACGACGGTTTGTTGCAGCACAGCAATGTGCGGTTCAATTGGTTCTGGGTTGATGCCGGGGAATAACGGATTCAGTTCCTGGCGAATGGCGACGTGCTGAATGCGATGTTCCTCAAAGATGTGGGCGAGCACGCCGCGTCCCGAGCCATGCATGGGATCGATTGCGAATTTGAAGTTTGCCTTGGCAATGAGATCCAGGTCCACGAACTTTGAGATCGCCTGGATATATGGCAGTTTCAAATCAACTTCTTCGATCTTTGCTTTCTGACCTTTCGGCATCATGCCGGCATGAAGTTCGTCCTCAATGATCTTCATGATCGCTGGAGTGGCGGAGCCGCCAAAATTGCCTTTGAACTTAACCCCATTCCAGTTCCAGGGATTGTGACTCGACGTAATGATCACGCCTCCCGCAGCCCCCCGCGCCTTCACAGCCAGAGAAATAGCGGGAGTGGGTGTCGAGTCACTGCAAAGAGTAACTGCGATTCCCGCCTCAGCAATAACCTCCGCGGCAATGCAAGCTGCGGGCTTGGAAGCGAAGCGGGTGTCGTAGCCGACAATCAATCCCCGGCCGGAGTCTTCGTTCTTCAAAACGTAAGCAGAAATTGCGCCGGCGACCCGCCGAACGTTATCAAACGTAAAATCGTCGGCGATGATGCCACGCCATCCGTCGGTGCCAAACTTAATCTTCTCTGTCATGTTGAAGTCGTGGGACTAAGGGATTAAATCAACCTGTGAAGTTTTTGTTCGTCGAGATGCTTCACAACTTTTCCCACGTCCTGAGCGTGTTCCCAGGTTGTAATCAAAAGGGCGTCATCCGTCTCGACAACTACAAGATTGCTGACGCCCACCGCAGCCACGAACTTGCCAGGCGCGTGGATATAATTCCCCTCTGCATTCAGCGTGAAGACGCCTTCGCTCGTAATCAGATTGCGATCCTGGGTTGGACGTTTTGCAACGTTATGCTCGTGAAGTGCAGTCCAGGAGCCAAGATCATTCCATCCGAAGTCGGCGGGCAGGCAGAAAATATTGGATGCGCCTTCTCCCCTTTCAGAGCGTGGTTCCAGCACCGCATAGTCAATGCTGATATTTTCGCTTTTCGGATAGAGCCGTTTAAATGTCTGCGGAAACTTCGATGTGCCCAATGTGGCGGCAATCTGCTCAAGCAAAGAAGCGGTCTTCGGAAGATATTCCCTCAGGGCGTTCACGAGCGTTCGAGCAGTCCACAGGAACATGCCGCTGTTCCAATAGAAGTTCCCAGCCGCGACAAATTCCGCGGCACGTTGGGAATCGGGCTTTTCGGTAAAACGCTGAACCCGGAATGCACCGTTCGGAGTTGGCGCCCCCGCCTGGATATATCCGTAGCCAGTTTCGGGACGTGACGGACTAACTCCAAGTACAACAATGTTCTCTCCGGCTGAAGCAAGTTCTATGCCGCTTTTCAGTACGGTCCGATACCTTTCAATATTGCCGATCACATGGTCGGAGGGAAATAGCCCAATCACGGCGTCGGGTGACGTGCGTTCGAGGATGAAAGCCGCGAGGCCGATTGCGGGCGCAGTGTTGCGTCCCACGGGCTCGGCAAGGATTTGTTTCTTTTCCAGACGGGGTAGCTGCCGGACGATCTCGTCACGCAAGTCGTCGTTACTAATCACCCAAAAACGTTTTGGAGGAGCCAGTCCGACCAGGCGCGTCACGGTTTGCTGAATCATGGTCTGCTTGCCATCCAGCGCCAGCAATTGTTTGGCCCGCCGCTTACGACTCAGCGGCCAGAAGCGCGTTCCGCGCCCGCCCGCAAGAATGACCGGATAAAAATCGAGATTTTTCTTCGCCATAGCTGAGTGTAAGGCAACTGCTCCGAAGCTACATCCGAGTTGCAGGCTCCGGTAATTGACCGCCGGGAACGCTGCTCTTTAAGAACTCAATTGACCACTGCGGACGAACGCTGAATTTTCCGGCGCACGCAGGGACCGCCACCGCGTCCCCCTTTGCGAAGGTCACCGGCTCCCTGCCTTCGCTCTCCACGATCCCACAGCCTTCGACCGCAACGAGAATCTGCACCGACGTGTGTCCGGAGTCGTCTTGCGTTTGAAATTCCTGCGCGTCTTTAAGCGCATAGAGGTCAACGGCGAAGTATGGCGCGGCGACCATTTGGGAACGAAGATTGCGAGTTCCATTCATTTGCGTGGGAGCTGGATGCACCACTTTGCCGGACAACACTTTCTCCTTGACGGCTGCCAAGCCCTCTTTAAGATGCAATTCGCGCGGCCGGCCATAGTCATACAACCGGTACGTCGTATCCGACTGCTGTTGGGTCTCGACAATGATCGAACCCGGGCCCAAGGTGTGCACCGTGCCGCCCGCGACGTAAATCATTTCACCGCGGAAAACATTCAACCAGTTGAGGAACTCCTCGGCCCGCTGATCTTGAATCGCCTCTTCAAAGCGCTGCAAAGTGACGCCAGACTTCAGACCGAGTCCGATCTGCGCTCCGGGCTTGGCATGCGCAATATACCAGCATTCTGTTTTGCCGCAGGGTAACCCAGCCTTCTCAGCGCAAGTATCATCGGGGTGCACCTGCACTGAAAGTTTTTCGTGAGGGAAAAGAAATTTCATCAGCAGTGGGAATTGCTTCTGGTTCTTAACGGAGTCCCCCACTAGCTCCGCGCCGTACTTTTGGCTGAGGTCGGCAAGTGACTTTTCTTTAAAAGGACCATTCGCGACCTTGCAGTTATTTCCGGTAAGCCACGCTTCGCCAATTTTCTCCTCGAAGCGGTGACCCGGGTATACGGGAGAGAGATCCAGAGTTCCCCAAGGACGCGGGTCGAAGAGAGGTCGCATCAACAATGGGTAAAGGTCAGTCATGGCATGAGGCATGGGAAAAGCAGTGCCTATATCCGGCACGCCGATCCGCAAACTAGAAGCTTAATGCAGCGGCGGGGCTGTTTGAAGCGGGAAATATCGGTCTCAACCTATAGCGCCGAAAGGAACTTGCGCAGACGCTCCAAGCCACGGTCAAGCTCCCCTATCGATGTGGCGTAAGAAATACGAATGTGCTCGCGGGTTCCGAACCCTTCTCCGGGAACCGTCGCGACGTGAGCCTCGCGCAGCAACTTTCCCGCCAGATCCGACGCGGAGTTTATGCCGCTACGCCCGAAAAATGCCGACACGTTTGGATAGACGTAAAACGCGCCCTCTGGCAGCGCGCATTTCACTCCCGGAATCGCACGCAGACCTTTGACCACATGGTCGCGAAGCTTGATGTACTCCTGCCGCATTTCTTCGACACAATGCTGCGGCCCGTTGAGCGCTTCGACCGCTGCTTTTTGCACGATTGAAGTGGGATTGGATGTCGACTGACTCTGCAATTTCTGCATCGCGCTTACCACCTGCGCGGGCGCCAGCACGTATCCCAGCCTCCATCCTGTCATCGCGTACGTCTTAGAGAGAGAACCTACAATCACCATCCGCTCTCGATACTCCCGCAACGATCCAACGGAGAATAGCTCGCCGGTATAGTTCAGGTAGACGTAACATTCGTCGGAGATGACCCAAATGACGCGTTCCGAGGCAAGTTTC
>Ga0210403_10005707_pt1 | contig 10517 bp, 11 predicted proteins | sample IncBWC19MmetaG_FD_150863 | JGI IMG/M metagenome (GOLD analysis project Ga0210403, IMG submission 150863) | Forest soil microbial communities from Barre Woods Harvard Forest LTER site, Petersham, Massachusetts, United States - Inc-BW-C-19-M | ecosystem: Environmental > Terrestrial > Soil >... | reverse complement strand
GAAGATTTCTTCGATTTGTTGGAAGACCTGGCGGATGAGGTGATGCGAGCCGATGGGGCGTTGGACGCCGGGGAGAGAGAGGTCGATGTGTTCGCCCTCAATAGTATGCCACGGGGCTTCCAGTGGAGAGTGAGGGAGCACTTGCTGGATCGCAGCAGCTTCTTGGGTTTGCGCAGGTGGCTGCTGGCCATTAACCGTACGAGCGGGAAACCGGGCTTCACTGTGAGCCAGCGCGGGGAGTCTGTCCCGTTGAGCTCGACGTTCGCTTAGCGTGGTAACGACGAATCCGCCGTCGGCCAGTAGTTCCTGAAAGTGTTGGCCTACCTGTTGGCGAAATCGGGACTCGGCCTTAAGCCAGTTCGTTACTACCCTCTTGCGAATGCTTCGTTCGTTGCGCCCTATCCAACGTACCCGAAGTTCTTCGAGATCCTGGTATTCAATTTTGTCGCCAAGCTCTTTAACAAACTCGTCCCGCAGATTGTCGAATAGTTGTTTGACATCCTCTGGCGAGGACAGTTCTAGCTGCGTGATTTGATGATCGATCTTGCCGAGAGCTTCGCTCATATCTTCCATAGCAAGGGGGAATCGTGCCAAGCAGGGGCGCAGCATGCTGCGCCCCTACAAGGGCAAATACGGCTACGCCTTTTTGGCTTGGGGCGGCGCGGCGGCTTTGGCGCTGGCGACCAGGCTGGTGAAGGCGGCGGCGTCCTTAACCGCGATGTCCGCGAGGATCTTGCGATCGAGGGAGACGCCGGCGGCTTTCAGGCCGTGAATCAATTGGCCGTAGGTTAGGCCATTGTTGCGGGCGGCTGCGCCGATGCGCTGAATCCAGAGTTTGCGATATTCGCGTTTTTTTACGCGGCGATCGCGCTTGGCGTAACGGTCGGCGCGATTCGCGGCTTCCTGCGCGGATTGGTAGAGCTTGCTTTTTGTGAGAAAGAAGCCTTTTGTCCGTTTGAGATACTTCTTACGACGAGCGCGGCGCTTTGTGCCGCGTTTTACGCGTGCCATGGGTTTTTCTCCTTAAGTTGGAGACAAAGGCGGTGCGCTCACGCGAAGAAAAACGCGTTCGGCAGCGGGTTTGTCTCTGATTTGTTGCAGGCCGCTTTTGTTTGCCTTGCGGCAAAACATTTTTTGCGGCTTATCGGCCGGCAGGCACCCGTGAAGCGCTGCCTGGCGCGATGTCGAGAATCGAAAAAAGAAATTCGAAACTCGAAGATCGGTGAAGCTTACGGCGCGTACGGACTAGCCGTAAGGAAGCATTTGGCGGACGGCGGCTACGTCTCTGGGACTGACCAGCGTCAGCTTCTTGAGTTTGCGCATGCGGCCGGGGGCTTTTGTGCCCATGAGGTGGCGCTTGCCGGAGTGCATGCGTTTGATTTTGCCGTTCGCGGTGATTTTGAAACGCTTGCGGGCGCCGCGATGAGTTTTCAGTTTCAGTTTTGGTTTCGTCGAATTCCGTGGCATAGCTTGAAATGCTCTCCTTGACGGGCGGGGCTTTCGCCGCCGTCACAATTCTTTGTTTCGTGTAATCGATCATCGGGCGGGGCAAGCCCCGCCCCTACAAATTTCACTGCGACTGCTGGGCGTTGGCCGCTGGCTGGCCGCTGGGCTTGGCTACGGTGGCGCCTTTTTTCGGCGCCAGCAGAGCGACCAAGACGTTGCCTTCCATGCGCGGCATCGTTTCGATCTGGCACTGGTCGGCAATTTCCACCAGCAAGCGATTCATCTTGGCGCGGCCGACTTCCTGGTGCGCCATTTCGCGGCCGCGATGGAAAATCATCGCGCGAACTTTGTGGCCGTCACCGAGGAAGCGGATGATCTGGTTTTTGCGAACCTGATAATCGTGCTCCGCGGTGGCGGGACGAAACTTTACTTCTTTAAGTTGCGAACCACGGCTGCTCTTGCGCTGTTCGTGCGCTTTTTTGTTGGCCTGGTAGAGATATTTGCCGTAGTCGGTGATCTTGCAGACTGGAGGGTCCGCCGTGGGCGAAATCTCCACCAGATCAAGACCGCGCTCGCGCGCCAACTTCATGGCCTCGAATGGCTGCATGACGCCAAGCTGGCCGCCCTCTTCATCAATCACCCGGATCTCGCGAGCGCGAATCCGCTCGTTGACGCGGATGCGATCGCTCTGCCGGAAGCTGCGTTCTGCGATATTCCCCCCTAAGTGCTGAAAGGCGCCGTGCTGCCCGCCTCGCCGGGCTGGGCCCGAATCGTTGTGACGCCGTCGACACGGCAAGAAAGCAGCCGGGGACGGGTTTCAAAGTATAGCATGTAGCGGGATTGGTTGGGCAAGGGGTTGGTGGAGGCAAGTAGGAGCGTGGCGGAAGAGGCGGAGCTCAGGAAGAGACGTTCATGACTTTTCCGCCGGGGCCTGCGATGCTGGCGTGGAGTCGTGGCTTTTCGGAGTGCGCGATGGGAACCTCGAGATTGAGAAGAGCGGAGAGGTGGTTTATCTCGGCGTCATTGGGAGCTTCGAGGTCGAAGCGAACGATTTTGCAGCCGGCGGGCGCGTCAGCGGAGGGGTGGATGGTGTCGGCGCTCCACTCGATGAAAAACGGGAGAAGGCCGGACTGATCGTCCTTGAGATTGAGAGTCTTCCATTGGAGGAGGCGGCCGTCGGGACGCTTGCGCGAGCCGGGATTGGGGCCGTCGAAAGCGATGTTTGCATCGCGAAGGCGAGTCGCAAATTGGTCCAGGTCGCCGGGATGAGCGGCCCAGCCAACGAGGCGCGGCTCGATGATTTGCGCCAAGCCGTAGTGGTCTGGGGCGTCGGATTGCAGCGGATCGAGCGCAATGATTTCGAGATAGTGCCGTTCACCAAGCGAGACGAGAGCGTTGCGCGTGCCGCGTCCGGGATGAACGCCACCGAATGCGGCGCGGACGCCGGTGTTTTTTTCGACGAAGGCAATGCCGAGATCGAGATTGTTGCAGCCGAGGAGGATGTGGTCGAGCACGGCGGGCGCTCCTTCTTTTTCGGCGGAAAACAAAGAGCGGGGACTGGCAACGGACGCCGCAAAGAGTACTGAGCTGGCCGAAACAAATTTACGCCTGGAAATGGTGTGGCGCATGATGTCCTCCGTTTTCGGCTGGCGCGAGCTACCGGGGAAGCAGACCTTGCCCAGGGATTATATAGAGGATTGCGCCGAGACCGATGAGGAGAGAAGCGTAGTAGACGGCAATGCGAGGATTCGGAATGGGAGGCAGATCTTTGGTGAAGAGGCGGTAGGTCATCCCTGCAGCGACCAGGAAGAATAATCCCTGACCCAGGAAGGCCCAGAGCCCGAGGGTCAAGGCGAGGAGAACAAATCGTTCTGTTTTGGAGAGTGCATTCATGGCTTGGCCGCCGTCGAGGATCCAGACGGGAGTGAGATTCAAGAGATTTAAAACACCGGAAACTCTGGCCAGCACGCCCCACAAACCGTAGCCGGTGTGATGCCAGAGATAGACGCAGACGGCAGTGCCCAGCAAACCAGCGAGCGGGCCGGCGAGGCTGACAGCGGCGCGGGTTTGGCGAGTGACGCCCATGGCTTCCCAGCGAACGTAGGCGCCGAGGCCGGGGAGAAAGACGGGCATGTCGGCGGGTAGGCCGCGGCGGCGGATGTCGATGTAGTGGCCGAGTTCATGGACGAGAATTAGCACGGCAAATCCCAAGCCGAACTTGAAACCGTACATGGCCCAGTAAATGCCGAGGAAGGCGAAGAAGCTGAAAAGAAATTTCAGTTTGAAGAGGGCGAGAAGGAGGCCCTTGCTTTTCACCAGCAAGATGGCAATAGGAGCGAGAGGACCGAGGCGCTTGGTCCAATCACTTTTCGGGGGTTGCGAGGCGGCGTGTTTTTCAGTGAGTTCGAGTTTGTAGATTTTGCCGCGAATCCATTCGGCCTGATTTGAATTGTGGGGGAGGAGAGCGAGAGCTTTGCGCCATTCGTCGCGGGCTTGGGGAAGAGCGTTTTGTTCTTCGAGTTCGTTGGCTTTCGCGGAAATGCGGACTAGTTCTTCGCTGTGGAGCAACGTGTGACACTGGGGGCAATCGAGTGCGCCAAGAGGAACGGATTGGCCGCAGTTGTGGCAATTGCGGATGGGCTCAACGATGGGAGGGGAGGACACGGGTCGAGGCGGAGACGATCAGGTTGCGGGCGTTGGCGCGGGCGCGCGGGCGGCTTGGAAGGGACCGACGATATCGATTTTCGGGGCGCCGGTTTGTTGCCAGGCGAAGCGAATGCCGACGAACAAGATGATGAGGCCGATCACACCGTGGAAGGGATCTTGCAACTCAAGAAAGGGAGATGCCAGGCCAAGCAGGGCCAGCAAGCCGATGGCAACGAAGGGGTTGATACGGGGCTTTGGGTGGGCAGTGGCAGCAGCGGCTCCGGACGAGGGCGCGGACTCATTTGATTCCGGGTCTCCGGTCGAAGCTCCTGGAGTCGCGGGGGCCGTTTGCACTTGCGGTGGTTTGGTGGCCTTCAGTTTGTTGACTTGCGAGAGATAAATCGGAATAGCGGCCATCGAGACAGCAGCATAGGTGAACAGTGCTGCGGCGATCTGATAGCGGAGACCGCCGATGCCTCTTGAACCGGTTCGCATGGCCTTGCCGATCAGCCAGCCGACGGCCAAGGAAATGTAGCCGATTTGTATGCCGGTAATGATGGAGAAAGCCGCGTAACCGATAAGTCCGAGAATCGCGGCGCCGATGCCGAACATGAGGGCGCGGACGAAAGCGGCGTGATTATCTTTGGGGAGCTGGGTTTGCAGTTGCGTGGTGCAGCGCTCGCAGGCGAGTGAGCCGTTAATTCGAAAGTAGGTGCCGGAGATAGCTTGTTTGCAGGATTTGCAAACGTCGCCGCTGCCGGAGTAGTCCGCCGTGGCGAATTGCGGCGTGGAATTGGCGGGAGGGAAGCCCATCGAAGAGGAACGTAACACAGCGGCTACTTCCCTCAAAGAGAAATTTCAGAGAGAGGTTCGTGGGCCGCGATCCAGTTTTAGGAGCCCTCTTGAACACGCGATAGCTTGACTAGGCCAGCGCGCGGGACGTGACTTCTGCTTGCAGGGCGGCGACGACTTCGGCGAGGGGCTTGGGGCCTTGGTCGCCTTTGCTGCGGTGGCGGACGGAGACTGTGCCGGCTTCGGCTTCTTTGGCGCCGACGATGAGCATGTAAGGAATTTTCTGGAGCTGGGCGTCGCGGATTTTGGCCGGGAGCTTTTCGTTGCGGTCGTCGAGATGGACGCGAATGTTGTGGCGCTTGAGAGTTTCGGTGACGTGTTTGGCGTAGTCGGCGACTTTTTCGCTGACGGGGCAGATTTGGACTTGCACTGGCGCGAGCCAGAGCGGGAAGGCGCCAGCGTAGTGCTCGATCAGGATGCCGAAGAAACGTTCGACAGAGCCGAGCAGGGCGCGGTGGACCATGAGCGGCTGATGCTTGGCGCCGTCTTCGGCGACGTATTCGAGGCCGAAACGCGCGGGCAAGTTGAAATCGAACTGGACGGTGGTGAGCTGCCAGGGGCGGCCGATGGCGTCGATGAGCTTGACGTCGATTTTAGGGCCGTAAAAGGCGGCTTCGCCGATGATGGTTTTGTAGGGGATATTGAGCTTCTTCATGGTTCCGGCAAGCGCGGCAGTGGCACGCTGCCAGTCTTCGGGTTTGCCGGCGTAATTCTCGGGATGTGAAGCGTCCCAATCGGAAAGTTCGACTTCGTATTTGTCGAAACCGAAATTTTTCATTACCGCGAAAGCAAAATCGATGCAGGCTTCCACTTCGGCTTCGATTTGGGAAGGCGTGCAGAAAATGTGCGCGTCGTCCTGGGTAAAGCCGCGGACGCGCAGGAGACCATGCAGAACGCCGCTGCGCTCATAGCGATAGACAGTGCCGAGTTCGGCGAGACGCACGGGGAGCTCGCGGTAGCTGTGCAGCTTTGACTTGTAAATGAGAATGTGGCCCGGGCAGTTCATGGGCTTGAGCTGGTAATCGGCTTTTTCGACTTCGACCGGGCCAAACATGCTGTCCTTGTAGAAGCCGGTGTGGCCGCTGGTTTTCCAGAGGTCGAGGCGCATGATGTGCGGGGTATAGACGAGGTCGTAGCCGCGCTTGAGGAGTTCTTCGCGAAGCCAGTCCTCAACAATTTTGCGGATGAGGCCGCCCTTGGGATGCCAAAAGATGAGGCCCGGGCCAGCTTCTTCCTGAATGCTGAAGAGCTCGAGTTCCACGCCTAGTTTGCGGTGATCGCGGCGCTTGGCTTCTTCGAGGCGGTTTAGATATTCGTCGAGCTCTTTTTGCGTGAAGAAAGCCGCGGCGTAAATGCGCTGGAGCTGCGGATTGCCTTCCTGGCCTTTCCAGTAGGCGCCGGCAACGCTCATGAGCTTGAACGCAGTGATGCGCTTGGTGGACGGGATGTGCGGGCCACGGCAAAAGTCGATGAATTTTCCGGTGGTGTAAAAGGAGACCATCAGCTCGTCGGCTTTTTCTTCGACAAGCTCACACTTGAAAATCTGGTTGTTCTTTTTGTAGAGATCGAGGGCTTCGGGCTTGGGAATGAGCTTGCGCTCATTTGGCAAATCTTGAGCGGCGAGCTCGTGCATTTTCTTTTCAATTTTCGCGAGGTCTTCCGGAGTAAAAGGCTCTTCGCGGAGAAATTCGTAGAAAAAACCTGTATCGGTAGGCGGGCCAATGCCCAGTTTGACGTTGGGATAGAGTTCCATCACGGCGGCGGCAAGCAAGTGCGCGGCGGAATGGCGGAAGACGAAGAGCGCGTCGGGATCCTTTTCTGTGAGGATCTGGAGCTTGACGTTCTCTTCGAGCGGGCGCCGCAAATCAATAAGCTCACCAAGATCGGGCGCGTTGGGCAAAGGAGTTCCATTGGTCGCAGTTACACGGGCTACCAGCGCCGCATCCGCGAGGCGTGGAGAGATTTTGCGCGCGATTTCCGCCGGAGTCGTGCCTTTGGGCACCTCTTGAACCTTGCCGTCCGGCAATGTGACTTGCACTTGCTCCATGATTAGCTCACCTGGAAGGAGAACACTAAGCTTATCGGCGAGGTGCGACGTGGTCAAGCGGGGGGAACCATACAGAGATTTGCCTAGATTAGAGTGACTCGCGGCAGACCCTTGAAATGGGCGTCCGATGTAATCAACTCCGCACCGAATTTTTCCGCCACCGCATGGATGAGCGCATCAGCCATTGGCAGTTCATGTTGAATGCTGAAAACCGCGGCCGAGAGGGCAATTTCCTGGTCGATAGGAACGACAGTGTGCCGAAGAGCGTGTGAAACAAAGATGTCAGCGATAGGTTTTGGTTGTCGCCGGAGGAGAAGCTTGCGGACTTCGTATAAAACAATTGCCGGAACCAGAATCGGCCGTTGACCTTCGAGATATGGAGCGAATACATCGGCCTTTGAATCGGAGGTGATGTACTCGAGCCAACCCGAGGAGTCGACAAGAACAGGATCAGAAACGCTCGGAGTGGTCACGGTAGTCGTCCTTCCATTTCATACCGAGCGCGGCTCCACGTAATTCCTTGATGGAGCGAGGAGGATGAAGGTGGATGGTTCCGTCGAGAACGTAGACATCGAGCTGCTGGCCGGGAGCGAGATTCAGGCCTTCACGGATCTTCTTGGGGATCACGACCTGAAATTTTGGAGAGACTTTGACAGTTTCCATCGCCTAGTGCCTAGCTCATTATATCGATAGATGAATGCGTATGTCAATACCTCTATCGACCGGGCACGTATGACAAAATGGCAATCGATTGGGCCTAATTGGAGGAACCAGACAGTAAGGTTTAGGGATGGGAATCGATAGCATGAAGTACCGCTTGGAATTCCCGGGTGCTCACTGAGCTTGGCGAAGGAGGTTCGGCTCGGTGGGAGATTCCGGCGATTCGATATAGAATTCTTCGATGTACCCACCCTCTGAAATGACTCTTAGCTTCTTGTCTGATCTCGCTTTCCCACGATTCCGAACGCAACGACTAAGCTCCAAGAAACCTCTCGCCGCAAAACGTCCGAGTTGGCTCGCGATACTTGGCATCATGAGTTGCTTATGGAGTACGCAGGCCGCCGCGGCACAGGCCCCGGCGAGGATTTTGTCGGCGGATGAGCGCTACACGGTGGACATTTTGCTTGTGGTGGCGCATCCGGATGACGAAGGGGCGGCGACGCCCTATTTGGCGCGGGCTATCGATGAAGGGAAGCGCGTTGCGGTGGTTTATGGCACGCGGGGGAGCAGTGGCGCGAATGAGGCGGGTGCAGAACAGGCCACAGCGCTTGGGGAGATTCGCGAGATCGAAGCGCGGCGCGCGAACGCGGTGCTGGGAATCGACAAGGTATGGTTCTTGGGTGGGAAAGACACCGCATCGCAAGATGTTTTGCAATCGCTGGCGAACTGGGACCATGGAGTGGCGCTCGAGAATCTCGTGCGGATTGTGCGGCTGACTCGGCCGGAAGTCATTCTAACTTTCTTGCCGGGGACATTTATCGGCGAGGATCACGGAGATCATCAAGCAGCGGGGGTTCTCGCGACGGAAGCTTTTGATCTCGCAGGCGATCCTACTGTGTTTCCTGAGCAGGTCGCGGCGCCGCTGAGGCGTCTGGAACCCTACCTGGAGAACCTGCGCCCGTGGCAGCCCAAGAAGATTTATTACTTTCCGGACGCGGATAAGGAAGACATTTTTCGGGACAAAGGTCCCAAGTATTCCGTAAAAGAAATCTCCAAATCCGCGAAGCAAGCCTACTGGCGAGTGGCATTGGAATCTTTTCGCAGGCATGAAACGCAGGCGAAGGGTTTCATCGACTCGCTTGCCAAAATGGATGAGGCGCAGATAGAAAAAATGGTCACGTCAGATAGTTTCTGGAGCAGCGGCATAAGCTTCGTCCGCGGGAAATCACTGGTGGGCGGAAGCGTGACGGGAGATGTTTTTGAAGGTATCACGACGGATGCAATTCCATTTGCGAGGCCTGAGGTGTCTTCCGCGCCTGCGCAACCGGAAATTTCCCTGGAAATTGCCGGACCATGGAACTACTACGCAGAATTTCGCCGTGCGCACGGACTGACCCATCTGCCGCATCCAGAGCCGCCGGAAATCGCTCAACAAGCAGGCGGCACATTCGTGATTCCTTTATGGCTTCACAATCAGACCGCAGAATCGAAAGAATTCACGCTTTCCGTGAAACTACCGGCCGGCTGGAGCCTGCAAACGGGCAGTCTGAAATTTACAGTTGGACCGAAGCACACGGGAGCAGCGCGCGTAGAAATGAATTTGCCGACGCTGAGCGATCCGCCTTCGAAGAATCCTGAGCCTCAGGAAGTCAGCGTGCATGCGGAGTCCAACGGCCAGGCGATTGGAGACGTGAAGATTCGAGTTGAGTTGCGCAAAAGGGCGCTGCCGGAATAAATGGCGTCAGGATTTTTTTGTGCGGGAAGCTTCGAGCGTTTCCCAAGCGGCCTCCGGCAGCATGAGCAGGTCGTTGAACTCGCCCGCACCGCGCAGCCACTGGCCGCCGTCGATAACCACACACTCGCCGTTGATGTACTCGGCCATATCGCTGACGAGAAACGCCGCGAGGTTGGCCAGCTCTTCGTGACGGCCGAAACGCTTCAAGGGATGTTTGTCCTTGGCGTGTTCTTCAAATTGTCTTGAGGGCATCAAACGCGACCACGCGCCTTCGGTGGGGAAGGGCCCGGGTGCGATGGCGTTGAGCCGAATGTGATACTTGGCCCACTCAACGGCCAGCGAAGTGGTCATGGCCAGGACGCCGGCTTTTGCGCAAGCGGAGGGAACAACGAAACCAGAACCGCTGTTGGCGGCAGCGTAGGTCGTGACGATGCTCAGGACATTGCCGCCGAGTTTTTGAGCAATCCAGCGTTTAGCGAAGGCTTGCGTGCAGTGGAACGAGCCGTTGAGAACGATGCCTACGACGGTGTTGAAGGCGTTGGGAGAAAGTTTTTCGGTGCGCGCGATGAAATTTCCAGCGGCATTGTTGACGACGGTATCGATGCGGCCAAATTGCTGTTCGGCTTTTTCGGCGGCGGCTTCCACCGCGCCGTAATCGCGAACGTCGCAGGTGGAGAACGCAGCGGAGCCTCCCGCGCGGTGGATTTCGGAACAAACCTCCTTGAGCGGATCCTCGCGGCGACCGACAAGGAACATCCGCGCACCAAGCTCGGCAAAGCGCAAGGCCATGGAGCGGCCCAAACCGGTTCCGCCACCCGTCAAGAAGATCGCCCGGCCTTTTAAGAGGTCCTGTTGAAACACACGCCACCGCCTTTGAGGAAGTTTGCCGGTCCGGGGCAGTCCGGGAATGCAATTCTAGTCCACTACTGCCCTGGATCGGAGAAATTTGCGTAGCGCCGCTAGCAGGCGTGCTGGACGAACGGCCTCCGATTACAACGAAAGAGATGTCTCGTGTTCAGCAGCGATCGCGGCTAGCAAAGCTAATTCGGCTTAATCACAGCTGGTATCGGCCTGCGCATGACTTTCGCGTATTCGGCAGCGAAAAGGGGACTGTCTGGAAATTCCTCGGTC
>Ga0210403_10005705_pt1 | contig 10520 bp, 9 predicted proteins | sample IncBWC19MmetaG_FD_150863 | JGI IMG/M metagenome (GOLD analysis project Ga0210403, IMG submission 150863) | Forest soil microbial communities from Barre Woods Harvard Forest LTER site, Petersham, Massachusetts, United States - Inc-BW-C-19-M | ecosystem: Environmental > Terrestrial > Soil >... | reverse complement strand
CATGATCATAACCGGCGGCGAGAACGTCTACTCCACCGAAGTAGAGAACGTGGTCGCCCAATACCCCGGGGTCCTGCAATGCGCGGTGATCGGCATTCCGCATCCGCAGTGGGGTGAAGCGGTCCACGCGGTCGTGGTGGTCAAGGAGGGCGCCAGCTTCGATCCGGCGGGTCTGATCGGTTTCTGCAAGGAACGCATCGGCGGCTACAAATGTCCGCGCAGCGTCGATGTGCGCACCGACCCCTTGCCGATGTCCGGCGCCGGCAAGATTCTCAAGCGCGAACTGCGCCGTCCGTTCTGGGAAAATCGAGACCGGCGCGTCGCCTGAGCGCGTAGGCTGGCCGGCGAGCTTAAAAAGAGAGCGCGACGTTGCTGAAACTAGAGGGCCGCACGGCCGTCGTGACAGGGGCAGCCTCTGGGATGGGCCGGGCGATCGCGACCTCGCTCGCAAGGCGCGGCTGCCATCTGGCGCTCGCCGACATCGACGATGACGGCCTGCAGCGCACCGCTGCGGAAATCATCGCCGCAGGGGTGCGCATCAGCCGGCACCATCTCGATCTATCGGATGCCGGGGCGATCACCGCCTTTCCGCCGCGGGTGACGGCCGAACACCCAGGCGTCGATATTCTCGTGAACAATGCCGGCGTGGCGCTCGGCGGCACCTTCGAGCAGACTGCGGAAGGCGATTTCGAATGGCTGTTCGCGATCAATTTCTGGGGCGTGGTACGGATGACACGCGCCTTCCTCCCGCTCCTGCACAAGAGCGAGGAAGCGCGTATCGTCAACCTCTCGAGCCTATTCGGCCTGATTGCCCCACCCGGCCAGACCGCCTATTCGGCGAGCAAGTTCGCCGTGCGGGGCTTTTCCGAATCCCTGCGCCATGAGCTGGCGCGCACCAACATCGGCGTGACCGTCGTTCATCCCGGCGGCGTCGCCACCTCGATCTCGGAGAACGCGCGAATGGCGCAAAGCATCTCGAAGGAGGAGGTCGCGGAACGACGCGAGCGGGCCAAGGCATTCCTGCGGCTGCCGCCGGAGGTCGCCGGCGAAGTGATCGTCCGCGGCATCGAAAACCGCCGCGCGCGCGTTCTGGTCGGCGGTGACGCCAAGGGGATGGCCGTCATCGAGCGGCTGATGCCCGTCACTTACTGGAATTTTCTCGGACGCGTGTTTAGGAGATGAGGATCGATCGGCACGTCAGCGGAAAGGCCTCCACAGCATCGGCCACAAAGTGGAAATTTGTTGGCCGAAAGGTCATGCTTCCTTATGGAAATCCGGAGCGCAATCATTCAGCCTGAAGCGATCGCGCTCGGCGCCGCAGAGGAGACACGGACATGATCGTCTTGGCGTGGATCATCGTCATTACCCTCCTACTTCTCGCTTTGGCGGTCGCGGCGCTCGCGGTCTCCAATGCACGCACGGCACGGCAGGTCGAGAAGGCGTTGCCGCCGCTCGGGAGTTTCATCGACATCGACGGCTCGCGCATCCACTACCTCGACCGGGGTTCCGGCCCGACCATCCTCTGCATTCACGGGCTCGCCGGCCAGATGCGTCACTTCACCTATGCGCTGCTCGACAAGCTCAAGAGCGACTATCGGGTCGTGATCGTGGACCGGCCCGGCAGCGGCTATTCCGCGCGGCCGCCGCAGGCTTCGGCTGCGATCTTCGCGCAGGCGCGCACGCTGGCGAAATTCACCGAGGCGCTTCGCCTTGAGCGTCCGCTCGTCGTCGGCCATTCGTTGGGCGGTGCCATCGCGTTGGCGCTGGCCTTGAACCATCCGGAGCGCGTGGGCGGGCTCGCCCTCCTGGCGCCCTTGACCCACCCGCAAGACGAGCTGTCGCCGGTGTTTCGGGGGCTCTCGATCAGATCGCCGCTCATGCGCTGGATCATGGCGTGGACGCTGGCGATACCCCTGTCGATCAGGAACGCCGCAACTGTGCTGGACGCCGTTTTCGGGCCGCAGCCGGTGCCGGCGGATTTCGGCACTAAGGGCGGCGCCCTATTGGGCCTGCGGCCGGGCGCTGTGATCACCGCCTCGGCCGACCTCGTCGCCGTCCCCGAGGACCTCGAAGCCATGCCGGGCCGCTACAATCGCTTGACCCAGCCGGTGGGCATTCTGTTCGGGGCCGGCGACCGCATCCTCAACCCGGCAGCGCACGGCGAGGCGTTGGCCGCAAAGCTCCCCGGCGCCGACCTGGAACTGATCGAAGGCGAGGGCCACATGGTGCTCATCTGCTCTGCGGAGCGTTCCGCCACGTTCATCGCCCGCATGGCCAAGCGCGTTGCCGCGGCGGAGGCCGAGCTTGCGCCGGTCGCCTAGAATGTGATGATGAAGGCAGGGACCGCGCCTTCGCCCCATGCCGAAGAGATACGAGCAATGACGCAGGAATATTTCGACGTGATCATCGTCGGTGGCGGGCTGTCCGGCATCGACGCCGCCTATCACCTGCAGACCCACTGCCGCCGCAAGTCCTACGTCATTCTCGAGAACCGTGACGCCGTCGGCGGCACATGGGATCTGTTCCGCTATCCCGGCATCCGTTCCGACTCCGACATGTACACGTTCGGCTATTCGTTCCATCCGTGGCAAAAAAATTCCTCGATCTCCGATGGCGAATCGATCCGCACCTATATCCGCGAGACGGCGGAAGCGTACGGCATCGACCGCCACATCCGCTTTCGGCATCGGGTGAAGAGCGCGTCCTGGTCTTCGGCCGACGCACTGTGGACGGTCGAGCTGGAGCGTGGCCCCGAACGGGAACCGGTGCGCCTGACGTGCAATTTCCTCTTCGCCTGCACCGGCTACTACGACTACGCCGCCGGCTACGCACCCGCATTTGCCGGCGCGGAGAAGTTTCGCGGCCGCCTCGTCCATCCACAGCACTGGCCGCAGGATCTCGATTACACCGGCAAGCGCGTGGTGGTCATCGGCAGCGGCGCCACCGCGATCACTATCATCCCGGCCATGGCGGAGACCGCTGCGCAGGTGACGATGCTTCAGCGCTCGCCGAGCTACATTGTTTCGCGGCCGTCGCAGGATGCTTTCGCTCTTTGGCTGCGGCGCCGCCTGCCGATCAAGCTCGCCTACGCCATCGCACGCTGGCGCAATGCCCTTTACGGGCTTTATTTGTACAACCGCTGCCGGCGCCAGCCGGAACTGATAAAGCGCTGGATCGTCGGCCAGGTGCGCCAGCAACTCGGCCCCGGCTACGACGTCAAAACCCACTTCACCCCACGCTACAATCCCTGGGACCAGCGCATGTGCCTGGCCCCGGACGCTGACTTCTTCCACGCGATCAAAGGCGGCAAGGCGGATGTGGTCACGGACGAGATCGAGGCTTTCACCGAAACCGGAGTAAGGCTGCGGTCGGGCCAAGAGCTTCCCGCCGACATCATCGTCACCGCGACGGGGCTCAAGCTGCAGATGCTCGGCGGCATAAAAGTCGCCGTCGACGGAAAGCCGGTCAACTTCGGCGAACGGATGAATTTCAAGGGCGTCATGTTCAGCGACGTGCCCAACCTCGCCAGCGTCTTCGGCTATACCAACGCCTCGTGGACGCTCAAGAGCGACCTGATCTGCGCCTATGTCAGCCGCCTGATCAAATACATGGACCGGCGCGGCTATGTGCAATGCACGCCGCGGCAAAATGATCCTGCGGTGAAGCCCCAGCCATGGGTCGATTTCTCCTCCGGCTACATCCGGCGCTCGCTCGACCTGTTCCCGCGCCAGGGCTCCAAAAAGCCCTGGAAGCTCCATCAGAACTACCTGCTGGACACGGTCACCCTGCGCTTCGGCGCGGTCGATGACAGCGCGCTCGAATTCACGCGCCGCGCGGAGACGCGCAAGGCGGCGTAAGGCCCTCCGCGGCGCTCATACCGGGTCCGGCCGGCGGACGAGCGACCCCCAGGCGAGCAGCAGGCCGGCCGTGATGAGGACCGGGAACACGACCTGGTTGACCGCTCCCCAGCCGTAACGCGTCAGCAGCAGGCCTGACAGGAACGATCCGAACGCCATCGAGCCGAACACCAGAAAATCGTTGAACGCCTGTACCTTGTTGCGCTCGCGCGGGCCGTGGCATTCGGTGATGAGCGTGGTCGCGCCGATGAACGACAAATTCCAGCCGACGCCAAGCAGCGCCAGGGCGAGCCAGAAATTCCACAGCGCCAGGCCGAGGAGACCGATCGAGGCAGCGCCGGCGATCAAGAGCAGGCCCGTCGCCATGACCGTACGCACGCCGAAGCGCATGATCAGCGTGCCGGTGAAGAAGCTCGGCGCGTACATGCCGATCACGTGCCATTGCAGGCCGAGCGCGGCATCGCCGACCGAATGGTTGCACATCACCATGGCGAGCGGCGCTGCCGTCATCATCAGGTTCATTATCGCGTAGCTCGCGAGACCGCACGCCACGGCGACGATAAAGCGCGGCTGACGGATCACTTCGGCGAGCGGGCGCCCTTCGGCAAATGCACGAACCGCCGCCGGCTTGGGAAGTCTCAGCAGCATCAGCACCGCGCCGGCGATCACGGCGCAGGCCGATTGCGCCAAATAGGTGCCGGCGAACAGGTACGCCGGCCACGCGTCCTTGGTGAGGATGACGAGCTGCGGCCCGATCACGCCCGCAAACACGCCCCCGGCGAGCACCCAGGCTATCGCCCGCGGGCGGAAGTGCGGGCTCGCGGTATCGGCTGCCGCAAAGCGGTAGGATTGATGCGCCGCGGCGTAGAGACCGGCGCAAAGCGTGCCGACAAGGAGAAGCCCGAACGAGCCCGACAGGACGGCGGCGCAGGCGATGAGACCGGATAGCACGCCGAATATCGTACCGGTCTGCAGCGCGAAGCGGCGTCCGAAAGCCTTGGCCAGGATGCCGACGGGCAGCGTGCCGATCCACATGCCCACCGCCATGAAGCTGATCGGCACCGTCGCCAGCACAGGATCGGGCGCCAGCATGGTGCCGACAATCCCGCCGGTCGCCACGATCACCGTGTTGTTGCCGCCGGCGAGCGCCTGAGCCGCCGCGAGGACGAGCGCGTTGCGTGCCGCCAACCGATCGTCGGTAACGTCGGTGACTGTTTCCGCCAGCGTCGCCATCGACAAAATCCTGCTCCGCCCCCCTTTCTAGCGGTCGCGCCGACTGCGCACTAGGCGGGTTCGCCTCACACGGTCGCGATCGGGGTCACCGGCGAGCCGACCGCTCCGGGCAGGCGCAGCGGCGGCGCCGTCAACAGGAAGCGCGATCTTGCGTGCTCGCGCAGCCAGTTTGCCAGCGGCGTGAGCCGCCAGAGCTCGCCGAGCGGAATTCCGTTCTTGAACAGACAGTGCTCGTGCAGCGGCAGAATGGAGCAACGGGGTTCCGCCCCGGGCAGGGAGGGAAAGGCTTCGACCGCATAATTGTCGGCAATCAAGGCTGCCAGACCGCTCGCTGAGATCCAGTCGAGGAGCCGCTGATCCCGCCCATTGAGCACGGCGCAAGCGCCGTGCAGGAATTCCGGATCGGGCTTGCGGTCCATGGAAAGGATGCGCTCGGCGAAGCCGGTGTGCAGGCAGACCATGTCGCCGGGCTCCACCGTGGTCTTGTCGGCGGCCATGACGCGCATCAGCTCGTCGTAACCAACGAGCTGCCGTTCGTCGCCGAAACGGGCGCGCAGGTCGATCATGACGCCGCGACCCTGGACGCCATGTTCGGCCATGCGCTCGATGCCGAGCGCCAACGCGCGCGAGGTACTTTCAGGCCTTATCGGGCCAGCGATGCCGGCGTCGGCCGCCTCGCTCGGCCCGACGATCTCCGTGCCGGCGCGAAAGCCGTTGTAGAACACTCGCTCCGCAACTCCGTCGCCGTTCGCGTCGAACAACCCGCCGACGTGACACAGGCTGTCCCACTGCGTCGAATATTGCAGATAGATGATGGCCAGATCGTCGTTGATAACGTCGGTGCTTCCGGTCCCCTCAGGCGTAACAATGAAATTCGGCCGCCCGTCGCGCACCGTCGGCCGCAGCAACGGCGGGTTGCGGCGCGGATTGAGCGCGTTGCCGCCGGGATAGTCGAGCGGCAGGCTGAGACAGAAAGCGATGCCCTCGGTCGCCTCCGCCAAACCCTGGCGCAGCTTGTCCCGGGTGATGAGATTGAGCCGGCCCAGCTGATCGTCGGCGCCGAAATCGCCCCAGTTCGATCCCGGCGGTCTCTGCTTCCACCGCGGAGTGTTCATCGACGCGCCTCTCCCAAGCTCGCCCGTTGCTGATTCAAGCTGCGGCCGCCGCGCGCCGCTCAACGCGGATCGTATGCCCAGGTCAGATAGATGCCCGCCCAGGTGAAGCCGCCGCCGAAGGCCGCCAGCAGCAGGCGGTCGCCGGCCTTGAGCTTGTCCTCGTACTCCCACAGGCACAGCGGAATCGTGGCCGCGGTGGTGTTGCCGTATTTGTCGATCGTCACCATCACGCGCTCCGGCGGCAGTTTCAGGCGCTCGGCCGTGGCCTCGATGATGCGCTTGTTGGCCTGATGCGGCACCAGCCAGTCGACCATGCCGTTGGTCAGCCGGTTGCGCTCCATCAATTCGACCGCGACGTCGGCCATGCGCGCGACGGCGAATTTGTAGACAGCTGCTCCTTCCTGATGGACGTAATGCAAGCGCTTGGCCACGCTTTCCGCCGACGGCGGCATGCGGCTGCCGCCTGCCTTCTGGTGCAGATGCTTGGCGCCGGAGCCGTCGGAATGGATCACTGCATCCATGATCCCGTACTTTTTGCTCGGCTCAATCAACACCGCTCCGGCGCCGTCGCCGAACAGCACGCAGGTCGCACGGTCGGTATAGTCGATCACCGCCGACATCTTGTCTGCTCCGACCAGCACGATCTTGCGGCATTTGCCGGTCTCGATGAATTGCGAAGCGACGGTGAGCGCATAGACGAAGCCGGAGCACGTGGCCTGCACGTCGAAGCTGCCGATGCCGTGGATGCCCGCCATGTCGCTGACGAGATTGGCCGTCGAGGGGAATACGAAGTCCGGCGTCGTCGTAGCGCAGATCAGGAGGTCCACCTCGCCGGGAGCGGTGCCGGTCTTCTCCAGGAGCCCGCGCACCGCTTCCGCGCCCATATGCGAAGTGCCCAGTCCCTTGCCCTTGAGGATGTGCCGCTCTTTGATGCCGGTGCGCTCCACGATCCACTGGTCACTGGTGTCGACCATCTGCGCGAGCTCGGCGTTGGTAAGCACGTCGGGCGGCACGTAGCCGAACACGCCGGTGATAGCCGCGCGCACGGCGGAGTTGCGCGCAGTCGTCTTTGTCCGGCCGGTCTTTTTCGTGCCCTTCGTCATGCCCACGCGCCATGGTTGAATGGCCCGCAAAGCTCGGCCGGAGCTACCGGCCTGCCCGGCCGCGAAGCGGCGCGCAGCCCTGCACGTGTTCTGGCGCGACGGAAAAGCCGCGCGAGGGAGAACAAACGGGGAAAGCGGGGATCTCTCAAAGCGAACTCAGATCGTGCGGTAGGCGGTTTGGTTAGCAGGGTGGGTGCGAAATGGATAGGGCGCTGAGGGCGCGGAGGCCGCTGCGGCTAACGCCGGCGCGAGGCGCTGACGGCGACATCGCGGCGGCCGCGGCGCGCGACGTCGAGCACTGTCGCGGCGGCCTTGCCGCTTGGCGCGGTATCGACCGCCATGATGTGATCGAGCTTAGCGAAGCCCTCGATCTGCCGCGACCGCTCCGGGGTGTCGGTAAGCAGCGGCGCGAGCGCGTCAGCGAGCCTTTCGGGTCGGCAATCCCGCTGCAGGAATTCCGGAACAATTCTTTCCCCGATCACCAGATTGGCAAGGATCACGGTTTTGAGCGGCGAGTGCAACCGCATGACGATCTCGGCGAGGAGCGAGACCTTGTAGGCGGCGACCGTCGGCACCCCGGCAAGCGCGAGTTCGAGCGTGACCGTGCCCGATGCAGCAAGCGCCGCGCGCGCGGAGCGGAACGCGGCCCACTTTTCCGCAGGCTCGACGACGACGCGCGGAACGACCGGCCAGCCGGCAACCCACTGCCGCACGCGCGCGGCAAGGTGCGGCACGGTCGGCAGTACAAGCTCCATCGGCCCGATCAGGGCCGCGAGCCGCCCGACGGCGGCGCCGAAGATGGCCAGCAGGCTTCCGATCTCGCTCGCCCGGCTTCCCGGCAGGAGCAGAACAAGGGGTGGACCGGAAAGCCGGCGCCGCGCCTCCTCGGCGTTCGGACGCAGTTCGGCAAGCCGCTCGACCAGCGGATGGCCGACATAGAGGCAGGGCGGGCCGTCGAGTTCAACATAGACGGCCGGCTCGAACGGCAGGATGGCGAGAACGCAATCGACATAGGCGCGCATGGCGCGTGCGCGCCACGGGCGCCATGCCCACACCGTCGGCGACACGTAGTCGAGGATCGGGATTGCCGGCGCCCGCCGCCGCACCCGGCGCGCGACGCGATGGGTGAAATCGGGACTGTCGATGATGACCAGGGCATCGGGCGGTGCGGCGACGACCGCATCCGCGGTTTCCCGGATACGGCGCAGAATGGTCGGCAACCGGCGCGCCAGGCCGGCGATGCCGATGATCGAGAGGTCATCGATCGAGAAGGGGCTGATGATACCCGCCGCCGCCATGGCGCGGCCGCCGACGCCGGCGAGCTTCACCTCCTCCCCCCCGCGCGCGGTGAGCGCACGCGCCAAGGCCCCGCCGAGCGCATCGCCGGATTCCTCCCCGGCGACGAGATAGATCGAGAGCGGTCGCCGCGGCGGCGCATCGTTCATCGTACTGGGACCTCGTCAACGCCGATGAAGAAAATCTTGGCGCGATCAGCGGCGGCAATGACCGCGCCCGCTTCGGCGATGATCGTGCTGCCCGCGGCGACGGCCAATCCGGCAAGCCCCGCGCGCGCCACGTTCTCGATTGTTCGCGGGCCGATCGCTGGCAGATCGAAGCGACGGTCCTGGCCGGGCTTCGGCGCCTTCACCAGAACACCTACGCCGGGCGGCGTCACCACGCGCCCCTGCCGCCGCAGGTCGGCGATGCGGGCGAGCAGATTGTCGGTGCCTTCCGCCGCTTCGAGCGCAAGCACGTGATGGTCGGCGACGACCGTGGCCTGACCCACGTCGAACGGGCCAAGCACGGCAATCAGCTTCAACGCATAGGCGATATCGGCGCGGTCGCGCGCCGATGGCTGACAGCGGCCAAGTACGCCCGATTGCACGATGATTTCCGGCGCCGCTTCCTTGATGCCGATGATGCGCAGTCCGCCGTCCTCCATCAGGCTGGCCAAGCCGGAAAGGAGGCGATCATCACCGCCGCGGAAGAAACGCACGACGCGCGGCATCAGCCGGATCGACTGCCAGTCGAGGCGGATCTGCGTAAGCGGCGGCCGCAGCATCGTGCCGATGAACAGCACGTCGTGGCAATGCTCCGCGCGGGCGAGCCGGAAGAACCGTCCCGCCTGCCCGATGGCGATCCAGTGATGCGCATAGCGCTCGATCACCTTGGCATCGGCCCAACCCCTAACGCCGAACATCACCGGCCGCCGGCCGCGCCGCGCGATCGCTTCGGCGACGGCGCCGGGGAAGCTGCCACCGCCGCAGACGATCGCGATCGGCTCGCCGACGGAGGCTGCGCCGGGGGCCTGCGGGCCCGTCGCCGCTGGTTCCTTAGCCGGCATCGCCGCCCCGCTCATCGGCGGAATGCTTCGCGCGCGGCCGCATCAAGGGCCGCCGGCCGCCGGCGCGGACGAACGCAATGATTTTTTCCACCAACGGATCGCCGGCGAATTCCCGCGCGACCGCCTCGATGCGCTCGACCAGGCGTCCTTCGACGAGAAACAGGCTGCGATAGGCGCGCCGCAGCTGATGCATTTGCGCCCGCGTCGCGCCGCGCCGGCGCAATCCGACCATGTTGAGCCCGACCAGCGCTCCGGTCTGGCCGTAGGCGAATCCGAACGGGATGATGTCATCGCGCGCGGCCGACATGCCGGCCATCATGACGCCCTCGCCGATACGGACGAATTGATGGATGGCGACATGGCCGCCGAGAAACGTTTGGTCGCCGATGCTGACATGGCCGCCGAGCACAACGTTGTTGGCAAGGGTCACGTCGCTGCCGACCGCGCAATCGTGCCCGACATGGGAGCCGACCATGAAGAAGCAGCGCTCACCGACGCGGGTAACGCCGCCGCCTTCCTCGGTGCCGGTATTCATGGTGACGCTTTCGCGCAGCTCGCAGCGCGCGCCGATGATCAGACGGGTCGCCCCGCCGTGATAGTGCACCGATTGCGGCGGCGTGCCGAGCGAGGCGAACGGATAGACGACGACGCCTTCGCCGAGAGTGGTCGCGCCGGTGACGTGCACGTGGGCGAGAAGGCGTACACCACGCCCGATCTCGACCTGCGGCCCGATCAGGCAATAGGGTCCGATCTCAACGCCCTCTCCTATGCGCGCGCCTTCGGCCACGCGCGCGGTCGGATCGATCGCCATCTAGAGCAGATTCCGGTCGATTTCACGCATAGCCTGCATGCCTGAAATAATTGGAAG
>Ga0210403_10005703_pt1 | contig 10525 bp, 10 predicted proteins | sample IncBWC19MmetaG_FD_150863 | JGI IMG/M metagenome (GOLD analysis project Ga0210403, IMG submission 150863) | Forest soil microbial communities from Barre Woods Harvard Forest LTER site, Petersham, Massachusetts, United States - Inc-BW-C-19-M | ecosystem: Environmental > Terrestrial > Soil >... | reverse complement strand
GCAGTGATGACGCTTGCCGCGGTGGCCGCCGTTTGGTGGCCGCTCGCACGTCGTCAGAAATCCGTCCGTTCGGGAAGCGATGTCGCTGTCTATCGCGACCAGCTCGACGAGATCGACCGCGACGAGGCCGCCAGCCTGATCGGCAACGTCGAGGCCGAAGCCGCGCGGGTCGAGGTCTCGCGCCGCCTGATCGCGGCAGCAGAGGCCGCCAAAGCCACAAGTGCCGTCGCGGCGCCCGCTCCGGCCCGCGGCATCCGCTGGGCCACGCTCGCGGCCGCGATCATCGTGCTGCCGCTCGGCGCAGGCCTCATTTATCTTTCGCTGGGATCGCCGAACCTCGCCCCCGTTTCGATGAACGCGGAGGCCAGCGGACAGCAGCTTCCGGAGGGGATCGAGCAGACCGTCGCCGATGTCGAGAAATATCTCGAGGCCAATCCCAAGAACGGGCGCGGCTGGGAGTTGCTGGCGCCGGTCTATCTTCGTCTCGGACGCTTCGATGACGCCGTCAGGGCACGGCGCAACGCGCTGGAGATCTTCGGCCCGGATGCTGCGCGGCTTGGGGATCTCGGCGAGACCATCGTCGTGGCCTCCAACGGCGTGGTAACCCCGGAAGCGAAGGGCCTGTTCACGCGCGCCAACGCCGCCGATCCCGAAGATGTGATGGCGCAATATTATCTCGGTCTCGGCGCCAAGCAGGAAGGCCGCCGCCATGAGGCGGTGAAGCGATGGACCGCGCTGATCTCGAGCGCCCGCGAGGGCGCTGAATGGCTCCCGATGGTCAAGAGCGCGCTGGCGCGGGTCGACGAGAAGGGACCGACGTTCGCTGCTTCGCCTTCAGCAGCCGCGGCAGTGGCGCCACCCGAACACAATGGCGACGCCATCGAGGCGATGGTCGCGCGGCTGGCCGAACGTCTGAAGAAGGACGGGTCCGACGTCCCGGGCTGGGTCCAGCTCGTGCGCTCCTATCGGGTGCTGGGAAGGACCGAAAAGGCCAATGCGGCCATCGCCGATGCGCGTGCCGCGCTGGCCGGTGATCAGGAAGCCCTGCAGCGGCTGGACCAGGGCCTTCAGGGGCTCGAAATCGAGGCCGCTGCTTCCGGCGGCTCCGGTCCCGGCGCAGCCGGTCCGGCGCCGTCCGCCATCGCCATTGCGCCGCCGGGTCCGGACGCAAGCCAGGTCGCCGCCGCCGCGCAGATGGCGCCGGGCGAGCGCAACAATATGATCGAAAGCATGGTCGCGCGCCTTGCGCAGCGCATGGCCGAAAACGGCTCCGACGTCGATGGCTGGCTTCGCCTGATCAAGGCCTATACGGTGCTCGGCGAACGCGATAAGGCGCTGACGGCGGCCGCCAGTGCCCGCACCGCGCTTGCCGGCGATAGCGACAATCTGCGCCGCATCGGCGAATTGACGAAAGAGCTCGGACTGGAAGGCTCATGACACGAAAACAACGGCGTCTCATTTTGATCGGCTCGAGTCTCGGCGTGCTCGCCATCGCGGTTGGGCTGGTGCTGAACTCGCTGCGCGACTCGATCGTGTTCTTCAATTCGCCGACCGACATCGCCGACAACAAGGCCGCCCCGGGCAAGCGCGTTCGCCTTGGCGGCATGGTGAAGATGGGCAGCCTGGAGCGCGGCGACAATCTGCAGATCCGCTTTGAGGTGACCGACGGCAACAAGGATATCCCGGTCAGCTACCACGGCATCGTGCCGGACCTGTTCCGCGAAGGGCAGGGCGTCGTTGCCGAGGGCCATGTCGAGCCGGGCGGCACGTTCGCAGCCGATACCGTGCTCGCCAAGCACGACGAGAACTACATGCCGCGCGAGGTGGTCGATACCCTGAAGAAACAGGGCCACTGGCAAGAGACCGCCGCGCCCGTCAAGCAAAGCGCAAGATGAACCGGGAGCCATCGCCATGATCGCAGAACTCGGTCACTACGCGCTTGTGCTGGCGCTCGCCCTGGCGCTGATCCAGTCGTGGTCGCCGATGGTCGGCGCGCGCAAGGGCGATGTCGCGCTGATGAAGCTCGCCGACTCGACCGCGCTGGCGCAATTCGGCTTCGTGGCCATTGCCTTTGGCGCGTTGACCTATTGTTACGTGACGTCGGACTTTTCGGTCGCGAATGTCTTCGAGAATTCGCATTCGCAGATGCCGCTGATCTACAAGTTCACCAGCGTCTGGGGCAACCATGAAGGTTCGATGCTGCTGTGGGTGTCGATCCTGGCGTTGTTCGGCGCCCTGGTCGCGTGGTTCGGAACCAATCTGCCGGCCACGCTCAAGGCCAACGTGCTTGCGGTGCAGTCCTGGATCGCATCCGCCTTCTATCTGTTCATCCTGTTCACCTCGAATCCGTTCCGGCGTCTGGCCGAGGTGCCGGTCGAGGGCCGCGATCTCAACCCGATCCTGCAGGATTTCGGTCTCGCGGTGCATCCGCCGATGCTCTATCTCGGCTATGTCGGTTTCTCCATTGCGTTCTCCTTCGCCGTCGCGGCCCTGATCGAAGGCCGCATCGACGCGGCGTGGGCGCGCTGGGTGCGGCCGTGGACGCTGCTCGCCTGGATGTGCCTGACGCTCGGCATCGCGATGGGCTCCTATTGGGCCTATTACGAACTCGGCTGGGGCGGCTGGTGGTTCTGGGATCCGGTGGAGAACGCCTCGCTGATGCCCTGGATCGCCGGCACCGCGCTGCTGCACTCAGCCGTGGTGATGGAAAAGCGGAATTCACTCAAGGTGTGGACCATTCTGCTGGCGATCCTCACCTTCTCGCTGTCGCTGATCGGCACGTTCCTGGTGCGCTCCGGCGTGTTGACGTCGGTTCACACCTTCTCGACCGATCCGGCGCGCGGCCTGTTCATCCTGGTGATCCTGATGGTTTTCATCGGCGGCAGCCTCGCGCTGTTCGCCTGGCGCGCGCCGCTGCTCAAGCAGGGCGGCCTGTTCGCCCCGATCTCGCGGGAAAGCGCGCTGGTGTTCAACAATCTGTTTCTGGCGACCGCCTGCGCGACCGTTTTCGTCGGCACGCTTTATCCGCTGGTGCTCGAGGCGCTCACCGGGGACAAGATCTCGGTCGGCGCGCCGTTTTTCAATCTCACCTTCGGGCCGCTGTTCATCCCGCTGCTGATCGCGGTGCCGTTCGGGCCCCTGCTGGCGTGGAAACGCGGCGATCTCTACGGGGTCGCGCAGCGCCTGCTCGCGGCGTGCGCAGTCGCGATGATCGGGCTCGCCGCGACCTTCGCGTTCGCTGGCACCAAGGCCGTGCTCGCGCCTTTCGGCATCGGCCTTGGCCTGTTCGTCATGGCCGGCGCTCTCACCGACATTGCCGAACGCGTCGATCTGCGCAGCCTGTCGATTGAAAAGATCAGGCGGCGCGCCGCCGGACTGCCGCGCTCGGCCTGGGGAACGGCGGTGGCGCATTTTGCCCTCGGCATGACGCTGATCGGAATCGTCTGCGCCAGCACCTGGGGCAGTGAGCGTATTGTCGCGCTGAAGCCGGCGCAGACCGTTTCCATCAGTGGCTACGATCTGACTTTCGATGGCATGGTGAGCCGCAACGGCTCGAATTACCGCGAGACCGCCGCGCGCTTCACCGTGCGCAAGGGCGGCATGGTGATCGGCGTCATGGAGCCGTCAAAACGGGTGTTTCCGTCACGCGACGGCATGTCGACCAGCGAGGCCGCGCTGATGACCCGCGGCGTCAGCCAGCTTTATCTCTCGCTCGGCGACAGCAATGCCGACGGCTCGATCGCGGTGCGGCTGTATCACAAGCCGTTTGTGCTGCTGATCTGGCTTGGGGCGCTGGTGATGGCCTTCGGCGGAGCGCTGTCATTGTCGGACCGCAGGTTGCGGATCGGCGCGCCAAAGCCGGCGGCGAGGGCCGTGGCGCAGCCCGCGGAATGATTTTTTACCCCCGGCCGGGGTGCTCGAAGGACGTCGAATGGCCTGGAACGTTCGGTTTATTCTGGTGGTGCCGGCGCTTCTCGGCGCTACGCCGCTCCATGCCGTCCAGGTGGACGAGATTCTCCCCGATCCGCAGCTTGAGGCGCGTGCCCGGGCGATCTCGCACGATCTGCGCTGCATGGTCTGCCAGAACCAGTCGATCGACGATTCCGAGGCGCCGCTGGCGCGCGATCTGCGCCTTTTGGTGCGCGAGCGGCTCAAGGCCGGCGACAGCGATACCCAGGTGGTCGACTACATGGTGGCGCGTTATGGCGAGTTCGTGCTGCTGAAACCCCGGATGAGCTGGCACACGGCCATCCTGTGGGGTGCGCCGTCGACGATATTGATCATCGGCCTGTTTGCGATCGGCTTCTCGGTGCTGCGGCGGCCGGTCGGGCCCGCGCTTCCCGAAACTGCCGCCCTCACGGAAGGGGAACGGCTGAAGCTGAATGCGATCGAATCGCAGTTGGACGGCGCCTAGGCCGTCCATGATTTCCTGATCTGGATCAAGGTAATGATTCCGGATCTCGGCTCTAATATGCGGACTTGGCGCCGTGCAAACTGGCGCCGTGCAGGCTTGCAAGGGGACAGCGGGGGACGAGGGCATCATGGACTATAACGTCTTTTTCGATCGGGCTTTGGAGCAACTTCGCGACGAGCGGCGCTATCGGGTTTTCGCCGATCTCGAACGCCTGGCGGGCCGGTTCCCGCACGCGATCTGGCATTCGCCGCAGGGGCCGCGCGAAGTCGTGATCTGGTGCTCGAACGATTACCTCGGCATGGCCCAGCATCCGAAGGTGGTGGGCGCGATGGTCGAGACCGCCGCGCGGATGGGGACCGGGGCCGGGGGTACGCGCAATATCGCCGGCACCAATCACCCCCTGATCGAACTCGAGCGCGAACTTTCGACGCTGCACGGCAAGGAAGCGGCGCTGGTCTTTACATCGGGTTATGTCTCCAACGAGACCGGCATTTCCACCATCGCGAAACTGCTGCCCAACTGCCTGCTGCTCTCCGACGCGCTCAATCACAATTCCATGATCGAGGGCGTGCGCAAATCCGGCACTGAAAAGCAGGTGTGGCGCCACAACGACGTCGAGCATCTCGAGCAGTTGCTGCGTGCCGCCGACCCTGACCGGCCGAAACTGATCCTGTGCGAAAGCCTGTACTCGATGGACGGCGACGTCGCACCGCTGCACAAGATCTGCGATCTCGCCGAACGCTACGGGGCGCTGACCTATGTCGACGAAGTCCATGCGGTCGGCATGTACGGGCCGCACGGCGGCGGAATTTCCGAACGGGACGGCGCTTCGGCGCGCATCGATATCCTTGAAGGCACCCTAGCAAAAGCCTTCGGCTGCCTCGGCGGCTATATCGCGGCGAATGCCAACCTGATCGATGCCGTGCGCTCCTATGCGCCCGGTTTCATCTTCACGACGGCGCTGCCGCCGGCGGTCTGCGCGGCGGCCACCGCCGCCATCAGGCATCTCAAGACGTCGCAGTGGGAGCGGGACCGGCATCAGGACCGCGCCGCCCGCCTGAAGTCCGTGCTTAACGCCGCGCGTCTGCCGGTGATGCCGAGCGACACGCACATCGTGCCGCTACATGTCGGCGACCCCGAGAAATGCAAGATGGCCTGCGACCTGCTGCTTTCCGATTACGGTATCTATATCCAGCCCATCAACTATCCGACGGTGCCGCGCGGCCTGGAGCGGCTGCGGATCACACCGTCGCCGTATCATGACGATGTGCTGATCGACCGCCTCGCCGAGGCCCTTGTGGATGTCTGGCATCAGCTGAAGCTTTCGCGCCAGCCGCAAATCCTCGCAGCGGAATAGGTCATGAGCCAGCCGATCGGTCTACGGCAGCGCCGCAGGCAGCAGCGGCGGCGCCAAACCGATCGATACGGACAACGGGTGGCGTCAGCACGACTAAAGCTAAGGGGCTGACTTCCGAGTCGGTGAATAATTTTGACTGTGACCTTAATGGGACACTTTTGCCAACCCTCGAAGTCTACGGTTTCCTTGAATACTGCTTTTCGTCGACGAATATCTGAGGGGGCAAAGCCATGAAACGGACCTTGATTGTAAGCGCGGCGTTCGCCTCCGCGCTTGTCGCCACGAGTGCATCCGCGGCGGACCTTCCGGTCTATACGAAGGCGCCTGCCGTAGCGGTGGTCTACGATTGGACCGGGTATTACATCGGCACCAACCTCGGCTACAGCTTTGGCCGCGGTACCACCGATGGAACCCAGACAATTGGGTCGCTTCTCGCACCGACCACGGTGACGCCAATATCCGGTCGCGCGGACGTCAACGGGTTCATTGGCGGCGGACAATTGGGCTACAACTGGCAGCAAGGCGCCTGGGTGTTCGGCCTCGAAGGCGACATTCAGTTCAGCAATGAGCGCAAGTCCGGTGACGTTTGTACTGTAGCCGGCTGTCCCGTGGGATCGGTCGTGTTTAACCGCGATTACAAGCTGGACTGGTTCGGCACCGCGCGCGGACGCATCGGCTTCCTGCCGGCGGAACGCATTCTGGTCTACGCCACTGGCGGTCTGGCCTATGGCAATTTCAGTGGTTCCTCATCGACCTTGCCGATGAACATCGGTACCTGGTCCAACCTGAATGTCGGCTGGACGGTTGGTGCTGGCGTGGAATCGGCGCTTGGCGCTAACTGGTCGGTCAAGTTTGAATATCTCTATATGGATCTCGGTCGCGTTGGCGGCAGCTCAGCAGCTGTCGGGCTGAGCCAGTGGGTGTTCAATACGAAGTTTACCGACAACATCGCGCGCGTGGGCCTGAACTACAAGTTCGGCGGCCCGGCAGCGGTCGTCGCCAGATATTGATCGCGACGGCTTTGTGAACTCAAGGCCCCGGCCGCCGTGCCGTTGTGTATCGGCGACAGGGGTAAATCAAAGCGGCGTGCGATCGCTTGGGGCTTGAATAGGGCAGGCACATCCGGCCGATGAACTATCCGAGGGCGCCGCGATGCCGTGAGCGGCACGACATGGCGCCTTCGTTCCTTTTCGCGATGATACGCCGACAGATTGCCTCGGTGAGGCCTCGGTGGATGTCCGGGACCAACTTGAGCTTGCGGGTCAGCCGCAAATTCTCGCCGCGGAACCGTCTCGCACCGCATCGTCCGGATGGTATGCGAAGCCGAGTTTGATTTGCCGTTCGCGGTGCGCACCAACAGCAGGACTGATTCGAGATGATGAGATCATTCTTCGCGGCCATTTTCATGGTCCTGTTCGCCTCGAACCTGCAGGCCGCCGGCGTCGCCGACCTCAAGGCTGCGCAGGCCGCCGCCGAAAAAGGCACCGACGACGAAGCCATCCAGCTCTTCACGCAGGCACTGGCCGCGGGCGATCTCTCGGCCGACGATCAATTGATCGCGCACAAGGGACGTGGGAGTGAATATTCCGCCAAGAGCCTGATAGCCGATGCCTTCAACCGGCTCGACGACGGCAAACGTCTGCGCGACAACGCGATTGCCGATTTCTCGGCGGTGCTCAGCGCAAAACCGGACGACGTGGCCATCCTCACCGAGCGCGGGCAGGACTATCACATGAACCAGCAGTTCGATCTGGCGGTCGCCGATTTCAGCGCTGCGCTGAAACTCAATGCTTCGCCTTCCACGCTGCTGCAGCGCGCGACCAGCCAGCGCGCGAAGAGCGTCTATGACCAGGCGATTGCCGATTGCACCGCAGCGCTGGCAAGCGACGCCCATGACGCCAACCTCGACATCTGGGATATTTACAATGAACGCGGCTACGCCGAATTCCTGGCGGCCCGTTATGACGCCGCAGCCGCCGACTTCGCCAAGGCGCTCGAACTCGGAGCGATTTCGCGGGCCGACGATGTGTTGTGGATCCCCTACCAGATGGCCTGGTTGCATCTCGCCAATGCGAGGGCGGGCCACGACGACACCGGGAAGCTTGAAGGCCTTGCCGCCAAGGTCAACCTGAAGCAATGGCCGGGAACGCTGATTGCGTATTTCCTCGGCCAGATCAAGCTGGAGGACGTTTCCGCGGCATCGAACCATGGCGCGATGGGGCGCGGCCGTGAATGCAATCTCTCGCTGTTTGCGGGCGAGGATGCCCTGGCCAAGGGCAATCGCGAGCAGGCCCGGCAGCCGATCCTGCGCGCCCGCGAGGTGTGCAATGTGCACACCCTGCAATATCTCGTCGCAGGTACCGAGCTCGATCGGATGAAGAATTGAATGCAGTCGATGCCGAAGTCACCGGATTGACGAGCGTCAGTTCAGCAACCACCGTTCATACTTCAGCAAGCGCTTCTTGATCTCGGCCAGATTCTTCAGCGCGTCGGCGACCGTCAGCACCCTGAGCCGTTCAGGTCCCGTCTTGATCCGCATGGCCCTGGCAATTTTCTTCTCTGCAAGCTTCTCCAGCTCTTCCGGACTGAGGCGAGCGGTTAACGCAGGTTTTGCCATTGCTGACGTGCCCACACGATCGAACATGAAAAGTTACCTTTCCGACGACCCGGTTGTCTGTTCGGTCTCCGACCATCCAGAGTGCTTCTGTGACCAAATTTCCGATCATCAAATCTGCGGCTGATAGGTTCTCGCCGTCACCATAAGCGTATGCTCCAGGCCGGTCAGGAACACGCCTTTCGGAACGATGCGAATGACGTTCTTTTGTTCGAGCTTGGCGAGCGTCCGGCTCACGGTCTCGAGCTTCAGACCGAGAAAGTCGGCGATGTCCTGACGCCGCATCGGCAGCGGTACCGTTTCCGAAAACGGGGTGATGCACGCTAGGCGGTTGCGCCAGCTGACCAGGAACATCGCGACCTTTTCCTCGGCCGATCCGTTGCCGAGCAGCAGCAACTGGTCCTGCGCCATGTCGAGTTCGCGGATCGCGAATTCGATGATCAGCCGCATGATGTTGGGGCTGGATTGGATGAATTTGGCGAGGTCGTCGCGCGAATAGCGGCACAGCGCGACTTCGCCGATGGCGTCGGCCGAAAAATTATACCGCTCGGCGAATGGCATGCCGAGGAAATCGCCCGGCAGCGCAAATGCCAGAACCTGACGGCGTCCATCCGGCAGCAGCTTGTAAAGGCGGACCACGCCTTGCGACAGCCCGAAAACGGTGTCGGCGCGCGCCCGCTCTGAAAATATCGTCTTTCCCGATCGGAAATAGACCTGCGTGGCCAACCGCTGAAGTTCGCGCAACTCAGCCAGCTCGGCGGTTTTTCCGCAGAACAGAGAGGGGAAAAGAGTACGTGGCATTCGCCGCCCCGCCATCGACGTCCCGGAATGAGTTTTGGAGGAATCTGCCGGCATGACATCATATGCCCACCATTGCTGCGGTGCGTCTTGACCCAAGTCAACCGGTTGGCCGGACAAGGAAAAAAGCTTGCATGGTTATCGCGAGCGACCCGTGCGAACGCCCGCCGGCCCGATACGGAAAGTCGCGCAAATTGATTTAGCGCAATGCCTGTCACAGAGCCCGCGCTAGCGTTTCGACAGGCGGCGATTGGTCGAGGGTCTGTCGATGCCGAAGATCATTGATATTCTGCTGGAAGAGCATCAGAACATCGAGAAATTGCTGCTCGTTCTTGAGCATGAACTTGAGATATTCGATTCCGGCGGGCGGCCGGATTACGAAATCCTGCAGACGATGATCCAGTATTTCCAGGACTACCCGGAAAGCTGCCATCACCCCAAGGAAGAGATGATCTTCGAGAAGCTGAAGGCGCGGGATCCCGCTGCGGCAAAGCGGTTCGGCGACGTTGAGGCGGAGCACGAGGTTGAAACCCGGCGCCTGCATAGCTTTGCCCGCGCCGTCGACTCCGTCCTGGCCGACCAGGAATTCCTGCGCGAGAGCTTCCATCTCGCCGTGCAAGACTTCGTCAGGCATCAGCGCGAGCACCTGCAAAAAGAAGAGCGGCTGCTGTTTCCCGCCGCCGCAAAAGCCTTGCGACGCGAAGATTGGGCGGAAATCGACGCCCGGCTGGATGATCGGAAGGATCCGCTGTCCGACAGCGTGGTCGAAGAGAAGTTTCACGATCTGCAAAAGACCATCCTGCGATGGGAGCAGGAGACCGAGGAAACCCGCGCAGCCATGGCGCCAACCCACCCCTGAGACGAAGCGAGCGCGGCGGCCTCGGGAGTTCCCTGATCCTGTTGCGCCCGGCAAGGTGCAGACGCCGGCGCGATTTCATGAGCTAAATCACTCTTGGGCTGGCGGCCGCTGAATTGATCCGGATCAATTCAGCGGGGACCATTCGGCGCTATTGATTTAGAGCCGGGTGATGAGTGTGTCGCGTCAATTTCAAGATGCGAGGAGCTGTCCATGACGACGTCCAATCTGGCTCGGGCACCTGCCAAAATTCCGCAACAGAAAAATCCGATCACAACCAGCGGCGACCATGATCCCGTCCAGGGCCCTATGTCGCAACAGGCTGGCACCGACTGCCACGGTCATGACATGCATCCGCAGAAATTTGTCCGGCTGGTCGGCTGTCATGAATCAAATCCAGCGCGAGACCAGGCCGCGTAACGTCTGCACCAGGTCCTATCGGTTCTGATATCACCGGTGCGAAAACGCTACGGACGCTGCCAGACC
>Ga0210403_10005701_pt1 | contig 10526 bp, 13 predicted proteins | sample IncBWC19MmetaG_FD_150863 | JGI IMG/M metagenome (GOLD analysis project Ga0210403, IMG submission 150863) | Forest soil microbial communities from Barre Woods Harvard Forest LTER site, Petersham, Massachusetts, United States - Inc-BW-C-19-M | ecosystem: Environmental > Terrestrial > Soil >... | reverse complement strand
TGAATTCAAGCAGACTGCCTACGCCTTGGACCGAGACTCGCGAAAAGCCGCGCTGGCCCGTTTCCTGAAGAGAGCTTCCGGCGGTGAAGAGGCCGAGGAGGAGCGCCGAATTGCGGCCTAGAAAGCCTTTCGGCGAGTCCGTCGCACGAAAGCGGAAGGTACATAGTCCTAACCTCGGATTGCACGCCTGATCGATTGAGGCGGCTGTCCGTAGATGCGGATGAACGCCCGCCGCATGTTCTCGGCGTCGCCGAAGCCGACCGCCTCGGCGATGCGTTCGACGGGCTCGGCGGTCGTTTCTATGCGGCCTCGGGCCATGTCAGCACGGAGCCGTTCCACCACGCGCGCGGGTGTGGTGCCGGTCTGCGCCCGGAATGCGCGGCTGAACTGGCGCCGGCTCATGCCGGCCGCCTCCGCCAGATGCTCGAGTGTCAAGGCTTCTGCGATGTGATCGCGGGCAAAACCAAGGGCGGCGCTGATGCGATTGTTCTTCGGTGCCAGATCAACGGAGGCTGCGAATTGTGATTGTCCGCCATGGCGCCGATGGTAGACGACGAGGTGCTGTGCGACGCCCTTGGCGATGGTGAAACCGTGGTCCTCCTCGATCAAGGCTAGCGCAAGATCGATTCCGGCCGTAATGCCTGCCGAAGTCCATATGTTTCCGTCCCGGCAGTAGATGCGATCCACCTCGACCCGGATGGATGGGTAGTCTCGCTGAAGGCGAGCTGCGTATCGCCAGTGCGTCGTCGCTCGACGACCGTCCAACAGCCCCGCCGCCGCGAGCGTGAATGCGCCCGTGCAAACGCTCGTCACGCGCCGGCATCGCTTCGAAGCGTCGACGATACGCCTGAGTGTAACGGCGGAAAGGAGCGGATTTGGTCCGCCAATGACGACGAGCGTATCGATCACCGCATCATCGAGAGACGCAGCGGCAGTAGCCATGCCAAGGCTGTTCGTCACGGCACCCGCCTCGGCCGCTAGTATACGAATCCGATAGGCCGGACTTCCAAGCTCGCCATTGGCCGCTTCGAACGCGCCGGCCGGACCTGCGAGGTCAAGCATCAGAAACCCTGGGGAAACGAAAAAGCCGATCGTGCGCATGGCCGGATCATAGGGAAGTTTGACCTTCCGGTCATGTAGCCCGAGCTGTAGAGCTTGTCCACCAGGAGGATACAGCGATGACCCAGCCAATCAGCGTGGTGATACCCGTGTACGACGGCGTCACCCAACTCGACTTCACTGGTCCGCACCAGTTTCTCTCGCGGACGCCCGATCTGCACGTTCGAACGGCTTCTTTGGGCGGCGAAGCGGTCACGGCGGACCGCCTTACCTTCTCAAACCTGGAAGACCTGACGGTCATCAAATCATGTGACGTGCTCTTGGTGCCTGGCGGCGGCGGCTGCATCAATGCCATCGAGAACGATCGATACATCAAGGAGATTGCCCGGCTCGGAGCGACCGCGCGTTACCTGACTTCGGTCTGCACCGGATCGCTTATTTTGGGCGCTGCCGGACTTCTTACCGGACGCCGCGCGGCCTGCCACTGGGCATGGCGCCAGTTTCTTCCCGTCTTCGGCGCCGTCGTCGACGAAGGTCGCATCGTGAGGGACGGCAATGTCCTGTCCGGCGGGGGCGTCACCGCCGGCATCGATTTCGTGTTGGCACTGATCGCGGAGCTGCGTGGATCACGCGTGGCCGAGATGGTTCAGCTCGGCTTGGAATATGCACCTCAACCGCCCTTCGACTCCGGGCGCCCGGACACGGCACCAGCAGAAGTGCTGGAAGCGGTGAACGCGCGCACGGCGGCGGCCCTCGCTGAACGACATGTGCGTATCGATGCCTGGGCAGCCGCCCATCGCGTGGGCCAGCTTGCTTGAGGTCTCCCAAAGCATGCGCGTCTATCGGACCTCTGGCATCCATGGACGCGTTTCGCTGCGTGGCTGGTCCCCGGCTTCTGCATTGCAGGCAGCATTCCATTCCGCGAAGGCGGACAAACCAAGCCTGTCTTATGACTAATGGAGCGAAACGTGAGCCAAAACGAAAAGCCTGATTTCAGCAAAGCGCTGGCAGTCGGCCGAGAGCTGGATTTGAAGCTACCCGACAGTCAGGTTGTTCGGGATGCTTATGCACAGACGGAAGCTGAAACATCACAGCCCTGGCTTTTCAACCACGTGGCGCGCTCGTGGCTCTATGGCGCCAAGCTGACCCAACATCGTGGACTTGCTCCGGATGCCGAACTAGTTGCGGTGTCGGTGCTCCTTCATGATCTTGGCCTTGCGCGCGGCGGCGCTCCCGATCGTCGCTTTGAGGTTCTGGGAGCGGACCTCGGCCGCGCCTTTGCGCTCTCGCACGATATGGGGCAGCGCCGTGCAGAGACAGTTTGGGACTCGATCGCGCTCCATACCATCGCGTCGATCGCGCAGCATAAGGGTCCCGACGTGGCCTGCTGCCAGATCGGCATCGCCTGTGACTACGGCGGACTTGGTTATGACGAGCTGAGCGATGACAACAGGAAAGCCATCTTGTCGACTTTTCCTCGCCTTAGCATGAAGAACGAACTGACGACGTGCCTTTGTGGCATCGCCAAGAACCATCCGAACACGACGAGAGACAATTTCATCGCCGACTTCGGCCTGAAATACGTCCCAGGTTATATGCGCCCGTCTTCAGTTGACTTTCTACATAAGTCACCCTTTGCCGATTAGGAATGCGTTTTCTGGACGAGGGCCGGCAAGCCGCCGCCCCGAGCGGAGCACGATGACATGACGTCAAACTCAACCGAAGCCAACAAGGCGCTGGTCCTCGCGGGGATCAAGGGTGTCTTTATCGACCGCGATCCGAGCGCCGTCGATCGCCTCTTCAGCGCCGACTATCGCCAGCACAATCCGCAGATCCCGAACGGTCCTGCCGCGATCAAGGCTCTGCTTGGGAATTTGTCGCGCGACTTCAAATACGAGCCAGGCCTTGTGATGACAGACGGCGATTATGTCAGCATTCACGGCCGTTATACCGGATGGGGGCCCAAACCCATGATTGCGGTCGATATCTTCCGGGTCGCCAACGGCAAGATCGCAGAGCATTGGGACGTGATGCAGGAAGAGATTCCTGCCGCCCAGAGCGCCAACGGAAACAGCATGTTCATCGAAACGTAGGCTTGAGGCGCGGTCTGCCGCCTGCGTCCCAACACTGCGTCGACGAGGCTCAACTCGAAAACAAGAGCAGTCATGCCAAACAACACAAAGATGGTATGTGTCCAAGGATTGAACTTCCAGGTCCGCGATGTCGGAGACAAACAGCCTGTGCTGGTCTTTCTCCACTACTGGGGCGGCACCGGACGGACGTGGGACCTCGTCATCCGGGAACTAGCGGGACGCCACCGTTGCATTGCGCCCGATCTTCGCGGCTGGGGCGGGTCGGACAAGACGGCGGATGGCTACGATCTGCACACCCAGGCCGATGACACCGCCGCGATCATCGCCTCGCTGGGGCTGTCGCAATACATCCTGATCGGGCAATCGATGGGTGGGAAGATCGCTCAAATATTTGGAGCCCGCAGACCGCAGGGACTGAAGGGGCTCGTGCTGGTTGCGCCTGCTCCTCCCACGCCGATCGCCGCACCGAAGGAGCAGCGCGACGCCATACTCGAAAGCTATCAGACCCCCGCCGGTATCGAGTTCGCTCTCTCGATCCTGACGTCCAGACGGCTTTCTCCAACACTCCGGCAGCAGGTGATCGACGATACGCTGGGTGGGTCCCCGGCGGCCAAGGTCGCGTGGACGCAAGCCGGCATGACGCTCGATGTCAGCGACATCGTTGGGAATATCAATGTTCCAACCACCGTCGTCGTAGGGGATGCCGACAAAGTCGAGGCCGAGCCACTCCTGAGGCGAGAGTTGGCCAGTCGTATCAGCGGAACTGAATTCATCGTGCTTCCCGGCGTGGGCCATTTGTCCCCGTTGGAGGCCCCCCGCGAGCTGGCAGCCGCCATCACAACGGCGATATCGAAAATTCGTTAGGGCCAACTATAGCGGCCTCACAGGAGGAACGAGCCATGGGCATCACTCATCCGAAATACAAGGCGGCAGTCGTGCAGGCGGCCCCTGTCTGGATCGACCTGGAGGGCACGGTCGCCAAGACCATCCGATATATCGAGGAAGCCGCGAAGGAGGGCGCAAAACTGATCGCTTTCCCCGAAACCTGGATCCCCGGTTATCCTTGGTACATCTGGGTGGGAACGCCGGCGTGGGCGATCGGAAAGGGGTTCGTACAGCGCTACTTCGACAATTCCCTGAGCTACGACAGTCCGCTCGCTCGGAAAATCGCCGACGCAACGCGGGACAACAAGATCACCGTGGTGCTCGGTCTTTCCGAGCGCGATGGCGGCAGTCTCTACATCTCCCAATGGCTGATCGGTCCCGACGGGGAAACCATCGCCAAACGTCGCAAGCTTCGGCCCACCCATGTCGAACGAACGGTGTTCGGTGAGGGAGACGGCAGCCACATCACCGTTCACGACCGCGCCGACCTGGGGCGATTAGGCGCGCTGTGTTGCTGGGAGCATCTTCAGCCTCTGACCAAATACGCCATGTATGCCCAGAACGAGCAGGTGCATGTGGGAGCGTGGCCGAGCTTCTCCATGTACGAGCCCTTTGCGCACGCGCTTGGCTGGGAAACCAACAATGCCGTCAGCAAGGTTTATGCGGTCGAAGGATCCTGTTTCGTCCTGGCGCCTTGCGCCGTTATCTCCCGGGAGATGGTCGAGGAGATGTGCGACACAGAGGACAAGCGCAACCTGGTCAATGAGGGCGGCGGACATGCCGTAATCTACGGGCCTGACGGCAGTCCGCTCGCGGAGAAGTTGCCTGAAACCAGCGAAGGGATCGTCTATGCCACCATCGATCTCGCCACGATCGGCGTAGCGAAGAACGCGGCTGACCCTGCGGGGCATTACTCCCGCCCCGACGTCGTTCGGTTGTTGTTCAATAACAAGCCGGCGAAGAGGGTGGAGCACTTCTCGCTGCCACACGATGTTATGGCGCCGGTCCCGAACGGTGCGGAGTGAAACGCGAATTTTGCATCTAGTCCTCGATGCCGGCGCGAAGCATTGAAAGCATCTGCTTTGCTATCGCAGCAGGAGTGTCGCGCTCCTTCTTGAACCAGAACAGCGACCAGGAAAGCGCGCCGATCACGGCCAGACGCAGGTAGCGCCTATCCACTCCCTTGCGCAGGGGAAGGTCGTCAATCAGACCGATGAAGATTTTTTCGTATTCGTCCCGCAGCGCGATGACCCTTGCCCTGATGCTCTCCGGGTAATGCCACGGCGGCATGATGAAAAGTGCCTGGTTGGCGCGCCGCCAGTCGAGCAAGCCGGTGGTGTGCGCGACGCAGGCGGTTTCCATCCGCTGCCAGGGGTCCGTCTTGCCGGCGATTGCATCGGCGACCCGGTGCAGCAATTCGAGGCCGCCTTTCTCCCAAACCGCCCAGAGCAGCTCTTCCTTCGATTCGAAGTAATAGTAGACAGAGGCCGCCTGCATCTCGGCCGCGGCCGCGATGTCACGCATCGAGGCGCCGTCGAAGCCCTGCTTGTTGAAAAGGGTCTCGGCAACGGAAATGATCCGAGCCTTGGCCTGCTCTCCCTTGCTAGGCGTGGATTTGTCGCCGGACATCCTTTTGTTACTTCGCAACTTTTTGTGCTTCGTCGACGTTTCGGCTGCCATTTTTATCAATTCCGCGCAGAAGGCTTGATTTTCTAACGTACGTTAGATAAAAATCTAACGATCGTTCAGTAAAATACACCAAGGAAACGTCGCATGCCCGTTCCTAGCAGATTGGACAGGTACGTCGAAACGGAGAAGCAAAAGCATTTCTCCCGGGATTTCATGATCGGGTGGGAGCAGTATGAGACCTGGGACGCAGCCACTGTCGGGCAGAGCGGCACGGGCCAGCGCACGTTCGAGATCACCGAGGAAGATATCCTGGATTATAACCGGGCGTGCGGCGAAACCGACCCCTTGATGGTCGACCCGGTTTTTGCCCGAAAACATTCCCCGACCGGCGAACTGCTCCAGCACCCCGTCTTCGTGACCACGATAGCCTTCTACAGCCTGGGCGAGAAGGGGATCGGCACCTGGATTCGCACACCCGGCGCGCGCAATCCCCAGCAGCGTATCGAGATCTCAGAACCGTTCCGCTACGGCGAAATCATCTCCACGACCATCACGACCGCGGACAAGTTCGTGCAGCGCGGCAAGCCCTATCTACAGATGCTGCTCGAGTTTCGCAACGAGAAGGGCGTCCTCAAGGCGCGCTGGTGGTGTTCGCTGATCCTGCCGGCGACACGCGCCGATGTCGCCCGTTTCGCCAACGCCTGACAGAGGAGCTTTCCCAGATGCCAATCACGTTCGCCGAGATACACACCGACCATTCTTTTCCGCCGGTCGTGCAGTTCTACGCCCAGTCAGCCATCGATCACTACGCACTGGCTTCGCTCGACATGAATCCCGTTCATACCAACGAAGAGTGGGCCGCGCGCGCCAGGGTATTCGGCATCCCCGAGACGGTGGGCCACGGAATGATGACGATGTCGACGCTCGCGTCGGTGGTGACCCGCGCATGGGGCGTGATCGGAAAGGACGGCGGATCCATCCGATTCGTCGACGCCAAGTTCATCAAGCCGGTGAAGGTCGGGGAAACGGTGACCGCCACCGGCAAGGTCAAGCAGAAGCATTATTTCGGCCCCCGAAAGAGCTGGGTTCAGGTCGCCGTCGAGGCGAGGGACTCCACCGGCGACCTGATCGGGCTCGCCGAGGTCGGATACAACCTTCCGGATTGAGCGGAGCGGGTTCATGCCGAGCCGAATTGGCGATGCGCTGCACTGGTACGCCACGTACACACCGGACAAAATCGCCATTATCTCTTCTGCGGGCACGCAGACCTATGCCCAGCTATGGTCCCGCGTGCGTCGCCTCGGCAGCGCCCTGGCCGAATTGGGCCTCGTGCCTGGCGATCGCATTGCCCTGCTCATGCAAAACAGCAGTCGCTATCTCGAGATCTACCAGGCCGCGGCGCTGATGGGGATGGCGGTCGTCCCCCTGAATTTCCGGTTCACCGCGAGCGAGATCGAATATGTCGTCAACCACTCGGACGCGCGGGCGCTGTTGTTCGACGATTCCTTTTCCGGAACCGTCCAGTCGCTGCGAACAAAGCTGCGCTCCGTCGCCGGGCGCTACATCGTCACCGATGGACCGGGGAATCACGCCACACATTCGTATGAGATCCTGATCGCTGCGGGACGAGAGAAGCCACCTTCAACGCCGGCCGATCTCTCCGCCTGCTACTTCCAGGGCTATACATCGGGCACGACGGGGTTCCCCAAGGGATGCGTCAATCCACACAGAGAGTTCGCGGACTGCCTGCGCAGGATTGCGACAATCTACGGCATCACCGAGCATGACCGGGAACTGGTCGCTGCACCCCTGTTCCACGAGGCGCCGGCGCTATTCGCGCTGTTACAGATTTTCCGCGGCGGCACAGTCATCGTGACGAGTGACACTTCGCCGGCGAATGTCTTCCGGATGATCGATCGAACGAAGGCCACCTGGACCTTCATGGTGCCGACCATGTGGGGTTCCATGGTCACCAGCGAAGAAATAGACAGGTTCGATCTGGGATCGCTGCGGATTCTGCTCAGTGGCGGATCACCGCTGCTGACGCACACCAAGGAGGCGATCCTCCGAAGGTTTCCCAAGGCCGGCCTCAACGAATTCTACGGCGCCACCGAAGTCGGCTTGGTGACGAATCTGCCGCCAGAGGACCAGCGGCGCAAGGTTCGGTCTGTCGGCCGACCGGTAATCGGAATGTTCGTCGAGCTGCGCGACGAGCAGGGAAATGTGGTCCCGCAAGGAGAGGTCGGGGAAATTCACATCGGCGGCGCAACGATCATCCGGGAATATTTCAACAATCCGGAAGCAACGGCCGCCGCGAGGCGAGGCGGCTTCTTCACGCTGGGAGACATGGGCCGCTTCGATGAGGAGGGCTACCTCTACATCGTCGATCGCAAGAAGGACATGATCATCAGCGGCGGCGAGAACATATTCCCCAACGACATCGAGGAAGTCCTCTACAGGCATCCCGCCGTCGAAATGGCCGCCGTGGTCGGCGCGCCCGACCCGAAGTGGGGCGAAATCGTCGTCGCGGCCGTCAAATTGAAGCCGGGTAGTTCGGTCGACGAGGCCGAACTCATCGCGCACTGCAAGGCGCAGTTGTCCAGCTTCAAGGTCCCGAAGCGGATCGATTTCCGCGACCAGATGCCGATGTCCTCCTTCGGCAAGATCCTTCGCCGCGACGTCAGAGAATCCTACTGGCAACGGCAGGACGTGAAGGTCTGACGTCACGCTGGAGAGTTTCGCTCGGACGTCCGCTCCGATCAAGCCGGGAATTTATCGCCGAACATCGGCAGACCGCTGCGCGACTGCTCGCGCGTGGCCTCGTCCTGGATGACGTCCCAGTGTTCCGCGAGCACTCCGTCCTCCATGCGCACAATGTCAGCGACCACCCACGCCGCCGGCAGGCCGTGACCGCTGAACCGCCCGTGGAGAATGACGAAATCACCAGTCGCCGCTGCAACGTGGTTCTCGTAGCGCAGCGTCGCTGGCAAACCCTTCACCAGGTCAAAAAGCCCGTCGCGGCCGGGCGCAATATGTGCGCTGTGCTGTATGTAGCGCGGAGACCAGAAGCGTTCGGCGGCAGCATAGTCGCGCTGGTTGAAAAGGGTATCAAACGCGTTGAGGACGATTTGGACGCCGCGGTCTTCGCTGCTCGGTTTGGTCGGTGTGGCCATGGCATTTCCCATCAAGACAGAGTTCCGACGATCGAGGCCCGGCGGGAAAGCTCGATCCAGTTGCCGTCTGGATCGAGGATCATCGATATCCGCGCCACATCCCCAAGCGTTATCGGTGCAAGACCTTCGCGCACGCCCCTGCTTCGCAGCTCGCGATGAACGGTGTCGATATCGGCGACCTGCAAGGCGATGTAGCGCCAGCCTCGCGCCTGACGAACAGGATCGACGGTGGCGGCGCGGTCTTCCTCGAGAAGAAGCAGGCTCTCGCCCAGGCGAAAGGCCGGACCGCCAGACCAGGACTGCTCGGCGAAGCCGAGAATGTCGCCATAAAATCTCCGATGTTCATCGAGGCGGTGCACGCCCATGGCGACGGCCAACTGGGTGACGCCGTCATATCCCTTGGGCACGAGCTGCACACGATTGCCGTCGGGATCGACCATCCGTCGCGGCTTCTGCAGGCCCTCTCTCGCGATAATCAGCTCGCGGTAGCCGCTCGGCGCTGCCTCGGGCAGCGGCTCTGCATGATGATTGATCTTGATGACGGAGCTTTGCTCATCGTGCCTGTACTGCTTCTGCCCGCGGCGAACCGGCAACACGTGATCGAAGCGAATGCCGGCATCCTGCTGCCAGAACTGCAGCATTGGCTCCAGATTGCTCGTCGAAAGCCCGATATCGATAACGTTCTTTGCCAGTTGCATTGGCCTGCCGCTATTCGAACGATGTGCCGGTCAGTTGCTCGGAGACCTTCCAGAGCCTGGCGGCCGCTGCCTCATCCCGCGCCTGTGGCATGATCAGCGCGCGCGCCGGCGCGCCTCGCAGCTCGCCAATTCCTCCGGGTCCATAATAAGCGCCCGGCCTTGCTTCCGGGCTCGTTGCCGCAAACAGGATCGGGCGGGCGCCGTTCGCCGCGGAATGACCGAACAACGGTGCCGCCAAATCGGTCGCAAAAGAAAGAAGACCGCCGGGGCCGCTCGCAAACAGGTTGGTTCGAGCAAATCCCGGATGGGCCGCGTTGCTGATCAGGTTCCAGCCTGCCGCATCGCTCCGCCGTTGCAGTTTGAGCGCGAACATCAAACAGGCGAGCTTCGATTGCCCGTATGCCTTCCATGGCGAATACACCCGCACCCCTTGCAGATCGTTGAAATCGATGAAGCCGGTGCGATGCACGAGGCTGCTCAAGCTGACGACCCTTGGTCCGCTTGCCCGGCGCAACAGCGGCATCAGCCGAGCCGTGAGCGCGAAGTGCCCGAGATGGTTTGTGCCAAACTGCATCTCAAAGTCATCCGCCGTTGTTTGCCGGCGGGGCAGCGCCATCACGCCTGCGTTGTTGATCAGGAGATCAAGGGACTGGCGGACATGCATCCGCTGCGCGAAGTCGGCGACTGATGCTAGGCTCGCCAGATCGAGATGTTCGTAGCTTAGCCTAGCGCCGGCCACTTCGTGACTGATCTTATCGATCGCCGACCGCCCCTTCCGGTCGTCGCGACCGGCTAGGATGACTTCTGCACCGGCTTTCGACAGAGCCAAGGCGGTCTCGTAGCCGAGACCGCCCGTGGCTCCGGTGACGACGGCCGTTCTGCCGAGCTGTGAAGGGACCTGTGTCGAGCCAGCCATGAGAGAACCCCCTCGAGGGATCGCAGGCCCACGGTTACTTGCGGATCAGCGGGATCTGCAGGTTGGTGGGGCG
>Ga0210403_10005696_pt1 | contig 10532 bp, 9 predicted proteins | sample IncBWC19MmetaG_FD_150863 | JGI IMG/M metagenome (GOLD analysis project Ga0210403, IMG submission 150863) | Forest soil microbial communities from Barre Woods Harvard Forest LTER site, Petersham, Massachusetts, United States - Inc-BW-C-19-M | ecosystem: Environmental > Terrestrial > Soil >... | reverse complement strand
GCGCCGTACCGGTCAGCGACTCAATCAGGTCCGGTCTGCTCAGGGCTCCAAGTTCCCGGGCCGCAGCGGCGCGCACGTCAGGATCGGAGGCCGCCAGCGCGGTTTTGAGCTCGTCGACGGCGCCCGCTTCGCGCAGATTGCGAGCCGCGCAAGAGCGGACATCAGGAGTTTCCAGAGCACGGGCCAGCGCGGCGATGGATTCCGGCGAGGCGGATCCGCGTAACTCATAACACGCGTTGTTGCGTTGCGCCACGTTGAGTTTCGGATCGAGCATCCGCGCGGAAGGTGCATCCTGGGCGGGAGAGGCGAGGCAGGCGGCGCTAAAAACTAAAATGGCGGTTTTCATTGGGGCTCCGTGGGGCGACGCCGAACGCCGCCCCAATTTTCACAGGATCAGAATCCGTGGCCGTTGGTACCGTCTTGCTGGTTATGCGAGAAACCGGCATGCGGAGGAGCGTGGAACGGGAAGTGATCGAGGTTCGGCACGTCGTTCGAATTCACGCCATCGCCAAGCTGGTTGTTCGGTGCGATGTTGAACCCGCCCTCCAGCACTCCAGCAACGGCGCGGAAACCGATGTCGACCACGTCATCGCCAATGCGCCGGCCGCCAAAAGGCCAGCCTGCGAGGTCGCCGCCCAGCGGTCCCAGCCGGTTCTGCGTAGCGAACGGCGTGGGGGGAATGGTGAGGTCAATGCGAGTGATGTCCGGGACATAGACGCTGAGCAAGTCAGCGCGGGGCGTGGGCGGCACTTTCAAACCAAAAACGCCGTGGAAAACCGCCGAGGCCAGCACGGGATCGCCGATATAGGCCGCGAACTGCCGGTCGTCAGACGGCTGGCTGCGATTCCACCGATCCTTGAGGGGCAGCGGAATCAGAGCTTCGACCGTCAGGGGATTCCCGACACGATCGACTTGTACCCATTGGCCTTGGCTTTGTGGATCGTCAACGCCATGCCGCACGGTGACAGTCTGACGGTAGGTGGAAGCCCAGCCCGCGATCTTGGCATTGGGGTCTTTGGGGTCGGTGGGCACCTGGCCGTTGGCGGTCAGCATTGCGATGGGCACTTCGATGGCGATCAGGCTGATGTTGTAGCCGGCGAAGCCATCCACGGCATTCGGGAACGCTGCGCCGGGAGCCTGGTCGGCGGATCCGGCCAGCACGGGCGCCGGCGGGCGGAAATTCAGGAAATCGAAGGTGGCGCCGCTATCGAAATAGAAGGCGTCGTCCCGCGGTCCGGCAAAAACGCGGATCCCACCGGGAAGCGTGAAAACCGAAGGCTGGCCGAGAGTGTTCTCATAGTCCGGCGTGGCCTTGGGCCCTTGATTGGGCGGCGCGACGGAAAGCAGGTGCCCATTGGCGTCCGTCACATACGTCAATTCGTGCTGGTGATTCAAGTTCCGAATCGTGACCTGATAAGTCTGGTAGAGCAGGATCCCGGAGCTATCGATGGAATCGATGGTCCCGAAGTACGACAGGAACGTCGCGTTGGGCCGCAGAGTCGTATTGAACCGGAAATCGATCTGGATGTCCGGGTTGCCGTCCAGTCCGCGGGAGTTGTTGATGTTGAAGCGATAGAGCACGCTGTCCGAGAACTTGTAATAGCTCGGCCCGTTGTCGGGATTTTGAAATCCCTGAGCGCTCATACTCATGACGACGCGGTCGCTCCGGCCCGTCTCGTAACTCCGAAAAATGTAAAAGTCGTTGAGGTTCGCGGTTTGATCTTCAAGCAGCATCGGCCCATTTCGATGGCTGGCGGCAAACGCGCCGTTGCCGGCGATGAGCGCGGCTGCGCAAAAGCATAGAATCTGTTGTCGCACGTCCTTCTCCTTAGAGGTGAACTTTCAAACGGAATACGGGAAGGAGGGCGGTTCGGATTTAGAAGAAGGTTAGAAATGTTCGAGGTCGACCCCAGAAGCGCAGCCTAGGTGCGCGCCACGGGCGTAGCCAACGCGTCTTCCGTTCGCGCCGCGGTGCGGCTCAGGGGCAGCCGGAAGCAGAAGCTGGCGCCATGGCCCGGCTCAGACTCAGCCCACATATCGCCCCCGTGATCGAGGACGGTTTGGCGCGACAGGGCCAGGCCAAGACCGAGGCCGTTTCTCTTGCCTGAACTGACGAACGGTTGAAACAGATTTTCGTGTATTTCGGGCGAGATGCCAGGCCCGGTGTCAGCGACCCGTACCGTCACCGCGCCGGAATCGAGAGCCGCACTGATGCAGATTTCGCCGCCGGTGGGCATGGCTTCTAATGCGTTGCCCATCAAGTTGATGAACACACGTTCCACGCGGGCACGCTCGAGAGGAAGTTCGATGGAATCCGAAATATCGAGGCGGATGTGCACTCCCTGCGCGTCCGCCGTTTGCGCCACGGAATCACAAGCCGCCGCGGCGACTTCCCGCAAGCGGCAAACCTCCGCACCGTCGGTCCTTCCGCGTCCCACGTTCACCAGATCCTGCAACAGCTCCTGAATCCGGCGGGAAGCGCGATAGATATTGCCGGCCAGCCGCTTGAGTTGCGGCGGCGCGATCTCGGAATCCACCATGATTTCCGAGCCGCCGTAAATAGCCGCCAGTGGATTGCGCAGATCGTGGACGATGGAACTCGAAAGGCGCCCGATGGTGGAAATTCGCTCCTGGCGGATGAGCTCCTGCCGCGCATTCTGAATGGAAGAGCACATGTTATTGAAGGTGACGGCAAGGCGGCCGAGCTCATCCTGGCCATCTACCGGGACCCGGTAATCGTAATTCTGGCGGGCCACTTCGGCTGCGGCCCGGTCAAGTTTCTCAACCGGACGCATGATCTTGTGCGCCAGCAGGTAGGTAAGTCCGAGGCCTGCCAGCATGGCCAATAATCCGAGCAGAACGAAATCGCGCCGGAGCAAGGCCAGGCGCTGGCGGGCGTTCTCGAACGACCGGAAGATCCAAAGCTCGCCGATGGTGTGGCCTTCGATATCCAGAAGCGGCGTGGGAAGCGGTGCGTACTCCACCACCCCATCGCTGATCGGCTCGATCTCGGGGGCACGGCGGGCGGGTACTTTTCGCGACGCCCGGGCGGCCACGGCACGCGCCAGTTCTGCGGTAGCGCGCGGATTCAAGGTGGAAGCGATGACGCGGCCCTTCGCAAGGAACAGGAACTCGCTTCCACCGGTGGATTCTTTGAGACTCTGCGCGACCAGGTGGTCGACGACGAAGCCGGCAACCAACACATTCAGCAAGGCATCGTCGCGGCCCGCTTGTACGTAAACGGGCGTGACGGCCACCTGATACAGATGGCCGCCCTTGAGCATGAACCCGGAAGCCTGTTCGGGAAAACGTCCGGCAGCCTGAGGCACCACCTCGAGCTCACGCCATTGAGAAGCCTCAGGCTCGCCACCCAGGGAGGCCACCAGCCTTCCTTTGGGATCGGTCACCAGAAAAATTGCGTTCTCTTCGGACACCTTGGACCACAACTCGCCCGCCGTGTCGCGGATGGTCGCCCGATCTCCTGTACCAAACGCGCGGCGCACATCGGACATGGTGCTTAGAATGCGGCTCACTGTTGCCAGTAGTTTTTGGCGCGCCTCCAAGAGTGAACGGTACGCCTGGAAGCTGGCCTGCACCTCGTCTTCGAGGCTCCGGGAGGTGGTGGTCAAGGCGTTGTTTTCGACAATCCATCCGGTGAAAGCAAACAGCACGGTGATGGCTACCGAGGTGGAGAGCAGGATCTTCCACAGCAGCGAAAGCCGCGAGAAGCTAAATCGTCTCACCTTTTAGCTCCCGGGTAAGCCGGCTGGTCCTCAAGGACGGGCGGGTAATCCTTGTCGTACTTGTTCTTGTGCTCCACAGGCAGATACCCGCTTTCCGATATCTGCATCGGCGTCAACTCCAGCGCAGCGATCTCGACGGTGATTTTTCGGGTGAGCGTATCGAGGATCTCCGCCGAGGCCCGTTCGTGAAAGACGTGGAGCTGGTAATCCCCTGGCGGAACATTTTCAATTGTGAAGAAGCCCGTCTTATCGGAAACCGCGAAATACGGTGTGTCCATGACGGCGATGACCGCGCTCATCTGGGGGTGAATGTTGCAAAACACGCGCACGATTCCAGAGCGTTTGAACGCGACGGTCCGGCTCTGGCCAGGCTTGTACAATCCGACGTCAAAGATCACGCCGTTGAAATTCGAGAAGGCGTTATGGAAGATGGGATCGAGGTTCGGAAACGACACGCGCCCGCCGACCGGGATAGCCAGCACGTGCGGTTTGAAGGTCTTATCCTTCTGGAGCATTTGCGCGGGCCGTAACGGTGGCGGAGGATCCACCGGCCCGCTGAGCGGCTCCAGCCAGACCACCACTCCCGAATAGTCCTTGTGCTTGCGTACCATGGGATCGTTAGAAGCTACGAGCGCAACCGATCCATGCACCGTGGTGGCCACCGCGGGGAGGACGGCAAAGGAAACCGCCAGGGCACTAAAACAAATACGCAAAGCCAAGGTCATGATAATTACCCAGCCGGTTGCCCGTGCCTAACCACCGCGTCCTCACCTGGCCGGTTTCCAGGCTGAGAATGACGTTGGGAGCGAGACGGTACATCAGGTTTCCGGCATAGGACCTGTTCCGGCTGATGCCGGAGAAATCGAGATCCCGGTCGCGGTTGTCCTGCTCACCACCGAAGAAATTGAAGGTGAGGCGTGGCGTCGCCAGGAAACTCATTTGCGCCCAACCGCCATCGGCATGCACTGGAGTGACATCTCCATACTTCACTATGGTAAAGCCTTGACCCACGCCGCCGAGGTTCGCCAGATTCGAGCCGCGGAAATACTCGCCTGAAAATTCCAGTTTACGCCACGGGTTGGCAAAGCCGTCTACCGCAAAGACATGCGAAGGAACGCCGATCCCAGTGACATGCGAGGAACTAACATCGAAGCCCGCGCCGAATTCGATGCGCCGCTCTTCATCCAGGCTGTGCGCCAGCGAGAAACGGCCCTGCAGCGCAGGCCGCACACTTTCGAACGACGAAGCAAAGGCGGGTGGAACGTAGCCATACTCCTCGCGGGTTGCGAAAACGCCAGCCTGGGCGCGGAAGGTGGTGTGGGCGTCGAGATGAAATCGCTGTTCTACACGTGCTTGCGGCTGCCAGAGCCACAAATTCCCGGCGCCGGTAAGCGGGGAGAGCCCAACCTGCGCGATGGAATTCGGTTCGCGGGGCGAGATCAGCGGCTTGTCCTGGCCGAACATCACGGTGGTATTCTCCCAATTGATCTCGATCCCGGCGGTGCGCAGACGAACCAGGCTGTTATACGGTTCACCCGACCCGCCGAAGAAATCCATATTGACAAAGCCATGAATTTTTCCGCCATCAAAGATTTCAGGGCCGCGAAAGTCCAGGCCCAGAATGGTCTGGCGTAAGGTGGCTCCGCCGCTCAGGGCTGTGTTCGTGGCCGGAGCTAGAACGGGCACGACGAGGCCGTCATTCGGATGCGAGCTCAAAAAGGCGTTGAACAGCGCCATGCCGGTTATGCGAACGGGGAAATGCTGGGACGATTCCACTTTGGTCTGCGCTTGTTCTTCCAGGCGGCGCTCTTGAACGTCCATTCGTTCGGGGAGGTCGGCCGGTTGCGAGCCGTCGGCACTGGCGGCAGCGGCTGCCGGCCGGTTGCCAGTCTGCTCGCGTGCGCTAGCCAGCTCGTTGCGAAGCGCGCGGATCTCTTCCGTGAGTTGCCGGTTCTCCTGTTCCAGCCGATCGAGCCGGTTGAGGATGTGCTCGATCGCCGGGGGGGGTTCGGGTGGCGCCTGCGCCATGGCGGCAGGACTAAGCGCAATCAACGATAAGAGAGTGGCACTAGGGAGAAATCGAGGGTGAATTTGCATCGAGAAGCTGCTCCAGTTTCTGCCGTACTTTCGCGGGCGAATATGGTTTTCCGAAAAACGCGTCAGCGCCCAGGCGATAGATGCGCTCGGGCGTACGTGGGTCGCTATCTCCGCTGATCACGACAATGGGAAGGCGCGCCGTGCGGCTGTCCGACCGCACGCGCTCGATCAACTCGAAACCATCCATGGAAGGCAGATTCAGGTCCGTGACTACAGCACAGATTCCTCCACCCTTTGCGAGCAAATCGAGCGCCTGCCGTGCCGTGGGTGCGACCCGCACGTCTACGTGCGGAATGGCCAAAAGGGCAATCTCGAGCGTCGTGGCACAAGACTCCGCGTCTTCGACAATCAAAACGGTGCGATTTGGCGAGTCCACGGCCACGACGACTCTATTCTGACCGATACCCCGGGTTCCCGAACCGGGGGAATGTTAATAAATTGTTAAAGCTGGCCCCCGGCAAACCCAGATTCTGCGGGCGTCATGGCACGAACCGGTAGCCTACGCCATGAACAGTCAGGAAATGGCGGGGCGTGTTGGGATCGGGCTCGAGCTTTTGCCGCAATTTTACGACATGCGCGTCCACAGTGCGCGTGTTGGGAAACGATTGATACCCCCAGACCGAATTCAAAATCATGTCACGCGTCAGCGGGCGATCGGGATTGTGCAGAAAGTATGTCAACAAATTGTATTCGGCGGGCGTAAGTTTCAACTCTTCGCCATGTCTGGAAACCACGCGCCGGTCCAGGTCGATTTCCGCATCGCTGAAGTGAAAAATCTTGTGCGCATCGGGCAACGTCCGGCGCAACAGGGCGCGAATCCGCGCCAGCAACTCGCGGGTGCCAAATGGTTTCACCACGTAATCGTCCGCGCCGATTTCGAGGAGCAGCACCTTATCGACCTCGTCTCCAACCGCGCTCAGCACGATGATGGGAGTCGGCATCCGAGCCGCTCGAAGCTGTTTGCAGATCTCCACACCGCTCATGCCGGGCAGCCGTAAGTCCACCAGTACCAGGTCCGGCTTAAGGAGCAGGGTTTTTTCGAAACCTTCCCGGCCATCCTCAACCAGGACAGCAGTGAAACCTTCCTGTTCGAGGAGAACACCGATGGTATCGCGTAGACTCTCGTCGTCATCGATCACAAGAACGGTTTGCATTCGGGTACTCTGGCCGGCGAAGAGCAGCGTGCGCTACTGCGATTGTAACGAAATGAGCGCGGGAGTTGATGGGTCGAGGCGCGTTTTACACGAGTAAACCGCGTTGCCGGATGGTCTCTTTACTGGCCGCGAACGCGGTGTTCCTGTTCCTTAATAGCCGTGCCGAAGGACCGGCCCATCACAGTGACGCCTTCCATCACCGTGCCGCTCACGACCACTTTTGAGCCGCTGGAAGGAACTCCGCGGTTCGATAGGACGAAGATTTTTCCGGTCTCGTCCTCAACTTGATAACCGCCAACCGATAACGCGCCGAAAGAATTCGTCACCCGGCCTTCGACGCGAACCGTTTGATCGCGAAATCGTGTAGGTTCGGCGTTGATTTTGCCGATCTTGGTGTAAGCACAGGAGCTGAGCAACAGCGCAGCGGAAAACACAATAATCCAGATTGCCGGGTTCTTTCTCATGGTCCCTCGTAAATTCGAGACGCGAGGCCTGCGAAGGGGTTGCATGCTTAACGAGGTTTAATGCGAAGCACTGCAGCCCGAATTGTCCCATTGTCGATCGTTTATCACAACTGCGGGAGCGAGTGCGGCATCACCGGTCGAACAGCCGCTTGCGCAGATTACGGAGGCGATTCTTGACCCGAGTGAAAAGGGAGTCGGATGCGGCTGGCGGTAGAGTAGCGTTGGCGCGGGCTAAAGCCGGAATCGAATCGACGGGTTTTTCCAGGGTGGGAGTCGCGTCGCACGACTTTTCACCGGCTGGGCGGATGGCCACGCCAATTACAGAATAGATGCGACGCCTGCGCTCGCCATCACGATTTTCGACACAGACGGAAAAACCCGGCGGCTCGGTCAGCACTGGAAAATATCCCTTCATGCGGCGTTGAATGTACGCGGTCTCGTAGCGATGGTGCCGGAGGCTCCACACGAAAACGCGGTAGCTGTCGTAATCGTACGGTTGCATGGCCTCCTCGATGGTGGTCCAGAGCCAGATTTTTTTCACTTGGTCGCCATCGCGAATCTCGCCAAGCGGAAAGTAGGAGGTGATGCGCCGTCCTTCGGCGTACTGCGCCACTTCATCCGGAATAGCCATGAACACCCGGCGCGTCAGTACCCAGCCACTCTGGCCGCGGGACGTGCGGATGAGCGACCAGTCGTCCATGGGTTCGGCCTCTTTCACCTGCTTGACGGCCTCCTCGGGCAGGTTGGTCTTGGATAACGCTATCCAGTCCTCAGGCGGTTTCGGCGCCGCTGGCGCAGGCGGGGGCGGGATCTTTGGCTGCTTTTCAGGCTTCTTGGCGGCCACCGCCTTCGGTTTTGGCACAACCAGAGCTTTGCGGGGGGGCGCTTTGCGTGGGGCTGCCTCGTGTGCGATGACGTCAAACTTTTCACCCTGCTTCACCTGAATGAAGCTCGGCGAATACCGGGAAGGCTCCGTATGAATATTCAGGATGTCATAGGTGGTGGCGACGCCTTGCGAGGGCATGGCGAGCGCTTGCTGGTTAAAACGCTTAAGGCGAGCGAATTCGTCGGGAGTCAGAAGCAGCCGGTCTTCGATCCAGCCCTCCTGGTTATTGGGCGTGCGCACCTTGATGAACCGGCGCCGCTGCTGAACGATTTCCAATTGGTCGCCGTGATGGACCGTAACGGCTGGCGGGGAACTTGGGCTAATATCCTGGCGGAGCACCAGCGTCGCCGGGCCGGCAAAGGCCAAGCCAATCGACGGCGAATGATCGGCTCGGGGCTTGCATCCAGCAAGGAGAAGGGCCAAGCACACAGTGCCACTGAGGAGAACGCGCATGCGCCAGAGCAAGGATTGCACTTACCAGTTTATCGCTCGCCGTGATGCGAGTGGCCTGGATCTAGGCAGTGGGACGCGGCCGGATCAATGCCAGGTCGCGCAGCTTTTCGAGCTGCCGCCGGGCGATATTAGCCCAGGTTCCCGTCGAATCTAACCGAAGGTAGCTCTTCCAATGGCGGACGGCCTTTAGGAAATCGCCTTGCCGTTCCGACAGCAGCGCGAGATTGAAGTGCGCATCGGCATAATTCGGGTTGAGACGGAGCGCGGTGGTGTAGTGCAGCTCGGCGCGTACCAGGTCACCCTGTTCGTCAAAGAGATTGCCCAGATTATAGTGCGCCAGCGGATAATTGGTATCCACCTCTACAGCCAACTGGTAATGCCGTTCGGCTTCGGTGTAATTGCGTTGGCGGTAATAGATGGTTCCCAGATTGACCAGAGCGCCGGCGGCAGAGGGGTTGAGTTCTACGGCTCTCTTATACGATTCGATAGCTTGTTCGATGGGCGCGCCGGTCTCCTCGAGGGCCAGCCCCTTCTGAAAATAGCTTTCGGCCTGACGCTCCGCGCCCCGGTCGTAGGACGGTTTCGGCGCGAAGGACCTTAGGCTGCCCAGTTCCGCGGTGTCGAAGTTGAAAAGCAGTTGCCCGGTGAGGGCTTCCATTTTCTGGCCGGCGATCTGGACTGCAATGGTCCGCCCATCAGAAAATATCTTCAGCTCGGATAGCGGCTGCTCTACGTGGGAAAGTTTCTTTTTGAGCGCGGTCAGCGCCCGTCCGATCTTTCGCGGAGGAATGCGGTTTTCGCGCAGCTTTTGGAGGGTTTTGAGCGCAATAAGGTCGGAAAAGGAAAACGTAGCTATCCCTGGAATGAGCCCGTGGCGCTCCCAGCTGCGGAGCTGCTGCTCGGAGACACCCAGCATCCGGCGGACATCTCCGCGCGAATACCCCTGCTTCGGCGTCGAATCGAGCACACGAAAATTTTAGCACCCGTGCGCGGGAAACGAGAAGAAAAAACGCGTAATCCGTATCACGCAAATTTGGCCGGACGGCCTGAGGGTTTCATCGTGCGTTCATCTGCTTGGCGTGACAATAGGTACAGGTTGTGAGAGTGCTACTGGTAGAAGACGAGCCACGCATAGCAGGCTTCATTGCCAAGGGCCTGCGGGAGCGGGCCTACGCCGTCGACGTGGCACGCGATGGCGAGGAGGCCCTGTACTACGCCGGAGTGAACGAGTACGACCTCGTCATCCTGGACGTGATGCTGCCCATCAAGGACGGGTATGCCATTTGCCGTGAACTCCGCGGCTCGGGTTTCCGCTCGCCCATCCTGATGCTAACCGCGCGTGACGCCGTGGACGACCGCGTAGCCGGCCTGGACTCGGGCGCCGACGATTACCTGACCAAGCCATTCGATTTCAAGGAACTACTGGCACGGCTCCGGGCGTTATCGCGGCGCTCAACCGAGATTCGCCCGGAAGTGATACAGGTTGCGGATCTCACGCTGAATCCCGAGAACCATGCGATCAGCCGGGCAGGAAGAAGCATCAGCGTCACGGCCAAGGAATACGCTTTGCTCGAGTTTCTCATGCTGAATCAAAATCGTGTGGTCAACCGGGAGCAAATAGCACAGCACGTTTGGGACGAGAACTTCGATCCGTTCTCGAACATCATCGACGTCTATGTGAGAAGATTGCGGACCAAAATCGATGCCGGCTTTGCCGAGCCCCTTATCCACACGC
>Ga0210403_10005694_pt1 | contig 10534 bp, 10 predicted proteins | sample IncBWC19MmetaG_FD_150863 | JGI IMG/M metagenome (GOLD analysis project Ga0210403, IMG submission 150863) | Forest soil microbial communities from Barre Woods Harvard Forest LTER site, Petersham, Massachusetts, United States - Inc-BW-C-19-M | ecosystem: Environmental > Terrestrial > Soil >... | reverse complement strand
GTTCACCGCAGGCAATGGCGTGGCAGCTGTTTTCGACTCCGTCGGGGCGGACACGTTCCGTGGGTCGCTGGCAGTTCTCAGGCCGCGCGGAACGCTTGTGCAATTCGGGAAGGCGTCTGGGTTCCCGAAACCGTTGGACCCATTCGAGTTGGCACCACGGGCGCTTTATCTGACGTGGCCCATTCTCCCTCACTATACGTCCACTGCAGAAGATCTGGCGATCGCCGCAGCCGACCTGTTCGACGCAATCGCGACGGGAATTCTCAAGGTCGATCCGAGCAATCTTTATCCGTTTAGCCAGCTAATCGAAGCTCATCATGATCTCGAAGAGCGCCGAACCACCGGCGCGGCAGTGCTGCGTGTGACGGCCGCCGATCTCCCTTAATCAAATTTCATGCGCTGCAACGTCCGAAGACGCCCCCGACCCCGATCCACGAAACAATGCTCAGCTAAGGGAAAATTGCGATGAATACTTCTGTGATTGAAGCAATCGAGCGCCAGAAAACCACCAACCTTTACGATGCGTCGAAAAGCATTCCCGACGATCAAATTCGTGAGCTGGTGCGCCTGGCGACATTCTCTCCGACCGCGTTCCACCTGCAGAATTGGCGCTTCATAGCGGTGCGGTCGCCGGAAGCCAAAGCAAGGCTGCGGGCGGTTGCGGCTGATCAGCCCAAGGTTACCGAAGCTGCCGTCACTTTCATCATGGTCGGTGAACTGGCCGTGGCTGACGTGATGGCTGATCGACTGGCGGGCTCGGTTGCGGCAGGTTTCATGCCTGTCGAGATGGTGCCGGGCTGGGAAGCCGCAGCAAAATCGCTTTACTTCGAGAAGCCTCAGACCCAGCGCGATGAGGCAATTCGATCGGCGACCTTTGGCGCAAGCGGACTGATTCACGCCGCGCAGGCGATGGGTCTGGGCACTACGCCGATGATCGGGTTTGATCCGGTCGGCGTGTCACGTGAGTTTAGCCTCAGCGATAATGAGGTCCCGGGACTCCTCGTTGCCGTCGGTTATCCGACGGAGGCGAATTGGCCGCAGAAGCCGCGTCGGCCGATTTCGGACGTGCTCGCGTTCGCGTAACTCTTCTGACCAGCGCCGGTCGAGAGTTGGTCCGAACCACCCGGCACCAACCATCCTATCAGCCGCAATGCCAGCAAGACCCAGCCGGCAAAGCTGCTCGCGGTCTCTGTCGTCGATACCCACGACAAGGATCTGACCACACCCGTCAAATAGAGGCTGGAGATCAAGGAGAACAACAATGACCAGGCGTCTCGATTACAACCAAGTCGCTCCGAACGGCGTAAAAGCCCTTGGCGGCGTCTATGGCTATGTCATGCAGAGCGGCCTTCCCGCGGAGCTGGTTGACCTTGTTTATCTGCGTGTCTCGCAGATCAACAACTGTGCCTATTGCCTCGACACGCACACCCGCGACCTCATCAAGAGGGGTGTGAAGATCGAACAGCTCGCCTTGGTGCAGGCCTGGGCGGAAGCTGGTCATCTCTTTAGCGAGCGCGAGCGTGCCGCGCTTGCCTGGGCCGAAGTGGTGACCCGCGTGTCAGAGACCGGCGTGCCGGATGCAGCATTCCAGGCCGCGCGCGCAGCTTTTGGGGAGAAGGAGCTGGTCGATCTCACGATCGCGATCAGCCTGATGAATGCCTATAACCGGATGGCCATCAGCTTCCGGAACACGCCACGGGCAGCGCTCGAAAACTAAGAGGCCGAGCGCTTGCGTCGGAAGGCAAGCGGCGAAGGAGTTCGGCATGAGATATTCGTTGCGGGCACCATCGGCGCCGTGGGCCTTGCGCTCGCACGCGCTGTGCACGCTTGATCATCCTGCGACTGGCAAGACCCGCGCTGGTGCGGGTGTCCGATTTGCTCGCCCCAATATCCAAATCCGCGACCCGCACGTAGTCGACCTAGTACCAATGTGTCTGTGCGCGGTATCTCGTTGGTGTGAAGGGTGCAGAAGCAAAGGCAGGCAAAGCGCAGTTAAGCTCGGCTCTCGACCGAATTTCAGAAGGGATCACGTTGGCTTTCGAAACCCTATCCCGACCGGAAGCCAAAAATTGGAATTTGCCTTATATTTCAATATGATATGGCAGAGATGGAGTCAGTCAATCCCCACTGAAAGATCAAGCATTTTTCACTTTCCTGGACCAAAACCCACCGTTTGAGCTACAGCCGGAAATGGAATTCGGCCTTCGACAAAAGCCTGTTCCGCCCACTGACCCGCCATCGACAACACGACCTTCAGGCGACTAGCGAAAGGCAAATTGCCGTCGCACCGCTCAGCCCGGGGCGTGGGCGTTGACCCTCCGAAGGCAGACGTCACACGTTCGAATCGTTGGCTTGGCAGCTGACGACTGTTATGTGCTCAACCGGTCAGGTCGGCGAGCGCTGAGCTCAGTCGTTACGACGAGTGGGCCGCCATCCATTTGCGATATTGCGCCGACCGGCGATTCACGTCCAGTCGTTCCATGACAAAGGCGAGCAGGGGCCACACGTTGGGATTCGTCACTCTTCCAAGGCTGAGGGCGCGCATCTGGTACTTGATGCTCGCCATATAGGCCCGTGCCGCCAGGAGCTTGTGCCTCCATGTTATCGGGCGAAGCTTCGCTTCCGCATATTCCCCCTGACGCCAGAGCGCAGGGAGGCGCGGTTCGATCGCCAGCGCCGAGGCCAATCCGGCCATCGAGATGCCGCTTGCCAGCACGCGTTCGACGATCTCGATCCGACGGATGCCACCCGTCACCATCAGCGGCATGCGGGCAGTCGACAGCATCTCTTTCGCGAAATCCAGGAAATACGCCTCGCGCGCGAGCGTGCGGCCATCACGGGCATCACCTTGCATCGCCGGCGCCTCATAGTTGCCCCCCGAGATCTCCACCAGATCGACGGGCGGCGCATTGAGCATCTCCAGGACGCCACGCGCATCGGCCGTATCGAATCCGCCACGCTGGAAGTCCGCGGAATTAAGTTTCACCGCGACGCAAAATTCCGGGCGCACCTGGGCGCGCACGGCGTCGACGACGTTCTTCAGGAGTCGGGCGCGATTTTCGAGCGATCCTCCCCAGCGATCGGTTCGCTTGTTGCTGCGGGGCGAGAGGAATTGATTGATCAGGTAGCCGTGCGCAGCGTGGATCTCGACCCCAGTGAAGCCAGCTCTTTCCGCAAGCACGGCGGTTCGCGCAAAGCGCTGTATGACGTCGTCGATCTCCGCCTCGGTCAATTCCTTCGGCACGGGAAACATGCGCGACAACGCGCCGAGGTCGAGCGGTATGGCCGAGGGAGCAACGGTCGGCTGGCCCAGGTTCGCGGGCATCTGGCGCCCCGGATGATTGATTTGCATCCAGAAATGGGCACCCTTGCTGCGGCCGATCCGCGCCCACTCGCTAAACCTGTCGAGGTGCTTGTCATTCTCCAGCACGATGCCGCCGGGTCCGGTGAGAGCACGTCGATCAATCATGACCTTGCCGGTGAGGATCAGGCCAGCGCCACCATCGGCCCACGCTTGATAAAGGCGAAACAGCTCCCTTGATGGAAGGTGTTCGTAGTCGGCCATGTTCTCTTCCATCGACGCTTTTGCGAGGCGATTGGAAATCGCGGCACCATTGGGCAAGGCCAGAGAGGTGAAGGGGTTCATATGCAAAGGGCTCCGCGGCGCTGGGTAAAGACTTGGTCAAGCCGACGCGCGACTTCAGGTGCGTCTTGCGAAACGTGCTGGCGGCGGCCCGCGATGCGGCGGATCAGCGCCGCGCAGCGATCAGGTGCGGTCATCGGCAGCATATGGCCACCATCGATCAGCTCCAGATCGAGCGCGGGACAGGACAGTTTCATCGCCTCACCTTGCGCGCGATAGTCGAGCAGCCGGTCGTCCTTGCCGAACAGAATCCCGAATAGAAGGTTGAGCGAGGAATAGCGCTTCATATAATCGGGCAGCACGTCGTTGATCACGACGATGTCCGACGAGGTGGCATAGAAGGCTTTCGGGCGCAGACCGAGAAGCCCGCCGGCGCGGAGCAGAAAATCGGGCGCGACGGCTTCCGGTGCGAACACTTCCTTCAGCGCTGCCGGACCCCGCAGGATGCCGAGCGGCGTCGCCAGCGTCCAGGCGACGAGATTGCGTACCAGGTTCGTGCGAATGACGAGGCCTCGAAAGACTGCTGGAACCTCACCCCGCGCATGCGTCAGGGGCGCAATGAGTGCGAGGCCGCCGACGCAATCGGGGTGATCGAGTGCGAGCGCGAGTGAGATCGCTCCCCCGAGCGAATGCCCGACCAGCAGCGGGCGCGTGAGCCCGAGCGCACCGATCAGTTTCGCGATCACCGACGCCTGAGACGCCAGCGTTGCGTCCGCGCCGGCCGCGCGGGTCGAATAACCGGAGCCAGGGCGGTCGACGACGATTAGGCGGAACTCGGTCGCGAGGAGGCCCGCAAGCGCATAGCCGAAATGCAGCAGGTTGCCGCCGAGCCCGTGAATCATGACGATGGCGAGACCGGTGCCGCCGGTATCGACATAGTGAATGCGATCGCCCTCGATCTCCATGAATTGGCCGCGCGGCGGCAGCGCTGCTTCGACCTTGCGCGAAATATTCGCCGTGAACCAGACGAGGCCTGCGACCACGGCGCCCAGCAGCAAAACCACGGCTATTGTCATGGTTGTCCTCCCGATCTTCTGATGGTGCGGCTCACGAACGCGGCGTCATCAATTTCAGAATTGTCCAATAGGACACCGGAGCGAGGCGTTCGATCAGCGCCATCATCTTGGCGCTGCCGCCGACGATCACACGCGGAGCGCGGCGCTCGACCGCGCGGACGATGATCTCGCCAGCTTGCGCCGGCGGCATGGTCAGCACGCGACGGGCTCGTTCGAGCTGCTGCTCCGCCTCTGCGTTCGTGGTGCCGGCATGCCTGCGCGCGTTCTCGGCAATCTTTGTCGCGACCCCGCCGGGATGCACGACGGTCACGCCGACATTGCTTCCCTCAAGTTCGAAGCGCAGGGCGTTGGAGAAGCCCCTTACGGCGAACTTGCTTGCCGAATAGGCGGTCTGACCAGGCGGCGAAATCAGACCGAACAGGCTCGATATGTTGACGATCCGCGCGTCATCGCTCGCCCTCAGATGCGGCAAGAATGCTCGCGTCAGCCGCACCACCGCTCCGAAATTGATATCGAGCAGCCAGTCGAAATCAGCCTCGCTGACCTGCTCGAACGTGCCGGAAAGCGCCACGCCCGCGTTGTTGAACAACAGGTCGACGCGCCCGTGCTCGGCCAGCACGGCCTGCGGCAGGGCAGGCACCGTCGCGCCATCGGCAACGTCGATCTTGTGGCGGGAGACGCGGATCTTCGCGCCGTCGAGCAGTTGCACGGTTTTCGCGAGCCCAGCATCGCTGATATCGGCGAGTGCCAGATGGCAGCCGCGGGCCGCGAGCGATTGCGCGATCGCGCGTCCGATGCCATTACCGGCGCCCGTGATCACCGCGGTCCGGTCGTAAAGGGTCGTTCGGTTTGCCATCGCGATCAGACGTGCTCAGGCCTGCCGGCGCTGCGACGATTGCGCGGCACGGGATGTGAACACCAGAGCTCCGTCGTCGATCGACCCGAAGCGCAGCGAGAGCATGTCCTTGGCGTAGTTCTGGTAGAGTTTCCATGGCCGCTTCGAGCCCTGCTTCGGCAGCATGTCCTTTGCCCGCTGCATATAGCCCGAAGAGAGCGGCGGCGTCGTATCCGCGGTCATCGACAGATCGGTGTTGCGCGGCGTGCAATAGGCATAGCCGCCGCGATCCATCTTGTTGAGAATGCGGCAGAGATATTCGGCGATCAGATCGGCCTTGAGCGTCCACGACGCGTTGGTGTAGCCGAACGTTGAAGCGAGGTTCGGCACGTCCGACAGCATCATGCCCTTGTAGTTCAGGGCCGCGCCCGGATTGACGGTCTTGCCGTCCACCACGAGCTCCATCCCGCCCATCAGCTTCATCACGAGCCCGGTCGCGGTGACGATGATGTCGGCCGGTAGCTCGTTCCCGGAACGCAGCTTCAGGCCCGTCTCGCTGAAGGTCTCGATCTCGTCGGTGACGACGGACGCCTTGCCGTCGCGGATCGCCTTGAAGAGATCGCCATCAGGCACAAGGCAAAGCCGCTGATCCCAGGGATTGTAGCGGGGTGTGAAGTGGGAGATGTCGACGTCGGGGCCGAGTTCGGCTTGTGCAAGCTCAATGATACGTTGCTTCGCGGCGTCAGGCTTTTTGCGCGCGGCATTGTAGAAATACATCTGCAGCAGGATGTTCTTCCAGCGGGCGAGGGTGTGCGCGAGGCGCTCCGGCAGCTTGGCATAGAGCCAGTTGGCGATCGCGTCCGTTCCCGGCCGCGCCACGATGTAGGTCGGCGAGCGCTGCAGCATGGTGACATGCGCGGCCTCGTCCGTCATTGCCGGCACCAGGGTGACGGCGGTTGCGCCGCTGCCGATCACGACGACCCGCTTGCCGACGTAATCGAGAGTCTCCGGCCATTTCTGCGGATGCACGATCTCGCCCTTGAAGCGCTCCATGCCGCGCCAGCCCGGCATGTAGCCGGCGTCGTAGTCGTAATAGCCACTGCACATTTGCAGGAAGTTGCAGGTGTAGGTCAGCGTTTTGCCGTCGGGACCCTGGACTTCGAGGGTCCAGCGCGCTTCCGCCGACGACCACGACGCGCGCTTGACCTTATGGTCATATCGGATCTTGCGGTCGATGCCATATTCCCGCGCGGTGTCGTTGAGGTAGTCGAGGATCGACGGGCCATCGGCGATCGCCTTCTCGCCGCGCCACGGCCGGAAGCGGTAGCCGAGCGTGTGCATATCGGAATCGGAGCGGATGCCCGGATAGCGGAACAGATCCCAGGTGCCGCCGAGCGCGCCGCGCGCCTCAAGTATCATGAAGGATTTGCGCGGGCAGTCCCGCTGCAGATGGTAGGCGACCCCGATGCCGGATAGTCCGGCGCCGACGATGATTACGTCGAATTCGGTTTGGTCCGCGCCGCGCTTGAACGCCGTTACGTTCGACGGCACGCCGGAGACGTCCGAAGTCATCGCTAGACGCGCGGCGATCAATTCGGCGACGGGCGCGAACACTTGTTCTTGAGCCTGCTCAGGCATTCCTGCAATCTCCCTTCGTCCCGCGACGTTTCCCGGCGTATGGGTCCGTTTGGTCGTGTCAAGGCACTCTCGTCCAATTCATCGATCTGCAAATCATTCCACCGGCAATGCAGCCCGAACCGCTGAGATTGGAGCCCTGGACGGACAGTTTGCCGAGATAGACGGAGCCGGTGTCGGGGCCGAAAGCTTTCCCGGACCACGCGTTCGGACCCGCAGGCTTCATGTCATAGAAAACGCGCTGTCCGATTTTGGCTTTCGAATCGATCCCCGGCTTGAGCCATATGATCGTTCCGCACATGGCGTCTCCGCACGACTCAAACTCGACCCGCGCCTCGCCGGTATCGCGCAACCACGTGCCAGACAATTCGTTTGCGAAAGTCGGGCTCGCGGCTGACAGCAAAGCGGCCGCGACATAGCAGGAGCGCTTGAGATTCAACACAGTCTCCCTCGGTTCGACGCACATTTGGCTCTGTTTTCTTCTTCTGACATGCGCTATTGTCTGAATTAATAATCTGACAATTTGCATTGTCAAGTAGGTTAATTGGAAAGATCATGGCGACGATACCGACAAGGCAGTACGGGGGGCATTCCGCCGAACAGCGGCAGTTGGCGCGGCGAGAGCGGCTTATCGAAGCGGCGATCGGCGTTTATGGCGAAGTTGGCTATCGCAACGCGACCGTGAAGGCGGTGTGCGAGGCAGCGGAGCTTACCGAGCGTTACTTCTACGAATCCTTCGCCAACAGCGAGGCGCTGCTGATCGCCGCCTTCGACACCGTCTCGCATCGGGTCATTGCGTGTCTCGACAGGATCCGCAAGGAGCACACCGGAACGGCGGAGGAGCGCGGCCATGCGGTGCTGCGGGCTTACTATCAGATGTTGAAGGACGATCCCGACAGCGCGCGGCTTTTCGTGATCGAGATCGCCCGCGTCGGGCCCGCCGTTGACGAGGTGTGGGCGGCGCTGCTCGGCGAGTTCGGCGAATTGCTGTCACGCACCCTTGCGCCCGACGCAAACGCAAAGCTCAAAAGTGGCGAATTGGTCCGCGCCGGCGCGGTCGGCGCCATGGTGCAGATCGCGAAGGCGTGGATCCGTAGCGGCTATGCCAAGAACGTCGATGCGGTCACAACGGACACGCTGAAGATCTGCCGCGTGCTGGCGGAGTAACCGGAGCGAACGTGGCCGATCGATGACGGCTCCCGGTCCAGACGCGATCGGAATTGTCTATATGGCGAGCATCAAGTACCAGATGCGAGCTATCAATCTTGGGCGAATGACAAAGCCCAACGTATCGCCGTTGCTCGCGTTGATCATTGAACGGATCGATGTGAGGCGCCGGTCCGCCCAATGTCGCAAAGGGATGGCTGCACACTAGCTACGTGCTCACCGACGGGAGTGTCGTGCCCATTCAACCAGGCGCCAAAAGAATATTAGGCCGCCCATCGTGTGCGGCGTCTCTCGTATAATTCAAGATGCGCCGATCAGGATGCCGACACCGAGCACGATGGCGCCGCCGAGGACGATCTGAAACACCGCCTGTAGGAACGACGTGTCCGTGTAGCGGGTCCGGATGTAGGCGATCGCCCACAGCTCGAAGAACACCAAGATGCCTGCGAGGGAGGTCGCGATCCAGAACGCGTTGGACCAGTTGCCGGGAACGAGATACGGCAGCGCGTGACCCAGGCCGCCGAGTGTCGTCATAATCCCACAGGTCGCGCCGCGCAGCCACGGCGAGCCGCGCCCGGTCATCGATCCGTCATCGGAAAGCGCCTCCGCAAAGCCCATGCTGATGCCGGCGCCGATCGAGGCTGCGAGACCGACGAGGAAGGTCTGCCAGTTCTGATGGGTGGCGAAGGCGGCCGCGAACAGGGGCGCCAATGTCGAGACCGAGCCATCCATCAAACCGGCGAGTCCGGGCTGGACGTACTGCAGAACGAACATGCGCTTGCGCGTGCGGTCTTCCTCGGCGCGCACGTCCGGAATTAGAATGGCATCGGTCAGTTTCGCTGCGAGGCTTTCGTGACCTTCTCCATATCGGCGAGATCGCCGACCAGCTTGCGCACACCGACGTCCTGCGCCTGTTCGGCCGCCTTGGCGTAAAATCGTTCGGCCTCCAGCTCCATGATCTCCGCTTCCTTGCCGATGGTCTCGAGCGGCAAATTGCGTGTCAGCCAGATCGGGCGGCGACGCAGGAAACCTTTGACGTCCTCCCGCCGAATCGGCGGCAGATTGGGCCCAAATCGCAGCTCGTATAGTTTGAGCAGCATGTGGCGATGGCCTTTTTCCTCTTCAGCCATCTGCTCGAAGATCCTCGCTGATTGCGGGTAACGCTCGGCGAGGTTCTCTGCGAAGCTCATATAGATGCGGCCGTCTTCTTCACCTCCCGCTCAGTGAGGTCGGAGAATTTTTTCATGGCATGTCTCGAGTTCGAATTGGTCGCAGATTCACTCTGCCGGCTGGGGCGCGTAGGAGGCGCCGCGAGGGACCGCGGCAAGGGAGCGGCGGTCACGGCGAAACCAGGGATAGAGGGCCGGGAGCACCAGCAAAGTGAGCAACGTCGCGCTGATCAGGCCTCCGATGACGACCGTGGCGAGCGGGCGCTGCACTTCCGCGCCGGAATTCGTTGAAACCGCCATCGGGAGAAAGCCAAGGCTGGCCACGGTCGCTGTCATCAGCACCGGACGTAGCCGCGTCATCGCCGCCTGCCAGGCCGCCGCGGCGGCCGCAAGTCCCTCCTTGCGCCGCTCTTCCATGTAGCTCGCCATCACGACGCCGTTCAAAATCGCGATGCCGAACAAGGCGATGAAGCCGATCGCGGCCGATATGCTGAACGGCATGCCGCGCAGCGCGAGAGCGAACACCCCGCCCACCGCCGCAAACGGCACGTTGAAGAAGATCAGCGTCGCAAGCCGTGCGCTGCCGAACATCAGATACAGCAACACGAAGATAACGGCGAGCGCCACGGGCACGACAACGGACAGCCTCGCCATTCCCTGCTGCAGATCCTGAAAGCTGCCACTCCAAGAGATCGTATAGCCCGGCGGTAGGCGGACCTGGGCCGCGACCGCCTGCTGCGCGTCGGCCACGAAGCTGGCGAGCGGTCGCGCGCGCACATTGGCCTGCACTTTGATGATGCGCCTACCTTCCTCGCGCTCGATCTGGGCTGGGCCGGGTTCCCAGCGGATATCGGCCAGATTGCCTAGAGCAACTGAAACGCCAGCGCCGTTGTTCACGCGCAGCGCCCGGATATGGTCGATGCTGTCACGGTTCTGCGGGGCGAGCCGGACGCGGATATTGTACCGCTCGTCGCCGTCCTTCATGGTGCCGACGGTGCGTCCGCCCAGCGCTTCGACGAGGTCGAGTACCTGGGTCGCATTGAACCCGCGTCGCGCGATCTCGCCGCGA
>Ga0210403_10005690_pt1 | contig 10540 bp, 2 predicted proteins | sample IncBWC19MmetaG_FD_150863 | JGI IMG/M metagenome (GOLD analysis project Ga0210403, IMG submission 150863) | Forest soil microbial communities from Barre Woods Harvard Forest LTER site, Petersham, Massachusetts, United States - Inc-BW-C-19-M | ecosystem: Environmental > Terrestrial > Soil >... | reverse complement strand
CCGCGGAGGAGGCGCGAACGTAAATATAGAAACCCGATCGGGAACCGCGGAGTTTCATGGGAAAGCCTATTATTTCGGCCGCAACGAAGCATTGGATGCGAACAATTTCTTTGCGAATGCAACCGGGGTGCCAAGAGGTGAGTTCCGGCGCTCACAGCCCGGCGGCACATTGGGTGGGCCGGTTCCGTGGTCGAGGCACCGCGCCTTTTTCTTTGTTTCCTATCAGGCCACGCGAGACGTGAATGCGGCATCCCTGAGCACCAGTGTTTCCTCCCTGAGCCTTCCTCCGATACCGCAGGTGCGCACGCCAGCCTCGCTTGGAGCTGTATTCGGCGGCCAAACCGGGGCATTTGGGGGTGCGGCGGTGGCCCCGAGCGGATCGAATATAAATCCGGTAGCGCTCAATCTGTTGAACGCGAAGAACCCCGATGGAACATTTGTCATCCCGAGCCCTCAGACCTCGGGGAGCGGTGTCAACTACACCGCAGTGTTGCCGGGACGCTATAACGAAGACCAGTTCAATACAAACTTCGACGTTAACTTGCGCTCGGCGGATCACCTGTCGGTGAAGTTCTTCTTTTCAAACTCGAATCAAGACGTTCCTTTCTTTGGCGCCAGTGTACCCGGGTTTCCGGCGCTTCGTTCCTTTGAGAACCGGAATTTAGCCATCGACGAGACTCACATTTTCTCATCGCGAGCGACCAACCAATTCCGCTTTGGCTTCTCTCGTCTTGCGGGTCAAGGCGTTGCCGGAGGGACGCTTACCGATCAGGACGTGGGGATAAACCGCTTCAGCGACCCCCAAGAGGGGAGCATTCCACAGATCGATGTTCTTGGAGCCTTTGAACTAGGCAACTCGCAAAGCGACCGAGGCGAAACAGCCAGCAATAACTTCTATTACTCCGACGTCCTCTTTCTGTCCCGAGGCAGGCACGATCTTCGGTTCGGCACAGAGATCTTCCGGAATCAATTGAATGAGTTAAGCGATGGCACGGCCGGTATCATGTACGTTTTGTCGTTTCCTGATTTCCTGCTCGGCTTGCCCGCCGGGCCTGCCGGTGCGGGAGGGAACGGCACACCGCTTTCCAGCATTTACGCGTCTAGTGTGAATGCTGGAATTCCCCATGTGGGGTTCCGTGAAACAGCGGAACAATTTTTTGTGATGGATGACTGGAAAGCTACGCGCACCCTCACCATAAATCTCGGGCTTCGAGTCGAGATCAACGGCCAAGCAAGCGAAGTGGAGGGGCGCATATCGAATTTCTTCCCTCAGTTCTATGCCACACCTCCAGCAGGAGGCTTCGGAGATTCAATCTCATCGGGATTCGTCTTGCCCGATAACTTTCAGGGGAGTGCTCCAGCGGGATTTCCACGGACAAACTCGACGCTCTTGAATCATCCCGTTCAAGTGCATCCACTACCCCGCATCGGCTTCGCGTGGCAGCCATCTGCTTCGAAGGACGTTGTTCTTCGAGGAGGATATGGTATCTACGCAAACCGCATCAGCTTCCAGGGTAATGTCGCACTTTTGGCCTTTAACGCGCCGTTCGTGTTGGATGCTTCGTTGACTGGCGCCGCGAACGTGGCCTCCAGCCTGCAGAATCCCTTTCCCAATCTGCCGCCGAGTTCCTCATTCCCAAATTTCGAAGCCAACATGCTACCCGGTCCGCCGTTTATCGGGAACAGATTCGTCCGAGGGGCGACGATTACCGATCCTGATTTTAAGGAATCTACCGTCCAGCAGTTTGCTCTCGATCTGCAGTATCAACACAAGAGCTACGTTTTTTCCATCGCCTATGCCGGCGCGACGGGCACGCACCTGTCCCTGGGGCGGAGCAACAATCAGCCGCTGCTCGCCAGTCCTTCGAGCCCGGTCAACGGGCTCACAACGAATTCCGTGGCCAACACGGTCGAACGTGTACCCTTTGTCGGGTTGGCTCCTCTGATCTTTCGCGTCGAATCCAGTGGGAATTCGAGCTACAACTCTCTACAGGCCACATTGAAGAAAGTCATGAGCCACGGCTTTCAATTCCTGGCTGCGTACACCTTTTCAAAATCCATTGATGATGCAGGCGATAGTCTCGGTACCCCTCTCGGCGGCGGATTCGGAAGACCGCTCTTTGGGCAAATCGTCTACAACAATCAAGACAATGTCGCCGCTCAGCGCGGCGTCTCTGACTTTGATCGAGCGCACCGATTCGTAGTGAGTGGTACGTGGAATCTACCCGGTCCCGAGCACGCGATAAGCGCGGCTGTTCAAAAGCTCGGGAATGGCTGGAGCATTTCGGGTATCGCAACGCTGCAATCGGGACTTCCATTCAGCATTCTGGACAGTTCAGCCGGAACGCTGTATGGTCCGGCAACCCTATATACAACCGGCAACTTAGCTCCTGGTGCAACACTCAGCGATGCCGGCCGCAGTGGCAGCGTCAGCAGCCGTGTCAACGAATTCTTCAACACGAAGGCGTTTGTCCCGGCTCCGTTTATTCCAGATGGGGGCTTTATTGATGGCAAATATCCAGTGTCCGGTGGTGGGACGATATTCGGCAGTCTCGGAAGGAATATCCTGAGGGGGCCAGATCAACAGGATTTCGATATCGCCGTAATTAAGACCACTCCCGTCACAGAGCGCATTAATCTGATTTTTCGGTGGGAGATATTCAATATGCTGAACCGGCCAAACTTTGCCAATCCTTCCAACGACGTTTCGACGCCGAGCACATTCGGCGTGATCAGCGGGCTAACGGTGAACCCCCGGATCATGCAATATGCGCTGAAGCTGGAATTCTAGTTTGCCGTGTAGAACTTTCCTGGCAGGCAGCCATGGAGATTGACCGTGGCCGAGCATTTTGCAGCAGAGAGCCGAGCCGTGGCGACGAGGATGTCCTCGAATGACAACGCCTTCTGAGTACGTGCTGTCACCCATCCGGGAAGGCCCGGATTTCACGCTTTATCGCGGCCGGCAGAACGGCAACCCATCGCCGGTCCTGGCATTGGCACTCGCCGCGGAGCAGCCTTCACCACAGGGCGTTCGGCGGCTCGAGCACGAATTCTCGCTCGCAGCCGAACTTGATTCCGCGTGGGCAGCGAGGCCTTTGGCCCTCAGTCGTTACGAAGGGCGGACGGTCCTCATCGTCCAGGATCCGGGTGGTGAGCCCCTGGATCAGCTTCTCGAGCGGAACAAGGGGCACCCCCTCGATCTGACTCGCGTCCTGTGCATTGCCATTGGCTTAGCGAAAGCACTCGGCCAGGTGCATCAGCAGGGTCTCATCCATAAGGACGTCAAGCCTGCGAATGTGCTCGTCAACGACGCCGGCAACGTATGGCTCACGGGCTTCGGGATCGCGTCTCAGGTGCCGCACGAGCGCCAGGCGCCCGCGCCGCCGGAGATGATTGCAGGCACCCTCGCCTACATGGCGCCCGAACAGACCGGCCGCATGAATCGTTCGATCGGTACCCGCAGCGATCTCTACTCGATGGGCGTCACCTTGTACCAGATGCTTACGGGCACGCTGCCGTTCGTCGCCGCCGACCCCCTGGAGTGGGTCCACTGCCACATTGCACGCCAGCCGACACCGCCTGGCGATCGCACCGCAGTTCCCGGGCCGCTGTCTGCTATCACGCTGAAGCTCCTCGCCAAGAACGTGGAGGAGCGCTACCAGACCGCCTCCGGCCTGGAAGCCGATCTTCGGCAGTGCCTGGCGGAATGGCAGTCGCATGGTCGCATCGATCCGTTTGCTCTGGGGGCGCACGACGCATCCGACCGATTGCTGATCCCAGAGAAGCTGTACGGGCGGGAGCGCGAGATCGAAGTTCTGGTCGCGGCGTTCGATCGGGTCATGGCCCAGGCTGCCCCCGAGCTCGTTCTGGTATCGGGTTATTCCGGCGTGGGCAAATCCTCAGTGGTCAACGAGCTGCATAAGGCGCTTGTTCCACCGCGCGGGCTTTTCGCGTCCGGCAAGTTCGACCAATACAGGCGCGACATCCCGTATGGCACCCTGGCACAGGCGTTCCAGACTCTGGTCCGTCAGATCCTGGTCAAGAGCGAAGCGGAGGTGCGCCAATGGCGGGCCGCCCTCCAGGAGGCAGTGGGCCCGAGCGGTCAGCTGATCGTCAACCTCATGCCGGAGGTCGAGTTCATCATCGGGAAACAGCCGCCCGTTCCAGACCTGTCGCCGCAAGACGCGCAGAACCGCTTCCAGTTGGTGTTCCGGCGCTTCCTCGGTGCGTTCGCCAGGCCGGAGCACCCGCTCGCGCTGTTCCTCGACGATCTGCAATGGCTGGACTCGGCTACTCTTGGGCTCCTGGAGCACCTGATTACCGATCCGAATGTAGGGCACTTGCTGCTGGTCGGAGCCTACCGCGACAACGAGGTCGGTCCGTCTCACCCGCTCATGCGGACGCTGGAGGCGATCCGCAAGGCTGGAACGCGGGTCCAGGAGATTGTGCTGGCGCCTCTCGGACTCGACGATGTCGGTGCGCTGGTCTCCGATGCCCTGCATTGCGAGCCGGAGCACGTGCGGCCCTTAGCGCAACTGGTGCAGGAGAAGACCGGCGGAAATCCGTTCTTCGCGATCCAGTTCTTCACGGCGCTGGCCGAAGAGGGGCTGCTCACGTTCGACCCAGTCACGCGGGCCTGGCAATGGGACATGAATCGCATCCGCGCCAAAAGCTACACCGATAACGTTGTGGATCTCATGAGCGGGAAGCTGAGGCGGTTGTCCGCACCAACCCAGGAGACCTTGAAACACCTCGCCTGCCTGGGCAATGTCGCCGATGTCTCCACCCTGGCTCTGGTTCACGGCGAAACGGAGGAGGCCATGCACGCTGCCCTCTGGGAGGCCGTCCGCGCCGGGCTCATCTTCCAGCAGGAGAGCACCTGCACATTTCTGCACGACCGCATCCAGCAGGCGGCGTATTCCCTGATTCCCGACCAGCGCCGTGCCGAGTTGCACCTGCGCATCGGCCGTGTGCTGCTGGCGAGCATGACGGCGGACCGGCTCGCCGAGCATTTGTTCGATGTCGCGAACCAGCTCAATCGAGGGGCCGAACGGCTGATCGACCGGGACGAGAAAGTACGGGTGGCCACGATCGATCTGGGTGCCGGCCGAAAGGCCAAGGCGTCGGCGGCCTATGCGGCGGCGCGCGGGTATTTTGCTGCCGGTATGGCGCTGTTGGACGAAAGCGATTGGAGCAGGCATTACGAACTCATGTTCAACCTGTGGCTTGAGCGCGCCGAATGCGCATTTCTGACGAGCGACTTCGAACAAGCCGAGCACATCCTTGCGGAGTTATTGCAGCGCGGGGGGTCGAAGGTCGAGCAAGCTGCCGCCCATCACCTCAAGGTCCTGCTCCATATGGTGAAGTCCGAACACCCGCAGGCCGCAGACAGCGCGTTGGCCTGCCTGCGCCTGTTCGGCATGGACATCCCGGTACACCCTACCTGGGAGCAGGTCCAGGCCGAATACGAGACAGTCTGGCGCAATCTTGATGGACGCCCGATCGAGGACCTGATCGATTTACCGCTAATGAGCGATCCGGACTTACAGGCCGCCATACGTCTGCTCCTGGTCCTTGCAAGCGCCGCCTACTATACCGACTTCCATTTGTATTGCTTTCTCCTGTCTCGCATGGTGAACGTCAGCATGCAGCACGGGACGAGCGGCGTATCCGCGAACGCCTTTGGTTATCTCGGGTCTATCCTCGGCCCGGTGTTTCACCGTTACCGCGACGGTTATCGTTTCGCCAAGCTGGCATGCGGCCTGGTCGAGAAGCACGACTTCATCGCAAGTCGGGCGCAAGTTTACAGCTCGATGGGTCTGGTTGCCTTCTGGACGCAGCCGATAGCGGTCACGATCGATTACCATCGGGCGACCTTTCGCGACGCGATTGAGACGGGGGATCAGACCTTCGCTTGCCACAGCATGGTCGATCTCATCGCAAGCCTTCTGATGCGAAACGATCCGCTCGACCAGGTATGGCGCGAGTCGGAGATGGGCCTGGACTTTGTGCGGAAGGCCAGGTTCCGCGACATGGTGGATGCCATCGTGATCAACCAACGCTTCATCGCGACCATGCAAGGCCGAACCGCGACCTTGTCCACCTTCAGCGACGCACAGTTCGACGAGGCGGCGTTCGAGGCGGAGTTGACGGCGGGCCGGACGAGTGCGCTGGCCTGCTGGTACTGGTTCTTCAAACTGCAGGCCCAGTTCCTGGCGGGCGAATACGGAGCAGCGCTCGCGGCCGCCCAACAAGCGAAACCGCTGCTGGAGACCCTTGTCGGCATGTTCAAGTTGCTCGACTACTTTTACTACACCGCACTGACGGTGGCGGCGCTCTATGAGAATGCGTCGGCCGATGAGCAGAGCGAGTGGCGCGACCTCCTCACGGCTCATCGGGAACAACTGCGTGAGTGGGCCGAAAACTATCCGCCAACGTTCGCCGATAAGCACGCCCTGGTGTCGGCCGAGATCGCCCGCCTCGAAGGACGCGCCCTCGAGGCGATGCAATTGTACGAGCAGGCGATCCAGTCCGCTCACGAGAACGGCTTCGTCCAGAACGAAGCGTTGGCCCATGAGGTGGCCGGGCGCTTCTACGCCGCGAACGGCTCTGACACGAGCGCCCATGCCCATCTCTGCAAAGCGCGCAACTGCTACGAGCGCTGGAGCGCGTCCGCCAAAGTTAAGCAACTCGACGAACAGTATCCACGCTTGCGGGAGGAACGCGTTCCTGCCTCCACCACCGCCACCATCGGCACACCGGTCCGGGAGTTGGACGTCGAAACAGTAGTCAAGGCCTCACAGGCGCTCTCGAGCGAGATTGTTCTGCCTAAGCTGATTGAGAAGCTCATGCGCATCGCGGTGGAGCATGCAGGGGCCGAGCGGGGTCTGCTCATCCTTCTCCGGGGCGACGAGCCGCAGATCGAGGCGGAGGCCACCACCAGCCACGGCAGGGTCAAGGTCATCGTTCGACAGGCAGCCGTCACGTCTTCTGATCTCCCCGAATCCGCTCTTCATTATGTGATTCGGACCCAGGAGCGCGTGGTCCTTGATGACGCCTCGGTCAGGAATTTGTATTCGGAGGACGAGTATGTGCAGGCCAGGCGCGCCAGATCCGTCCTATGCCTGCCGATCGTCAAACAAACAAAACTCATTGGCGCACTCTATCTGGAGAACAATTTGACTCCGCGCGCCTTCACGTCGGACCGGATTGCAGTGCTGGAGTTGCTGGCTTCGCAAGCCGCGATATCGCTGGAGAACGCCAGCCTCTATTCCGATCTGCAGCGCAGCTATTCTGATTTGCACCGCAGCGAAGCTTTCCTGGCTGAAGGACAGAGGATAAGCAACACTGGCAGCTTCGGCTGGAGCGTTCTCAGCGGAGAAATCAATTGGTCGGAGGAGATCTACAAGATCCTTGAGTACGAGCGAGCGGTTAAGCCCACGCTGGAGTTGGTATTCCAGCGCATTCATCCCGACGAGAGAGATTTCGTGCAGCAGACTCTCGACCGCGCGTCCAACGAAAGGACAGATTTCGATCTTGAACATCGTTTGCTGATGCCAGACGGTTCGGTCAAACACCTCCACGTTGTAGCTCGCGTGTTGAAGACTTCGTCACGCAACCTAGAATATGTGGGCGCTGTGACGGACGTCACCAGAGCAAAGCAGGCGGAACAGACGCTTCGGGAGAGCGAGGCATACTTAGCAGAAGCGCAGAGACTGAGCCACACGGGCAGCTGGGCATGGACCCCCAGCACCGGCGAAATGAGGTATTGGTCCGAAGAATGCTACCGCTTGCTGGGTTTTGACCCGCACAGTGGACAGTCGCAATTCAAGACACTCTTTCTACGCATCCATCCTGACGATCAAGTCGAGGTATGGGAAAAGCTCGTAAGAGCAAGCGATGAAAGGGTGGAGTTCGAGCTGGACTATCGAATTGTTCATCCAGGCGGCGAGATCAGAGACATCCACTTGGTGGGCCATCCCGTTCTCAGCCCATCTGGCGGTCTGGTTGAATTCGTGGGTACCGTGATGGACATCACCGAGCGCAAACGGGCGGAGGAAAAATTGCGCACGAGCGAGGCCCATTTGGCGGAGGCGCAGAGGCTTAGCCATACGGGAAGTTGGGTCTGGCGGGTACCAGGAAGGGATGTGTTACACCTGTCCGAGGAATGGTATCGCATCTATGGCTTCAATCCAGAAGATGGCATGCCTACCTGGGAAGAGCGGCTGCAGCGCATTCATCCGGAGGATCGAGCCAAGTGGCAAGAGGCAATCGATCGAACCATTAGAGAAAGGTCGGATTACGAAGTGGAATTCCGAATCCTCCTTCCGGGCGGCTCGGTGAAATACATCCAGACCGTCGGCCATCCTGTCTTGAACGCATCTGGGGACTTGGTGCAATTCGTGGGTAGCTCGACAGATATCACTGAACGTAAGCAGGCGGAAGAGAAGATCCGGCGGAGCGAACTTGAGGTTCGACAGATCCTGGATTTCGCGCCGCAGCAGGTCGCTGTATTAGGGCCCGATGGCAGCCGCCTTTATGTCAACCAGGCCGCGCTCGATTATCACGGCCTTACACTTGAGGAATGGCGGATCTCCGGCCCCAGGTTTCATCCTGATGATTGGGAACGCCTGACGATTGAAACTCAAAGTAAGTTCCTAAGTGGGGCCCCGCACGAGACTGAAGCCCGCTTGCTGAGAAAGGACGGGAAGTACCGCTGGTTTCTTTTGCGCTATAACCCCCTGCGAGACGAGCAAGGACACCTCGTGCGTTGGTATCTTGCGTTGACCGATATCGAGGATCGCAAGCAGGCTGAGCAGCGACTCCACGACGAGAACGTCGCTCTGCGCGAAGAAATCGATAAGACATCGATGTTCGAGGAGATCGTGGGAACTTCGCCGCCATTGCGAACGGTGCTATCCCGTATATCCAAGGTTGCTACCACTGACTCCGGCGTTCTGATAACCGGGGAGACCGGGACGGGGAAAGAACTGGTCGCCCGCGCCATTCACCGGCGTTCCCGGCGCGCCTCACGCCCCTTTGTGAGTGTGAACTGCGCGGCGATTCCGCGCGACTTGATCGCGTCAGAATTGTTCGGCCACGAGAAAGGCGCCTTCACGGGGGCAACCCAGCGCCGTTCAGGGCGCTTCGAACTGGCAGAAGGAGGCACGATCTTCCTCGATGAAGTTGGAGAGCTTCCTGCCGAAACGCAAATCGCACTATTGCGTGTACTGCAGGAACACGAATTCGAACGTGTCGGTGGAACTGGGTCCAACCGAACCGATGTTCGGGTGATTGCTGCTACGAACCGCGACCTGGAGGCTGCCATCGCCGCGGGCATGTTCCGGAGCGACCTGTTTTACCGGCTCAACGTTTTTCCGATTGAGATGCCTGCTTTGCGGGAGAGAAGAGAGGACATTCCCCTGCTGGTCGAGTACTTCATTGATCGTTACGCACGGAAAGCAGGAAAGAGCTTTCGGACTGTGAGCAAGAAAAGCCTCGATCTGCTTCAGTCGTACCCTTGGCCGGGCAATATCCGCGAATTGCAGAACGTGATTGAGCGATCTCTCATCGTCTGCGACACAGAGAATTTCTCTGTCGACGAGAGCTGGCTTTCCCGGCAACCTCCTACAACTGAGCCGAATAGTGGGCCTGGCCTATTTAAGAAGCTTCCTTCTGAGGAGAAAAGTATCATCGAGGCTGCGTTGAGCGAAAGCGGAGGACAGGTGTATGGACCCTCCGGTGCGGCGGTCAAGCTCGGCATGCCACGATCCACTTTGGAGTCGAAGATCAGGTCGCTGAAGATCGACAAGAATCGCTTCAAAACTACACATCCCTCGGAGAACACTTAGCGCGTCTTCGTACGTGATTCTCAATAGCGTCACAAGCGCGGCGCTTGATCGTAATTGGGAAGAAGTGTCGACGATAAGGTAGAGCCTATAAGAAGACTTCCGATACGAACCTTGTACAGCCTTCGCCAATCTGTCTATCGGCGCCGCCTGGGCAGAATTCCCGTCGCGGTCCATGCAACACCCAAAGCGTGCAAGATGAGGCTATCTCCAGGGCTCAACTGAGAGGGGTCTGAGACGACGTGATAGGCGTACTGAACGCATGGGTTCTGTGTTATGCACCAGGATTCGTGACGAAGGACTCCGTCACAGTGCCCACAGGCTGAATCCGCGCTGTATTTGTTGCTGTGGCTCAACGGAAGCTGGTTTTCTACCGGCATTGGTTTCTCCTGCGGCAGTGGATAAATCGGAAGAGAGGAGTCGTTTGCTTCTCGTACCTTCCCTGTCTCCTTCATCAGCCATACCGCCCGATTCGGTATCGGTTCTCACGTTGCTGATTGCACTTTTGGCGCCGATTCTGAGTCTGCGGATAATCGGGGGGCATTTCCGGTCCTCGTCAGATTTCGCTCGACCAGGATATCCGGACGATCCCCAGACCCGGAAGAAGCTCACCGCAAGGCATTTGCCGGAAAACATTGGTGAGCAAGTACGGCGCACCTGATCGTCATCCCGAAAAATATTGACGATGAAGT
>Ga0210403_10005689_pt1 | contig 10542 bp, 14 predicted proteins | sample IncBWC19MmetaG_FD_150863 | JGI IMG/M metagenome (GOLD analysis project Ga0210403, IMG submission 150863) | Forest soil microbial communities from Barre Woods Harvard Forest LTER site, Petersham, Massachusetts, United States - Inc-BW-C-19-M | ecosystem: Environmental > Terrestrial > Soil >... | reverse complement strand
AAGTAACCAATGTGAAGATGGTTTCCAAGCAGTGCATGGGCAGCGGATCCCAATCGCACTAGCCTTACGAGTTGTGCGCCGCGTAGCCCCGCTAACCGGCGGCCGCGTGGCGCACAATGATTTATCCCCTATCCTGACTCCAGCGGTTTGGACTCCAGTCAACACCAACGGAAAGTCTGAGCTGGCGAAAAGCTAAAGCGCCTGACAAAACTCGAATCTCAACATAAGGGGATTATGCGGCTGGATCTTCTCCAGAAGTTGAGAACCGCGACCCAACCTCTACCTGAATGATATTGTTCTTCACGGCATAAACCACCAGATCCCGGATCGAGTGGAAGCCAAGTTTGCGCATAATATTGCTGCGATGGGTTTCAGCCGTTTTGGTGCTCAGATTGAGTACTGAGGCCACCTCCTTGGCGCTTTTGCCTTCGGCCAGTAGTTGAATAACCTCGCGTTCGCGCGGGGTTAACCGTGGCAAACGCGGCGGCGCATTTCTGGAACTGTTCCCTCGTTCCAGAAAACCGGCCAGCAACATCTCTTTCACTCTCGGAGTGAAAAACGTGCCATTGTGTTGCAGCGCATCGACTGCAGCCTCCAGGTCGCGAGCGGCGTCGGACTTCAGCACAAATCCACGCGCGCCAGCATCCAGCGCTTCTCGAATCACCTGATCAGAGTCTGTAATAGTAAGAACGATGACCTTGCAGAACGGATCCTGCTGCACCAGTTGGCGGGTGGCGGCCAGACCGTTGAGACCGGGCATGCCAATGTCCACAATCGCTATATCAGGTTTCAACTCTCTTGCCATGGCTACCGCATTACGTCCGTCGGTTGCCTCACCACACACCTCCCAACCCTCATGCGATTGCAACAACGTGCACAGCCCGCGGCGTACAAGTTCGTGATCATCAGCGATGAGAATCCGGAGCTTCATGCTTGGCTGCCTAGCTGGCATTGGCGCCACCCTTGCTGGGCAGTGTAAAGTGTCTGTGCTGACTCACCGCGTCCACTGCTGCCAACAAATCACGCGCCGCATCCGTCTTCACTACATAGCCTTTCGCGCCGCAGAGCAGCGCTTCTTGCATCATTTGCGGTGAATCATGCTGAGTTACCATCAGAATCTCGCAATCTGGTATTTTCATGCGGATCAGGCGGCATGCTTCCAGGCCGTGCATTCTAGGCATGCTGAGGTCGAGCACTACTACGTCGGGTTTCAATCGATCTGCCATCTCAACCGCCTCCACGCCATCGCCTGCTTCTGCAATGACTTCCCATCCTGAATGCTCTGTCAAGAGCGTCCTCAGGCCATGCCTGACTACGGGATGGTCATCCGCGATTATGATCCGTACCGCCATAGAGTTTCGGCCCCAAGGGAGGGCTTAAGGCGTGGGTTAAATTCCTCCCCGCAAACCGCCATTCTAGGCCAGAATCAATACTCGTAAAATACAGGATTTGCTGTATTTTTCGTGTGTTTAGCCTTTCGATTCTCAATTGTCAGAGGGCTCCCAACGTACGAAGGCGCGATACTCGGCTGTTGATCTCCTGATATTTGTCCCATTGTTTGTATGCCAGGAAAAACACAAGCAAGGGAAAGGCAAGCACGGTATAACTAACTTTTGCCACACTCTGTCTCCTTATTTTAACCACTTAACCGAAGGGCGATCCAGAGTTTTGCCCAGCGCATACAAGAGATGGTGTCTTTGGTGGGAGGAGTTGTCACCTACACGAACTAGGTTGGGACACTAGTGTTTAGATGGTATTTTTGTCGAGGATGGATGGTTAGGCATCGGCCGATGCGATGGAGCAACGGCCGTTTCAGAACCTTGTCGCGATCTAAGCTTACATACGGAATCTACCGTATTGCAAAGCATTTTGGTTTCCTCTACTTTTACTTCTGTCGTGGATGTGATCTTTTTGCAGGGTGCCACCTTTCTTAGGAGCGGCCATGGGTTAGTGTCAGAACGTTGACGTTAGACCCTCACGGTCGCTCCGGTCACATCCTCCATAAAATACGATGAACTACGAGTTTTATTTTCGAAAAGATACAGAACGGAACGAACCGGAGATCTTGCGAGTCATTGCCCCCAGCTTTGACACTGCAGCTGCCATTGTAGCTCGACAATATGGATGGACAGCGGCTGAAAACCGCCGGCGTGTGACGGAGTATATTGCTTCTATCGATATCCATCCGATAGAAATTCAGAACATCTTCGAAAGAAGTTTCCCTTCGGCCAGCATGCCTTAGACAAGGAAACGTTGGTTCTAGCGCTAAACTCCTCCTTCTCGACATCCTTTTTCAGCTAGCCAGCCATCTGGAGTTGGAAACTCGTGGCGTCTTCGGTGGGCAGAATCGATAGGCACGTTCTCAGGGCTTCAAGTGAGAAGAGTGCATTGTCAAGAGCATGACGTTCCCGGACATCGTTGGGGGAAAGCGTTAGTTCGCGTCTTCGGGCCTGAATCGCGGAGTGGGCCTCGGCAATCCTCCCGGCAATTTTCGGCTTGTCGTTCTCGAACAACGCCGCAATATATAGAGCCTTCCATCCACACAATTCCCGGGGCGACGGAATCCTGTCCATAGCTTCCCCACTACATCGCATGACATTTCCTAATGAGGATAGCTAGATCAATACACAATACCGTTGCATCCTACAATCAGGTGAATGCTTGATTTACTGCATAGTAACTAGATATCGAAAACTCGATAGACCGTTGACGGTTGCTGCGCCTCAATCAGCGTGATGGCGACATTATGGACTGGCACTCCCCCGGCGGTTTTTCCGTCGGGCTGACCGTTGTGAGCGTGTCCGTGGAGCACCAGATCCGCGCCGTGACGGTCCACGACTTCCGCCAGGCGCGAGGTTCCCATAAAGGGGAATATCTCCGGTGCTTCACCCATGACGGTACCCGCGATCGGGGAATAGTGAAGGACGACGACCCGTTTCTGCGTCCGTAACTGCGACATGGCGCGCTCCAACTTCTGAGCCTCATCGATGGAAGCCTTCACGAATTCCTTGATTTCCGGCTCCCCGAATGCCGTGAGGACGGCTCGGCCGAAACCACCCACAAAGCCCTTGGTCCCGGCGAATCCCACACCGTCCATTTCGTAAGCCGTTCCATCCAATACCTTGACCCCAGCGGTGGCCATCATCGCCATGAGTTCCGATTGCCTGCCGTTTTCATAATCGTGATTCCCCAGCACTGCGATGGTTGGAACTCGCGAACGTACCACTATATTCAATAACGGTGTCATCTCTTCCGGTTGGCCATAGTTCGTCAGATCGCCGGCCAACACCAGAACGTCCGCTTCCTCCCGCACCCGGCTGAATTGATCGTGCAATACATTCTGACGGCCGGGAGTGAAGTGCAAGTCGGCGGTGGCGGCGATTCTCATGGAGTTCTTGAATTTAAGATGCCAACCTGGCAGGGCTGCTCGGAAACGCCCGAATACTTTGCAGGCGGCGGGTACGATTTTCCGCCAGCAAATCGTCGAGACCCCATTCATTAACGTCGATCGCAAACATCTTGGGATCGACCAGACTGCCGCGAAACCTGGCTGCGGGATCGGGCCGCGAAACAACTTCCTGGAAGCGTCCCAGAAGCGTATGCCACAAGCTCTGAGGAACGTAGGACGTTTGGGCCGGGTAGCAATAGCGGTACAACACCAGCGCCCACAGCAGCATTTCCCAGTTTTCGCCCACCAGGTCTAAGACCCTTTGCCAGTTCAGATTTCCTTGTGTTCCGTAAATAACATGTGCGATGTCGGCTCCATCAAATCGCTCCCGGCGGGTCACAAAGAGCTTGGAAACCAACAGCTCTTCTGGTGCCAGTACCCGGGTTTGCACTCCATGCACCACGGCCGGTTTCGAGCGCTCGATCCAGGATGATTCCACGACAAATGCGGCATTGCTCATGCCGGTAATGAGATCAACGAAGAAATCGTCGCGATAAGCCTTAAAAAGCCAAACCGGGTCGCAAACTTCACACTCGAAGCCTTGCTCGCGAAGGTTCTCCAGAGCTCTTGGCGCGGTGTCGGCAGTCATGAAAAGATCGAGATCCTTGGTATCACGACAGATCCCGGTATGCTCTCGGAGAGCAAAGGCTCCGGACACGGCATAAGGGATCTTTTCAGCTGTAAACAGGGCAAGCACCTGCTGAAACAAAACTCGTTGTGGCTCAGGAATTTCAGTCAGCGACGACGAAGTTTCCGGCAAGTCATCCGGTTTTTGTACCGTATGTTTAGACATGGCACGGATTGGATGTGCGCGTATTGCGGGCCGTTGCCGAATGGCCGCCGAGAACGCAGATTTCGCACAGTTCTCACAGGATTCTCACAACTTTAGAGCCAAAATATACAGCGACTACCTGATGGACACTGCGGTCAGTGGGTTTCTAATGGACGCTCTCACCCGGATAATATCCCGCCCGTGTGCGAACGGTTAGCGGGCGATAGCCGGGAGATTGCGCTGCCACCTGAATCGGACGGTACCCGGAATCCTGCCGGGGGTTTGTGGATTTATAGCCGATGGTATACCGGCTGCGAATGTCGTGGCCGATGGTTCGACTGATGTCGTCCAGTTCAGCCAGACTCCGTGGGAAAAACGCAGCACCACCCGAACTATCCGCCAATGCGCCGAGAACTTCCCTGTCTTTGGGCTCAAGTCCGTCCCCCAGAAGTCCAATGACATATAAGGTCGGCCCATTGCGCTGCTGTAGTCGAAGTCTGGCCTCCTGCAAGGTTTCCCGGCTGGCATTGTCCCGGCCGTCAGTAATCACCAGCAGGACCTTGTTATCGAGGTGAGCGTTGTTTCTCAGATGAATGGACGAGGCAACAATCGCGTCGTACAGAGCCGTGCTGCCCTGCATCGAGACCTTGTGAAGTGCATCTCGCAACAGGTTGACGTTCGAGGTAAAGTCCTGGTCGAGATAGCCGTCCTTACTAAAATTCACCACGAAGATCTCGTCTTCGGGATTGCTCTCGTGAATCAGGTTAAGCACCGCTTCGTTGACTTTGTCTCGCTTTTCGCGCATCGATCCTGAGTTGTCGATCACGATCCCCATTTCCACCGGAACATCGTCACGGTGAAACGATGTAATGGTCTGCCGCGTTCCACTCTCGAATACTGTGAACGCGTTGCGGTCAAGATTAGGTACCAGGTGCCGCTGTTCATCTACAACGGTAGCGTGCAGAACCACTTCCTCGACTCGCTTCTTGAATACGAAGATGCCGCTGTCCTGGTCAGACGGGGCTTGCGGAGCATCGGTCGAGGGCGTGTTCCCCGCGTTGGAAGGCTGCGATGGCGGCAAAATCGCTGGCGATGCACCACTCCCGGAAGTTGGCGAGGAATCCTGAGATTGTGTTTGGATCACCGGTGCGACAGAAGTATTGGGGACTGCGGGCGCCGTTTGGGATTGTGTTGGACTCGCAGGTGACGCCGCAGGCAACGACGTTGCCGGAGGAGTTTGAGTTCCTGTTTGAGCCAACGACGGAAGGCAAAAGCAGGATACCATCAGAACCGCCAGGCTGAAATAGTGCTGCAGCGTGGAGACACTTCCTAAAGGAGCTTGCTTTCGTCGGGAATCGTATTTTGGCTTCATTTGTTTGCCGCACCAAACACAGGTTCGGCGGCGACTAGGAAATCGCGCCACAGTTTCCGTTCCGGCAAGTAATCACGTCTATATGTGAGTCTCATGGTTGTTTCACGATGTAACGCAATACACCAGCGGGTCGCCTCTATCACGTAGTACATAATGCCTCCTTTGTAACCCAAGCAGCGACGAGGGGCGACCGACAGTTCATCGAAGTACATTCAATCCCGTGAGAGCCACTACCAGCATCAAAAAGCTAAGGGTACGAAGATGATCACGCACTGCCAGAAACAAGATCCCACTCCATGGCCCAGATTTCGTCCCATTGCGGCGGTTCATGTAAATCTCCACCCTTACGACACAGTCACAAGATGCCGCAGTCAAATGGGGGGTTGGCTGGACGGCCACGCCTCAAGCCTTGACCGCCCCGGTCTACAGAACACACAGGAGAGAAGCATTCTCGGCTAGAATCCCTGAGGAGAAACGGCGAGTCTAATTCCCGGTCGAACCTATGAAGATTAGATGGATTCTTACAATATTGTTGTTTACCGTCGTCACTGCGTCGACCAGTCAAGCGGCCACGCGGCATTACTACATTGCCGCCGAGGATCTTACTTGGGACTACGCTCCCAGCGGCCAGGATCTTCTGCATGGTCAACCCATCCCTTTGCCTTGGTCCAGCCAGCTTCGTTGGAAAAAGACTCGCTACATTGAGTACACAGATGCGACATTTACTGTCCGCAAGCCACAACCCGAATGGCTCGGAATTCTTGGCCCTATTATTCGAGCTGAGGTCGGCGACAGTATCGTGGTGGAGTTTCTGAATCGCAGCCTCGCGGTTCACAGCATTCATCCTCACGGTCTACGCTACGACAAAGCCAACGAAGGCGCGCTTTATCTGCCATACGGAGCGGGCGCCCGTGTAGCGCCGGGGCAGCGCTTCACTTATCGATGGTTCGCCGATGAAGGCAGCGGCCCGGGATCGGATGGTTCTACATCGGTGGTCTGGTGGTACCACCCGCATGCTTCGGAGGCTAGTGAGACCAATGCCGGTCTTCTCGGGCCAATCATCATTACCGCCAAGGGAAAAGCCAATCCTGATGGATCACCGAAGGGAGTCGATCGCGAGTTCGTGGCTTTGTTCATGATCTTCGACGAGATGACTGGGAAAAATGCCGGCCTCTTTCATACCATCAATGGCTACGTCTTCGGCAATCTTCCTGGCTTGGTGATGAAAAAAGGTGAGAAGGTTCGCTGGTACTTGCTGGCCATGGGCAATGAAAGGGACTTGCACACGCCACACTGGCATGGAAAGACAGTTCAGTACGGGAAGCGGAATACCGACGTCATAGAGTTGCTTCCTGGCAGCATGGTCACAGTCGATATGCTGGCCGACAATCCGGGAACCTGGCTTTTCCATTGCCAGGTGTCGGACCATATGGAGTCGGGAATGATGGCGGTTTACACAATTTACGAGCCCGAACGCGAGCCTTGCCCCATCCAATTCGTTTCTGGAGATTTCTGGAGTACGCCGGGAAAGTTCTTTGTCACGGTTAAGAATGTAAGTGCAAAACCCATCCGGAACCTGGAGGTTGGGTACGACCATCTCATGGCGCCTCAATATCGCCGGCGTCCGTTTAACAATCAATGGTCATGGCCTGGACCCATCGAACCCGGTCAGCAAAAGAGTTTTGAGATACCGGGTTATCTGGCTGGGGTGGCAGACAGTATTTCTGGGTGGGCATTGTTCCCCAAATCCGTCGTCTATCAGGACAGCAAATGGCGCTCGACTCGGGATGGCCAGTGTTTCCAAATCTTCTGGCACGACAAAGAGCGCTCCCAGCCCGTAGTCCTTCCGCCTTTGCAGATGGAAACGCGCGAAGACTAGGCGTTCTAAAGGAAGACTAGGGGTTCTAAGGAGGGCACACCGCGCAAGCGCGGTTGCGGTGAGTCACTCCCTACAGTACTCGCTCTAGCGCGAATTTCCCCGTCTTGGGCGAACAATTCTCGCGCTTCCACGCCACAACCGCTTTCCTATCATCGAATAGGTAATGGCACAGCTCGTGCTACTGGAATAGGTGGACGAGGTGGAGGAAAATCATGCTAAGTCTTCACAGTGATAGGGTTGAGGATGTTGCGGTGGTTGAGTGCAATGGCCGAATCGTGCGAAGCGACAGCGCCTTTGCCCTGCGCGACATGGTGATGTCGCAGAAAGATGCCCGTACCATCGTCCTGGATCTTTCCGGTGTGTCCGCGGTAGAGGGTGGCGGCTTGGGCATGCTCATGTTTCTGGAACGATGGGCCTACGATCACGACATCCGATTCAAGTTATTCAATCCCAAGAGGTCGGTCCGGGAGAGACTAGAGCTGGCGAACTCTATACCAGAGTTTGAGATCGCTACGCAGGATGAAATATTAGCGCTGTTGGGCGGCGCACACATGCAATCGGCTGCTTAAGCGCAGCGGCACGACCTCAAATCCCTGCCCAGAATGGATCCACGGCACTTTCGAAAGCTGCGTTTCGAGCGAAATAGCCTTCCAGGGTTTGCCAGAGTCTGGACGTGGATTACATTCCGGCCCGATTGCACAGTGTCGCGCTTAGTGCGAACAACACCGGAAGATATACTATCGACGCCGCGAGCAGTTGGCGTGCGGCCGACCTCGACCGTTGCAGCACGAATTCCAATCCAAAGTACAGGAACCCGAGACCCTGCAGTGCTCCGGCGCAGTAAAAAATGACAGCGTGCCTTGTCGGAAATTGCATGATGCTGATTGCGACCAGAGCCAGCAGGGGCAACAGGGTTTCGAGCGCCACAAAAGGGATTCGCGCCTCGCCCTTGGGCAAGACCAGATAGCCTGCCCGGTCGTAGTCTTCGCGGTACATCCATGCGATCGCCATTCCTGGCGTTGTTCAACACTTTGTTGGGAACGTTGTTGGTCGCAAGTGGGACAGGTACATTAAACCAATACATCGAAGTCCACATCAACGCACCTGCACATTGCTGATCTTCCAAAGCAGACAAGCCAAACGATTGTGATGAAGACAAGAACACTGGGTAAACCACGCGGTCGCAGAAGACCAGAAATCCGGAGAGAATGTCGCACGGCAAGGTAGCCAAGTGGGCTCGTCGAAACCGGACTGCTTATCTGCCCTCCAGAGAAAATAGACGAAGGGTTCGCCTACGGGTTCAGCGCGACACTTTCTCTCGTCCGGGTTGAGCGCAGGAATCGCGGAATTGCGGCTTTTTCAAGGGATTCTGAGACGATGCAATCAGTTTGGGGAATAAGTGCTTTAGAACTGGCGGAGAGAGTGGGATTCGAACCCACGTTACCCTTTCGAGTAAACACGCTTTCCAAGCGTGCGCCTTCAGCCACTCGGCCATCTCTCCCGTGAACCGTTTGTGCAGGAAGTTGGGAAGCTGATATTAAGCCTTACAACCGCTGCAAGGCTCCTTCTTCATTCTATGGGGGTGGTGCTGAATCGACAAGCCCGCTCAGAACGACCGTTTCCAGCTAGAAGCCAGAGCTAGGAGCCGTTCTTCTCCTCATGCAATTGCTGCGCCAGATAGTTCTCAATCCCCATCTCGTCGATCGCGTGCAGTTGCCCTTCCAGCCAGTCGATGTGCTCCTCTTCGTCGGTCAGAATCTCTTCCAGCAAATCGCGCGACCCGTTGTCGCCCGCCTTTACGCAGACTTCAATGCCCTCATTCAGCCGCTTCACCGCGTCGTACTCCACCTGCAGGTCGCTCTTGAGCTGTTCCTTCACGTTCTGCCCAATATTGATCTTGAAGTAGTCGCTCATGTTGGGCGTGCCGTCACGAAACAGAATGTGCTCAATCAACTTCTCCGCATGATGCATCTCTTCAATCGACTCCATGCGGGTATGTTTCGCCAGCTTCTCGTAGCCCCAGTTCTCGCACATTTCTGCATGTAGAAAATATTGATTGATGGCCGTCAGTTCCGCTTTCAACACCTGGCTGAGCACAGCAATAACTTTGGGATCACCCTTCATGATTAGCCTCGCAAGATAGCATTCAGCAGTCAGCCTTCAGCGCTTAGCATCGGATTCGAACGGCTGAATGCTCTGAAACTATAGCATTGCCGGCGGGAGAAACGATAGGAGTGACTTACGAGACTTCCGGAGTTTCCGTGGTAGGAATTTCACTTTCAACGGCGTGACCATTGCTGGGGCCAGCCGGTTCCGGTGCCGGCGTAGCCGCCTTCACCATCCCCTCCACCGTCCGATTATTCAGACAATAGAGTGCCAGTTCCAGGCGATCCGCTACGCCCAGCTTGTCATAGACTTTGCGCAGATAATTCTTCACCACCTGCTCGGTCGTACCAACTTTTACCGCGATTTCTTTGTTCTTCATTCCCTGCGTCACACAGGAAACAATCAGCGTCTCTTTCGGCGTGAGTTGCACCTTGGTCTTCGGCGATCCCGCGCGCGTGCCCTGGGTCCGATAAGCCTCCAACACCCACTGGATGCCGCGGCTATCCAGCCAGGCTTCACCCTTCGAAACTTTTCGCAGACAATCCACCATCAACTCCGGCTCCACTTCGCGTGACACAATCCCGCAAGCCCCGTGCCGCAACAACTCCAGCGTGAGTTCCTCATTCGGCTCCGGCGTCACTACCACCAGCCGTAACCCAGGATTCTGCCGCAGCAAGTCCGACACCGCTTCCGGAGGATTCGGTGCCAACGCCGCTTCAAACAGCATCAAGTCCGCCGAGAATTTCTTGGCCGCGGAGAAAGTTTGCGACAACGTTTCCGCCTGCCCCACCACTCGAACGTCGTCCTCCACCGCAAAAATCTTGCGTAGCCCGGCGCGGAAGATCGCCTGCGTGTCCGCAACGATCACACGGATGAACTGGCCGCTATCACCCTCCAGCGGTTGTCCACCGTTCTCCAACGCCTGTACCGGACTGCTTGCCATTCAATCCCCTCGCCGCTTAATG
>Ga0210403_10005688_pt1 | contig 10543 bp, 10 predicted proteins | sample IncBWC19MmetaG_FD_150863 | JGI IMG/M metagenome (GOLD analysis project Ga0210403, IMG submission 150863) | Forest soil microbial communities from Barre Woods Harvard Forest LTER site, Petersham, Massachusetts, United States - Inc-BW-C-19-M | ecosystem: Environmental > Terrestrial > Soil >... | reverse complement strand
GGCTCGAAACGGCCGGCGTGCGAATTCTGCGGACCGATCGCGACGGAGCAGTGCACATCTTGACGGATGGAGAGAGACTCGAAATCAGCTGCTTTGTCGCGTGTTCGGATGCAACGGGAAAAGCGGCCTCAGCGCTGTCGAAGCCACCATATCAACAGAAGCAAACCGAGCAGTAGCAGGAATCCCACGGCCGCCTGATATTCGTGATTCTTTTTGTACTGCGCGAACGAAAACGCGCCAGCCCCAGCAAAAGGCAACCTGGCCGGAGTGATCCGCGGAAAAAACAAAGGGACGGTGCGGGCGTATTCTTCAAACGCAGCCCCGTGATGTGCGCGAAGCTCTGTCTCTTCACGACGCATGACGATCGAATAGAACAGGGCAAAATACACGCACAAAATGGCCGCGGAGATCCAGGAGTGCACGGCAACGCTCGCCGCGATCGTGAGGACGGCACTGCCAAGATATAGCGGATTGCGTGTGTAGCCGTAGGGCCCTGTCACGGTCAAAACTTCCTGTTTGTGCAGATGGCCCGCAGCGCTTGCGCGAATGAGTAATCCGAGCAAGCCAAGGGGCGCTCCCCAAAGAATGCTGCGCGGAGTCGGGCCCGCAAACCACAGGACGAGAATCGCGAACGGATAACTGAGGCGGACTCGCCAGCGAGCAAAAAAAGCGCTGGCGGAGCTCAAGCAACGCCTCCGAGGCGGGCGCGAACGGCTCGAAAAACTTCCGGCACCTGGATATGCAGCATGGATGGGTGGGTTTGGTGGTCGCGATGGTGCGTGGTGACAACGTTGGGTGCGCGCAAAACAATGTCGTCGGTCTTGTAGGGGCCGTTGCGCGCGGGATCGGTGGGCCCAAAAAGAGCGACGGCCGGAGTGCCCAGCGCAATCGCAAGATGAAGCGGGCCGGTATCGCCCCCGACAATGCAGGCCGCATTGCGTAAGAGAGCCATCAAAGGCCCGAGAGGCCCATTGTAAGGCACCGGGTCGGCATCGCCGCTGCATTCGCGGACGGCAAGGGCGAGATCGTCTTCGCCAGGGCCATAATTGACGACACAGCGGAGGTTGAGAGAGTTTCGAATCAGCAGGCAGAGTTGACCGAAACGTTCGGGCGGCCAGCATTTGGAACGCCAACCACCGCCGGGACTTAAAACGACGTAGCGATCCAGTCCGAGTTGCTTCAGATAATCGCGGATGCCGCAGTCATCCACTTGGGGGACCTGCAATTTAAAAAGAGCGACAGGATTGCGTGCTCCCGCTCGCAAGGACAACTCTCCATTTTGATCGGCGACGTGGATCGCGGTGGAGTGAACTTTGTCGGTATAGAGGAGAGGCACGCCAAACTCGCGAATCGTTTCCGAAGAAAAACCGATTCTGCGCTTGATGCCGCCGAAAAAAGGCAGAGCGGCTGATTTCCAAAGGCCCTGATAGTCGATCGACGCGTCCCAGTGAGCACTTCGTAGTTCAGCGATTGTTTTTCGAAGCGAAGGAATGGACCGAGTTTCGGTTGTCCAGATTTGCGAGGCCAGGCCGCTGCTTTCTATGAGAAGCTTCCAGCGGGGATGCGTGAGCCAAACGATTTCCGCACCGGGGAAAGATTCACGCAATGCGGAAACAGCCGGAAAAGTGTGCACGATATCGCCAAGAGAGCCGAGGCGGACAACCAAGAAGCGCGGCTCAGACATGCGGAGCCTTGCGAACGGATTCGAGAAGATCGCGCGTCGAATGATCCTTGGGATCACCGACGATGGCGACTTTGATGCCGAGGCGTGCGGCCGTGGCCCTCTCGGGGACCGTGTCGGCCGTGTAGTCGGTTCCTTTGGCGTGGACGTCCGGGCGCAGGTCTTCGAGCAAGGATTCGACGCTCAGCTCGCTGAACAGCACGACGTAATCAACGGCACGGAGCGCGGCGACAAGAAGCGCGCGTGCGTTTTCGTCAAGAATGGGACGACCGGGGCCTTTCAGCACGCAGACGCTGGAGTCCGCGTTCACGCCGACGACCAGGACGTCGCCTTCGCGTCGCGCGCCTTCGAGATAACGAACATGGCCGACGTGAAGCGTATCAAAACAACCGTTGGCAAAGACGATGCGCTGCGCACGGTTTTTGTGCTCCGCCAGTTTGCTGCGAAGCCATTCACGCTTGACGATTTTGGATGCGGCGCGGCGCATAGGTCAGGAGGCGGCTCCGCCTGCCTGCCGGCGAATAGCGGAGAGAAGTTCATCGCGAGTGACAGTCGCGGTGCCGCGCTTCATAACGACAAGACCACCGGCGATGTTGGCAATATGAGCGGCCTCGAGAGGAGAGGCACCGCACGCGAGGGCAAGCGTGTACGCAGCAAGGACCGTGTCGCCGGCGCCTGTAACGTCGACAGCCTGGTCGCTCCCATACACGGAGATTTGTGTCTGGTGGTTTCCAGGCTCGAAGAGCGCCATTCCATGACGCCCGCGAGTGACAAGCAGGGCTCTTAATTTCATTTCGGCGAGTGTCGCAGCGCCGCAGCGGGCCAGTTCAGAAAGATTCTGCCCGATAGAAACATGATGGAGAGCTTCCAGTTCGGCTTCGTTGGGCGTGGCCGATGTGATGCCGGTCTTTGCGTAAGCGTAGAGATTGTGGCGCGCGTCGAGAGTGACGGGTCTCGCGCTCTTTTGCGCTGAAAGTGCCTGACGGACAAGAGCGGGGGCGGCGACTCCAAATCCATAATCGGAAACGGCGAGGGCATCCGCGGAGCGAAGCTTAGCCTGCAACTTGACCTGAAGTTTGCGGTGCACAGCCTCGGGCAACGGAGAATGCGGCTCGCGGTCGACGCGCAGAACTTGCTGGCCCACAGTGTGCGCCCACCCGGCAAGGATGCGGGTCTTGGTAGGAGTCGTCCAGCCTTTGACACGGAGAATCCCGGAAACGTCTACTTGTCTGCTACGGAAATACGCGATCAGAGCGTCGCCGGCCGGATCATCGCCAACAGCGCTGATAGGAAATACATGCGTGCCGAGGGCCGCAAAATTATTCGCGGCATTGGCTCCGCCTCCGGGAACCAGATGAGTTTCGCGATGGCGAAGGATGAGAACCGGAGCTTCGCGCGAAACTCGAGAAATTTCGCCAAACTGAAATTCGTCGGCAACAAAATCGCCGAAAAGAACGATGCGTTTCGAGGAGAATTGCTCGACGTAGTCCGCGAGGGCCAGGAGGTCGACGGACAACAAAGGGACGCTCTTCTTTGCGGCAGAATTCTTTGCAACACGCTTCATTTCGTTGGCCTCAAGATCCAGTGCACCGCATCGGCAAGGTCTGCGGCGACGAAATCAGGTTGATGCTGCCATTTCGAGGCATTCCAGAGATATTCGCCTTCGCCGTAGCCAGTGCGCACCAGGATACTGCGGGCGCCAGCGCGGCGAGCAACTTCCACGTCACCATGACGATCGCCAACGACGAAAGAGCGATGCAAGTCAATGGCGTGTTCGCGAGCCGCGCGGTCAAGCATACCCGTCTTTGGCTTGCGGCAATCGCAGCCGTCCGCGGATGTGTGCGGGCAGTAGTATACGGCGTCGAGACGGGCGCCGGCGGCTTCGAGTTGCTGCGTCATGAGTTCGTGGACCGAATGGACAAGCGCGACCGGAAAATAGCCACGGCCCACGCCGGACTGATTTGTAATCACGATCACCGGCATCTGGGCTTCGTTAAGGCGGCGAATCGCATCCGCAACGTGCGGCAAGATACGAAATCGGCTGACGTGATTCAAGTAGCCGACTTCTTCGGCGATCGTGCCGTCGCGATCTAGAAAAACGGCGGGGCGGAGAGTGCTGGTTTCAGACAGGGCGCACCTCCATCGAAGAAATCCAGTGGCGGGCGGCGGCTTCGACGGCATCGGGAGTCACGCGCGTCATGCATCGATGATCCGTGGGGCAACGGCGTAGAAAACAAGGGCTGCAATAGGGCTTTTCTTGAACGATGCTGCAACGTGGCGTGACAGGAGCGGTGCCGAAGGGATCCGTGGGCCCAAAGACCGCGACTACGGGAAGGCCAACGGCCGCGGCGACGTGCATGGCGCCAGAGTCGTTGCCAATGAAAAGATGGCATTGAGATAGGAGCGCTGGCAAGTCGTCGATGGGTGTTTTTCCAGTGAGATCGATCGGAGGACGATGCATCCCGGCTGCGATGGCCGAGGAGACAGGCTCCTCTGCGCGCGTGCCGAAAAGAATAATGTCGACGGCGGACTGCGCCTGAAGACGATTGGCGAGCTCCGCAAATCGATCCGGTGGCCAGCATTTTGCTGAGCCATACGAAGCGCCTGCTCCGATGGCGATGCGCAAGCTGTCGGGCTGGACTCCGTTCGAACGAAGAAGCTGCGCTGCGCGCTGGCGATTCTCTTCGGGAACATCGAGGCCGATGAAGGTTTCGTTCGGTAAGGAATCGAGCCAACTGGCGCGCCGAAGCAATTCCAGATAGTAGTACTGCTCATGGGCAGGAATTTCACTGGGCTTGGGGACCGGCACGGCCTTAGTTAAGAAAAGACTGCGGCCATCTCGCGCGTAGCCGATGCGCTCCGGAATTCCTGCACGCCAGGCAAACCAAGCGGCTTCGAAAGCGTTTTGAAGAAGAAGGGCTTTGTCGAATTTTTGTTCGCGGATTTCGCTCACCAAGTCGCGCTTGTAGTCCACAAACATCATATTGTCGCAAACCCGTTGATTTTTGTAGATGAACGCCACATACGGCTTGGCGAGAATCGTTATTTCTGCCTCCGGGAAGCGCGTTCGAACGGCACGGAGCGCGGGCAACGCCATAATGGCATCGCCGACCCAATTCGTGGCGCGAATGAGGAGTTTCACGCGGGCGCTCCGTGCAGTGCGGATAGCTTTCGTTCCAATGTGGCAAGGAATTCACTCTCCGCATTGAGCACGAAATCGATCACGGCCACGAAAATGGGGATCGCCGGAGCGTCTATTCCTTTGAGGTTTTCCGCGTCTTTCTCGGTGGTCACGAAAGCGATGGCGCCGGCCCTCTGAGAGGCCTTCACCAGCCGCAGAAGGTCCGCGGGCGTGTAGCGATGATGATCCCGGAAAATGCTTTCACCTGCGACGGGAACATTCCAGCCGCTCAGATCATCAAAGAATGCCTGAGGATTGCCGATGCCACAGAAAGCGAAAAAGGGGCCGTGACCAATCTCACTGATATTCTGAGTGTCGGCATGACTGCCGTATCGGCGAAATCCCAACAAGCGTGTCTGCGCATAAAAGATGGAATCCTTGTGAGCGTCGCCTCCCTCTATGTCCGGGCGCTCCTTCTTGCGCGTCACAACCAGGATGTCGGCGCGGCGGCAAGCGGAAATGGGTTCACGCAAAACTCCCGCGGGCAGCAGCGACTGCTCTTTAAGTTTGAGGCAACCATCGAGCATCACAATATCGAGATTGCGCGCGAGGGGAAGGTGCTGAAAGCCGTCATCGAGAAGAAAAACATCTACGGATTGCATCTGTTCGATGCGGTGGCCTTCCGTAAAACGATCTTTGCCGACGCCAAACGCAACCCGGCCCTGCAGGCGATGCTTCATCAGCTCGATTTCATCGCTCGTGCCGCCAGAGCCGCGATAGCCGCGGCTCAGAATCGCGACGCGCTTCCCTTCCGCTAGAAATTTTTCCGCCAGCCACAAAACCATAGGCGTTTTGCCGGTGCCGCCGACCGTCAAGTTGCCAACGCTAATGACCTTGCCGCGCAGGCGCTTCTGCTTGATCCAGCCTCGCGCATAGAATGCAGCACGAACTCGGACGTAACCGCCATACACAACGGAAAGCGGCCAGAGCAATACTCGCAGGACCAGCGGGAGTTTCATCCCTTCTCTCGGCCGGCGGCTTCGAGGCGCTTGGCGATTTCCGCGATGGCACGGTCGGTGGCGCCGCGGCTGCTCTCGACCAGATTGCGCGCGGCCGCACCCATGCGCGACGCCCGCTCAGGGTCGCGCATGAACTCAATCCAGGCGACGCCAGCGTCCTCCGGACTTTCCACTTGAACGGCGGCCCCGGCGGCCGTGAATCGCTGCGCAATCTCCGCAAAATTTTCCATGGACGGCCCAAAGACTGGAATTTTTCCGAACGCGGCGGGCTCCAGAATGTTGTGCCCGCCACTTTCCACCAGCGATCCTCCGACGAAGGCGCCATCGGCGACGCGATAGAGCGACGCAAGCTCACCGATGCTGTCGAGCAAAATGACGGTTACATCATCGGGAATAGAAAACTCACTGGGCTTGGCACCGTTTTGCGAAGGCCCTGGAATTGGGATTTGCGACCGGCGAATAAATTTGCGATGGGAATCGTCGATGAACTCGGCTGCGGAATCAAAGCATTCCGGCTTGCGGGGGGCCAAAACCAAGAGCGCGTTGCGAAATTCCCCTTGAAGCGTTCCGAAGGCAATCAAGGCCAGTGGTTCTTCCGTCGCAACGACGCTGCCTGCAACGATGACGGGGGAACGCCCTCGCCGTTGCGTTTCGGCGGCAAGCCATTGGGAGATAGGCGTTTCCGCCGGAAGCTCCAGGTCGTATTTCAGATTGCCGCTAACTTGCACGCGATCAGCCGGAGCGCCGAGTGCGCGAATCCGCTCCGCATCCTTCTCGCTCTGCATGAGAAAAGCAGAGGCGTTCGCAAGCGCACTGCGGAGAAACGGCCGAAGAAAAAAACCAAAAACGCCGAGGTACTGTTGATAGCGGGCAAAGGAACGATCCGAAATGCGGCCGCTCACGAACACGACAGGCACATTGCCGCGCCGCGCTTCGCGGAGAAAGTTGGGCCAAATTTCCGTCTCGAGAACGATGACAATCGATGGCCGGACAGTGCGCAAGGCTGCTCGAACGCAAAACGACCAATCCAGAGGAAAATAGAAAATCGCATCGGCAAAGGGCATGCGTTCACGTGCCAAAGACTGACCGGTCAAGGTGGTCGTAGAGATGACGAGCGGTCGATCCGGGTAGGCCTGCTTCAATCGCCGTGCTAGGGTTACGCCAGAAAGCGCCTCGCCAACGGAAACAGCATGAATCCAGATGGCGCCAGCATGCTTTTCAGGCAATTCGCTCAGTGTGGGAAACGAGAAGCCAAGCCGCTGGCCAAGATTGGAAAAATATTTGCCGTGGCGCAGTCCCTGCACCAGCCAGTAGGGTGTGATCAGCAGGGCGGCAAGGCCCATCAACAGGCTATAAATGAAATACACTAAGCGTGGCTCCGGTCTCTCGTCCGCACCGCCGCGAGCGGACTGCGTAGCGCGGGCAACCCTGCACTTCCCCCAGGAATCGAAGGCGTCGAGATGAGAAAGGACTATTATAACCCGATGCGAAACCTAGCCATTATAGTTCCCTTTCTAGCCGCGTCACTTTTTTCTGACGGCCCGGCAGCCCAACAGCCGCAAGCCACCATGAAAGGAGCGGCTCTCGAATCGCACGAAGGCGTGACAATTTCCGCGCAACCGTGGACGGACGCCGCCAGTTACAAGGCGAAATTTCCCAAGAAGTCCCCGCTCGCCTCAGGCGTCGTAGCGATCGACACCATTATTCGCAATGATTCCGACGAAAGCATGAAAGTGGACCTCGACCAAATCCGCTTAAATGTCACGGTGTCCGACGATAACCGGCAGGCTCTGCCCTCCCTGACCGCGGACGACGTGGCCGACGTTTCTACCGAGTCCAAAAAAAAAGACCCCACGGAGACGCGCAGATCCCCCATTCCGATACCCAAGGGGCCAAAAACGGGACGCGACAAACACTGGATCGAAATGCAAAAAGCCGCCGCCGAGGCCGCGGTTGGCAGCAGCATCGTTGCACCGCATCATTCCGTTCAAGGACTTCTTTATTTCGACCTGCAGGGACAGCTTGATCTGCTGAATACCGCGCATCTCTACATCCCCGATGTGCGTGCCCTCGAGAAGAATCATCCGCTTGTGTACTTCGAGATAGACCTGAGCCGGCAAGGCGGAAACTGAACTAGGCGCTGTTTCTTGCCGAAGATTCTTCGCAAATACGAGAGAAAATCTCCTCATTTGCGCGCGTTCGCTCAGTCGGCTACCATCACAAGGCATCGCATCTTTGGCCACTGCAGGCAAATATTGAATCTCCTCGACGAACTAAATCCAGAGCAGCGTCTCGCGGCGGAAACCGTAGACGGGCCCGTACTCATCCTCGCCGGAGCTGGGACAGGCAAGACACGCGCCATAACCTTCCGTATGGCTAATTTGATTTTCCAGGGTGTGCCAGCGGAATCGATCCTTGCTGTCACGTTCACCAACAAAGCCGCGGAGGAAATGCGTTCGCGCGTTTCCGATCTGCTCCTGCGCGCGGGAGTGCCTCCAGCGCAGCCCTGGCTTTCTACGTTTCATTCACTGTGCGCGCGCCTGCTTCGGCGCGAAGCGCCCAGCGCAGGTCTTCCGCGCGATTTCGCGATTTACGATGACGATGATCAGCTCGCCGCCGTGAAGCTCGCCATGACCAAACTGGCGATCGATGACGATAGCCTGACGCCGCGAAACATCCTCAGCAGCATCAGTTACGCGAAAAATCACGGGAAGACGCCCGAGATGATGCGTGGCGAGGCCATCGGACAGGACGGCCGGCGCACCGCCGATGTGTTTGCCGCGTATGAGAAGCTGCTGCACCAAAGTACTGCACTCGATTTCGACGATCTGCTTCTGCGCACGGTGCGGATGCTTCGAGAAGTGACGCCCGTTCGCGAAAAATGGCAGGCTCGTTTTCAATACCTCCACGTTGACGAATATCAGGACACCAATCGCGTGCAATACGAGCTACTGCGCCTGCTCACCGGGCCGCACAAAAACTTGTGCGTCGTCGGCGATGAAGACCAGTCCATCTATCGCTGGCGCGGCGCGGACGTTTCGATCTTGCTGAGCTTTTCTCGAGATTTCCCCGGCGCCCGCGTCGTAAAGCTGGAGCGCAACTACCGTTCGACCCAAAATATTCTGGACGCGGCGGGCGCGGTCGTTGCAAACAATCCGGAGCGTCTCGGCAAATCGCTGAGCGCGACAAAGGGCGCAGGCGCCAACCTACGCTATTTCGAAGCACGCGATGCCCAAGCCGAGGCAGAATTCGTCGCCGGCGAACTCGAACGCATATTGAACGACGACTCCGCGCAAACTTGCGCCGTGGAATATCGTACGAATTTTCAATCGCGAGCCTTTGAAGAAGCCTTCCGACGCCGCGGCCTGCGTTACAAGCTTGTTGGAGGTTTCAGTTTCTATAGCCGCGCCGAAGTGAAAGATGCGCTGGCCTACGTGCGCCTGGCCATGCATCCCGAGGATGACATTTCGCTGCTGCGCGTGTTGAATGTCCCGCCGCGCGGAATTGGTAAGACCACTGTCGATTCTCTGAGAGAGACCGCGCGAATCGACGGAATTCCTCTTTGGGCCGCCATTGAAAAATTCGTCTCCGGAGCAGCCGCCGGCCGCGCCGTCACGCCTTTGCGATCATTCCAGGAACTCATCGCTAAATTGCAAGAATCCTTGGCGAGCAAGGAACCCGCCGACTTTCTGCGCACCGTTCTCGCAGAGAGCGGCTACATGGACATGCTCAAGGACCGCAACACTCCGGAGGACGTCGCGCGACTGGAGAATCTCGAAGAACTGACGCGCGCCGTAGCCGAAAGCATGGAAGCAGGTGAAGAGTTCACGGACTTTTTGGATGCGGCCGCTCTCGTAAGCGACGCCGATTCCTTCGAAGGCAAACCCGGCGTCACACTGATTACGCTGCACAGCACCAAGGGCCTGGAGTTCGATCACGTTTTCCTGACAGGGATGGAAGAAGGCATCTGCCCGCACGGCCGCTCGTTAAATGAAGAAAAAGGAATCGAAGAAGAACGCCGTCTCGTTTACGTCGGCATGACGCGCGCGCGCACTTCCTTGACACTGACCCGCGCCGTCTACCGCCGCATTTTCGGCAACGAACAACAGTTGCGCGCGTCACTGCCTTCACGTCTTCTGGCGGAAATCCCAAGCGAACTTGTGGAAACGGTCCGCGGTTCGATGGCCGAGATTGGCGAGAAGCGCCGATACGAGCCCGACCCAGAGTATTCGTACTCTGCGGACGAATTTTTGCGCCGCGTCCGCGGCAAGCCGGAACCCGCCGTGTCGGTCCCCAAACCCGCCCGCACCACAAGTTCGTTTGGCAGGCCATCCATAAAACGTGGCGCCAATGCGGATCCGATGCTTGGCCGAAAGGTGCGTCATCCAAGCTATGGCGTCGGCACCGTCGTGGGCGTGGAAGGCGACGAGGAGGATCGCCGGGTCTCTGTAAGCTTCCCTGGCCGCGGCACAAAAAAATTCATCGAGCGATATGCACAGCTCGAACCGGCCTGAACCCGTTCCTAATTCCCTGCGGTAGAAAGGAGTCCGCATCCACTTACTTCAAATGCCCCTCCCGCACATCATGCAGCACTTTCAGTCGGTCCCGTTCTCGTTGGCTCAAGGCGATGCGCTCCGTTTCCATGGGACCCCCAGCCATCCATGAAACCGGACATTTCTACTTTGCACAAACCGGACATTCTCACTTTGCAGCGACACAGCG
>Ga0210403_10005684_pt1 | contig 10547 bp, 9 predicted proteins | sample IncBWC19MmetaG_FD_150863 | JGI IMG/M metagenome (GOLD analysis project Ga0210403, IMG submission 150863) | Forest soil microbial communities from Barre Woods Harvard Forest LTER site, Petersham, Massachusetts, United States - Inc-BW-C-19-M | ecosystem: Environmental > Terrestrial > Soil >... | reverse complement strand
GATTACGCGCCTAGCACGGGCTTATAACACGATTGTTCCGCCGTCGGGCAAAGTGCTATCGGGCGGAGTGGATTCGAATGCGTTGCAGCGTCCGAAGCGGTTCTTTGGGTCGGCGCGGAATATTGAGGAAGGCGGGTCGCTGACGATTATCGCAACCGCCTTGATCGACACCGGGTCGCGCATGGATGATGTGATCTTTGAAGAGTTCAAGGGGACGGGTAACTCGGAAATTATCCTGGAGCGGAAGCTGGTGGATAAGCGGGTGTTTCCGGCGATCGATATTCAGCGGTCGGGGACTCGTAAGGAAGAGTTGTTGATTCCGCGGGAGGATTTGTCGCGGATCTGGGTGCTGCGGAAGGTGCTGAACCCGCTGTCTCCGGTGGAAGCTATGGAGTTGTTGATTGATAAGTTGAGCAAGACGAAGGCTAACGGGGAGTTTTTGTCGAATATGAGCGCGTTGTAGGGATTGAGTCGCGAGTTGCGGGTACCTAGTACCTAGTACCCAGTACCTAGAGAAAAACGCAACGGACTCGGGAATAGCTGCGCTGCTTGGTACTTGGTACTCGATACTTCCAACTTTTCCCGTTGTTGTTCCCACCAAAAGTGTCATACTTTAGGGACGGGCAGGCAGGGTTGCGCCCGTTTCGAGGTCACCGTGCGACTCCAACGAGTAGTTTGGACACTTTCCTTGTGTTTGCTGTTGGCGGTTTACGGAAACGCTCAGGGGCGCCCAGCCAGTCCGGCTCCGCAGGGTACGGGGGCGTCGCCGCCTTTGCGAGTAGGCGTATCGACTGGAGAGGACGAAACCCAGGATCGCCTGGCTCGGGAGATGGCCAAGAAGGCCAACCTGGAGCGTCAAGCTGCGCTGAAGGCGGACACGGAGAAACTTCTCAAGCTGGCCACGGAACTGAAACAGTCGGTGGACAAGACCAGCGCCAGCGTTTTGTCGGTGGAAGTGGTGAAGAAGGCGGAGGAAATTGAGAAGCTGGCGCATAGCGTGAAGGACAAGATGAAGGGGCCGAACTAATAGCGATTTGGTAATTTGAAAGTTCTGTGCGCTCCCGTAGAAAAATCTTTAACACAGAGGACACAGAGGAACACAGTGTAAGACAAAACAACGCCATCCGGATCGCCGGATGGCATTGGCATTTATGCTTGAGAAACGAAAGCTACTCGGAGCTGCCGCTGCGGATTCGCATGCCGTAGAAGCTGCGGTAGACGAAGAAGAAGGAGACGGCGAAGAAGGCGAGGGCTAACACATTCGTGATGGTTGCGCCCTGGTCGCGCGTTAGCGTTACTGCCAGTTCGACTGCCAGCAGGCCGAAGAGCGTGGTGAATTTGATTACTGGATTCAGCGCTACAGATGACGTGTCTTTGAAGGGGTCGCCCACGGTGTCGCCGATTACTGTGGCGTCGTGCAGCGGGGTTCCCTTCTGCTTCATTTCCACTTCTACGATTTTCTTGGCGTTATCCCAGGCGGCTCCGGCGTCGGCCATGAAGATGGCCTGGTAGAGGCCGGAGATGGCGATGGAGATGAGGTAGCCGATGAAGAAGAAGGGCTCGACGAAGGCGAAGGCTAGCGTCCCGAAGAAGACGGCTATGAAGATGTTCAACATGCCCTTCTGAGCATATTTGGTGCAGATCTCGACCACCTTCTTGCTGTCTTCAACCGATGCCTTGGTCACGCCCTCGAGTTTGATGTTGGCTTTGATGAACTCGACGGCCCGGTAAGCGCCGGTGGTGACGGCCTGCGTGGATGCTCCGGTGAACCAGTAAATCATGGCGCCGCCGGTGACTAGGCCGAGGAAGAACGGGGCGTGCAGCAGGGAGAGATTCTCCTTGTTCACGGTGAGGCCGTTGGTGAGGGCCATGATGATGGAGAAGATCATGGTGGTGGCGCCGACCACGGCGGTGCCGATCAGAACCGGCTTGGCTGTGGCTTTGAAGGTGTTGCCGGCGCCGTCGTTGGCTTCGAGCAGGTGCTTGGCGCGCTCGAAGTTGACGTTGATGTTGTAGTCCTTCTTCAGTTCAGCCTGGATGTTGGGAACCTGCTCGATCAAAGAAAGTTCGTAGACGGATTGAGCGTTGTCGGTGACGGGGCCGTAGGAATCGACGGCGATGGTAACGGGTCCCATGCCTAAGAATCCGAAGGCTACGAGGCCGAAGGCGAATACGGCTGGAGCCAGCATGGTCTCGACGTCCAAGCCCATCGTGCTGAGGCCCATGGTGCTGAAGTAATAGGCGATGGACATGAGCAGGACCATCGACAGGCCGAGGTAGTAGCAGGAGAAGTTGCCGGCGACGAATCCAGAGAGGATGCCGAGCGAAGCTCCGCCTTCTTCAGCGGAAGTGACGACTTCCTTTACGTGACGGGATTCGGTGGAGGTGAAACTCTTCACCAGTTCGGGGATGAGGGCTCCGGCGAGAGTTCCGCAAGAGATGATCACGGAAAGCTTCCACCACTGGGAGTCGTCGCGGCCGAGCATGGGAATGATGAAATAGGAAACCAGGAAGGTGAGAGCGATGGAGACGATGGAAGTGAGCCACACCAGCGTGGTGAGCGGGGTTTCGAAGTTCATGTCGTCTGCATTACCGAAGCGGGCTTTGGCGATGGCGGCATTGAGAAAGTAAGAAATGGTGCTGGCGATGATCATCACAACGCGCATGACGAAGATCCACACCAGCAATTGAACCTGGACGGCGGGATTCTTCACGCCGAGAAGGATGAACGTGATGAGCGCGACGCCGGTTACGCCGTAGGTTTCGAAGCCGTCGGCGGAGGGGCCGACGGAGTCGCCGGCGTTGTCGCCGGTGCAGTCGGCGATTACGCCGGGGTTGCGGGCGTCATCTTCTTTAATTTTGAAAACGATCTTCATCAGGTCGGAGCCGATGTCGGCGATTTTGGTGAAGATGCCTCCGGCGATGCGGAGCGCGGCTGCGCCCAGGGATTCGCCGATGGCGAATCCGATGAAGCAGGGACCGGCGTAGTCTCCGGGGATGAAGAGGAGAATGATTAGCATGATGAGGAGTTCGACACTGATGAGCATCATGCCGATGGACATTCCCGCTTCGAGAGGAATCTGGTAGACGGGGAAAGGCTTGCCGGGTAGCGAGGCGAATGCGGTGCGGGAGTTGGCGAAGGTGTTGACGCGGATGCCGAACCAGGCTACGCCGTAGCTGCCGGCGATGCCGACCAGGCTGAATAGGAGGATGATGGCTACGCGCATGGTCTCCATGTGCTCGAGCAAGCCGAAGTAGAGCACGATGATTACGGCAATGAAGGCCCACAGCAGCAAGATGAATTTGCCTTGCGTGATGAGGTAGGTTTTGCAGGTTTCGTAGATGAGTTCGGAGATTTCGCGCATGGAGCGGTGCACGGGCAGGTTCTTGAGGCGCATGTAGATGACCATGCCGAAGGCGAGTCCGAAGACGCAGAAGAGGATGCCGATCATGAGCAGGCGGTGGCCGTCGATTGCGCCGTTGAGGAAGCTGACGGAGGAGAGGTCGGGGAGTTTGAGCGCGGCTTCACCTCCGGCTTCGGGTTGAGCGAGGGCCGAGAGTGAGCCGAGGGTGAGCAGGGAGGCCAGGGCCAGGGTCTTTTTCAGGACATTTTTTTTCATGAGGGCAATCAGGAAAGGGGGTACCGCACGGCATCGGAACGCAGCAGGGGTGAGCCAAGTGCGCATAATGAGTCCTCCAAAATGAGTCGGGTTTCAGGAATATTCAAACGTGTTTAGGCACTGCCTTCCGGCGAAGCATCCCGCGTCCGAGCACGCCCAGTGCAGCTAACGGGGATTGAGTTGCCGGAATTCCGAACACGCTTCCACCGCAAAACCTACAACGGAGTGTTGGAGCTTGGCCGCGTCGGATTTTGCGCCCGGGCTGACGGGAGAGAGCTAAGGCCCGGCTCCCGGCATACGAGTGCAAAACGGGCATTTATAACACGTTGCGAGGATGGGGGTCAATCATGGGGGCACGGGCAAAAGTTCTAGTCTGGGTAGTGGCTGACCTTAAAGTTGTCGGCAATCATCTCAAGTCTCGCCTCGGAAAGCGTTTAAACCTTCGTTCGCAATGATGGGAACCATGACCAGGGCGGCGACCGGGTCGGCCCACCACCAACCCAGGGTCGCATTTAGAACCAGACCACCTAGTAGGATGGCAGAGAGATAAGCGCACAGTGAAGCTTGGCGCGAGTCTGCCTGTAGTGCCGCGCTGTTAAGTTTGCCGGCCGCTTTGCGCTTTTGATGGGCCAGCCACGGCATCACAACAATAGAGATCACGGCAATGCCGATTCCAACAAGGCTCCGCTCTGGTTGCTCTCTTTCAACCAAAGACTTAATGGAGTCAACGGCAACGTAAGCGGCCAACAATAGGAAACTGACACCTACCAGCTTCAGAGCTTTGCGCTCAAGTTGCTCTGCGTTCGCGCCGTGGCGCTCCGCGCGCAGCCTCCACAGCAAAATGCCGCCGGATGATGTCTCTATGAGTGAGTCCATCCCAAAGCCCACGAGGGCAATGCTTCCAGCAACGACGCCACTAGCAATGGCAACGATCCCCTCAAGGATGTTCCACGCTATGGTGAGGTACTCCAGATGGATACCGCGTTGAAGATCATGCGTCCGGGCAGCGGCCTCGATTGCCATGCCTTCATGCTATCGCAGCCCTCAAATTAGCTCCAAGAAATCGGGCTCACTCGCAAGGGGAGGAGTACTTCGGGTTCACGTTTGTGAACTGGTGCGACGCGTCTCTGGGATTAAACTTAAATCAATGCCGGGCGGGGTCGTGGGGTCTGACGGGAACGGCAAGGGGGCTATGACTGAATGGCGTTGCAGTTTCTGACAAGGGCCGGGGAGCGATCCCCGGCTTTGTTTTGTTTGGAGAGGACTTTGTTTGGGATTAACGGCACGAGTGAACTCGTGCCCTTCCCGAGCCAGCCTGGGCCGGACTTTTCAGCAGCCTGCTACGTCCAATACGTGCGGTCGAGGGAGCGGTATTGGATGGCTTCGGCGATGTGTTTGGGTTCGATGGAAGGGGTTTCTTCGATGTCGGCGATGGTGCGGGCTACTTTGAGGATGCGGTCGTGGGCGCGGGCGCTGAGTCCCTGCTGGGTCATGGCGCGCTCGAGCAGGCGTTCGCAGTCGGCGGAGAGTTCACAGAAGGCGCGGATGTGGCGGGATGACATTTGTGCGTTGCAGTAGATTTTTTCGCGGGATGAGGCGAAACGTTCGAGTTGCTTCTTGCGGGTGCGCATTACGCGCTCGCGGATTTTTGCGGAGCTTTCCGGTTCGGTAGTGGAGCGCATTTCTTTGTAGTTCACGGCTGGGACGTCGATGTGGATGTCGATGCGGTCCATGAGCGGGCCGGAGATTTTCGAGATGTAGCGCTGGATCATGGGTGTTGTGCACTGGCATTCGCGGGTGCGGTCGTTGCGGAAACCGCAGGGCTACGGGTACGTTGGTTGCTGAACGGCCTCTAGTCTATCTACCACTCCCAAGTCATCTGGTCACCAGACTTCAGACGCAAAAGGAGTCCCTGACATGAGTACGGGGCTCGAGACAGCGTCCATTCTACGTCCGAATGCGGAGGAGATTATCTCCGCCGTGCCGTTACAGTCTTTCTATCCGGCCGCGATGAGTCAGTTGGAGGGGCGTCCGGTTGTTCGTTCTCCAGAACAACTGCGGCTCCATCGAGCGTTGGAAGATCTCGGCTGGTGCGGTGTGATCGACGAACTCAATGCAGCCAGCCAGCTCACACACCTATCGGTAGCTGAGCCGATTCTGATCATGACGGACGGGACGATTCTTGCCGGAATTGGGCGCTGGCGGGCGGCGGTTTTCGACGGTAAACACGAAATCAACTGCATCGAGTATTCACTAGGTGAGGACGAGGCCCTGCAGTTCATAATCAGGCACCATCAATCCCAACGCGGATGGAATGCCTTTATCCGTATCCGCCTGGCGCTGAGACTGGAGTCCTATTTCCAGAAAAGGGCCCACGATAATATGAGCGCCGGGGGCAAGTACAAGGGTTCGGCAAGTTTGCCGGAAGCTTATATTGACGTGCGCCAAGAGATTGCCCGCGTCGCGGGGGTTTGCGGCCGTAATGTCAGCAACGTAAAAACGGTCCTCCAAACCGCGCACCCGAGACTGATAGAAGCCCTGCGAGACGGCACGCTGACGATCAACCGTGCGATCCTATTCTGCAAGTTGCCCCGACCAGAGCAGCTGGAACACTTTATCCGTCACGAAGAGGAGCGCGCAACGAGCAAGGTGATCCGTCGGTCCGTCCCTCGGCCCAAAGGGGCCAAGATCAGCCCCGACATTGTCACAGTACTCGACGCATTACAGCACCAAGAGGCGCGACAGCCCGGATCCGTTGTGGGTAGGGTCGGTCGGCATAAACGCACGGTTATTCTTATCGGCCAAGATCTGTTCGCCGGACCGGGTTCTCAAGAGGAGTTGAAACTGACATGAAATACAAGGATCCACTCAAAAAGATTCTCTCCCAAGCGCGTCCCTATTGGGACCAGGAGCAGGTGCGCCCCGCAGTTCGTTGGGTCTTTCGCAAGGCGATACAGTGCCGCACGGCTGAGTTGGGCGCCGAGGTCTACTCTTCCGAGAGCCAGGAATTCATCCTCTATCACACCTGCAAATCGCGAGCCTGCCCGAGTTGTGGCTACCGCGCTAACGTCCAGTGGTTACGCGAGCGGTGGGCAGCACTGCCGGATGCCCCTTATAAGGGGATTACGTTCACGATGCCGAATCAACTTTGGCCCCTTTTCCACGACAACCCGCCCTTGGCTAAGGCTCTCTCTGCTCTCGCCGCGGATCTCATACAGGCACGGGTGAGAGCGATGTATGGTTTTCGTGTAGGCGTCATTGCCATTCCCCACACCTTCAACGGGAAATTAGAGTTCAACTCACATGTACACACATTGGTTACCGGGGGAGGGTTGTACGGGCCCTCCGACACATGGGTTTCTCGGGTTTATTACGACAGCGACGCGCTGATGGAGTCTTGGCGGAAGGCCGTGATCGCGCTTCTCCGCGCAGCCCTGCAGGCGGGTGTGCTGCGGACGGAGCTAGCCGCTAACCACATGGAAGACCTGCTCAGGCATCTGGAAAGGTGCTGGTGGAGCATCAAGATTCAATCATTCGAGGACAAAGGACATTTTCTGAGATACGCTGGTCGCTACGCAAGGCGGCCTCCCATCGCCCAGTGTCGTATCCACTGGATCGGGAAACGAACCGTCAGGTTTTGGTATAAAGACAAAAAGCTCCGTCGCCGTGTTGAGGTGGAATGTTCGCAGGAGGAATTCATCGACCGCTGGGCCCAACACATTCCGGAGCGCTATCAGCACGCTGTGCGGAGTTTTGGGCTGTTTGCACCGCGCGTCGTGGGGCAAACCTCATCGGCCATCCTTGTCATTCTGAGGCAGGGCCGAAGGCCACGCCCAAAGCCTCGACCTTGGGCTGAATCCCTCAAGCGAGACTTCGGACGCGATCCCCTCCTCGACCACACAGGCAAAAGGATGAGATGGACACGACGCCTGGCACCAAAGGCATTCCGCTGATGAGAACTTAACCTCGACGAATTACCGCCTGCCATTCCACGAGAGGAATTCTAACTTCCGCGTGCTCACGGTGCCTAACCACATACGGCCACAATTTCGCCGCCGGAAACGATCTGATTCGACTCGCCACAGCGCCTCGTTCACCGCCGAGCGCGAATTTTTGATTTTCCTATACTTTGAACCGCCGACGGCCCACGCGCCGCAATGTTTCTGAACGATCTGGCCGATGCAAGTCCGCGGGCCGCAAAAATGGATGGGATAACCCTGCCCAAGTTCCGGCGGGCGTGGTAATCCCTTCTCTCAGCAGGGTTCCTCTAGCTTCTCCTAGTGATCGTGGTGCTCGTGTCTGTGGTCATCGCCATGGTTGTCGTGGCCCTCATGGTCCCAGTGGCCTTCATGAAGTTGCCAGCCTTGCCGTTGGTGATCGTAGTGCGGATGATTCCAAACTGCCCCTTCGTAAGGCGGACGGTCCCAGCGTCCCGCTACCCACCGGTAATGGTGCCCGTTCGGAGCCCAATAGCCCTCGACCCAGGTATATCCCGGACCTGGTTCCGGTCCACGTTCCTCGTAGCGCAATGCCGGGGGCGCGCTTCCAATGTATATTCCGACTTGCGCCGAAAAGGGGACGCACACAGCGATTGCGAACAAGAATCCACAAATCCAATTCAATTTCATATTGCTTCTCCTTTGAGTCTGCAGGGTGAGTTTGAAGAGCCTTTACAAAACGCGTTTTAGGTTCCGGAGTCTTTCTGGCGAGTGGCTTTCACACCCGTCAGTATCCCGATTCCCACCAGTACCAGCGCCCCCACCACGATCCAGTGAACCTGTACATGCATCAAGCTTGCGCCATAGATCAGACCGGCTATCACGATGACGTATCCGATCAGGTAGATTCCGAATGACATCTTTTCCCCTATCAGTCTTTTCCACTGCGATCGTTTCTAAGGCGATCAGCGCTGTGATCCCTGCGCTCCGTGCCCGTTATTCAAGTGCATGCGGGAACGCCAGGAGTGCGGCCCGCGATACAGGAATTCCAGGGCAAGGTTCCCGCCCACGTATCCCAGCATGCTGTAGTTGCCCATGCGGAAACCGTCGCTGGCGTTGTAGCGGCCCGGATACCAGGCATAAACGGCAGTCATGGTTCCGGCATACGGTGCGACGAGCGCGGGAAAGGAAAAGACACGATGCCCGTCGCTCCCCCGGCGGGCAGAAAGGGTGGAAATCACCGCATGTCTCAGGCGCGGGAAAAAGCCCGTGCATTCGCAGCGGTAATACAAAGTGTCTTCTCTGAAAGCTGTGGCGAGGGCATAGCGGGTCGTAGTGCTGACCCCGGCGATGGAGAAGGCGGACGCCCACCGCTTGCCATAGCCCTCTGCTCCCTGGCGCCACTCCGGCGGAGTCCTATCCGCCTGGGTGATGCCTCCTGCCACCGCCGCGCCGACAATCGGGTACGGGCCAAGGGTGTCGAACAGATAGTTGCGGAACTCGATCTTCGCCGTTGGACGCATGTAGGGCAGGTCCGGCTGCGGCCTCGCACCTTCTGACCCCGCCGAACTGGAGGAACTTGAACCGGAGGAACCGCTCGACTCCGCCAGCGCTTGCGCCTGTGCCCGCGGCCACGCTTCGAGGCTGGCGATGGCCAACAGGACGAGGATAAAATGGCACGTCTTCATATTCCTTTGGTGCCCATCATGGAAGCGGCTTGTGCTCCGGTGGAATCGCCTTGGCTTCCGCGGGCGTTAATCGCGCCGGGTCGCAATAGCCGTAGCCTTTCAGACAGGCCGTGTAGTTACGCTTATGCTCAGTGTCGGCCAGGAGTTTGGCCTCAGGAGGCGTCAACTTTGAGTAATCGCAAGTTTCCTGGCTGCCTTTGCAGGCGAAGAGATTGCGCTGATGTTCCGCAGTGGCAGCCCGGGTTATTTCTAGCGAAGTGAGTTTAGAGCGGTCGCAATCTTCCCAACCGCTCTCACAGTTGCGCGCGTTGCGTTCGTGTTCCGCGGCGGTCACTTCCTTTATTTCCGAAGGCGTGAGTTCCGCATGATCGCATACGCCCGAGCCGTTTCTGCAGTCGGAGGCATTGAGTTGGTGCCGGGCTGCATTCACTTCCCCCGTTTCCGCCAGAGTCAATTTGGAGCGATCGCAGGATCCCACCCCGTCGCGGCAGTCCATCACGTTGCGATGGTGGTCCGCGGTTGAGGTTTCCTGCGCCTCCGCCTGGGTTAGTTTGCTGCGGTCACATGACGCCAAACCTTCCTGGCAGGAAGCAACATTGCTCTTGTGATCGGCGACGGCCAATGCGATCGCCTCCGGTTTGCTTAGCTTCGACCGGTCACACGCATCGTTGCCGCTTCTGCAATTCACCACGTTCCGCGTGTGCCAGGCGAGCGCCACGTCCGCCGATTCCGCGGGGGTCAATTTCGCATGGTCGCACGTTTGGCGGCCCGCTTTGCAGGCGTCCAGATTCTGTGCAGCACTTGGAGCTTGCGCTGTCAGCAGCATGGGCCAGAGCAGGATTGCCCAGAGACTGAGGCACGCTGATTGGGCCCGTACATATCTCTGCAGACTGATCTTCATGTTGGTTTGCCTTATGCACGCTGACGCTTGGCAGTCCTTTTCAGAGACTGTGGTGCTGGCCGGAACCGTACCGGCTCCGGCCAGCCCTAGACTGCCTGCTGACAGCACGAAAAAAACTATTGCTGGTTGCCGTCTCTTGCTTCTGCGACGCGTGCCTGGTGACCGGCTTGAGACACCGCCCTCACAAACGCGTCCGCGCTTGCGGGTGTTGCCGCCTTGCCCGAAAGAATGTTGCGGAACATCATGTGGCGGCCGTAGATGGCGCGTGTCGAGTCGTTATCCTGCTCGATGACCGCGCCTTCCAGCGTCAGTCCGGCAAACGCACCCTTGGAGCGCGAGTAGGTGAGCACTTCCGTGTTCAGCAATATGTCAGTTCCAGCGGAAGTGTGGCGGCCCACCG
>Ga0210403_10005682_pt1 | contig 10547 bp, 6 predicted proteins | sample IncBWC19MmetaG_FD_150863 | JGI IMG/M metagenome (GOLD analysis project Ga0210403, IMG submission 150863) | Forest soil microbial communities from Barre Woods Harvard Forest LTER site, Petersham, Massachusetts, United States - Inc-BW-C-19-M | ecosystem: Environmental > Terrestrial > Soil >... | reverse complement strand
ACAGGAAACAGAACCAGGCCAAACCGGACTGAGGTGATGCGGCGAAAGCCAAGTCAAATAACCACCGGGAGACTACAGTCACTGCGCCTGTTCTCGACTCTACTCCTCATTGCGCTCAAGTCCGCCAGACCGCGTCCTCGTCATACCCCCCATCGTCGCCTGTCCGAATGACCGCTCAGCGCTCCGCTGGGTAAAGGCATATCAAAATGATGCCGCGGGAAGTGAATCGCAAGCGGCGGTGCTCGTGCTCCCTCCTTTACTTTCAATGACTTACCTCCGTACAATCCCCCCATTCCCCGCTAAACCCCGATTTTGCACCGTTCGTTGGGATGTTCATGGGGATTTCCCGTGGTTCCAATAGCATGGGTTCAGATAAACATCCTGGGAAAAGTGTAAGAGTCCGAGGTTCCCAAGACTCATTTGGGGCCAGAGGAAATTCCCAGGAAGCCACAGTTTTTGGGTGATGGGTTTCTCAGGTTCATCCGAAGCGAAGGCCAAAGAGTAATGCAGTCGCAGGGATAGCACTAGCCGCAGAGGCTATTGCGCTATCCGAATGAAAAGCAAGCTCGAAGCTCAGAGCCCAGCTCGGAGCCAAAAATGCCAGGAGCCGATAGCAATCATGCGCAAGCCGATTAAGTACGTTGAGAAGGTCGCAGTCGCCGCCGCTAAGGCCACATGGGTCGTGTTCGATCGCATCAACCGCGTCAACCCGAACCCGTCGCCGAAACCCAAGTGGTCCGACAAGCCGCTGCTCAAGTCGTACGAGAAGACCAAGCCACCTCTCGGCTGGCCTCGCAGCACGGACTCTCTCTGCCCCAAGTGTGTCCCGGAAATCCGCCAGCAAATTCTCGACGGGCACCTGCCGCATGAAGTGCTCATGAACGAGAAGGTCGGCGAGATCAAGGCTCAGATTATCGAGCGCGACGGCAAGATCCTGATGGTGAAGGATTGTCCCAAGCACGGCCACTTCGAAGACGTGATGTCGATCGACACTGAGTTCTCGAAGCACCTCGAAGATGTTTTCCCCGGCCGCGACATCGTGGCGCATAACGACGAGCACCTGCATCATCACGGATCGTCGACCGTGAAATATGGTCGCGGCTCCGTGCTGACCATCGACCTGACGAATCGCTGCAACATGATGTGCGATCCGTGCTTCATGGACGCGAACCAGGTCGGCTTCGTCCACGAACTGACGTGGGAAGAAATCAAGACGATGCTCGACAACGCCATCACCATCAAGCCGCGCCGCCAGATGTCGGTGCAGTTCTCCGGTGGCGAGCCGACATTGTCGCCGTACTTCCTCGACGCCGTCCGCTATGCCCGCAAAGTCGGATACAACTCCGTCCAGGCTGCCACCAACGGAATCGAATTCGCGAAGAGCTTTGAATTTGCGCAGCAGGCAGTCGAAGCCGGCATGCGCTATGCCTACCTGCAGTTTGACGGAATCGGCAACGCCGCCAACGCTCACCGCATGGTCGGCAACCTGTTCGATGTGAAGCTGAAGGCGATCGAGAACCTGCACAAGGCGGGATGCGAAATCGTTCCAGTCATCACGATCGTGAACGGCATCAACAACGAGCAGGTCGGACGCATCATCAAATTCGCGCTCGACAATCCCAAGACGATCAGCTTCCTGAGCTTCCAGCCGGTCAGCTTCACGGGCCGCGACGAAGCAGTCACCGACGAGCGCCGTCAGGCGCAGCGCTACACGCTGAGCCATCTGGCGCACGACGTAAAGAATCAGACCGGACTGGGCGAACCTGCTCGCGACTGGTTCCCCATCAGCTTCATGGGAACGTTCAGCGACTGGGCCGACCTGATGCACGCGCAGGACGCCAACAACGACTGGGGCCAGCTCTCCTGCGGATGCCACCCGAATTGCGGGACTGGCATGGCAGTGATGATCGACAAAGAAACAAAGGAAGCTGTGCCTGTCACCGCGTTCCTGCACGGCGACCAGCTCGCGAAAGACATCGCCAAAGTCAACGATGCGTCGCGCGGGAAATTCTGGACGGGTGTTGGAATGGCGCTGTGCCTGATGAAGAACTACGATCCGTACCAGTCGCCGACGCACTTCAAGCTGATGGACCTGCTGAAGAAGTTCGACAAGAACTATCACGTCACCGGAAAAGACTACGGCAAGGTCGGTCCAGACCGCACGATCGACGACGTGATGAAGCGGCGCTCGACGGATCGCTGGAATTTCCTGTTCATCGCAGGCATGTGGTTCCAGGATCTGTTCAACTACGACTTCCGGCGCACCGAGCAGTGCATCATCCCGTACGCGACGCAGGAAGGCGAGATTTCCTTCTGCGCCTACAACACCGGCGTGGGATGGCGGAACATCATCGAGAAGATGCACATGACGGCCACGCTCACCAAGTGGTACGAAGAGCACGGTCGTCATGAGATCTTTGCCGGCGGCAAGAAAGTGAAGATGGATAAGCAGGAGAGCGCCACCGAATATCTAAAGCTGCGCGAAGATCTGGTTACCAACGAACTGCAGCACGATCTGGATAAGCTGGGTATCGCCAAGACTGCGCGCGAGGAAAAGACACGGGCGCGGGATGCGAAGCAGAAGGAAGCCGAAGCGCGCGGTCCGCAAAAGAATGACGAAGCCTACAATGCCCGCATGGCGTCGCTGTATCGCGAAGTCGTTCTGAAAGAGAAGCCCGTGCAGTCGCAGGATGGCTTCATTCCCCTGGGCGCGCTGGCCAAGCCGAACGGAGACGGCAATGGCAACGGCAATGGCACCCACGCGGCGAAGCCGGAGATTGCCGAGCCGGTAGCAGGAGACTAAACCTCTAGCAAACTAGCCCAAAAGGCCGCCTGCGGGCGGCCTTTGTTATTTCTGAAATCGATAGCCTCGTGGGCGCTCGTCCGCCGCGAAACATAAAGGTGAGTTGTCATACCTGAGCGGAGTCGAACGATCCCTATTTTCCCTAATCCGTACTCGCAGTGTTCCAGTTAAATCTGGGTGCCCCATTCAAGCCCGATTTTGGCTTGAGTGGGGCAGTTGCCAAACCCATCTGTCCCACATTCCCCATGTCTCGCCGATTTTGCGAGGCGTGGGAATCTGTTAGTTTCCTATTTCAGCGCTAGTTTCCATGCGCTACGTCCGTGCGTGGCTGCGTAAATTACGCGCGTGGATTGATCGATGGCCAGGCTCGAAACCTCGACCATCGGCAAGCCTGCGGCAGCAGGATGCCAATGGCCAGTCTTGGCGTTGCGGCGGATCACGGTGAAGTCCGTGGCAACGTACAAATCGCCGGTCGCGTCGTCTCGCACCATCGCATTGACGGGCAGGTCTCCCAATGCACTTCGGCCGCTACCGTCGAGCGAACTAAACGTTGCCACTGCGGACACTCCGTCCCACGTCACTTCGAACACGTGGCCGGGAACTGGTGTCTGGCCTGCCGGAGCTGCCGCGTTATACCCACCGTACGACACCCATCCGTGATTGGGATTCGCAGGATCAATCACGATGCCGGAGATGAAGCGTACCGGCGTCGTGTTGTTGGCAGCCAGCGCATCTGAGACTTCGTTTTGCGCAGCCGTGGAAGGATCTGCGGCGTCGGCATTCTTGAAGATGTACACGCGCCCGCTGGCGGTCCCGGCCCACAGTGTTCCGCTATCCCCGGAGGTGCGCGAGATCCACGAGACGGTTCCACCGGTCAGGCGCCGGTTGCCCAGGTGCATCCAGTCTCCGCACTTGCCCGAACCCGTGAATGGACCAAACTCGTTGCAGTTAGCCGCCAGGAATGCAGGATCGCCGCCGTTGTCGGTGGTCCGCCACACCCACTGCAATCCTGCGAAGATTGTGCCGCCGCGATCCGAGCGCGGATCGGGGATGATCGGCATATAGAAGCGAACATTCTCTTTGGATTGGCGGAACGGATCGCTGACGAAATACCACTGAAAGGGATCGCCGCCGAACAAGTTCACATCGGTTGTACTGCCGAAGTAGGTATGGAAACGATTCGTCGGATTGCTGGCGTCGAATCCCGACAGCCCCCCGTCTCCGCCAACGCTCTGATACCAGATGTTCGGAGAACCTTCGAATTGGAACGTGCCATTGTCCTGCGTGCCTCCCTGCAGTTCACCCAGCGGATTCTTCGGGTTGATGGAGAGATTCTGGAACTGCAGCGTCACCAGGCCCGCATTGAGGCTTAAGTTTTTGGTTGGAACGGCGGACAACAAACGTTGGCAAGTCGTCAGCGCGTCGCCGGTAAGGCCCCGATCCACGCAGCTGAACGAAATGGAAGCGTATTGACCGCTGGAGCGGACAAGACCGCCGTCCGAACCTTCGAACCATAGATCGGGATTGGCCGGCGAGAACACCAAGGCGTGCTGGTCCGGATGGATGTTGGTGGTCTGCGTCAGCCAGTCTGGACTTGCAGGATCAGGAGTCAGCGCGTCGTACGTAAGGTCCGTGAAAGTTACGTTGTTGTTATTCGGATCGGGATCGCCGGCGGTCGTCGAGCGCAGCACGGCGCGAGCATTCGATGGACCGAAATACTGTTCGTTGTAGTTGTAGGAGCCGATCACGAAAACAATGTCCGGCTTGCCGGCCGGTGTATAGACGCCCATGTCATACCAGCACTGGCCGGTGCAGAAATTAAAGGTGGCATAGCCGGGGTCGCCCAGAACACTGCTGGTCAGCGGTTTCCAGCCGCCGGGTGCTGGCGCGCCTCCGCCGGGAACGACCGCAGCTTCTTCGGCGACGAGGGTTGATGCCGGACGCTTCGCGTCGTCAATGCGCCACACCTGGCTGTAGGAAGTTTGCGGCGCAGGGAAGCCGGCGAAGGCCCCGGTTGCGCCGGTCGCGGCGTAGATTCGGGTCTTACCATTGGCCAGCTTGGTAAGTGCGAAGTCCGTGCGGTCCGAGCCAACATTGGCCTGATTCATGCTGAAGAAGATTTGCGTGAACGCGCCTCCGTTATCGCTGGCCCAGCTCCGCCAGATGCCAACGTCGACAGCTGATGCATAAATGATAGAGGAGTCATCCCGATCAAGTTGAACCTTGTCAACGCCCCACGAAGTCAGGCAGGCGCCCCCAAACGGTGCGCACGAAGGGCCGCCACCGTTCCATATCTGAGTGAACGTGGAACCACCGTCGGTCGTCTTATAAAGACCCGGAGCCGCGAGGTTCGCCGCGAGGACTGCTCCCTCGGTTGCGCTGACCCCTCGAACACCAAGAGTAGTCGCAACGTAGAAAGTGCTCGAGCGGTTTGGATCAAACTTGATGTCGCCGATAGAGAGGTTATTGAAACCATCCGCGATCGTCACTGGACCGCTGGCGCCGGCGAAGGTGAGTGTGGAGGATAAACGGCGCCATGTCGCCCCGCCGTCAGAGCTCCGGTAGATGCCGAGACCAGCGGCAGAATCCGCCGAGGCATTGGGCTCACCGGTGCCCGCATAGACCACATCGGGGTTGTGTGGATCAATAGCGATCGCGCCGATGGCGTTGGTGAGAAATCCGTTGGAAGTGAACTGCCACCGCGGTGTGTTGGAAAACGGCCGGTCTGTACGCCAGATACCTCCGCCCGCCGCGCCAACATAAAGGCGGCACCTGCGATCCTCGGTGTCGTCCGATTTCGCCGCCTGGGAAATGCCGCAGCGTGGATCGATTGCGAGCGCGCTGATGCGTCCCGACGTAACGTAAGGAGCGTTCGTTCTGCTGGTCGCCGAGGGATAGATGGCATTCACCGGCCCGACGGAAGTCCAGCCCCGCTCCGAATCGGAGTCAGAGTCATGGAAGCCGGTAAGCCGCGCGAACTCCCGTCGCCCGATGGCGGCGCCCGCAAGCATCAGTCCCCCGCTTGAATCGGTGCGCGTTTCCGCCTTCTCATATTCCAGGGCGCGAGGGCCTTCCAGGTTCGTGTAACTGGGTGTGGCGCGCTGGTAGTCGCGGTCGATGTGCTTGGGCCCGCGCTCGCGAGCCTCCTCGGATTCCTGGCTCTCCTCCTGCATCAGTGCGTGCGGCAGAACTTTGAGATTTTTGCTGCGGCTAAAACTGGATGTCGCTACTGCGTTGTGCGACAGGCCTGCTTTGTGCCTGGACGTTTGAATGTTAGTGGTGCATGCAATCAAAATGATCGCGACGAGGAGTGCCCCGAGGGCTACAAGGCGAGACATAGAAATTCCCCTTCCGAAGTGAATCGTGGTGAGAACGCTTGAGAGAACGCGCGGGAGTCTATTACCTACTATCACTGGTAGTCAACGTGAAAATAATTGCCTAGATAGTGCAATTTGAAAACCCGGGGAGAACCCTAGCGGCGCCAGGAACTCCCAAAGCGTTCGATAGAAAGGATTGAATTGTTGAGGACGGCCTGTTGTTTTTGGCGGAGGAAGAGGGGGCGCAGAGCGCGCTGGAACCGTCCACGCAAGCGGAGTGATCTCGTTGCGCGTGGATCCCACCCCGCTTCTCCCAACAGATAGTGCCGATACCTGCTCCACCGCCACTGCTCTGGCGATTCCACTAGCCCCCTTTTATTTCTCCGCAAAAAAGAAACGCCCGGCTTTTCCACTTCACTATTGGTCAGGAATTAAAGTGCCGGGGGCTGCGCAGATGCTCTGCGGGCTGCCGATGAGTGGGGGCGTATATGTACATCACAGTGTTCGATCTGCTGGGGAAGCGATGTCCGAGGTGGAGCCATATCTCGCCGGCCAACCGGGCTGTCATCGTTGGTCCACTGATTGTTGCCGTTTTGCTATTGCTCGGAGGAACGGCGATTGCGACGCGATATCATTACATGCCGATGATGGGCCTGGGGCTTTTCTGTGGAGCGGTCGTTGCCAAAGTCCTAGGCAAGTTCCTGGCGCCGCAGATTCAGTCGCATTTGACCGTGTTTCTGGGCGGCATCACAACGGGGAACATCGGGTCCAGCGGCGCGGGCTTGCACAAACTAATTACCGGAATCGCCGATCAGATCAACAAATTGGTGGCGCTGATTCCGGCGAGTGCCGGGGATATCAGTGCAGCAACCACGCTGGGCTTATGGATTGCGCTGTTAACCGCGCTGGTGATTCTCGGGGCGAATGCTTACTATGCGAACCAGCAGTCGAGCCCGGTGGGGAATCGCGTGGAGAGATTCGCAACAGGTCCGGCGGTTCCGAGCGCGATGGGGGAAAGTACGGCGCAGGGGTAGAACCCAACCATGACCGGTTGGGGCTCGAAGAAACTTGGGGACGGAAACCTGGGGTGCACTCCACAGGACGTTCCCGATTTCTTTGCTAAGCCGGCTTGTGAGAGAAAGCACAGCCCCATGTGATCTCCGCCCTTGCGCTCCACCATCAACAAAGCAGATCCTAACCAAGGCGAAAGCGTGTAAGCAGGAATTGGTCGACAAGACCTAAGTCCTTGCGGCTCAAGATTTTGCCCCTAAGCTATTGAGCCCCACAGATTACTTAGTGTTTTCCCCCTAACCCGATGATTCCAATAGACCGGGAGGGGGCCCTACCTTTCTATTTCATTTTTGAACAACATTGATCGGGCCGGAAGAATGATCCAGCATCGACGCCTTTCCGACTGCCACCACGCAGAGGCTGTCTGCCGATATATGCAGATCGTCCAGTGTGACGGAGTGCTGAGTCGGCGGGAACTTGCCGGTCTCGCTCCACTCGGGCGAGTTTTTTTGCAGAACAGAAATATGTTCGATGGTATTTTCGCGGCCGGTAATGTTCCACACAAGAGTCTTTCCATTACGGATTGATGCTTTTACCTCTACGCAGTTGTCGATGCCGCTTTCTATCTCTGTGCCTTCTTCGTAATCGTTCCAAGTGGGAATGATCAACGCCGGCAACTGATGGCTGGCGGAATAAAACCTTCCCGCCACCTCGAAGGTCGAGAGCCAGGTTTGACCGCAGCGCTGATCAATCACGCGGCCTTTGCCCCAGCTTGCGTCAGCATCGTCAAAACCCTTGTATGCCGAACCCATGGCGATTTTGCTCGACTGCTGCGCCTTGGAGTAGAAGCGCTCAAGATATTGCATTGCCATTGGATCAGTTGAACTGGCGGTTTCAGGAGCAATCCATGAATAAGCTCCATCAGCGTCATTGTTGGCAAAGGACCCCGAGTTGCGAAAGAAGAACAACGGTGTAAGAGGAAGGCTGTGACGCACGCGCTTCCAGTCGATGGAATATTTTTCCAGGCCAAAGAAGAAAACCGCTGGACGATTGTCAAAGCGAATATAGGCGGTCGAGTTTTCAAAATGTTCTGCCGCGTATTTCAGATCGTGGATCAGTTGATCGGTTACATTGCAGCCGTGCTTCTCACACTCTCCCAGTGCACCCGCGTCTTCCGAAACGGCGAATTCAAAGTTCTGTTGTTCGGCCTCTTTCATGAGCAGGATCGTGCTCTCATTTTTTGCGCCTGAGCCGGAACCGTACCAATCGACAATGGCTCCCTCAATGCCGCGGCTGATCATGTCGGCGACCTGACGGCTTATCTGTTCACGATCATCGGAGCGGTAGCCGACATCGCGGTGTTTGGGATCGCCGAACCACGGCATGTAGCGGGTGAAGATGCGAGTGTTCGAACCCTCGTAGAGAAGCGAACGAATCGGAAGCTTGCTTACGTGTGACGGTGCAGCATTAGCCTTGCCGCCGGAATACCGCGGGCTTGCACTGGTGTTGTTGGAGAGTTCGCAAGAGGTGGGATTGTTTGCGTTCTGTGCGCTACACAGCGCCGCTGCAAAGAATAGGGAAACCAAGAACGGGCGGAACATGCGAGCGGTTGGATGCGCGGATGGCGGCGAGCGTTTACGGTGATCGATCAATTAGAAATGATTCGGGACCGTAATGGCGCAAGCAGAAAGCAGATTCCTCCCCGTTGCGCGGTTCGGAATGACAGAGTCCTGTTAATCAGAAGTCTTGCTGGTAGAAAGGACAACAAGGTCGACCGAGCGCGCCCACCCATTCGCACGGAAGCGCGAAAGAGTGAGCGCTCGGCGGGACTGCGGATCAGTAATACGTGAGGTTTAGCTTGTCGACGTAGACGCTGTAGTCCCACAGCTTGTAGTTGCCGTCGAGTTGGAAGTTGATGACGATGCCATACCATCCCGGAGCAGAGAAGTGCGAATACGTCCAGTTCAGGTCATGGGTCACGCCATTCAGCGTGAATGACTTGTATAGCATTTTGTTGTCGGAAGTACGCTCGACCTTGATGATGACGTGATTCCAGGCATTCGGAAGTGGCTTGCAGGGGATGCTTGTCTTGATCCATTTGCCGTTAGCTGCATCCCAGACATCCCACACCCCCCCGTTGGTCACTTCACATTGGGTTCCGTACATGAAGCCCATGTTGTTGAAGAACTGGGCGACATCAAACTCAATGTTTTCGGAGTTGAACAAATCATAGCTGTAGAAATACGCGTCGTAGGTGAAGTTGTGAACGTTGGGAACGATCGTGTGACTGGTGTCGGGCATGCCTTGCGTAGTCCCATCGCCGATCAGGTGATTGTTCCACAGGACATCTGCGTAGGGCGTTGATCCGCCGATAGAAAACTTCGCGGATTTTCCGTCCATCGAAGGAGATGACACTCCCTGCGCTAAAGACCAGATGACGCCGGAACACGTGGTGCAAATGGCGTATTTCGGCGGCAGCTCACCATAGCCCTTCCATCCCTTGCTGGCTTGCAGATTGTTGAAGGTTTTGCCACCGCTGCTGATGACTTTAACCGTGATCGGAGTTGTAGCCGCGCCACCACAATGGTCCCATTGCTCGACCGTGGCGTTATAGGTTCCAGGGCTCAGGGAAAGATCGGTGCTAAGTTTCGTCCCGTTGACGGTGTAGGCAAGCGCGCCGGGCGCTGTGTAGATGCCCATTGATGCGACACCTGTCGGACAAGATGTGCCTCCCGCCGTTGCGCTGAAATGAACAGGAGATTGAACCGTAGACCCGTTGCTGGGCGAACTCACGTTAACTGCAGCCCACGCGGCGGGAATCAGCAAAAGCGGGACACACACAAATAGGGCAGACCTCTGCATACAAGACTTCTCCGAATGTTTTATTTGCTTGCGACTTGCTGCAGCCAGCCCTGCGCAAAGCTATCCCTTTGCGTGAGCGGGAGCGCAGGGAGCATCGAGCATCGCAGAAAAAATTAGCCGGCGGCGCGATCTAAAACGCTCTTGCAGCCAAATGACGAGGAGATATCCAAACGAAATTGGACTGGGAATTCCACGCCAAGCTGAGAGGTTGAAGAGTTACAGTGACAATACCAGAAAAACCGTATTTCACCTACAGGGAATTTCGTTCGCGAGTACTGGGAAGTTCTAAGTCTGAGATGTGCAACCCAATAGGCTACAAACGTGTGACAGATCTTCAGAGAAATCGGCTGAAGTGTTTGGAATCCTACTAACTTGCAAAGCCTCTTACCTTGGCGGCGATTGAGCTTGTTTCCCTTGGAGCGCGGATCTCAGGGGACCGGTTTAGGCCTTTTGTACAACCATTCCGTTGGCGCTGTACATCGAATTGCCGCTCAAGATCGCGCAAACGGAAGATGACATGGACAAGAGTCCCCTGCCTCGGCTGAAACAGCCGT
>Ga0210403_10005681_pt1 | contig 10548 bp, 8 predicted proteins | sample IncBWC19MmetaG_FD_150863 | JGI IMG/M metagenome (GOLD analysis project Ga0210403, IMG submission 150863) | Forest soil microbial communities from Barre Woods Harvard Forest LTER site, Petersham, Massachusetts, United States - Inc-BW-C-19-M | ecosystem: Environmental > Terrestrial > Soil >... | reverse complement strand
CCTGGTGATTTCCAGGCCCAACCCCGGACCGGGCGGTCCGGATAAATCCATCCCCGCGAATCCCGGATACCCCAGCCCCGCTAAGTCTCCAGCCGGAACCGCGTCGATGCCAACGCCATACAGCCCATATGTTTCCCTCTGCAAAAACGGAAGTGCATCCGGATGCACCTTCACATACTTCAGCAAATAGTCTCTGTAACTCGTCTTCGCCAGCAAAACTTTCTTGTCCCAGGGTTTCAGTTCCGGCAGGTAGTCCACTTTTTCCGTGTACAGCCTAGCCAAGTGCTTTTGCGCATCTTGCGATAGAGGAGTTTTCGCCAGGAATTCAGCCCACGAAGGCTCGCCGATCCCCGGGACTAACTTATCTGCTCCAAAAGTCTCTTTGTCGAAGAAAACTGCGCGGGAAAGTCCGTTCGATCTTTCAAAGTTTTGGTCGTAATACTTATAAAATTTCTTAACGCCTATATCCAGCTCTTGAAGCAGTCCCATCGCTTGCTTGCTATAGAGACTCGGCCCGGCAATCGATTGAGTCCCGCCGTAGCCAATGATGGTGCGGCTGCCCACATGGTATTCATTTCGTCGAGCATGCCCGCCGAAGTCGTCGTGATTCTCCAGGATCAACACGCGCGCTTTCGGCCCTGCCATCTTCCTGAAAAAATATGCCGCGGAAAGCCCGCTGATCCCTCCGCCAACGACGATCAAATCGTAGGTTTCCAAGTCGGCGGCCGCGTTTGCCCAGGTCTGGCCGTCGCGCAGTGCGTGCCCGGCTTCCATCACGGCATTGGTGCTGCCGCGCATTCCTGTCAAAGTTGGAGGATAGTAGTTAGGATCTTTTTCCGGCGCGAAAGGAGACTGCGGCAAGCCAAAAGAGTTGAGCCATTCGTGATTCTCTAGAACGAAACCTCCACCGACAGCAATTCCAAATCCATTTAGGAAATCTCGCCTGCTGATGCGCCGGTCCATTCCCAATTCACGGTCCCGATTTTCATACTTCACTTTCTCCCCCGAAGATTTTGGCCACCGGGACTACGCTTTCCATCCACCCGGCTTTAGATTTTTTACCGACAGAGCATACTCCAGCTTCCTCTGCTGGGTACTGCGAAACTTTCGAGGCCGCGCATGACCGATGCTCGTAGGCGTCAGAATACCCTTCCCTACGCTTGGTTTTTGTTATCATAGCGCTTTCGCGAAAAGAGGAGTTCTTTTGCCAGGGCGCATCCTTAGCGGGAATGCTATCCGTGACCAAATCTACGCGGAACTGAGCTCCGAGATTTCTGCGCTTGCTTCCGCCGGGATTCGGCCCGGGCTCGCCGCTGTACTCGTCGGCGACAATCCCGCTTCGAAGGTTTACGTAAAGAGCAAAATCGCGGCCTGCGAAAAACTGGGGCTCGCCAGCATTCAAATCGCGTCGCCGGCGACAATCACAACGTCCGAGCTTCTTGCAATCGTCGATGACCTGAATCGCCGAGATGACGTGGACGGCATTCTCGTGCAGCTTCCACTGCCGTCTCAGGTGGACGCAAAAAAAATCCTGGAAGCCGTGGACCCCGCGAAGGATGTCGATGGATTCCATCCCCTAAACGTCGGCTACCTTGTCGCCGGTCGTCCCACGCTGGTGCCGTGTACTCCTGCGGGAGTAATGGAACTTTTGCGCCGCAGCAGCATTCCGCTCGATGGGGCAAACGCGGTAGTGGTGGGTCGCAGCGATATTGTCGGCAAACCGATGGCCTTGCTGTTGGTGCATGCAAACGCGACGGTTACAATCTGCCATTCCAAAACTCGCGAGCTGCCGGCAACCGTTCGTCGCGCGGACCTCGTCGTCGCCGCTATGGGCCGCCCCGCGACGATTTCCGGCGACTACATTCGTCCCGGTGCCACTGTGGTAGACGTAGGCATCAATCGAGTTACCGATCCCTTGCAAGCCGAAAATTTCTTCGCCAATTTTCCCGAGCGGCTCGCCGAGTTCCGCGCCAAAGGCACTGCGCTTGTTGGTGACGTTCATCCGGACGTCGCCAAAATTGCTGGTGCGCTTACGCCTGTGCCCGGGGGAGTGGGCCCGCTCACCATCGCCATGCTCATGAGCAACACCGTAAAAGCCGCGCGTTTGCGGCGCGGCTCTCGCACACCAACCGCTGTAGCCGTTCAGCGCTGATCTATTCAACTATGCTCAGAGTCGGACTCACAGGCGGAATTGCAACCGGCAAAACAACCGTGGCTTCGATGCTTCGTGAACGCGATGTTCCAGTTCTTGACGCCGACCCGCTCGGCCACGCGCTGCTTGAACCCGGTCAAGCCGCCTATAACGAAGTCGTCGCCGATTTCGGAAAAGAAGTCCTGGATAGCCATAAAAATGTGGACCGCGCAAAGCTCGGCAGCATCATATTCGCAGATGCGCAGAAGCGCGCTCGGCTAAATCAGATTCTTCATCCCAGGATTCTCGATGTTGTGCAAAAGTGGTTTGCGGCGCTGGATGTACCCAACGGCGACCCTGACGGCCCTGCGTTCGCCGTGGTCGAAGCTGCGCTGATCGTGGAAGCCGGCTACAACAAGAACCTCGATCAAGTCGTCGTATGCTGGTGCCGGCCAGAACAACAGCTTGAGCGGTTGGTGCAGCGTGGCCTCACCGAGGAACAAGCACGGCGACGCGTCGCCGCGCAAATGCCCTTGGACGAAAAGCGCAAACTGGCCAATGTTGAGATTGATTGTTCGGGATCGATCGAGGACACGCAAAGTCAGGTTGATTACGCGGTGGGGAAACTCAAGCTAGCCGCTTCTGAGAGAAACATTCCTTGAAGCGGGCGCGTACTTATAAGCAGAAGCATTTACACTCGGCGCTGCAGTTCGGAATTAGTTGAATAAAGGATGTCGCCATGCATCGATCCGCAAACAAAGGACGCGCAATCCGCTTATTGGCAATTGGGCTAATTATTGGGCTCGGAGCATATTGGGCGGGCTCACGATGGGGGCAGCAGGTGCCTTCGGTAGTGAACGCGCTGCATTCACCGTCAGCGGCTCCCAGTGAAGCCGGGTTGGATGCCACGGAACTCGAGAATGTCCGAATCTACCGGCAGGCCGCCCCCGCCGTGGCCAACGTGGTCACACGCACGGTAGAGTACGATTTTTTCTATAATCCGGTCCCCGTCGAAGGCGCCGGCTCGGGCTTTCTGATGGATAATGACGGCCACATATTGACGAACTATCACGTGGTCCAGGGCGCACAGACCATCGAAGTTACCCTCGGCGATCAATCGCGTTACAAAGGGAAACTGGTTGGCTCCGATCCAAACAACGACATCGCGCTTATTCAAATCGATCTCGCCGGACGCAAAATCACTCCCCTAACTCTGGGTGACTCCCGCAACCTATTGGTCGGGCAGCGTGTCCTGGCTATCGGGAATCCCTTTGGATTCCAAAGCACGCTGACCACCGGCGTGGTTAGCTCGCTAGGCCGTACTGTCCAAACCCGCGAAAACACGTTCATCGACGAGGCCATTCAAACCGATGCCTCTATCAATCAGGGTAATTCGGGCGGGCCGTTGCTGAATTCCCACGGTGAGGTGATTGGCATCAATAGCGCGATCTATGCGCCCACCGGTACCACTGCCGGCATCGGTTTCGCCATTCCCATCAACACCGCGAAGCGGGTCGCGGACGATTTGATCACGCGCGGCCGTGTGCGACACGCCACACTCGGCGCCGAAGGCCGCGCCTTGTGGCCACGGCTCGCAGAAGCGCTAAACCTTGCGGTGCAACAAGGAATCTTGATCGAGCGTGTCGAGCCAGGCGGTCCGGCAGCTCAAGCCGGGATCCGCGGTGGCACCAAGTCCGTTTTGGCCGGGATGCAAGAGTTGCGCGTCGGCGGTGACGTTCTGATCGCAATTGATGCGAAACAGATCACTAACCAATCGGACTTGAGCCTTCTCTTAAACCGCTCGCAGCCGGGCGACACCGTCACCTTAACAATTGTGCGCGACGGCAAGAAAATTAACCTTCCGGTGAAATTAGGCGGCGATTAATCGGTCGGCCAATTCCCCATATCTGGTTCCGTCCGCCCGCCACACCGGAACCCCAGCTTCCTGACCACATCTTTGCGCCTGGGATTCCAGGATCACAGGGCTAGGTGTACACTCACCTGATCCAAGACCGTAGTTAACGCTTGCGCCAAAATGCCGCGCACGAAAATTCTCTAGTACCCGATGTCTTGATATGGTCAACGATGGGTAAGCCAAGTCCCATTGACCGGAGCGGTGGCGCTTCGTAAGATTTCTAGTGGCTTGGCGAGCGGTATTCGCTCCCGGGAACATGCTTAAGGAATTTCGAGGAGCTTGTGATTGTTATGAAAAGGCAAGCCCGGATTTGCGCGCTATTAGCTGCCGGAGCGATCTTTCTGGCCGGTTGCGACGACGTAGTATCGTCTAAACAGGCCAAAGCCCATCCGCCCGCGGCGACGCCCGCCCCTCCGCCTAGCGAGGTCCATGAATCCCTTCCGTTCCCCGAGAGGCCGATTTACTTAGCCTCGCTTCAAAACGATTCGCGACCTGCAATAGATATTTTGGTCGCCAAAGTTCAAGCAAGCTTCAGTGAAGGCCAGCAGAAGTACAAAGCCGGCCATTTCGACAAGGCCCGCGTGGATTTCGACCGCGCGATGGATTTGGTCGTGCAAAGTGGCTTTCAAGCTGACTTTGATCCGCGCCTCTCCGATTTGATCGACCAACTCGGTGAAACTCTGCATTCCTACGAATTGAATGCGGAACGAAATGCCGAAGAAGACGAAGAACCGTCAGGGCCACCCGCACCGATTGACGCGATCGCGGATATGGAGCTTCCCAAGGGCGACTCGCGCCTGATTGCCAAAGTCGAGCAGGAATTAATCAGCGTTCCCCACGACCTTCCCCTTACAGTCAACGATTCGGTGCTGCAGTATTTGAACTTTTTTACCACCGCTAAAGGGCGGGCAATCGTCGAGCGCGGCCTGGGACGTGCTGGGCGCTATAACGACATGATCCGGCGGGTTCTGCGTCAGGAAGGCGTGCCTCAGGATTTGATTTATCTGGCTCAGGCCGAATCGGCTTTTCAGCCAGCGGCGGTCTCCCGCGCCGGTGCGCGCGGGTTGTGGCAGTTCATGCCTTTCCGCGGCGAGGAGTACGATCTCGACCGAAACTACTGGGTTGACGAGCGCAGCGATCCGGAGAAGGCCACTCGTGCCGCGGCGCGCCACATGCGCGATTTGTACGATATGTTCGGCGACTGGTATTTGGTGATGGCTGCGTATAATTCCGGCCCCATGAACGTGGTGAAAGCCATTGAGCGCACGGGCTACGCGGATTTTTGGGATCTACAGAGACTGCACGCGCTCCCGAAGCAGACTCAGAACTACGTGCCTATCATTATCGCCATGGCTCTAGTGGCCAAAGCCCCCGCGCTTTATGGAGTGCAAGTGGCTCCAGAGAAGCCGGCGCAAGTTGACACCATCAAACCTGGCCATCCCATCGATCTGCACTTAGTGGCCGATGCGTCGGGCGCCGATGTCGACGACTTGCGAGCGCTAAACCCTGAACTTCTCCGCGGCGTCACGCCGAACGATCCTAAGTTCGAACTGAATGTACCGGCCGGCACCGCGGAAAAATTCGAGCTGAACATCCAGCAGGTCCCGCCGGAGAAATGGACCAGCTGGCGGCTCCACAGCGTGGGAGAAAGCGAATCGCTGGCTGACATCGCGCGCCACTACCGAGTCACAATTGCTGCGATTGAGACCGCCAACCACCTGCAACCTCACGCCACTTTGCCGGCAGGTTTCCTGGTGAATATCCCCACCGCGCCACCCGTAATTCACCTGGTAAGTTATAGAGTGCAGCGCGGCGACTCTTTGGAAGGCATCGCCGGACGCTTCGATGTTACCGTCGCGCAATTGAAGAAGTGGAATAACATCCGGGGATCAAGCGTACCGCGAGGTTCGCGACTGCGCATTTATGCGGGTGGACCTCCGGATGACTCTTCCTCGCACGCAAAGCCTAAGTCGGCCCAGAGTACCAGCGCCTCGGTTCAGAAGGTCGATAGCAAGACCGCCGGGCAGCCAGACGCGGTCGAGCACCGCGTGAAGCGCGGCGAGACACTCTATTCTATCGCCCGCGTGTACGGGACCACGGTAGCGTCGTTGCGCCAGTCAAACCCGTTCCTGGCCAGCCGGGCGCTTGCTGCGGGTGATGTCCTCAAAGTTTATCGCTAAGACGGTATTGGACCCACTGTTTCACATATCATCCCTGTTTTTAGTTACTTACGTCCTAAGACACGCGGCCTAGGTGCACTCTTTCCATCCCACCAAGTGTGAATTATATCGAAAATGCCCAATCCACGAGGCATTGCGCTTGACAAAGTTCCGACACTGCGTTTATAAGCGCCGAAGGACTAATAATCCGTCCTAATCACGGAGGGTCGCATGTTTAACGGAAAACTTCACGACGAGGAAGATGACGAGCTGCCCCGTTACGAAGAAGAGGAAGATGAAGCGGAGGGTGCCGAACGGCCCCACGAGGGAACAATAGAGATCGAGGAAATAGCCATTGAGGGCGAGGAAGGCGACGAGGATTCCGTGGAATCCCCGGCCCCCCGAAGCTCGGCTCCGTCACCCAAGAAGAAACCGGCTAAAAAACCTGCTCCGAAGAAGAAGGCCAAATCCAAGAGCAAGCCGAAACCAAAGAGCAAATCCAAGAAGCGTTCCAAAGCGAAAGGCGGTAAGCGCAAGCGACGTTAGCTATCTGTCCCGCAGCAAGAGAATCCTGGCGAACGGTTCGCTGTTTTCGCGCCTAACCGTTCGCCTTACGTCGTTTTGAAACATTTCGCTACGCCAGATTGCGCGCCACTCCCTCAAGAATACGCGTTCAACCTTCGACTCGGTGCCTGCCAGTATCAATCCAGTATGTTTTATCCTTAGTTCATATATGGGAATCTTTTCCTTGCTGCGAACCACTTTGGGCCGATAGCATAAGGCCCCATGCCCGTTATCGTTGAGCAGGTTCGCAGGATGCGTGGCGGAGCACAGTCGCATTTGATGAGATGCGAGTCCAAAGCTGGCGCTGGCGACGAGTCCTATTACATTGTGAAATTTCAAAATAATCCCCAAGGAGCTAGGATTCTGGCGAACGAATTGCTCGGTACTCGTTTGGCGGCGCGTATCGGTCTTCCAGTTCCGGCTACGAGTGTTGTAGAGGTCGGTGAAGAACTGATCGCGCATACTGAAGATTTGGTAATCCAAATGGGGCGCGGGCGCGCACCTTGCAAGCCGGGCTTACAATTCGGTTCCCGTTATCCCGGCTCTCCGGCCGACGTCGTAGTCTACGATTTCTTGCCGGACGAGCAGCTCCGCGAAGTCGCGAACATTACTGATTTTTGCGGAATGCTTGTGTTTGATAAGTGGACCTGCAATACAAACGGGCGGCAGGCGATTTTCTACCGCACACAAGGCGAAACGCGTTATCAGGCCCGTATGATCGATCAGGGTTTTTGTTTCAACGCGTGCGAGTGGAACTTTCCGGACGCGCCGCTCAGAGGCCTGTACTCGCGGCACCGTGTGTACGAATCGGTGCGTGGAATCGAATCCTTCGAACCTTGGCTGGGGCGCGTGGAATCGAAAGTGACCGAGGCTGCCTTGGATGAAATTCAAAAGGAAATACCACCGGAGTGGTACGGCTTCGATTTCGAGGCGCTCGAGAAGATGCTGCAACATCTCTTGCGGCGGCGGAAACTTGTCCGGGAATTGCTCATCTCAGCCTGGAAATCTTCGATGCAACCGTTTCCTAATTGGAAGTGATTTTGTGAACCGGAGCTAAAGGAGCACATATGCCTGAGGAAGAAAGAAAAACGCTTCGCTATCGAATATTGCGCTACACGCCGAATCTGATCCGGGATGAGTGGGTGAACATCGGCGTGCTGCTGGAAGAATTCCAGGAACTTGAAGCGGTGGGAGGAGCGCGGCGAGCTATTAAGGTAATTGAGGAAGACCGCGAATTTGCGCGAGTGCGCAAACTGCATCCCACCGCCGATGTGCAGCTGCTCCATTCGCTTCGTTCAGATTTTGAATCGCTCCCGGGGATGCCCGGCGATGATGTGCGCAAGTACTTTCTGAATTTCGAGAAGACTCTGTCAAACGTGCTGCAGCTCAGTCCTCAGAAAGCTGTGCTCGCCGAAGATTTTAATACCGAGCTTGGCCGCCTGTACGAAGCGCATGTGGCGCCCCCCTCCTATGCTCGCAGCGGCATCGTGGAAAGCACCCGGGCGTGGATACGCAACAAACTCAAGGATGTGTTTCATCGCCACCGCATCTCAGGAAAACTCAAGCCCGCCGTCCGGATAGACGAATTCACGCACATCGGCGATCCCTTCAAATTCGACTATGGCTACAGGAATGGAGTGCGCGGATACATCCAGTCCGTGGTGATGAATCGCGATGCAGCGCAGGCCAAGGTCCTTGCTTACACTGTCGAAAGCATCCGCAAACGCGTGCCTACTTCCGAATTTACTGCCATCACCGAGACCGCGCCAATTCCCGGCAATTTGCAGCATCTATTCATCAGCAAGCTGTTCGAAGACCAAAATATCCGGATCGTTCCGATGAACCAGGTGGAAATGTTCGCGGAAGAACTGAGAATGAGCCTGCTGAAGCTGCAATAAGCCTCATATCGCGCGAATGGAATTGCTGTAAGAGCATCAAGGTCCTTGCGGGTATCTCTCAGCCCACCCGGAGGCTCGGACCGTCTTGGGCTAAGCCTTGAGTTTGCCCCAGGATGGTAACTTGCAATGGCCAACCAGCGCTTCCGCGGCCCAGCGGCCCAGGTAGGACGAAAGCGCGACTCCATGGCCGGCGAAGGCGCCGATCACGATCGCGTTTTTCTTTTTCTTGGCCGCCGGATGCCACATAAAGATGGGCTCCCACGAGTCGCGAAACATGATGGGGCCGCCCCAGCGATGCGTGAAGCGGACCGTTTTCAACACCGGATGCAGCCCGCGGACTCGCTTTTCCAACGAATCGAAAATTTGACGAACCTCGGCCGCCGCAATATCCACATCATTCAAATCGTCCGAGTGCGGGGCCTGCACCAGGCCTGCGCCAAAAATGATGGAATTGTTTTCGCACACTCGGCCCCAAAGATACGGCAGGTCCGATGTGTAGAAGGGTTTTCGCTCCGCCAGGCCGATCTGTGCAAGCTGGTCTCCCGTAACGGGCTCGGTGGCAACTGCAAGCGTCAGTTTCGGATGCGTGCCCTGCTCCAAGTCGGATAATCCCAAGGAAAGAGCATTGGTGGCAAAAATAATTTTGTGCGCTGAAATTTTTCGCGAAGCCGACCCACGTGCTGTCACCTCGATTTCAGGTACATCGTTCCATGCGATATTCGTCACGGGATGATTTTCCAGTATGAACGCGCCCAGACGGCCAGCCGCTCGAGCCAGCCCGCTCACCAACTTGCCTGGATCGATAGTGCCACCCTCCACTTCCTTCGCGACGCGAAGCGTGCCGGAATCGTTCCAAGAGATCGCAGAGTTGGCCAAAGCTTTCCCGCGCGCTATTTCCCAAGCGCCGTTGAAGCGCTGATCGCAGTCAATGCCAAGTTCGCCGAGAATCTCTTTGAACCCGGCCAGAACATCTCCCAAACCAGGAAGATCACCCGCAGCCGATTCGGAAAGAGCCATGCCCCCGGTTCGGCCACTTGCGCCGGCACCTACATTCCAAGTTTCAAATACCGCCACGGATTTATTAGGCGCAATCTTTCGAAGCCACGCAGCAGTGGCGAGGCCGGTGAATCCGCCTCCGATCACGGCAAAGTCCAAAACATCGGGAAGCGCTCGCTGGGGCGCGGGAGTGAAACCAACCTGCCAAGGCGTAGCGCCCCAGTTGTGCGGTTTGGGAGAGGAGTTCATCAGTAAGGAGAGCTACCGGGTCGTCGAGCTCGCAAAGAGGCTAAACAATCGGCAGATGCTGCCGTCGCTTCCTTGAGACCAGAAGCGGCGGCGGAGTTACATGATGCTTTCGGTCCAATTTTCGAGCGTGTGTTTTATATGCGCCATAAACTGATGCGCTACGGCTCCGTCCACCACGCGATGATCGTAGGACAGTGTGAGATACACCATCGAGCGAATAGCGATCGCATCATCGATCACGACTGGCCGCTTTTCGATCGTGCCCAAACCCAGAATCGCGACGTTCGGCTGATTGATCACCGGCAAGCCGAATAGTCCTCCAAACACGCCGGGATTAGTGATGGCAAACGTTCCCTCGGCAACCTCGTCCGGTTTGAGCTTCTTCCCGCGCGCGCGTTCGGCGAGATCGTTCATCGACCGCGCGATGCCGAGAAAGTTCTTCTCTTCGGCGTTTTTGATCACCGGAACGATCAATCCCCAATCCAAAGCCACTGCGATGCCGATATTGCACTCTTTGTGCAGGACGATGTTCGTTCCGTCCACGGACGAATTGACGGTGGGATATTTTCGCAGCGCTTCCACCGCCGCTCGCACGAAAAACGGCATAAACGTCAGCTTGGTTCCGGACGTTTCCTC
>Ga0210403_10005679_pt1 | contig 10549 bp, 4 predicted proteins | sample IncBWC19MmetaG_FD_150863 | JGI IMG/M metagenome (GOLD analysis project Ga0210403, IMG submission 150863) | Forest soil microbial communities from Barre Woods Harvard Forest LTER site, Petersham, Massachusetts, United States - Inc-BW-C-19-M | ecosystem: Environmental > Terrestrial > Soil >... | reverse complement strand
CTGCCGTTCGGCGCGCTGGAGAATCCGCCGGCGAAATCAAAGTTTACGTCGGCGCTCGTCCGCGCTCCCGCCACGTCCGGGCCAAACGCCTGAAGCCGGATTTGAGACTGGCGGAGCGATCCGCCAAAGGCGTTGGGGGAAGCGGTCGGCTCCTCGGCCTTCATGGACTCGGCGAAGGATGGGAAGTCCAGGTTGTCCACCGTGCCGTGGTTCTCGAGCACGTTCAGCAGGACCAGACCGGAGAGCCGCAAGCGGTACTTCGAGCCGCTCTCGACCTTGGTCTGATACAGGTCGTTGACCTTCCCTTCCGTGACGTCCATCTGCTCTTCCAATGTGGCGATGCGGCTCTCGGCCGTTTGCGGTTGGGCGGGCTCCGAGGCCTGGATGGATGCGCTCTGTCCGGCGGGGCGGTTCGCGGGAGGCGGGCCGTATGGATTCAGCGGGCTGGTTCCGCCCTGCGCAGGTTGCCCCTTGATCGCCTCCAGTTCGTGGCGGAGTTCGCGGGCTTCGGCGGTCGTGCGTTCTTGTTCCTTGCGCAAGTCGCCGAGCTGGGTGTTCAGCGTCTGCACCTGCTCCTGCAGATCGCGAATGAGGCCGGAGAGGGCGCGCACGTCCTCCGGCGCCGCCGGCGAATCGGCGGGCGCCGTGCCCGAAGAAGCCGCGCTCCGAACATCCTGCCCGCGCGCGGCCACCGCCGATGCAATGAACCAACCGGCGAGAAGAAAGATTTGGAGAGGTCGTCCCGGGTGGCTCAAGCCGTTCATCTTTTCCTCCTGAATTGCCCTGAAGGCGCCACGCGCCTCAGGGCGCCCAGATTCCGGGCAAAGCGATCGCAAGACTTCTACGTAAACTGGAGTTCGCTGCCCTGGCTCACATGAGCCGCCGCGGGACGCGACAGCGCGTCCCGGACGATCTCGACCACCGACGCCGGAGAAAATGGCTTTTGCAGGACCGGCGCGTCCGGATACTCCTTGCCGATGTCGCCCCGCGAAAATTTGGAATAACCGGACATGAACGCCACGCGGATCTCCGCGCGCGCGGCTCTCAGTTTCGTGGTCAGCTCTTCCCCGCTCATCCGCGGCATCACCATATCCGACAGAAGCAAATGGATTTCGCCGGAGTGCCGGCCGGCCACCTCAAGGGCCTCGGGCCCGCTGCCGGCTTCGAGTACGGTGTAGCCCTTTACGCGCAAAAATTGGCAAGCCAGTTCCCGCACACCCGCTTCGTCCTCGACCACCAGGATCGTCTCGCTCCCGCGCTGGGACGGAGAAGCCTTGTCTTCAGGCTCCATCTCCACGGTTGTCTTCCCCACGGCTTGCGGGAGATAAATCTCGAATGTTGTGCCTTTGCCCGGCGCGCTCTCCACCCAAATGTAGCCGCCGCTTTGCTTGATGATGCCGTACACGGTCGCCAAACCCAGGCCGGTGCCCTTTCCGACTTCCTTCGTGGTGAAAAACGGCTCGAAAATGTGCGCCCGTGTGGCGTCGTCCATGCCCGTGCCGTTATCGGTGACCGATAGCTGCACGTACCGGCCGGGGGTCAGGGGCGGCCTCCTCAGCGCTTCGGCTTCGTTAATCGAGAGATTCATTGTACGCACGCTGAGTTGCCCGCCCCGCGGCATGGCGTCGCGCGCGTTCGCCGCCAGGTTCAAAATGACCTGCTCGATTTGGCCTGGATCGGCCTTTACCAGCGCAAGATTCGGCTCAGCCGAAAAGGAATACTCGATGTGCTCGCCAATGAGGCGCGGAAGCATCTTTCCGAGATCGGAGACGACGCCGTTCAAATCGATCACGCGAGGCTGGAGCACCTGCATGCGGCTGAAGGCCAGCAACTGGCGCGTCATCGAGACCGCGCGACCGGCGGCTTTCTGAATCTGATCGACGCACTTATTGTGAAGCGCGTCCGCGCCTTCGCGGTCCTTCAGCAGATCGCTGTTCCCGCGGATGATGGTGAGCAAATTGTTGAAATCGTGCGCGACGCCGCCGGCAAGCCTGCCTACCGCTTCCATCTTGTGGGCCTGGCGCAGGCGCTCCTCGAGCTGCTTCTGCTCGTTCTGCGTGCTTTGCAGGCTGGCGCGCATGCGCGCGAAGGCGTCCGTGACTTCCGTGATTTCGTCGCCGCCGCGAGTGTCGAGCGGATAATCGTAGTCGCCCTGGGCCAGGGCGCGAACGCCGCTGACGAGGCCTGTGAGCGGTCTCGTGAACGTGTGCGAAATCCAGAAGACGAGCGCGCTGCCGGCCACAATGCTGATCAAGCCAAGGGCCAGCAGGACCCGATTCAACCCGCCGAGAAATTGCGTCGCCTTGTCGAAGGATTTCAATACCGTGAGAGAGACGACCGGCGCTCCCGCCGCCGAGAGATTCACAGTCTTGGCGAGATAGCGCTCGGAGCCCAGCTGAACTTCCTGCGCTTCGCTGGAAGGCCCATGGGCGCGCTCGCGGAAGCGCTGCGCCAGTTCGGCCTGAAGCGCCGGGGTGAGCGTGCTCGCCACGGGAGCACCTTCGTAGTTGAACGCCACTTCACCCGAGGCCACACTGGCGAATGCTATGGCGGCGCGCTGATTGACTTCGTGGCCCACCGCGAGCAGGCCCACGCTTGTTTCCTTCGCGGCCGGGCCGAAATAAATCGGCTGAATCCAAATCTCGTACAAATGGCCGTTGCCGAACCACCAGTCCTTCGACTCGCCGCGATCGAGCGACTGGCGCAGCAGCGCCTGCGCCGAGTCCGAATCGAGACGGGAAGACGTCGAGCGCAGCGCCACTACTTTTCCCGTGCGGTTCGCGAGGACGAGCAGATCGCTCCCGCTCAGCTTCCAAACATCGGCGACGCCGTCTTCGATCGTCACGGCGTCTTCGGTGGCCATCAGGGCCCGGACATTCGGCAGATTGGCTAACAAAACGGCGGAGCGGGTGAGGCTTTCCTCCTGCTGCGTCTCAAAACTTCGATAGTTAATGACGGAATTGCGCACGTCCTCGCTGAGATTTTCGCGCACACGATTCCGGACGCTGTAACTGACGATCAGAAGCGTCGCCGCCGTCAAGCTCGTGGTGATCGTCAGGATTGACAGCAGAAATTTCGTGCGCAGACGAATCTGGCTCAAGAACGGCCCCCGGTTCCACTGCTGGCCAGGCAGGAATATCCACACACCCTTAGAAGCGAATCATCCCACCCTGATTCAATTTAGCATTGGAGGAAGCGGCAGAACGGCGTGGCGATGGCGCGTGTTGTCGAATGAAGCAGCGTGGGCGTCTTTCTAATGGTGCGTTAGACGGAGCCTCGGCGCGTGGTGCGGCCCAGGGCTAGCGCCAGAATCGAGTGCAGGCTGCTCCCCACCTAGTTGCTGTCACGCGTGGATCACCGTAGGGCAAATGCGAAAGTGCAGCAGAATTATGAGAAATGTCGGGCCTAACGCAACCTACTAGGACGCCCGCCTTCGGCGCGGACCGACGGACTCTAACAGCTCCATTCCCTCAGTAAATTGGGGAATCTGCTTTTCGCTCAATGCTAAGCCAAAATGACATGATTCATCGAATTCTGGCACAGCCTTGGCACAGGGACGCGTGGGTCTTGCGGCGCTCAAAGTGACGCGGGTCCGGAGATGGTCAACGAACTCGCGTGTGTTCCTCCGAGTAGTGCCCATGAAAATGGAGTCAACTCTTCATGTTCAACTAGCTTCTTTACTATGGAGCGGGTACGTTGATCACGGTGTTCACCATAGTGACCGACGCATTCAGTCCCAACGCTCTGCCGTCGAGCGTTGTTACCGTTGCGTTGCCGACGGTAGAGAACGTGACTCCAGCGGAGGCGATGATGGTACCCACCATGGTGCCGCCGCCTGCCCCATTGATCGTCGCGGAGCTGCCCACGTACCAGAACACATTCTTGGCCTGTGCTCCGTTGGTCAGAATGACGTTGCGAGGCGCTCCGGGAGCGCCCACCGTGAGCGTGCTCGCCGCCTGGAACACCCAGATGGCGTTAGCATCGCCTTTGCCATCCAGCGTGAGATCCGAGCCGGTGAGTATGAACGATCCCCCCGCGGCTTTGTATATACCAGGAGCGAGGACTTGTCCGCCAAGTTGGCCCGCTCCTGGATCCGACCCCCCGGGCCGTGAAGCGGGAGAAAGATTGTTAAATGCGGCGAGCGCGTCGATTGCGACTTGACTCGCGATCCCGAAGGTCGTGGCGGTACCTTCGGTCGGACACCCGACAGTCGGCGGCGGGGCAGCGGTATATATCTTTCCATTGACGGTTCCGATATTGCTTCCGGTTTCTGTGTAAATACATCCTGTCCCCGAATCGTGGAATCCAGTCACCACGGTAGAGGCACCGGTGGTCCCGATATCTCCATTAATCACTGTTTTAATACCCTGATTGGTTATACCCGAGCCGCCTCCAAAAGCTCCAAAGGTCGAAGCGGTTCCGAGATTAGGCCCCGTTGGGCCGGCGGACGCGCCGACGGTAAAGGTCCACGGATTCGGTTTGGTTCCCGCCGCGAGGGCATTGCCGGCCAGGTCTTTCGCCGCATTTGTAATCGTAGCCGCATATGGCGTTCTGGCCATGAGGTTTGCGGCGGGCGTGAAGGTCGCGATATGAGTCACGGAATCGTAGGTGACGTTTCCGGCGACGGCAGCACCACCAGCTCCAGACACTGCCAGAGTAAATGTACCTAAAGCGGTTATAGTCCCTGGATTCATAGCTTTACTGAAGGTTGCGCTAACCGCCGTATTCAACGGATCGTTGATGTCTGCGTTTGGTGGACTGGTGAGAGTTATTGTAGGCGGTGTGGTATCGGCGCCCGCGCCGGTTGTAAAGCTCCAGGGATTGGGCACAGCACCAGCTACTAATGCATTTCCGCTAAGGTCTTTGGCGGCATTTGTAATCGTAGCAGTGAACGGAGTGTTGGCTGCCAGATTCGCGGCTGGCGTAAAGGTTGCCGTCGAACCCGCATAGCTGACGGTTCCCGGTACAGCAGCGCCGCCTGCTCCCGCCACCGCCACTGTAAATGTCCCCGCTGCCGTGATCGTCGCGGGATCCACAACCTTACTGAACGTTGCGGTGATGGTTTGATTCGCGGGAACGCCTGTTATCCCAGAGGCGGGGTTGGTGGCAATCACTGTTGGTGGTGTCACGTCAGCCGTCTTACCCGTCGTAAAAGTCCAAACATAGCTCGTTGCCAGGGCGTTGCCCGTCGCGTTTTGCGCCACCGTGGTCACGGTGGCCGTATACGGCGTACTCGACAGCAAATTCGCCGTGGGTGCAAACGTCGCGGTGTTGGTTGCCGCCACATACGTCACCGTTCCCGGCACCGCCGCGCCCCCTGTGCCCGACACTGCTACCGTAAATGTCCCTGACGCAACGACCGTTGCGGAGTTCATGGCTTCACTAAAAATCGCAGTAATCTTCTGGTTTATCGCCACATTGCCTGCGTTGTTCAGAGGATTCGTGGAAATTACTGCGGGGATTGATCCCGTCGTGAAGGTCCACGCAAAATTACTTGCCAGGGCGGTTCCTGCAGGATCCTTTGCTCCCGTCGTGATCGTCGCGGTATACGGCGTACTGCCGGCCAGAGGCGCGGCGGGCGTAAATGTCGCTGTGGTGCCGGCGTATGTGACCGCGCCCGTCACTGTGGCTCCACCAGGTCCTGTCACCCTAAAGGTCGATGTATTTATCGTCGTAGCATCCATCGCCTTATTGAAAGTTGCAGTAACGATCTGCGTTAGGGGTACTCCCGTAACGCCACTCGCCGGAACTGTGGAGGCTACAGAAGGCGCCGCGGGCGCGGGGCTTCCCCCTGCTATTCCGCCGCATCCGGCCGCAAGACTTGCCATCAGGACCGCCAGCATCCGAATCTTTCGTACCGTTATCTTCCGCATTAGCGTCTCCTCTTTAATCGCCAAACGGCGTGACGTTGCAGCCCCATCGACGCCTCACCGGCAGCGGCAAGAATGAAATAACTCGCCACAAGAATTTTCGCCTTCACTGCACCGGATGCAAATATTGAGCGGGCTCAGAAAAATTCGTCTGTTCAACACCGCGCACCTTGCGCAAATCGAGTCTCTTCCCGCGTCTACACGAAAATCGAGTTCGAATTCTCGACCTCATGATTGCGTACGAGGCAAGAAATCTGAGCAAAATCTGTGCCAAAGGCAGCTGAGGATTTGAGATGCTCAGGAAGTGGGTATCAACTTCTAGCTAAGTCCTTGATTTTAGAGCGTAAAGAAAATGTGAATCGCCTTCAACACCGGGAGATACGTTCGCTTCGTGTCTCAATTTCGGCCCAAACGGGGACGGACCAGGCCCATTTGAGGATGATCTTCTCTCGCCCGTACTTTCCGCGACTCTCTAATAATTTACTTATTTGCATCAGAAAACGCTCTGGAGAAAGCTAAGCGCCAGGCCAAGAAACGCCATTGGACCCTTGCACAGCGACGGTTGAGTGAACGCGTCTTGCCGCAGTTTTGGGACGGCCGAGGACGAAAATGGGCGTGTAGAGTGGCAATCAAGGTTGGGGGGTGCCTTAGAAATAACAAACTCTTCATGTCAACGGGCTAGTGGCACCCGGGGCGTAGCCACGAACAGCCGCGCTGCGGATGGCAAAAAGGCTCCCAGTTTTGAAACCCACTTACTGGTGCAACAGGATCGTGACGCCTGTTCCTGAAGTGACCGCCACGTCGAGTTTGCCGTCTCCATTGAAGTCTCCGATTGCTAGTCCGCTCGTTTGCGCCAGCCCCAAGTTGTTGTAGTTCACGGGGCCTTGGAATTGGCCGCCGCCCATGCCAAGGAACACGCTGATGGCCGGTTGGCTGTACGTCACGATCATGTCCAACTTGCCATCGCCATTGATATCTCCCAGTATGACGAAATTGGCTTGATTCCTTGTCGGGTTAAATAAGCTTCTGACGGGTTGAAATGTCCCATCTCCGTTCCCAAATAGCACCTGCAAAATCGGGCAACCTGTTTTGCAGCCTCGACCGGCCAAGGCCACGTCCAGTTTACCGTCGCCATCAAAATCTCCCACCGCGATTGAGGAGGGACTAATCCCAATCACGTTGTGCAAAGGTGTTTGGAATGTTCCGTCCCCGTTGCCCAAGAGTAAGCCGATGTCTGGGTTCGTAGCGATGAAATCTCCCACAACCAGGTCCAGCTTCCCGTCGCCATTGAAATCTCCTACCGCAACCGACGACCCAACGCCGCAGTTCACTGCTGCCTGGAACGTGCCGTCGCCCTTGCCGAGAAGCATGCTGACACCCAAGCTATTTACAACAACCAAATCCAGCTTCCCGTCGCCGTTGAAATCTCCCACTGCAACCGAGGTGGGAGTCGACCCAGCACCGGAGGTCATGGCCGGCTGGAACGTACCGTCGCCCTTGCCGAGAAGCACGCTAACGCTGTCACTCAAGTTATTGACAACAGCCAGATCCAGCTTTCCGTCACCGTTGAAGTCCCCCACGGCGATCGACATAGGCTGCGACGCAACACTATAGTTCGCAGCGGCCTGGAACGTCCCGTCCCCGTTGCTCAGGAACACGCTCACGCTATCGCTGGCATCGTTCACCACGGCCAGGTCCTCCTTTCCGTCGCCATTGAAATCGCCAGTTGCCAACGCGCTAGCGCCGGATCCGGCTGGGAGTGGAGGAGCTGCCGTGAACGAAGTCCCATTTGGATTGGTAACTTCGAATAAGACGGCATTTGACTTGCCGCCACCGGGGGAGGGATTGACGACGGTTACTGACGCCGTGTTCACACCGGCGATGTCGGACAACTGTACGCTCGCAGTCAATTTCGACTCGTTGACGAATGTCGTCGTGCGCGGGCTGCCGTTCCAATTTACTTGCGCGCCGGATACGAAGCCGGTTCCATCCACGGTGAGTGTGAATCCTGCCCCGCCTGGGGCTACCGCAGCGGGACGCAACGGCTGGTAAACGAGCGGCACAGGGCTTGTTTTCATGACGACGGTGATGGAGTTCGAGGTGCCCGTTAGCGAGGCGGTGTCGGTCGCGGTGACAGACTGTGGGCCAGCTGTCTCCAGTGTGACTTGAACGGTAACAGTCCCGTTCGCCAGGGGTGAGTCACCCGGCAATGCCGCTTTGCCATCTGTGCTTGTGAAATGAACTGTTCCGGAATAGCTCGGGACCGTTTGGCCCGAGCTATCCAGCGCGGTAACAGTAATGCTGAATGCCACGCCGGCGGTTGGCGTGGTGTTGGCTGGTGCCACGGAAAAGTGCGTAGCCACATGTTGGGTCGGGCCTGTGGCGCTACCGCATCCGTTCAACAGCCACAAGCCGCTGATAAAAATCAGCAGTAACCGAGATTTTGTCATGGCGCCCCCTCAAATATCCTAAGCGTGCATCCACAGTGGGGAGACGCTGGGAATGTCGCGTAATGGCAACTTAGTTTTGGATGTGGGATCAGGCAATGGCTAGGCTCTTAGTAAAATGTTAGTTTTGTGTTAGGGTGCAATTTGCTCAAAAAAGGGGAGTTAAGCACAAGCGACCGGGCAAAGTCTCCGTGGATATTGAAGTACTGCAGTGCTACTATCGCGGCATATCCTTTCGCGTTGAGTTCACACATCAATGCCGCAATCACCAACGACAAAGATTCGGTTTGGTCCGTTTGAACTGGACCCTGCGGCCGGCGAACTTCGGAAAAACGGCATTCTAGTCAGGTTGCAGCCCCAACCACTGAAGGTCCTGCTTCTGCTGAGTCAGCGGGCCGGCCAGGTTGTTACTCGCGAGGAAATCCAACGATGCCTTTGGAGCGATTCTACGTTCGTGGATTTCGGACGCGGGATCAATTTTTCGATTAACCAAATCCGGGGCGCACTCGCGGACGAAGCCGAAAAACCTCGGTACATCGAGACTCTTCCGCGTAGGGGCTACCGATTCATTGCAACGGCTCGCGGCAATGGCACTGAATCACGCGTAGAGGTTTCTGAAGAGGCATCGCGTCCGCAGGAGGGGCGCGTCCCGCCCGCCGAACACGGGAAAGATAAGCAAGTTCAGATTGCGGAGGTCAGAGCGGAACCAACTCCCAGCGCGCCGAACGCCTGGCGGTCTTGGGGAAAAATGGCTGCGATTGGTTTGATGTTTATAGTTTTTGTTGCAATCACCGCCTATGGCCTGCGGCGTTGGACGACGCAAACTTCTAGCTTTGAGAGCCTAAGATTCTCTAAACTCACTAGTAGCGGCAAGGCCGAAGATGCTGCAATTTCTCCCGACGGCAACTATATCGTCTACGCGCAGCGCGACTCCAAGGGATCGGGCCTGTGGCTGCGGCAGCTTTCAAGTGGCAGCGACGTTCAGATTTTGCCGTCAGAGGAACCTGATTTCCGGGGCCTGACGTTCTCGCCGGATGGCAATTCCATCTATTTTGTACGCACGCGCAAAGACACGGGTACCTTTAAGGATCTTTTCGCGATACCGGTCCTTGGCGGCGCGTACCGGCTCCTAACCAGGGACATTGACGCACCTGTGAGCTTCTCGCCCGACGGTCATCAGTTCGCCTACAGCAGAGGAATGCCATCGCCTGCCAGAGTGGAAATTCGTATCGCCAACACGGACGGAAGCCGAGACCGATTGCTGGCGGCCATCGATGGCACGTCGTACAGTTTTCAGACGGGAGCAGCGTGGTCTCCGAATGGAAGGACCATTGCGGTTTCTTTCATGTTGCGCGGAGAGCGTTCAGGATACGTCCTGGACTACATCTCGGTTTCTGACGGAAGCATTCGGGAATTGTTTTGGAATGCGGGCGTTATCGGGAGACCTTTGTGGTTGCCAGAGAGTGACAAGGTGCTGGTAGAAGTAGATGATTCCAGCGGCAGAGGTCAACTTTGGACAATTGCTGTTGCGAATGGCGACCGGAGGCGTGTTACGAATGACCTCTCCAATTGGGGGATTCGGATTGACACGACACGCGATGCCCGAAAAGTTGCCGCCATCCAATGGTCGCTTTCGGCAAACATTTGGAAAAGCGCGGGAGCAAATCCATCAGAGGCGAAACAGATCACTTCCGGAGAGATGCCGATGGTGGCGGCTGTGCCGGCAAGCTCCGGAAAGATCCTTGCGGTGAGTGGAGACGGGCAGCTATTGAGTCTGAATGGGGACGGAACGGAACGCATCCCCCTTTCCGGATTACGCGATGTGGCCCCGCCCGCGGTGTGCGGGCAGGTTGCCGTTGCGGCCTCCTACGCATCTGAGGAAGGCGACGATTCGCGAGCGGACGCCGGGAAGGTGAATGCAACGAAGCTGGCAATCGGACGCCTGATAGTGCCCCGATCATATCAGTCTGGCCCGGGCAGAATTGTGCGCATCGACTCGGACGGCCTGAACGCAACCACTCTTGCGCGTGGATTGGTGTACTCCCCGACGTGCTCGCCTGACGGAAGATTGCTGTACTACGTGCTCATGGGAACCTCACAGAAAATACTGCGCATCCCAATAGAAGGTGGCGAGCCCATTATAGTCGGAGAGGTACCCGGCGTAACCATCCGAGGAACGATGCGAGTGTCGCCCGACGGAAGGTTTTTGGCGTTTCCGTATGAAGTATTCGT
>Ga0210403_10005678_pt1 | contig 10552 bp, 11 predicted proteins | sample IncBWC19MmetaG_FD_150863 | JGI IMG/M metagenome (GOLD analysis project Ga0210403, IMG submission 150863) | Forest soil microbial communities from Barre Woods Harvard Forest LTER site, Petersham, Massachusetts, United States - Inc-BW-C-19-M | ecosystem: Environmental > Terrestrial > Soil >... | reverse complement strand
GCCCAAATCCACCGATAGCCACGAGGGCAAAGTTTTTGGGGCCGGATTCGTCTGAGGAAATTATGTCCTTCCAAAGTCGGAGTACCACACTCTCGACGAGCGTCGTTCGTTGGGCAATCGCAGCCCAGCCATCCCCGGTCGCAAAGAACTCCTGGCGTATTCGGGTAGATTCTTCCGAATAGAGATCCCGCAGTTCGCTGCTCAACGACGATGCCATGGTCATGGCCGATGCTCCGGGCTGCTTAGGCTGCGAATAGGGATCCTGATTCGTCGAACGTCTATACTTTACAACCGCGCTGGAGGCGCGATCGCAAGAGTCAATCTATCTGCATCTGACCGGCTCACGGAAATCGAAACTATTTATGGGGCGCATCAGGAATTGTTATTGGTGAGCGTGGTGTCGAGCCGTAAAAAGCAGATTTCCGGGGAGTTAGAGAAGAGACTCTTAAACCTAAAGGGCACCTTCACCGCGTTGATCGTTGCGAATGCGGATCGCTTCATCGACCCTAGAGAGGAAAATCTTGCCGTCGCCGATCTTGCCGCTTTGGGCAGTGCTAATGATTGCCTGGGTAACTTTCTCGACCATGTCGTCGGCAAGCACCATTTCAATCTTGATCTTGGGAATTAGATCCACCGTGTACTCACGTCCGCGATAGACCTCGGTATGTCCTTTTTGACGGCCGTGTCCACGCACCTCGGTGACGGTCATCCCTTCAACGCCAATGTCATGCAATGCGTTCTTCACCGGCTCCAGCTTGGAGGTTTGGATGATGGCTTCCACTTTCGTCATCCGTGGCAAATCCTTTCCGACGCAACCACACCTAGGTTTTTCGGCCTGCGACTTCCAATCGGGTTTCTGCAGCCTTGAGTTCATCTTCGGCCCGGGTGAAGTCTTCTTCGCTTTTGCCCGTTTTCAGATGCTCTTCGGCTTTCTGCTTCGCGGACTCAGCGCGCTTAACGTCGATATCTTCGGGGCGTTCCGCGGCTTCGGCAAGGATAGTGACTTTATCCGGAAGAACTTCGGCGAATCCCCATACGACAGCATAGCGATGCGTCTGACCGCCATTGCGGTAGCTGAGTTCGCCCGAAGAGAGTTCGGTAATCAGAGGGGCGTGGCCGGGAAGAATACCCAGATATCCGCTCTTGCCAGGAATCTGCATCTCCTCAGCCTCGTCGCGGACGATCATCTTCTCAGGAGTGACGATCTCGAGATGGAATGTGTTTGCCATATACGCAGCTAATCTTGTCATCCTGAGCGAAGCGAAGGACCCATGCATGCCCGAACGAATACATAAGTCCTTCGCTTCGATCAGGATGACAACTTAAAACCGAAAAACTCTTATGCCGCCGTTTTCATTTTTTCCGACGCTTCCAGCACTTCGTCCATCGTTCCCTTCATGTAAAAAGCTTGTTCGGGAATGTCGTCGTGCTTTCCTTCCGTAATTTCTTTGAAGCCCTTAACGGTATCTGCGATTTTCACATAACGTCCCGGAGAACCGGTGAACTGTTCGGCAACGAAGAATGGTTGCGACAGGAAGCGTTGGATTTTTCTGGCCCGCGCAACGGTTACTTTCTGATCCTCGCTGAGTTCGTCGATGCCGAGAATCGCGATGATGTCCTGAAGATCTTTATAGGTCTGCAATGTCCTTTTTACGGCTTGCGCGACGTCGTAATGCTCTTGTCCAACGATGCGCGCATCCAAAATGCGCGAAGTTGAAGCGAGAGGATCGACTGCAGGATAAATTCCAATCTCAGTCAAAGCTCGCGACAGAACCGTCGTCGCGTCCAAGTGAGCGAACGTCGTTGCTGGCGCTGGATCGGTAAGATCGTCGGCGGGAACGTAAATCGCCTGCACTGACGTGACCGATCCTTTCTTAGTCGAGGTGATCCGCTCCTGCAATTCGCCCATCTCAGTCGCGAGGTTCGGCTGATACCCAACCGCGCTAGGCATTCGTCCGAGTAGGGCGGACACTTCTGATCCCGCCTGAGTGAACCGGAAAATGTTGTCGATGAATAGCAGTGTGTCCGCGCCTTCGACATCGCGGAAATATTCGGCGACCGTGAGGCCTGTTAATGCAACTCGCAACCGAGCGCCGGGCGGCTCAGTCATCTGTCCGTAAATCAAAGCGGCTTTGGAATGCTCGGGATCGCCAGGCTTGATTACTCCCGACTCCGTCATCTCGAGCCAGAGATCGTTACCCTCACGAGTGCGTTCGCCCACGCCGGCGAATACAGAGAACCCACCGTGCTGTTTGGCGACATTGTTAATCAGTTCCTGAATAAAAACTGTCTTGCCCACGCCAGCGCCACCGAACAGCCCGATTTTGCCGCCCTTAAGAAAAGGCTGGATCAGGTCGACGACCTTCACTCCGGTCTCGAACATTTCGGCGCTGGTAGCTTGTTCATCAAATAAAGGAGCAGGACGGTGAATGGGAAGCCGTTCCTTGTACTGGATTGGACCGAGATTATCGACTGGTTCTCCAATCACGTTCATTACGCGGCCCAGAGTTCCGTGACCAACGGGCACCGTAATCGGCCCACCCTGATCGATGGCTTTCATGCCGCGAACCATGCCTTCGGTCGCTTCCATGGCGATGCAGCGCGCGCGGCCTTCCCCCAAATGCTGCTGCACTTCGAGCACGACGTTTATGGGAGAAGGAACATTAAATCCGTCGCTGACCACGCGTATGGCCTCATAAATCGGCGGCATGTTTGTTTCCGAGAACTGAACATCCACCGCCGGACCGGTAATCTGAACTACACGTCCTACATTTTCTGGCATGAAAAGCTCGCTCCTGGCTTCTAGCTGCTAGCTAGAAACCGTACGGTCAAAATGAAACGATTCTTCCTCAAACTAAGTCTTAGCTAGCAGCTAGAAGCTGACTCACGATGCTGCCGCCCCGCTGACAATCTCGATAATCTCTTTCGTAATCTTTGCCTGGCGCGCCCGGTTCATTGCCAACGTAAGCGAATCAATCATGTCGGTCGCGTTGTTGCTGGCGGCGTCCATTGCGGTCATTCGGGCCGCGTGTTCGGCGGCCACGGACTCCATCAAGGCTCGAAAAATCTGAATCTTCACATATTTCGGAAGCAGCGAGCGGAACAATTCTTCCGGAGACTGTTCGTAGATGTAATCCACAGGCGCAGTTGCAAACATCTCTGCGGCTGCGTCAACATCGCGGGTATCCTGCGGGCGAAGGCGCACTCCTGCGCCCTTGGCTGCTTCGATGGCTCGCTGCTTTTCTTCCAGGCTCATTCCCTCGGCCTGGGCTACCTCGGCAGTCCCAATCTTCTCGACGGGTAATATTTTTTCGACCACCAATCTTTGCGCGATCACGGACTTGAACTCGTTGTAGACCAGATAAACGGAATCAATCGCTTCATTGCTGTAGCGGTCAACCACTCGATCCACGATTTCGGAAACCATCGAATATTCAAGTTTGTTCAGGACGCCGATGTGTTCACCGATCAGCGCAACCTTTGACGTTTCCTTTGCCCCAGGAGCCCGTGGCTCAGCTACTGGAAAGCGGCGCCGCAAGAAGTCGCGTCCTTTACGCCCAATCGCTTCTATCTCGACATTCTTATCTTTTTTCGACTCGAGGAATCGACTTGCAGCCTTCAAAATATTTGTATTGAACGCTCCCGCCAATCCCTTGTCGCCGGTTACAACAATCAAGAGCACATTGTGCTCATCGCGATGCGCCAACAGCGGATGCCGAATCTCTCCTGTCTGTGGATCGTAGAGTTCTACTCGCGAGACCAAAGACTTGAGCACATTGGTAAGCATTTGCGCGTAAGGACGTGCTGCCAAGGCGCGTTCCTGCGCCCTCCGCAGTTTCGCCGCCGAGACCATTTTCATGGCGCGGGTGATTTGCCGCGTGTTGATCACGCTGCGAATGCGCCGGCGAATATCGAGAATGTTGGCCATTGAAAAACTACCTTGTCATCCTGAGCGAAGCGAAGGATCTATGCATTTGACTTGGCGATGCACAGGTCCTTCGCTTCGCTCAGGGTGACAAAACAACTACAGATTGCTGCACTCCTACTTCGCCGCTACTGCTTTCCGGCCCGCGACGAATGTTTCTTTTGCTTCCTTGATCACCTTCGTCATTTCAGCTTTCAAGCTGTCGTCGAGAACTTTCTTTTCCATGATCGTTCGCAGCAATCCCGGATGCGAAGCGTCAACATACTTGTAAAGCTCCGCTTCAAAGTCACGAATCTGCTCTACGGGCAAGTCATCAAAAGCGCCGGTGGTACCCGCGAAAATGACCAGAATTTGTTTTGAAAATGGCAAAGGCGAGAACTGTTTTTGTTTCAGGACTTCGACTAGTCTCTGTCCACGATTCAACTGGGCTTGCGTGGCTTTATCCAGATCACTGCCGAACTGTGAAAATGCCGCGAGTTCGCGGTACTGCGCCAGATCGAGCTTTAAAGTTCCGGCAACCTGCCTCATCGCTTTAATCTGGGCGCTTCCACCGACCCGGCTCACGGAGATCCCAACGTTCACGGCCGGTCGCACGCCGCTATTGAACAAATCCGTTTCGAGGAATATCTGTCCATCGGTGATTGAAATGACATTTGTCGGGATGTACGCCGAAACGTCGCCCGCTTGAGTTTCAATAATTGGCAGAGCAGTAAGCGATCCCCCGCCATTCTTGTCGCTCAATTTCGAGGCTCGCTCCAGCAAGCGGGAGTGAAGATAGAAAACGTCTCCCGGATATGCCTCGCGCCCGGGAGGTCTGCGCAGCAGCAAAGAAATTTCACGATAAGACGCAGCATGCTTCGACAGATCGTCATAGATAACCAGCGCATGTCGCTTGGTGTCACGAAAGTGTTCGCCCATCGCGCACGCGGCATATGGCGCGATGTACTGCATTGGTGCCGGTTCGGAAGCTGACGCGGCCACCACGATGGTGTAATCCATTGCGCCGTAATCGGTCAGAATCTTAACGACCTGAGCTATGGACGATCTTTTCTGCCCAATCGCGTTGTAAATACAAATTAGGTCGTTGCCTTTATTGTTGATGATGGTGTCGAGCGCGACTGCGGTCTTGCCGGTTTGGCGGTCGCCGATGATCAACTCGCGCTGTCCGCGGCCAATTGGAATCATGCTGTCGATGGCCTTCAATCCCGTGGCCATCGGTTCGCGAACTGGTTGGCGGTCGATGACTCCCGGCGCGAGACGTTCTAGCGCGATGGTCTGGTTGGCGACGATTGGACCCTTATCATCGATAGGCTGTCCCAGCGCGTTTACAACCCGGCCAATCATGGCATCACCGACCGGAACACTCATAATCCTTCCGGTGCGCTTGACCTCATCCCCCTCGCGGATTTCGGTGTAATCGCCGAGTAAAACGACTCCGACCTGATCTTCTTCGAGGTTCATTGCGATTCCAGCGAGATCGTGGGGGAAGGAGAGAAGTTCGCCGGCCATAACTTTATCGAGGCCGTAGACGCGCGCGATGCCGTCACCCAAAGTGACCACGGTGCCGACTTCGTCGACGGCAATTTTCGATTCGTAGTTCTCGATCTGCGAGCGAATCAGTTGCGTTATTTCGTCTGCTTTGATTTGTGCCATAAGATCAGCTTCTAGCTCCTGGCCTCTAGCTCCTAGCTTAATTCGCGCTGCATCGACTTTGACTAAATAGTATTAGCCAGAAGCTAAGAGCTAGAAGCGATTTTCTCCCGAATTCTATTCAATTGCCCATTTACAGAACCGTCGTAGATCGTGCTTCCGATTCTTACCACGGCTCCTCCCAGTAGGGATTCGTCGCGGAGGTAGCGCGCCCGCACCTTTTTCCCTGTCAACTTCGCAACTTCGGATTCGAGAACGCTTCGTTCGGGTCCATTCAGCTCGCGTGCGCTTGTGACCTCGGCTTCAACAAATCCGAGGCGCTGACCCAACTCCTGCTCGAATTGTTTCGCGATCTCCGAGAAAAAATTAACTCGTCGATGATCGATCAGCACGGCTATAAAATTGCGAACTTCGGAAGAAATGCCTTCCCGGGAAGCGATTGCATCCAGCACCGCGCGTTTCTGCTCCGCGGTGATCGAGGGAGTCTCCCACACTTCCCGCAAATCTTTACTGCTTGCCACCAAGCCGTTGAGCGATTGCATCTCCCTGAGAATCTTTTGAGTGTCCAGCTTGCGGTCGAAGACCACATCTGCGAGCGCCCGGGCGTAAGTGTTGATTACGGAAGCCATTTCTTAGCTGGATCCTCGGGCCTTCCCCGGATCGGAGAGCTGCCGACCAAAACTTCGTATTAAATCCTGATCGGTACCCGCGTCCACATGGATCTGTTTGCGCGCGAGTGAAACCGCAAGATCAGCTGCATATGCGGTCAAGTCCCGGCGCGCAGCTCTGGCTGCCGCTGAGATTTCCTGTTCCGCCGATTCCACAATTCTTCTGGCATCTTCGATCGCGGCCGCCTTGGTGCGGGCCTCTTCGGCTGCTGCTTCTTTCTCGGCGGCGATCCGCATTTCTTCGATCTCTTTTCCTAAGTTAGAAAGGCGGGCTTCGATATCAGCGAGACGACGATTCGCCTCTTCGCTGGTCTTGCGCGCCTCCGCCATGGCCTGCTGGATCGAAGCGGTGCGGTTCTTAAACATCGCAGGCAAGTATTTCTTGGACGCCCACAGGATAGCGCCCGCGACCACTGCGAAATTTAACAGCACGCACAGCCAATATGCGTTATCTAAACTGAGACCAGTAATCTTTGCTACTAACCGAACCGATGAAGAATGCCTGAATTCCGCCCGCTCCTCATTGGACGACTCGGGCTTTGCGGCATCGGACGAAGTCGACTTCGACTCGGACGACTGAACTGCGCGATCATCCGAGGAATTTGCTACTTGGGCTCTCGCTGTGCCGAGTAAAGACAGGCGTGAAAAAGATGAGCCCAGGCAAATAGCCAAGAGCAATCCGCCAAACACCGTAAGCGTCCGAGTATTTCTGAATGAACTAAGAATATGTTTCACTATTTCGCCCCTACCGGAGCTTCTGGATTCGCCGGGCGCAACACAGTTCGAATGATTTCAATTGCAAGTCTCCCACTTTCCGACTGCAATGTCTCCTGTGCCACGACTTTATCTCTTTCTATAGCGGCTCGCGCCTCTGATACTTGCGTCTGAGCTTTGGCACGGGCTTCGGCCACCACTGCTGCTCGAGCTTCAGCAAATTGCTGGCGCCTAGCTTCCTGCCTCTTGAACATCGCGAGTCTTGCCTCGCGTAATCTCTCTTCATACTCAGCGGTCCGAGCCTCGGCCGCAGCCATATCGGCCCGAGCTTTTTCAATTGCCCCCTCGGTTTTGCTGCGACGCTCGGCGAGAACGTGTGCCAGCGGCCTGTCGACCAGCACACTATACAACCCGTAAAGCAGTACCATGAAGATAACGGTCGGAACGGACTGGAGCAGTAATTCGCCTATCTCTCTTAGCGTTTCGTCCATGATTTGCTTGAAGGTCTCTCGGGTAAAGAAGGCTTGGGAACCATTAAAATTAGCATCTTGCAAAGCCCAGTGTCAACGCGGCGTCACCCGGAGATTACGGTCCCGCTGACGGACAACGACAAAGCATCCAAGACAGGCTTAGAATAATCCAGCACACTTATGTCCACGACCGACAACCTCGCCAGCCTGAAGGACGACATGGTCGCATTCATCGAAGGCCACGGCATGCGGCGCTTCCCGGGATATGTCGATTACGATGAAGTTCAACGAGTCGTCTGGAAACCCGGCGACAATCCTGAAAGCTGGAAAGACTTTGTGGAACTCGCGAAAGCTTCGGGCGCCACTTTTTTGACCATGGATGCCTGGGTGTTGAAAAGTGAAGAGTTGGAAACTTTAATGGAAAGCCTGAGCGACGTCGAATTTTCAAATGAGGAAGATCTTGAGGACGCCCGCTGGCTGCGCACTTACCTGGGTAAAACCGGATTCATTCAGCTCGGTTTCCCTCACCAGGGGATCATGATGGTGTATGAAGTCTCCACCGAGTGGAACGAACGCTATCAAAATCTGTTGGAGATGGCGGAAGAATTTGGCGGCATACCCATTGACGGGTCCGGGTTCGACGACGAAAGTTAGCTTGTGCGCTGGAATTTACGAAGTACTGATCAACTAAGCGACCCGGTAAAAATAGAAACTCTCGCAGTTCACCTTCAATCAACCCCTGCGCTAAGCCTGCGCGATCCAAAACTGGCGGCCATCCTTGCCCGTCTTCTCATAGTTCGCGGCATCGATCAGCCTGATCTGGCAGAAAGATATCTCTCGCCCTCAATCGCGCACCTGCACTCGCCGTATCTCATGAAAGGAATGGAAGTCGCGGTCGATCGGCTTGCGGCCGCTATTGAACGCAAAGAGGGAATTCTGATTTATGGTGATTACGATGTTGACGGCACGACCGCGATTGTCATTCTGAAAACCGCGATTGAACTTTGTGGGGGAGCCGCGGACTTTCACGTACCGCATCGAATTCGTGAAGGATACGATCTTCGCGGCGACGTCATCGAAGCCGCCGCGTCCGCGGGCATCCACTTAATTATCAGCGTTGACTCAGGCATCCGGGCGTTTGCCGCCGCCGAGACTGCGCGCCGGGTGGGTGTCGATCTGATCGTCACCGATCATCACATTCCCGGCAGGGATGAAATGCCGCACGCATTGGCTGTCTTGAATCCGAACCAACATGGTTGCGAATATCCGTGCAAAGCGCTTTGCGGCGCTGGAGTTGCGTTCAAGCTGGCGCAGGCCTTAATGGAGCGATTGCTTCCGCAAAAAGATCAGTCGCGATTGTTGACATCATTTTTGAAAATCGTGGCCATAGCCACAATTGCGGACTCAGTTCCGTTAACCGGCGAGAACCGGCTGTTTGCAAAACTTGGATTAGACGCCTTGCGGTCGGCGGTTAATCCGGGGCTGAAATCTTTACTGGAAGTTTCGCAGCTAGGTGGGCGTCCACTAACGTCCGGGGAAGTTGCATTTCGGATTGCTCCTCGCATTAACGCCGCTGGCCGCATGGATATTGCCAGCGATGTCATTGAACTCTTCAGCGTGAAAGATTCGGGCCGCGCGAGGGAGATCGCATCGAAACTTAACCAGCTCAACGGAGACCGTCAGGAAGAGGAACGCCGAATCCTCGCAGCCATCCACGAGCGTATTGAAAGTGAGCCGGCGTTGCGAGACGCATTTTGCATGGTGATCGACGGCGAAGGCTGGCATCGCGGAGTCATTGGAATCACAGCTACCAGAGTAGTCGAACGCTACGGACGCCCGACGCTGATCATTTCGCGCGATGGAGAGAATGCTCACGGTTCGGGCCGCTCGATCCCGGCCTTCCATCTTCTGAACGCGCTCGAATCTTGCGGACATCTATTTTCGCGTTACGGCGGACACGCGCATGCTGTCGGATTCTCTATGCCAGCAGGGGCCGTCCCGGAGTTATCCCGGCATTTGGATCTCTATGCCCGCGATCATTTGAGTGTCAGCGATTTTGAACCGGTCTTGAAAGTGGAGGCTGACCTTCCGCTCGACTGTGTGACACCAGATTTGTACCAAGCGCTGTGCCGAATGGAGCCGTTCGGCGTGGGCAATCCAGAACCAATATTCGCGGCTCGCGACGTAAGGCTTATGGCTCCTCCGCAGGTGATGAAGGATAAACACATCAAGTTGAGACTAGGTCCTGCTGTGTCGGATATCGGGTCAGACGAGGAACTGAATGAGATTGCCAGAGCTGTGACGCCAAGATGTCATCCCGATTCAGCTGCGCTGCCGAAACAAGACAGGAATTGGCGAAAGGCAATTTCCTACAACGCCCTTGGATGGCACATGGCAGAACGTTGCCAACAGGCTCGGCTCCTCCCCGGCGACACACTAGATATTGCTTTCACAGTTGGTCACAACGATCATCCAGATTTCGGTGGGATTGAACTTTCGCTGCGGGATTTCAAGATGGCGGAGAACGTGGAATCGAAGACAAAAGTGGCGTCCGCAGCGGATGGGGCTGCATAGATCTACTGCCGCATTAAAACTCGAAGTATCCGCCACCGTTCACCGGGCGCGGGCCGCCTTCGGTTCCAGTGGCAGGCAATAATCCTACAATCCCGCGAAGGGTTTCCCAAGCCGCGTCGTTCAATGCCGGGTCGGCGGATACCAACTCGCGAATCATCTTCCAGGCGGCGACGTTGAGCGCTCCCTCAGGAGGAGGTCCCATCGCCAGCGACACAGAGCACTGCGGGCAGAAACAAATCCGCTGTGCCATCGATTTCTGCCGTGGCCTGATTCCCACCGTCTGCGTGAACATATACAGAGCGACGGATTTATGGCCCGTTTCTAGCTCCCGATTGCAGCGAAGACAATAGAGATTTTCCAAAGCTCTCCTGGCGCGTATCGATGGCGGTTTCGTCGCCAATCCTTAGAACAAAATAATGTTCCACCGGAATGGCGGAACGCAAGTAGGTAGAAAGATTCCTTTCGCTTGACCGAAGCTGATTCCCCGCCCGAACCAAGCTGGTCTCTAGCGAAAGCGCGTCGCATCCGGCACTCTGCTGCTATGGTAGAGA
>Ga0210403_10005677_pt1 | contig 10552 bp, 11 predicted proteins | sample IncBWC19MmetaG_FD_150863 | JGI IMG/M metagenome (GOLD analysis project Ga0210403, IMG submission 150863) | Forest soil microbial communities from Barre Woods Harvard Forest LTER site, Petersham, Massachusetts, United States - Inc-BW-C-19-M | ecosystem: Environmental > Terrestrial > Soil >... | reverse complement strand
CTCCACTTGTAAAAAGAGTTTACAAAGATCTGCCATCCAGCGTAGCGCGTAATAACTGTCAAATAGCCGCAAGTTCCGCCTTTTCTTTGCTGCCTAGCAAAATCGCAAATCTGACTCCCCTCTAATCTCCTCAGTGTTCAATTGTGCGTGTAGTCACAAGGAGTGATTCATGAGATCTCGTGTTTTGTTCGGAATTATCGCTTTGGTATTTTTCGCAACGGCGTCACGCGCCACCACTCTTACCATTGGTTCAGCCGACAGTTTGAATTGCTATCCGTTCACCTGCAATGATAGCCAAACGAGTGCCGGCCAATCGGCCGAGTATCAGCAGGTCTACGATTCCGGCACCTTTTCGGGCATCACAGCCTTCAACACGCTCACGTTTTACGATACCTATACAGCCTCGCTAGGTCTCAATGCGGGCCCGATCATTCCCGGCACATATGCCATCAGCTTTTTCTACACCGCGGCGACGCCGGGCAGTCTTGATCCGACCTTGGCCCCCAACGAAGGAACTTCGATTGGCACTTTTAGTTCTCTTCAGGTCGATCAGCCACTAACCTTTACGGATTCAATCTCCTTCGCGGGAAACACCCTCAGTTACAACCCAACGATGGGGAACCTGCTGATGGATGTGATCGTGACCGACCAAGCCAACGTCCCGAACGACGGTAATAATGGTTATCTCGATACGGACAGCACTGGAGTCAACACGGGCCGGGCTTTTGATGTCAGCGACTCCGGTAACGGTGCTGACACGTTTGGGCTGGTGACCGGGTTCACCGCCGTTCCCGAGCCGTCTAGCCTGCTGCTGCTCGGCACCGGACTACTCGGCCTCGGGCCACTGCTCCGGCGTCGCATCCGGTTGGTGTGACGCCGAGCGCCCGAAATCCGTCAAGCGTCAGATAAACTCCGGCGCTTATTCGTACGGAGACCTACGAGCCGCGAGATCCTCCCGGTTAGAAATGCTCCGCAACGTTTACAATGTTCATAACGTTCACGGCAGACGAAAAACACGTCTTATCAATAAACCTAATACGTCGTGCATATCCGTGATCGTGGATGGCACCACTCGATTGCGTGGACCCATAGCCGAATCCCTTTTGGCTGCCTTGACGATATGAGTGATCGCGTTAAAAATGTGGGAAATTGAGAACCTTAACGGTACGGGGGCGCATTCTCAGGTAATTCGGAGTGCTAAGAAAGCTAAGGTCTGGATGAGCAAAGGAAGGCATGAACCCAACGGTATAGCGTGATCCTTTGATGGCGAAACATTCCCAGCTAGGCGCTGCGACGCGTAAACGCAGGGGAGGGATTTCACTGCGGAGTAATGGTCATGGGAGCTCCCGAGCCTGTAGGTCCAACGTTTGACGCAAGCATAGGTCCCCATGGACCATCGCCAAACTGCACGAGGCTCTTGGTTATCCCATTAAAGACTTCAGTATCATTCGAAGAAAACACCCACGCCAGCAGGTGACCACGCCACTGCGTGGCCATAGACATGATGATGATCGGTGCGGAGGCCAAGCGTCCGTCGACGATAGGCCGACCCGCGCCGGAATTCATATGAATCTTCTGCTTGCTGATCTCATACCACATCGGAGTCGGCATACGCTTGATTCCAGGCTTAGAGACAAGGCTCAACGCGATGGAGCCAAGGGCATCGTTCTCATTTTTCTGTAACTCCTGCGGCAAGCAATCCCTCACTACTTCCATCATCAATATGTGCGCGGAAATAGGTTCCGGTTTTCGGGGCTCCTTGTATTCTTTCGAATCTACCCAAATTCCATCGAGATTGGCGGCTCGTTGCGGTGCGTTGTCCTGTCGTAGTTCGGCATCAAGCAGAGGTCGATCACAACCCTCCGAGTACTCGGAATCCTTGGCGCCGGAAGCGCCGGAGATATTCTGATGGCCGCGCTCTTTGTCAGCGCGGGGATCCAACGTGTTCATCTCCGTTGGATAGTTAAAGTGCAGAGCTAGCTTTTTGTCGTAGAACTCGCCTGGCTTAGCCGCTGTTACCGCGCCTGCCTTCCGTCCCGCCCCCGTCTGTGGCGCAGGCTTATCTGCGTTGGCCTTAGCCCCCTGTTGTCCGCTTGAAGGCGTCGCTGTGATCCAGAGCAGGGGGGCCTCATGTTGTCGGGCATCCGGCCCTATGAAGCCCACCGGCTTCGATGTGGTCTGCGCGTGTAGCACTAGGGCAGGGCCGAGCATCAATACAACCGTCCGAAGTGGGCTTTTCACGAATCGCATCGTACGCTAAATGGATCGCCGATCTCAAGCCTGGTGCTATCCCTAAACAAACGCCGCTGTCGCAAAAAACATCAAGGCTGCGCACATCGGCAGGGATGGTCTTTTTGCCTGTTTATCTGGCCAGTTTCATGCGGCGCCACCCTGTGCAAACCCGTGCTTGCGCCATGGCCATGTCCAAGTGCTCCTGGGAGCCGCCGCGCTACTCGGAAGGAAATAAACCTCCTCCTTCATGCTATCTTTCTGCCATGAGCGGCGGTGCAGGATGGCTTTCCCGGTCTCGATCATTGTAGGATGACCACAAAGGTACGCGGTGCTGTTTTGACTGTCCAGATTCCACAGGTCAGTATACTTACGGATTACGTCTTCCACGCGACCCGTTTCGCCATGCCACTCGGCTTCATCCCAGGGCCGGCTGATCGTGGGAACGAAGGTGAACCAAGAAACTTCCGCAGCTATTTTCTCCATCTCTTCGCGATAACCAAATTCCCGTGAATGACTTGCGCCTTCAATGAGAAAAACTCTGTGCTGAATTAGAGAGTTCTTCGACTCGTGCTGAAGCGCGCGGACGTAACTAACGAATGGAGCCACCCCAGTCACCGTTGCGAGCAGAAAATGGTTGGTGTGCCTCCCCTTTGTATCTAGCGTAAAACGGCCTCTGGCCACGCGTCGGCAGGTGAGTGTATCTCCGATTTGAAGTTTATAAAGCAACGGCGTGAGCGCGCCCTGTGGGACGAGTTCGAGGAAGAATTCCAAGAAGCCTTCATGAGGAGCAGAGACGATGGAATAGGGACGCTCAACGTGCTTGGTCGGGGTCTGAACGCCAAGCGTTGCATACTGGCCGGGCACAAAGTGAAAATTTCCGCCGCCGACATCGATACGGATGCTCCAAAGATTGTGGGCTAAGTCCTTTCTGTCAACAATTCGAGCTCTACAAAACTTCTCGTCATTAGGTGTGGAGACCGCAGAAGACGCACTGGAAGGAGATGACATGAGATGCCCCCCTCGATCGCTTGGTGCCTACACAAGCACATTATCGAGGGCGCTGAAATCCAGGTCAATGATGGCAGGAGTAGGCTGTAGCCAGCTAGGCTACACTTGCGTCCACTCAATTCATATACTGACACTTAAGCCGAGCAAGTCGGCACATGTATGATAAACTTTAAAGCCAACCCCGGCGACTCAAGAGATAGGATAATGGGGAAATCGTTTGTTTCAGGGTCCGGACCCGCAATGCTCAGGCTTCCCGAATATTCGTCGACCGGCAAGCGACCGTACCGTCGCGGGGAGTCTGGTTATGCTTTGTTATTCGTTATTTTCCTGGTCGCCAGCATTATGCTTTTGGCAGCTGCGGCCAATCCTAACGTGCTTACCCAAGGCCGCCGTCAAAAAGAAGAGGAAATGATCTGGCGCGGGAACCAGTATGTTCGTGCCGTGAGTCTTTTTTACCGAAAGAACGGCCGTTATCCACAAAATCTCGAAGAGCTGGCAAAACCGAACGCAGCCAATGTCCACTTTCTACGTAAGGCTTATGCGGAGCCCATGAACACTGCGGACGGAAGCTGGAGGCTGATCTATGTTGCGCCAACCGGGCAGCTTATCGGAAGCGTACACTTTCGGACCTTGCAGGAGATGGCCGTAGCATATGCATTCAGTGGGCAGGGCGGCGGTAATGCTTCAGCGATGGCGGCACAGCTTTTTGGGCAACCGACCGGTACGGGGGTGGTTGGGCAACCGGCCGGTCTCGGAGCGCCAAACCAGCCAAGCCAGTCACAAGGAATATCGGGTTCTGCGCAACCTGCTCCATTGGGCAACTTGGCGGCCGTGGACGGCCCCGTCTTCGGGGGTTCCGTAATTGGCGTGGCTGGCAAGGAGAAGCAGGCTTCGATTCGTGTCTATCAGGGCGGTACTACCTATTTCGAGTGGGAATTCATCTGGAATCCGATGACAAACGCGAATCTAGGACAGATTCCACTCGCTCCTGGTCAGACACCGGTTCCAGGAGTTCCGACAGCTCCTCCAGGTGTTCCTGTACCGAGTCCGGTCAGCCCGACCGCGCCAGCCTCGCTCCAACCGCAGATCACAACGCCGCCCTCGGAAATGCGACCGCAATAAAGCGGTACAGACGACAGCCATCGGCTGACGTGGCGCGTGCTACTTGCGACAGATCAACGAAGCCGCTGTATAAACGTGTGAAAATCCCCGCATCCTAACGTTTACTGACCGGCCGAGATATAGTGCAAGGGAGTGTGTCTTCCGATCTCGGGCAGAGATGATTCGCACGAGAATCGATCCCAGACTCACGTGAGCACTCCGGGGGTGCCAGTTATGAAGAGCATCTCGATAGTGACATCCTCAGTCAGCGCCCTACTCGTAGGAATTCTTTTCGCTATTCAGCTCTCGGCGCAGGACCGCGCGAAACCAAAAACCGCCACTCCTTCTGATTCGGCGGGGGTGGGAATTACAAAGGACCAGGCGGATGGGATTTTGGAGGAGCTTCGGCAGATCCGGCAATTGCTGGAAAAGCAGCAGGCGCAACTGGATCGCGCCGTGACTCCCCAGCCTTCCGTCCCCGGAGCGCCGCAGAAAGTGCAGATGAGCGTCAAGAGCACTTGGCGCTCCCTGGGCCGAGCCGACGCACCGATTTCTCTGGTCGAATTTGCCGATTACGAGTGTCCGTTCTGCAAAGGCTTTCACACAAGCACGTACGCCGAATTGAAGAAGAACTACATCGACACGGGAAAAGTGCGCTTCTTCAGCCGAGATTTGCCGCTCCAGTTCCATCCTACAGCATCGGGCGCAGCCGAGGCAGTCCGATGCGCCGGCGACCAGGACAAATACTGGCAGCTGCGCGACGCGCTCCTTACGAACCCATCCGCCCCGAATGACGACATCATCAAGAAAGCGGCGGAGGGCCTGTCAATCGAGATGAAAGCCTTCCAGGCGTGCCTTGATTCAAATAAGTACAAGGGCGATGTGCAAGAAGACGCTGCGGAGGCTGCGACGCTGCATCTAGACGGTACGCCGAGTTTTGTCTTGGGAACGACCTTTGGAGACAAACTCGACGGCATTGTCCTCGCAGGTGCTCAGCCGTACGCCTCCTTTGATTCCGCGATTCAAGATCTGCTCTCGATTCAAGAGATGCTCGCGGTTCAAGACAAGCTCAAGGGCCTCAGACAGACTGCGCCGGCCGTCCGACGATAACATCTACGTTCGATCTACACGGTACTACTCCTGGTTCCCGCGATCTCGTTGTGACAAACGCCCAGGGTGGAACGATTACCTTAGCAGCCTTACGGTCTGAGTATTTTCTGGGGGCTATCGCCGCTACTCGTGACATCTTACAAGTGTCCCAGAGGCACGGCGCGGCGAGATGTGCCAGGGTGAGAAAATTCCAAAAGCGAAGCTGCTCTTTACGGGTTACTTCGAGGGATCTTGTTCTTCGATAGCTTTTGTGGCGCTGCGTCCGCTGCCGATTTCTTCGAATTCGAGGCTCACGCTTGTAATTTTGATGATCCGATAGCGGCCCAGCACGGTGTCCCCCTCGGCCGCGATGAACACCGCGTCCCCATCGGTAAGAAACGCCCGTCGCCCCGAAACGCCAAAAAACTTCAGCGGAAGCTTCGGGGGAGGGGGCGGAGGAGGAGGCGGAGGAGGCGGAGGAGGCGGCTCTGGCGCCTTCACTTCCTCGGGTTTCGGAACAGGAATGTGTGGAGGTGGTGGTGGCGGCAATTGCCAGTTGAAAATATCGCGCCCGGTAGTCTGGTATTCCGCCTGCTGACTTTCGGCAAGCCGATCCCAATGGATTTGTGGATTCTCGACGCCCATGGGTTTGTAACGGGTCGCCGATGAAGTCGCCCGCACCGATTGCGCGGCTGGATATCCCTCGTAGTAAAAGGCGATTCCGCCAACCAGCAGGAGAACAGACAGCGTTCCCATCTGTGAGGTTTTCTTCTTCACGCGCCAGCCTTGAAGTACGATCTCAAATGCAAATTCACCCTGACGTTTGTAAGAGCCGCCTGTCCAGCCCGTTCGTTCGCAAGCGACACAACATCAACGATATAGTGATTCTGCGAGTGTTGAATACCGTTCAAAAAGTGAACAATGCTTTTGTAATTGCCGCTAACAGTGGCATCCAGGGAAACTTCGGTTATACCCCTTCCGGCAAGATCCGCCGGATGGAACGAGAGCGTATCAATGAGCAGTCCAGCACTGTGTCCGATTTGTTCAATGTCCGCCGATATCACGGAATAGCCTGAGCTCGCGGGCGGCAGAGAATTTTCAAAGCGCTCGCAATCCGCCTTCGTCGTTGGCATCTGTTGCTGGATCTCACGGGCGCGTTTCACATCCGCCTGCAAGAGCTTCAATTGAACTGTCAGCGCATTAACTTCTTGCTGCGGGGACATCATCGAAGAAGCTACGCGAATGGAGTACACCGTCATGATGGCATCGGCGACCAACAAAGCTCCAAGCACGCCAACGATCGCGTACTTCAGGAGGGTATATTTGCTCAGCCGGAAAGCGTCTTTCATCAAACCCTCGAGTATGTGACGGTAAGATCCAGGACTATTTGGTCGCCGCCTGGACCCGCGCCTGTCAGGCGGATATTGGCCAGCTCGACGTGCGAAAAAGCATTTGATCGTTCGAGCGCTTCCAGAAAGTCTTGCTTGGCTGCTTCGCTCAATGCGCCGACAGTGAGCCTCACAGTGGCCTGTCCACTCGCTTGCCTTGGCTCAATATTGATTACTCGGACGCCTCCTGGCAGTATCCGCTCCAGATCCAGAAACATTCGGGTCCAATTAAAGCTCTGCGAGTCAATAATCGAATTGATAAAAGAGGCCCGGTCGTGGAGCTTGGCATTCTCTGGCAGCGAGAAAAAGTGGTCGAGTTGCTCGCGTTGATTCGTGAGCAGTTCGATTTGTGTCGTTATCTGTTCACTCTGAAGGTGGAATGTCGCGTTCGCCTTCCGGACAACATGAACGTGCCATCCTAGAAAAACGCATAAGAAAAAGGAGACGACTACAGAGGCTCCGGAGAAGGTCAGGAAACGGCGATGCGTCTCCGTGGGCCTGCTTGCGAGGTTTACTGGGACTTTCATTCCTACGAGACTCGCTTTGAATAGCTGCCGAAATTATTCATGACTCGACAACCAGCCCAGTAGGGCTTCCATGCCGCTATCCGCGAGGGGATGTGCATCTTCCCCAATGCGTCCATCAGAAGGAGAGGTGCGCAGCAGCGGCTGCACACTGCAGCGAAATTCACCCTCAATAGGACCGACGAATTCCGGGAACCGCTTACCAATTCCGGAAAGACACACGGACTCGAAGGGCGCGCCCAAAGTGTCCTGATAATAGGCTGCGAGGGGATACATCTCCTCCAGGAGTAACTTTGGCGTGAGCTCTGAGCCACGCACCGGGAGTTCCGTACAACGGTATCCACAAAGCGCGCCATCGCGGAGGACGGCGGTGGTCAGTGCCGAATCCGCGACGCGCGCCAGCAAGGTAAGTCGCCGATCTTCGAATAAATCTAGTGCCGCCAGTGAAGAACTCAACACCACACCAGCGTGCAAACCCGCCGATTCCACCAGCTCTTCGTATTCCCGTACAACCCGAAGCCGCGCGACGACGACGATCACATCGACACCGATTTCCTGCGAAGGCCGCCGCACGTAGGAAATCGTTGTATCCTCGATATCAAAGGGCACACTTTTTTTTAGTTTCCATCGCAGAAAAGGTAGCGCTTCTTTGTGTGACTTAGGGAATTCACCGAAACGCTGCATAAAGACTCGGACGACCGGGTCCGGCAACAACAGCGCAGCATCCTCATCCGAGATGTCGAGCCGGCTGCATACTTGTGCCAGCGTAGAACGCGCAGCCGCGGAATCCATAACGTTTGTTTCCACCGCTGAGGGAACGATGGAACCCGGTTGCAACGGTTCAATCGCGAACGCTTCAACTGTTCCTTTGCGAGACAACCGGACGGCAGCTATACGGTCCCAGGCAATCTCTATCGCAATGGGAGGATGGGGCATCGCATCGAGCCACCCGGTCATTCGCTCTACGGCTTTGATCTTGAGAATGCGCTGTTGGAGTGCAGCCGTGCTAATCAAGGTACTTTGCCTCGCGACCTTCATTCTATCTTGGTTAAGAAACGCTTATTTGCTGTAGAGCAAACACCATAACCAGCGTGCAAGGGCCTGTTTTCAGCGGCTTGCACTTGGTTGCGTCTTTGGCTTTATGTCGCCGGGTACGGGGTCGGGCGCCGTCTTGTGTTTCCAAAAGTCCGGATCACCGGCGGCAAATTCTTGAGACACGTGAGACAGTTCAGGACTGAGGACGTAAAGGTTGGTCTCCGTGCTGGCAAATGCTTCCCGAGCAATCTTCTGAAGGGCATCAGCAGCCTGTTCGCCTTCCGCTTGGATCAAGTTCTCCCGCCAAGAAAGGAGATCATCGTTTGGTTTTAGCTCGGGCATGGGCATGAAAACCAGAAAAGCTGGAGTGGGAATGCCTACATCGACCTGATACACCACCCAAGGAGTCTCTACTGGGATTTTCGCATAGGCATCGGCAAGGATCTTTATTGCCTGTACAAAGTCGCTCTCATGTCCGGGGAAAAGCCGTACATCAAGCACGCGCATGTAGCGTGCTTCCGAGAGGTCGATGCCATCCGCACGGTATCCGAGGTCGTCCCGGCGTGCGGCGATAATCGTGCGATCGCTCACCACCAGGCCTTCGATTTCTTCTTGCATCTGAGCAAGTTCAGGATGTGCGGCGAAAAGCTGCCGCCATTCAATTTTGGACTTTCCGAGATCCTCGAAAGAGTCGAACGGATCAAAGAACAGTGCCTCCTGCGCTCCGCTGATAGATTGCAAGTCGATCCAGTCATTAGGGGTTTGCAGGCGATCGCACGCGCGGGATATGGAACTCTCGAGCTTCTGGCGTTCTTTGGTCTTTCCCGGTTGAATTTCCTGGTGCAAAAGGAGCACGAGATTTGGCGGGGTGGCGGCCGGATTGGCGGCTTTCTGATCCTGGGCAAGCGAAATCGAGGCACTAACGAAGGTGAAGGATACCGCCGCAAGTAATCTGATCGCTTTCACTAAATACGTCTCCGTAGAATCTGCGGACTGGCCTGGGGTACTGTCGCGAGCAATCGCGGTGCCACCCCTTCACCACTTCACTGGCCTGCTAACCAACGCATGCTCTTATTACTCTTACCTCTCCTTGCTCAAATCGCAAACGCCGTGTCCCTAGAGGTGTTTCACAAGGCTGCTCGCGGCGACAGGATCTTGGCAATCCTTTCGCAAATTCCGGTCCAGCACGCCAACGTCGCTATTTACTTTGGGAGGGCCCGCTGCTGCCGCTGGGCGGCGCGCTGTGCAGCCACCTTCTTGCGAACTTCACTCTGCTGTTCAGGTGTTAGGACCTCGAAAACCTGACCGTTCTCCAAGTACCGGTAGCCATTGAGCATCGCGTCTTTCTTTGCGGCGTCTAACCGTTCGTCTTTGACCACGGCATCCGTACGCACTTTCATATCCCGACGAATTTCATCAATCCTCGCTTGCTGCTCATGGCTGAGTTTCAACCCGGCAAAATAGTCAGTTTGATCGGGGTCCGCCTTCAGTCTAGCCGCAGGTGAAATCCTTTGCGGGGTCGGTACTCGATCGGACGGACTCGTCTGCGCGCTGTTCAGCCCAGGTGCCGCACATAGAAGAAAGAAACCAGCTGCAGCCGCCACAGCTTTGGACGATCGATTCTTGCTCATGAGCATCTCCTTTTTCTCTATTTCGCGCTCGAGGGGAGAGGTATGCCCGCTTTCGAAAAGACCGACGGATCGAGCCGGGGATTCACGACTACGCTATCGATGACCATCTTCTGCACAGGAACTAGAGTATTGCTGAATTCAGTAGCCCTCTGGCAACCAGAAGAGGCTAGAAGATAGCCGGAATGTTTTCTTTGCGCCAAGTCAACTTCACAGCGTAAGTAAAGAAGGCGCGAAACCTCTCGGCATGAATTGGAAATCGTTCGTTGAAAGAGTGCAGTCATTTTCCATCGAGAGCACTCGCCGTTGTAACGCCAATGACTGTTGGGTCTAGAACAAGCGGCAACCGTCACGGCAGAAACTAAACGTCCAGTACGCTCGGGCTCGGCATTCTGATTGCTTGTGCACCGTTGGATGAGTAACCAGGAGGCGATTCTTCAGCCCGAATTCCGTTTTAACACCGCTTGTCCGTCTGCGGAGGAAGCCAGGCCGGGTTTGCGCAGGCGCAAAGACAAATTGAGTCAGCGCCACGAAAATTACCTGTTTG
>Ga0210403_10005676_pt1 | contig 10554 bp, 7 predicted proteins | sample IncBWC19MmetaG_FD_150863 | JGI IMG/M metagenome (GOLD analysis project Ga0210403, IMG submission 150863) | Forest soil microbial communities from Barre Woods Harvard Forest LTER site, Petersham, Massachusetts, United States - Inc-BW-C-19-M | ecosystem: Environmental > Terrestrial > Soil >... | reverse complement strand
GATTACTTGCGCGGCGAAATCCCAGCGTTAACGCGAATCTCCCCCGAAGTAGACAAGCAAAGCGTGGTGACGTATGGGACCCGCAGTTCTAACTACGGTATTCGAGGAACATACGCGAATTATCAGAAAATCCGCGATATGGAACTCGCAGACGGAACTTTTTTCGGGGAATCGGAGAATTTCACCCACAGCCGCGTAGCCGTGCTCGGCGCCGACGTGAAAAAGAAACTGTTCTCCGGCCAAAATGCGCTGGGCGAAAGCGTTCGAGTCGATGGCATTTCCTACAAGGTCATTGGAGTTCTAAAACACGTTATCTCTGGCGGCGACGAGAACATGAATACGTTGATTTACGTCCCTTACAGCGCCGTGAGTGATCTCAAAAATAGTTACTACCTCGACGCAATCATGATGGACTACGAGGGAGAACACGAAAAAGTTGCGAAGGCCGTTAAGCAGTCGATGGCTTTTCATCACAGCTTCGATCCCAAGGACGAACGCGCGATTTTCGTTTTTGATGCCATTAAAGATCTGGCCGACATAAGCGTCATTTCTATCGGCATCAAGGTATTGCTCGGGTTTATTGGCCTGCTTACGCTTGGGATAGGCGGTGTCGGGTTGATGAATATCATGCTTGTGTCAGTGACCCAGCGCACTCGGGAGATCGGGGTCGAAAAGGCGCTGGGCGCGCTCAAGTGGCACATCCTCTGCCAGTTCCTGGCTGAGGCACTTGCAATCACATTCCTGGGCGGACTTCTGGGTGTGGCGCTGGCGTATGCCGTATCGTGGTCTGTGGGATCGATGACTCTCTGGAGCGCATTTGAAACCGATGCCAGCGAGGGCGATATTCATTTGGTGATCAACATGGCAACGCTTTTCTGGTCTACCGCGATATTGAGTTTTGTAGGCATCGTTAGCGGAATGGTACCGGCAATCAAAGCCGCTGGACTGGACCCGATCGAAGCGCTTAGATACGAGTAGTTTGCAATCGGAAGTCTTTTAACCGCCGGGCTCGCCGGGCGCGCCGAGAAATCAAAGATTGACTTCCCTAGCTCGGCGAGCTCTGCGTTCTCTGCGGTAGATTAAGGCATCATGGACAGTACAACGCGTCCGCCATCGTGGAAGATTCTCCTGGCATTCGCGATCATTTATTTGGTCTGGGGATCAACGTTCCTGGCGATTCGCATTGGCGTGCATGAGGTGCCCCCGCTTCTTCTGGCCGGGCTTCGTTTTTTGGCGGCTGGCGGAATTCTCTACGCCTGGATGCGGGCAACGGGAACGCCCTCCCCGAGCGGGCGGCAGTGGGCCGCTGCGTCGCTGTTGGGCACCGTAATTTTTGTTCTCGACTATGGCTGCGTGTTCTGGGCAGAGCAGCGGGTGCCATCGGGCATTACGGCGGTCATATTGGCCACTATTCCAGTGTTCATGACGCTTCTTGAGATTATCTTTCTCAGAACACAGCGACTTACGCTTCGCCTGGGTATTGCGCTTGCGGTTGGGATTCTGGGGGTTGGAGTGCTGATGAATCATTCGCTCAGCCTGGGAGAGGTCCCGATTGATCGCCTGGGCGCGGCTGCTCTAATCCTGGCTTCGTTCAGTTGGTCGGTGGCCGCGATTCTTACCCATCGCATTCCGCTGCCCGCCTCGAAGCCCATGAGCGCCGCGGCGCAAATGCTTACTGGTGGAGTTCAGTTGCTCATTCTCGCGGCACTCACCGGAGAGTTTTGGGGTTTCCATCCGCGAGCCGTTTCGTGGAGGGCATGGTTCTCGCTGATATATCTAATCACTGCCGGTTCGATAGTGGCGTTCACTGCGTATGTCTGGCTTCTGCACTACGAGTCTCCGACTAGAGTTGGGACGTACGCGTACGTGAATCCAGTCGTAGCCGTGATTCTGGGATATTTTGTCGGCGGAGAGGGGCTGGGTCGGCGGACAGTATTGGGAACGCTGTTAATTCTGGCCAGCGTGATTGCGATCACCACAACGCCGAAAGGAACCAAGGAAGCAAGAAAACGAGAGCTATTGGTTGCGGAAGCCGAGTAATCTGTTCACACCGACTTCTTACACCTGCAGAACGTCACCGTCTCTAGCGACCAACTCGTACAGCACCGGATTGACGAAGAATCCGATTAACAGTCGCGACACCAGGCCGGCGACAATCACAATTGCGAATGGTCTTTGCGTATCGGACCCGATGCCTGTGGATAGCGCCGCTGGAAGCAGGCCCAGGCATGCGACTAATGCCGTCATCATGATTGGCCGAAGTCTCAAAAGGGAAGCTTCGCGGGTCGCGGTCCGGATGTCTTTTCCTTCCAGGCGCAGTTTATTGATGTAGGAAACCAGAATCACAGCGGTTTCGACCGAAACGCCGAGCAGCGCCAAAAGTCCCAACACAGAGGAAACGCTAAACGGCGTATGCGTGAGCTTCAACGCCAGCAGAGCCCCAACCGGCTCCGTCATAATTACGCCCAAGGCAATGGTGACTGGGAACTTGAAATTGCCATAAAGCGCGAACAGAATCATGAAAATCAGGGCAACGGCCAAAGGTCCAATGATTGAGAGCTGCGATCTGGCTTCGACGAATTGGCTGTACTCCCCTCCCCAGGCCATGGCGTAGCCCTGTGGCAGGATGACTGCCTTATTCACTGCCGCTTGCCCGTCTTGGACTGCTCGCGCCAAGTCTCTTCCCTCGATACTGTACTGAACGCCGATGTAGCGGGAATTATTCTCGCGATAGATAAATGACGCGCCATTTCCTTGAGCAATCGTAGCCAGTTGGGAAAGCGGAATCTGCTGCCCGTCCGGAGTTCCAACCAGCAGGTTTCCAATTTCGTTGGCGCTGCTGCGAAATTGCGGCTGCATTCTGACTACGAGATCAAATAATTTTTCGCCCTGAATGACTTGGGTCACGGCCTGGCCGCCGACCGCAGCCGAGATAACCGCTTCCACGTCGGCAACGTTAATTCCATAGCGTGCGATTTTGTCGCGATCCACGTCAATTAGAAGACCCGGCTGTCCCAGTTCGCGAACGACGGTCAACCCGGTGAAGCCTCGGACCCGGCTCAGAGCGTTCTTGATTTGAACCGCTTTATCCTCGAGCACATTGAGATCTTCGCCATAAATTTTTACGGCTAGCGAGCTTTTTAACCCGGTGAGCGCCTCATCTACCGCATCTTCCGCCGGCTGAGTGTAGTTGAAAATGATTCCGGGGAAAGCACTGAGTTTCTTATTAATTGATTCAGTCAGTGCCTGTTTATCTGAAGTCTCGCCGCTCCACGATTGGTCCTTGTACGGTTTAAGTCCGACGTAAAATTCGCAGTTGAAAAAGCCGGTATGATCCGTGCCGTCGTCGGGTCGTCCAAGCTCCGAGCCCACAACGGTGACCTGCGGATACGACATCAGAATGGCGCGAATCTGGGGAGCGATTTTACTGGCCTCTTCAAAAGAAATTGTGTAGGGCATGGTCGCCCTGACCCAAAGCGCGCCTTCGTCGAGATGCGGCATGAATTCGCCGCCGATGAACGGAACCAGCAGCAGGGTTGCGCCGAAAATTAAAGTTGCGAGAACCATTACCAGCTTGGAACGATCCAATGCCCAATCCAATTGCCGGGCGTATTGCTTTTTCATCCATTCATATGGACGATTTGTTTTCTCTCGCACTCCTTTCTTGAACCAGTAGGACGCCAACACAGGAGTCAGAGTGAGCGTGAGGATGAGCGCACCAATAAGTGCGAACGACATGGTCTCCGCCATGGGATGAAATAATTTCCCGGCAGGGCCGCTGAGCGCATAGATGGGAAGGTATCCGGCGAGTATTACGGCAACCGAATAAAAAATGGGGCGATCAACATCCTTGGCAGCGGCCAGGATGACTTCGTTCAGCGAATAGATCTGTCCTTGTCTGAGAGCCAACTCGCGGTAGATGTTTTCCATCATCACGACGGTTCCATCGATGACGATGCCAAAATCGATCGCTCCAATGGAGAGCAGATTCGCCGCAACATCGTGCGCGTGCAACACAATGAAGGCAAATAACAGCGAAAGGGGAATGGTGATGGCAACAATAATCGCGGCGCGAAAACTAACCAGAAAGAAGATCAGCACGATCAAAACCAAAATCATGCCGCGCAACAGATTGTTCTCCACCGTTTCCGTGGTTAGGGCGACCAATTGGCTGCGATCATAGAAAGGGTGAATCTTTACGTCCGGCGGCAGGATGTGCCGGTTTAACTCTTCCGTCTTGGCCTCGACGCCCTTAAGCACATTTTGGGTTTGCTCGCCGCGCAGCATGAGGATCACACCCTCAACCGCGTCGTCGTTTTTCCGAAAACCAAATTCTCCGAGGCGTGGTGCGTGACCAATTTCGACATCCCCAATATCGCGTACCCGAATGGGCACGCCTTTATTGTTGCCAACAACCACGTTGCCAATGTCGCCTGTATCACGAAGTAGCCCTATACCGCGCACGTAATAAAATTGGCCGCCCTGGGAATAGAATCCACCGCCAGCATTGGCATTGTTGGCTGCCAGAGCAGTCATGACTTGCGGAACCGTTAAGTGGTATCCGTAAATCCGGGCAGGATCAAGGAGCACCTGGTACTGCATCACCGTGCCGCCGAATCCAGAATCGTCCGCAACTCCGGGAACGGATTTGTATGCCCGCGCGATCACCCAATCTTCGATTGTTTTCAATTCTTGCGGAGTGCGATCGGGGCTCTCTAGAACATAGCGATAAACAAGCCCACTGGGACTGAAGAGTGGTGCCATGCTCGCAGTCACGCCCGTAGGCAGGGTGGCTTGTGCGATCCGTTCGAAAACGATCTGACGCGCAAAGTAGCTGTCGGTGCTGTCTTCGAAAGTGAGAATTACATCCGAGAGTCCGTAGAGGGAAATCGAACGCATTATCACCATGTGGGGAATGCCGTTCATTTGCAGCTCAAGAGGGAGTGAAACCAGGCGTTCAACTTCCTCGGCAGCATGGTCGGGCCACTGGGTGATGAGTTCGACTTGGGGTGGCGCGAGGTCCGGATACGCGTCTACCGGCATTCGCCGGAAGGACAAGACTCCGCCTATGGTGATGAATGCCGTGAGCATCAAAACCAGGAATGGCTGGCGGAGCGAGGCTTGGACGAGTCGATGAATCATTCAGGCTTAGTCAAATTGTTCGGTGATCTGTTTGTGATCCATGGCAGTCGCAGGATTGGAAAAGCTTACAGAGCGAACTGAACGGGAGGGCACGGCCTTCAGCCGTGCCGAATCTCGTTTCCAGCACATTTGCGGCACGACTGGAAGTCGTGCCCTCCCAATTCGTGCCTCCTGGAGTGTTCCATTGAAAAGCGCTGAGACGTCCTTTCCCATTTCAGCGTTGCAACGAGTTCGCGAACTGTAGAAAAAGGCTTCCGTCTCCAACAACCTCATCGCCGGCTTTTAGGCCGCTAGTAATTTGTGTTTGCCCGCCCATGTTTTCGCCTAGCGTAACCGCGCGTCTGCCAAACTGGTTCGAGGCGACTTGCGCGTAAACGAAAGGCTGGTTCTCGCTGTCGCGAAGAACTGCTGCGTCGGGTAGCGCTATTGCATCTTTAATCGTTCCTGCGTTTACGACGGCAGTCACGTACATATCTTTCTTCAGCTTCTCGACTGGGTTGCTGGTTTCAATGCGAGCTTGGAGCGTTCGTGTGGAGGGGTCCAACGCTGCCGCGACGTACGAGATGCGTCCGCGAAAAGTGTCAGGATAGGCGTCGGTCTGAATTGTGACTTCGTCTCCTACTCTCACGTAAGGCAAATCCTTCTGATAGATGTTTACCAACACCCAGACTGTGCTGGTATCAGAAATGGTGAAGCACTGCGTGGTTCCGGGCTGAATAAACTGACCGGCTGAGACGAGTTGCTCAACGACTTCACCGCCGATGGGGGCGAGTACTGGGACCTCGAACGAAGGCGGCGACTTAATCAGTGCGTCGGGATCCGTAATTCCCATAACCTTCAGCGCGGCAGCGGCTGCTGCCAGGTCGCCACTTGCCTGTACTTCCGCCGATTCCGCCTGTTCCAGGTTCTGCTCGGCGATTGCATGGTGTTGATACAAATCTTTGGCGCGGGAGTAGGCTTTTTCAGCCAGCGAATACGCGTCCCTGGCCTTAAGGTAATTGCTGCGTAGTTGCGAATAGTCGGGACTGGCAACGTAAAGCATCGGTTGCCCCTGTTTCACTCTCTGCCCTGGAACCACGACAATCCGGCTCACCGGGCCGCTGACCTGCGTGATTACGGGAGTGGTTCGGAAACTGTTATAAGCTACCGCGCCGGTCAGCCTTAGAGTGCGAGTGATGGTGGTGGGCTGGACGGTCAAGACCTGCACATGCGACATCTGATCCTGAGGTATTGTGAAGAGTTCCGGGTTCCCGGCGGTGGCACTATAGTCGATTGCCTTAGTCTTTGATCCTTGACAGCCGCCGAGAGCCAATATCGCAACTAGCAATCCCGGCAGCATACACATCCGAATCACGCATTGTTGCGCGGGAATGGCACGGGCCACACACATTGTCATGGCAGGTTTCTCGTTCCCACAGCTTCCTTCAGTTGTTCCAGCGCTGTCATGTAAGATGCCAACTCTTGCCGGTAACTCAATTGAACAGCGCGATAACTGCGCTCGGAATCCAGAAAATCCAACAGGCTTGCAGCCCCTCGCTTGTACGCGTATTCACTAATGTCGCGGGAATCCTTAGCTTGTTTGAGATACCCCGACAGGTAAAGTTGGACGACCTCATCATTGCTCTTCAGGGCTTCGTAAGCGTTGGCCAGGTCGCTCATGACAATATCAGTTGCCGCCTGCTCGGACTCCTGAGCCTGAGTCAACGCGTAGCGTGTCCGGGCGATTTCCCCTTGATTTCGGTTGAAAATTGGCAAGCCGATATTGAGGAAGAACGACGCGGTACTTTGCCCAGCAACATGAGTGTAGTCGGCGGCAGTGTTCAAATCCTGTTTGCCATTGGCTTTCGCTAGCAGTATCTGGCTCTGAGCCGCGGTAACACCCAGTTCCGCTGCGCGCAGGTCGGGACGTTCTCGCAGTGCCCGCACTTGCATGTCCTCTTTGCTCGATTTCAACGGTTGGTAAGCTAAATCGCCTTCCACGTCGTAGTCCGCAGGTACTGCGTCATAGCCCAACAATTCTCGCAAGCTAACAAGGGCCTGAACCTTCGCCAGCCGGGCTGATGAAACGTCAGTCTCGAATTGCAGCATCTGGATCTTGATTTTGAGGTAGTCAGCTTCGCTTATAAATCCAACTTTATACTGTTGCTCGCTGATATCGACGGTCTGCTTGAAATCCTTCAGGTCCTCTAGGGCGAATTGCAAAGTCGACTCAGCCAACAATACGCCGATAAATTGCTGCCCGACGTTGAATGCCAGAGAGCGCTCCGCATCTGTCACTTGGGCGCGAGTTACCCCGGTCTGGTCTTGAGCCGCCTGCAGGCGGCGTTGCCGCTTGCGGCCGCGCTCAAAAAGATATCCGAGGCCGATGTCGAACTGCTGGGCCTGGTTGAGGTTATCGACTGAAAAATTGCTGGGACTAAAAATCGGAACAAACTGCGAATCAAATAGGAATATTGGATTTGGGCGCAGGTTTGCGGTGATCTCCTGGGCCTGATTTTGGAGGATTAAGGTTCTCGTTGCCTTAAGCACGTGGTTGTGAGTCATTGCCAAATCGATGGCTTGATCGAGGCTGATGAGCCTGGGAGCTTGCGCATCCAGTGTCGGCAGCAGCAGCAGGAACACCGCTGGCACAATCCTAAGAAAATAGCGTGAGCGGAACGGAGGAGAACTGAATCGCAACTCTTGCCTGGATGAACTTGGCTGGCGCTCAGAGCGGACCTGTGCCGCCTCAGAACCAAACGCGCACGGTTCTCCTGATTCGGAATGGCAATCCTGCATTTGTTGTTGAAACAATTGTAATTGGGAAGTCTTACGGCAACACCTATAAGTAAGATGCAGGTGTTTGGGTCAGTAACTACTCTGACGCTAATTTTTTGCTGCGGAATGGAACCTCAGCGTTAGGTTCGCGGGCCGCAAAATCTAATACCGATCTCAGCCTGGCAATGGTCGTTGTGGCGATTGATCCGCAAAGTCCGGGGTCGGGCCGTAGAGCGAGTGAAATCCGACCTTTTCTAATGCCACGCCTACTTCATGGTTTCGCATGAAGGTATTCCAGACGAGCTGGCTGCGGGCGTTCTCTGCCATTAGCATGCCGATGCCAACATCGATACCGAGCACGTCTGAACTTGTCCAGCCAGTCAGGGGATTAAACGCGTCGACGAAACCATAGCGCTTCCAGATCTGCTTCCCATAATATCCGCGCAAATTTCTCAAGACGGCGAAGGATTCGTTGAACAGAAAAGGCAAAGATCCTGCCGAAGCGGCGGGAACGATGGTGCCGTCGATCGGACCCTGCATGGGAGGACCGCCCCAGGCCACGTATCCCAGGGAAGAGTCTGAAGCAGTAATGCCCCAAACATCGCCCGAATAGGAGGGGAACTCGCGGCTAAGCTCGGTACAGAACTGCCGATGAGCCTGGCAAGCGATCACCGAATTCTCAAAGTAGTTTGCGTAGAGGTCGCGTTTGTTTCGGAAATCGAACCACGCGTGGGAAAATTGATGCACGAACAACGGGGCTGGCGTGGAGATAAAACGGTAATTCCCGTACACCATTTCTGGTCTGCGGATATGGTTCCAGGACTGCGCCGGAATCGGATGGGTGGGCGAGCCGATCGCGAGAAGATACAGCATCATCAATTCGGAATAGGCGTCCCATCGCAAGGGGCTGAAGCCGAATTCGGGAGTCCAATCCAAAGCAAATGTCTCGCCTTTATTGAGGGCCCACGGCCAATCGACGCGGTGGTAGAGTTCCTGCGCGTCACGGCGAATCTGAGGATCATGGAAATACTCCCGGCAGGTCATTGCGCCACAGAGCAATATCGCCATGTCGATGGGCGAGATTTCTGAACCTATCAGGCGTTTCCCGGTATTGATATCCACAAAGTGATACACGAAGCCGTGGACGGTAGGTGCCTCGTGGGCCAGGAAGTGCAGAGTCCTGCGTACTCGAGCGGTAATCTCCTGACGAGACCGGTAACCGCGCTGTTGCCCGATGCAGAGCGCGGTCAGGCCGAACCCAGTCGCTGCAATGCTCGTCGCAGTGCGGGTATCCCCACCGTCAGCATGGGCACGGTCTCGAATCAGACCCGTGTGAGGATTCGTTTCATTCCAGAAGAATTCAAAGGAGGCTCGCTGCAGTTCGTCAAGGAGTTCAACGTCTGGCTCAGCGGTATTCAAAGTATTTGACGCACTACGGGGAAGGAGCACATGCGAGGCGAGGCTTCGTCCAGCGAAAGGCAAAGTTACTGCCCCGGATGCAACGGCCTGCAAGAATTGTCGCCTGTTCCAAGTCATTGCGAGAGGTATTTCCTAAGGGAGTGATTTCCTACGAAACGAGGGGGATTCAACAAATACTATGCTGGTTCGATGCGCTGGATACAAAACTCTCGACCAAGCTCTATAGCTTTTCTATTGTACTATGCAAAACTTGCACGACTTTACCGAAAATGGGGCTGACCCACAAATGGTAAAAGTGCGCGGCAACGGAGTCAAGATCGCTCTCATTAAACAGATTCCGACCGTAACCCAGAGGTCAGATTGGTTCCGTATTCTTCTTCGCACTGGCGACGTTTGAAGGACTATCGGAGAAGGTCTTGCCAGGCTCGAAAGCGGCTTTATCGTATCCGTCGCCGGCTTTGCGGATTGCGTCGCGCCAGCCATCATCCCACGTGATTCGGGCCTCGCCATCGACTACCGTCCATGTGCCGTGGGGAGCTCCAGTAGTTTTGTTCGCTTCGCCATTCCGCTGCAATGTGATCAGGAAGCTTCCTCCCGCGCCGTCGCCAACCTTCCATTTACCTACAAAGCGCGCTGGTAATGATCCTGCGGCGACGGAGGCCGGAGAAGTGAACTCAATTCGAGCAACATCAGCCACAGGGAAACTCTGCTGGTGGCCGTCTTTGAAGATGATAACGATTGAATTGCGATCGTCCCCGGATGCGGCGTTGGCTGTTGGAGACCCCCCAATCAATGCGGCAGCGAGTGCTCCCGTAACCAAGATAGCTCTCCCGACGTGTCGCATATTCCCTCCTTGGAGCGGCGAAACTGTATCCGGCACAATGATAGTACGCGTTTACCGGTTCTTGAGTTCCACGTTGTTTTTTTCGAAATCTGAGGAGGTGAGGTGAGCCAGCGGTGGTCGCGGAGCAACTATTGGTTCTAAGTATGTGTTAGAACAAACCTTAGCGGTTACTCCGGCATCTTTTAGAAGTCGGGCAGCATCCTGTTCGGGCTGCCAGCTTGAACAGTTGATTTCCCCTGAATTCATTAAAACGTTCTCAGATTTGGGATGGCGAAGGATCAAGATTTTCGGGGCGGGTGGCAGGAGCGTCTAGCGGCGCTGCGCAATGTCCCTCCCGTCCTCAAAATCGTCTGGCAATCGGGCCCGGGCGTGGTTACTTTTGGCCTTCATTC
>Ga0210403_10005675_pt1 | contig 10554 bp, 4 predicted proteins | sample IncBWC19MmetaG_FD_150863 | JGI IMG/M metagenome (GOLD analysis project Ga0210403, IMG submission 150863) | Forest soil microbial communities from Barre Woods Harvard Forest LTER site, Petersham, Massachusetts, United States - Inc-BW-C-19-M | ecosystem: Environmental > Terrestrial > Soil >... | reverse complement strand
TCAGCAGCCCACAACACCACAGACGTACATATTCTACTCGATACTTGGGGGGTGGGCCATTGCTAACGCATGGCAAATACGAGTCCACCTCTTTTTACTCTATAATTATGTTGACCAAACCCCATAGAAGTACAATAGATTACAGCTACAGAATAAATATAGTACCAAGGGTATTAACAGCCATATATTGCGGCAACAGCTTCTTTCCCTCTACACAACATTAAATCTAATGAATACAATAGCCCTTCATACTCAGTATCTTGACCTGTTTGTACACCGTCATGGACCCACGTCATCTGCTGGTTCACAACAATACGGGAAATGAAGTGATCATTCCCATGATAAATTATACCTTTGAGCATAAATTTATTAGGCACACCATCTTTATACAAATAAATTGTATCATCAATTTGTAGCTTATGACCATGAAATTCGACACAAAGCAAATTTGGGATATGGCTAAATGTTGAAGATAAAACCAGACATTGTTGGCAGACATTACAGCGGCGGTTGGATGGCTCTTGAAGAATTCTGATCCACTCAGCCACAGATGGGTGTTCATTTGCCCCAGCACTCAACTGGCTACTGTATGACGAGTGGCTTTGTCTTTGTCTATTTATGGGATGACCTTGGAGGCATTTCAGTTGGATTTTCATTATCTCATTTGTAGTGGTCAGTAATTCTTCTAGTAGAAGTGAAAGCGACGTCAATTCTCCCCATTTCAATCCTGGACGCTGGAGTGCATTCATCTGTCTCCTTAATGTGTCCCTTACAGCCTCAAGTGTTGTCATGCCCTTTGTGTGTTTTACAAAACCAAGGGCAAGCTTCCCAAGCAGATCAATGCTTATATCACCAAAGGCAGTAGTCCATTTAGTGGGATCAGACATCCATACTGCATGGAGAATGCTGATTACGGAGTCATAAGCACAGCTATTTTCACTCCATGTTGTTCCAATAGGGGTTGATATCCATGTTGCACTGGCTATAGGGTTAGGCTGCAACTGTTTTGATTTTAACCTCTTTGCTGATGGAAGAAAACTAACAATATCAAGCTTTCGCTTTAATGTTGCAGCAGTTTTATCACCTCCTTGAATATTCGGTAATGTAGCAGTAGTGTTTGCGTTTTTTGCAGATTGCCGTGCTGAGTCAATTATCTGCCATGGCAAATCTTCAATAGTAGGCTCTAAAAAAGGATCTCGTGAGGACCACCGAATTGCTTTATGTACAACTTGAGGTACATATTGCAAGCCTTTCCATTGTCGGAAAGTGTCAATCAGCTCATTTCGTCTATTTCCCGAAACAGATTTATGAAGCTTACCTTCAAAGCGAAGCTTTGTGATCTCATCCAATAACTCTAGCTCACGAAATTCCTGCCTTAATGAACCCGAAGCACCTCCTGTTATCTTGCGTGTGTCAAAGCCTTGCAGTATGCAGGTTCCTGCAGCTGATGTACTGCGAGAGAGAGCTGTATAATATGACTGGTGAGACCGGCTGTTGTGAAGATCTACAACGTTGTTTATTCTTGACTTTCCTTGAGAAGCAAAGTCGGTCATGGAAAAATTAGGCAGTACCTCAACTTGACTTCGTGTAAGATGTAGTTGTGAACCGTCTGGTAGACTGCAATAAAGCGTGTTTGAGGTTCGTGATAGGGGAATTACATTTTTATCCAGACCATCAAATTGGATCGATGATGGAGGGTTAGTCAATTTGACGAACAGGGTATCTAAAACTTCTTGACCTCTTGAGCCTTTGACAGATCGCCACCCATGTACCATGCCTTCTTGTCCTTTAGTCATGCACAATTCTGTAGCAACGTTGCATCGAATCATTATTGGCATGCCAACACAGAGAGATAACTTGCCTGGTATCTGCTTAGCCGTTGCTGAATGAGGTTGCTCCCATAGCCATTGCTGTACGCTCTCGGAGATGGTACTGACCCTACGCACAGTCGCCCCCCAAATAGGTTTGTCGGTAGATTTGCTGTCTTTGACCTTTGCTGTGTCTTCAGAATAAAAGTGTGTTAGCGACTGACCAGTTTCGTTAGCAAATCGGATTGCACCGAGATTGTTAATCGCATCTTTATGCACGTTAAGGGAGGTAATAATTGATACATTGCGAAAAGACTCATCACAGACTGAACCTCGACCAGGAAGATTTGCTGAAATGCAAGATCGTAAGAATTCGATATCCTCGAGGGTGCACATCTTGTACCTCATATTTTCGAGTGCGGTGCGTAGTTTTGCATCTTCTGGAGTTTGCGTTTTCTGACGCATGTTCTGCCGCAGTATAACGACGTTGCTGACCTGATGCCATAGTGCTTTCCCTATAGCTTCTTCCTGTGACTTTTGATCAGTTCCAGTAGCTCCAATAGTGCGACTGTAAAGGGATACTCTCTCCCCTCCAATAGCCGGAGGCAGCTGTGCGAAATCACCCGCAAAAATCATGTTCATCCCACCAAATTGGACTTCAGGACGATTGAGTGCGCGGGCCAATCGGGCGCTGATTTTGTATAAGTCGCGCGCTGATAACATTGATACCTCATCTAGAAAAACATAGTCAACACCTAACAACCGTGAGCGCACTTGCGACAAGTTGACATTACTGTTGTTATTGTGATCGTTTATACCAAACATGAAATGGTATGTTGAACCACCAACCAGGGCAGCAGCACTGCCAGTCGGGGCGACAACAGTGAAACGATGAGACTCATTTCGCAAAGAAAAGAAATGAGACAGTGCCTTTAACACCTGTGACTTACCAGTGCCTCCCATACCACCGATGTAGAGCCTCAACACGTCAGAGTATGGGCTTGTAGCATGATTTGCGACCATGCGGAAAGCTCGCTCTTGCTCGGCGTTTAGGCAGAAGTCGGCAACCGTGGTATCGATGTGGTCTTGGTGATCACCTGCATGGAACCGTCTCTCCAAGTACGATTTGTCGACGACCTTAACTTCGTTCGTCAGGACATGGCGAGCGACGCCTACCAAACAATTGCCATCTTTGTCAGTTGGAATCTGTTGACTACGTAGCTCGATCAGCTCTCGTCTCTTTCGTTGAACCTCAGCACTCCAATCGCTTCCGGTGAGTTCGCGTAGAGGGTTTGGTGGGTGGAGATCAATGTCTGAATGTGAACCAGGTCGCTCAATTGTCCAACCCGCGTTTTTCATCACGCTCCCCATAGTTGCCATTTCTCGCTGGCGTTTCAGCTCACCTTTCCCATGTTTAAGGACCTCTACAGGAATATCATCTTCTAAGTTAGTATCCTCTTGATTCCAACAATTCTCATCCTCGACCAGGTTGTGTTCTACGTCTTCGTCCCACTGCGGATATACCTCCCCGCCCCTTTTCATTTGTGCCCGGTAATCGTCGCGGGCATCTAAGCACTCGTAACGGATATTGAAGTTATTTATCAGCTCTGTCTGTCGGCTTTCAAATTTATGGGAAAGGAAAGCCTCATCCCACGTCATGTCGGGTGATTTGAGATCAAGTCCACTGCGCCAGGGTTTGAAGAACGTAAGCATTGTTGCACCAAAGTACTCACGGTCGCCATGGTCACATCTTGGTAGGGATGCCCCCAAGAAATTGACCACAACTGTGTCTATGTCCGCGGCAACCTTTGTCATATGCGTTTTAAACAATGGGTGCTTCGTTGTAAATGCAAATCCATTCTTCGGAAGTTTTTTATGACCGTTTTCACAATCAGGCAAGGCATTATTTCCTTCATGCCCGGTGCCCTCATTCTCATCAAAACTAGTGTTGACAGAATCGACGGATAAATCAACATAATGAGTCGAATCTACACAGGAGATATCGGTACTGTTTCCTTCATGCCCGGCGCCCTCATTCTCACCAAAACGAGTGTTAATAGAATCGATGGATAAATCAATATTGTGTGTTGAATCTACATAAGAGATATCCTGACTTTGGTCACGCTCGAGCCCGACGTCCGGACTTATAACGGTACTGTTGGGTTTGCCTTTCTTCTGTCGTTTACCACAAATCTTTTTTTTAGATGTAGGTATTTTCACCCGTGTGCACCGACGCACCCAATCGTAAAGCGTCATCGAATCTAATTCGGAGCTTCTATACATGTAGTCCAACACCGGTGATAATCCGATCACACTACCCTTTTGTTTAATGAGAACTATTTTCTCATTAATTATATTATCGTCTTCTGTATGCCATGCTCGCAGGACTTCCGAGACAAAACTTTGCCAATAAAACGGAATGAAAGTGTGGTCTGTATAGTGGTCAGGATTCCCAAGTAGATACATGCATATCATCGGAGCACCCATTTCCATTTTTGTGGATAGCAAGTTCACAACTTTACTCATCAGTTGTCGAGCTTTCTCTTTACTTGGTAAGCTGCTTCCAATCATTTCCCGGTTCTTCGTGAAAACAGCCTTGATGGAATCGAAGATAACATGGGTCTTTAATGACGACTTTGTGATATAATCCGATACATACAGGACTACGCCCTTGATCGCAGTCCCTGAAAACAGGCATGTAACATCCGTATTGCAGCGAAAAAGGTATGTGACTATGGGCGTAATATTATTCATCCAAGGCTCACATTTCTTCAAGTTGAGTGCACCTGTTCCAGGATCGATATCCGTTTGTGCCCGGGTTGGCCTAGGAAACCGCGCTTTGCATTTCCCCCACTTATTCTCCAAACAGCCTACATACGCATGTTTCTTATTGTGAGTACTGTCCTTATTCATGCTTCGTCTACAATTGTGAATATTTGATTTCATGAGAATATCATCCACTGTGTTTTTGAAGCAGCCCCACCAGGATTTAACATTGTCACATCGCTTACAATTCTCATGCACTTTCTTGCACATCGGTGGCGGAGGCTCCGGCATGGTTTCGGTAGGATCCTTATAATCCGGAGATTTAGACCAAGCGCTGACCTTCGCCTCGACGACATCTTTGCTACCAGTCATGAATTCGCCCATCTGGCAGCTCTCTAACCAGTCCACGATTTTCTTCTGCCAATCTGAGTTGGGATCCATGAGTTTTTCGCGCAACACTTGAGGTGTAACGCACCCACGGAGCCATAGAAGCAGATGCAAATGCAAGGTTAGTCTGCCCTGCTGCTCGACAGTGCCGTAGTATGCACTTGTATCTCCGTATAGCCCGCGATGATGTGCGCCTACACCTAAAACATGTTCAATAAATGTTCTAACCACAAAGTCGAAGAAGCGCGCACCTGCAGCAGGATTCCGACAGACCAGAGAAGCCCTCTCATTGTAGTTGACAATAGATGGCTCGAACTTTTCTTTTGTGTCTGCCCAATAAATACAAATGGGGTGCTTGAGGTCAGCAGGTGACAATGTAATGTACCAAGACGGAGCACCCCGGTGTGATATGAGGGACCAGATCTCATTCCTCATATATTTCTTACTAGTCGTAGATCCATGCACCTTCCCAGAAACAGAATCCAGGTCTTTGATAACTTGAAAACAAGCTTTCTCCGCATCGGTATTAGGCTTAACTGATTCACCTTTTACCATCCTGGCAGTCAGATTGCTAAGTACCAATTGATCGAGGCTCAGCAATCGCGTGGTGATATCTGAAAACTTATGTCTGTCTGCTAATAGCCAACTTTGCGAGGCGCTTGCTTTAACTTGCTCGTGGCTAAAGGCCACAAAGGGAAAATTGACATCAGTCTGGAATCTTTTATCATGGTACATCATCAAGTGCTTCTTGTGTGCTTTATCTGAAATCCTGAGACTGGTTGAACCTATGCCACCCAAACCGTAAGGAAATAACCAAGGAAACAAGCGCGGATAGAGCTGTGGATTATTCCACATAGACTCGTAAGTATCACTCTGACCGATTGCCAAAAACTTACCTTGGTTATTCAAATGTTGGATTGCCCGTGCTTTGATGGCGTTAACCGACATAGTGTCTAGATTAGTTCCCGTCAAACCGTGCACAGTAAATGGACAGTCACCTTCATCCGTTCCGTCTTCGTCTTCCATGTCAAACACGCTTGTTCCTTCCGCTGTTTTGTTGGTTGTCGAAGGCTTGTATTCAACCGAGACTGGCGGAACATCTTCAGGATATTCCTGCATGTTATCTCGCGATATGTCAATGTCTGCATAATCACAATGATTCAATTTTAGCCATTCCAACGCATTTATAACATGATTACGCCTTACTAGAAGAGGCGTACGCTTGAAATCTTCCTCACTTGGCTTGGAAGGTCCAGTGTACAAGATTGCAAGAACATCATCCATCTCGGCCTTCGGGGGAGGCAAGCAAGCATAAATCTTTGTTATCGGGGATTCGAATGCTATTGCATTGGCCTTCATCTTTCTCATACCACTCGAAACCCTGACAAAACAACAAGTGTGCCTAACGCGTGCGATCAGCATTCTTTCCACGTACCGAAGGGATGACAACACGGGCGGAACCTTACCAATCCAAAGTCCCCTTGCTAGCGCATTGCGAGGTACATTATTTTTTCGAATGGAAGACCTACAAGGGTGGCAGATTTCATGGCAATCATAGTCTAGAACTGGGCCTGTATATTCTTTGATCTTTTGGTCAGAAGACTTCCTTTCTACACGAGTAACACCTTGGGCACATAAAACCATCAGCTGATTTTTTACATTCTTCAAACGGCTTAGTTTTTCAACAGGAGTGAGAAGACCACATACAGCGCAACCCGCCTCTTCCACGGTTTTCGCAGTCATACTCTTGCATGCACTGGAAACGATAGTATGAGCAAGTTCGTGGTCGAGCGGCTCTGGTGGGAAGGGGAGGTCATCACTCACATTGGAACACGACGTCTTCGGCTGGGATCTATAACGAGCTTGTGCCTTCTTACCATGTTTGCGAATAGTGTCTTTCTGGTCATCTGATTTTGCAGCGTTAGCATTTTTTCTCGATAATTTCTTTTTGTCAGCGATCGTAAGTGTAGTCGAAAAGACTGAAATGCAAGTGCTACAATGAATGCATGAGTGACATGTGGCAAGGGTTGACAACATCACCTGTGAAGCTCGAGCCCCACCAATAATTCCATGATGTCTGGCAACACTCCTAGCAGATGTGATCGGTATCAATGGAAGCAAACTGTGAAGGGGTACCTTAGCATGCACAAATAAATCCTGAGGATATTCAAGTAACCCGATGTCATCAACATGATCAATATATTTAAAGGCTTTGTTCGAAATCGTGCTGACATCCGTGGATGGTAAAACATAATCTTGTATGTCAGCAAAGATGATTTGTCGAGATTTTCGTCCCCCAATGGGTGATGGTATTGGACGATGGTCGAATCGGGCATTAGGTGGATTCGAGGATTCGAGAAATCGTGTGGTTGGGCGGTTCAGACGATGTTTGTGAAAGCGATGCAATTGTTGAAAGTTGCTGGCTTGTTTACGGAAGGCAGAAGGCAAGAGTATATTAGTAAAATAGTTATGGATACCAATTACTGCAGAGTATAACGGAAAGAGAACTAGAATATGGTTTTTTACGTGCCAAAGACAGGGAGAGCGGATTCCCGCCTGGTAAGACCCTCTAGACTGCTGGCAGCAGCTCGAACTTAATGCCAAAGGGGAATTCAGGCGTTGGAGTTTCAACAAGAAGTCATGACGGCGCATTGTGTTACGACTCAGCTTTAACAAGGTCAAAAGACACACTCTGCGGCGGTCAGGAAGTGGCATAAGATAAAAGAACATTAACCGTTTCGCGTCAAGAGCTATATGTTGCAGCTCGAGGCAAAAAGTACCTATCTCAATAAGAATTTGGACGATATTCATATTGGCGAATTCTAGACTGTGTGCGCAGCTATGTAAAGTGTATCGGAGGAGCAGAAAAAAGAAGGGCTGTTGACGAACGTGCAGGTTCCTCCCAGCAGAATCCACTCTCCACCAAGTATTTTGGCATACATGCAGGTGATTTCCTTCAATCGAATTCGGTAGTTGTGAACACGATGGCGTCAAAACTTGATGCATAAGCGCAGGATTATCTTTCCTAAGACAACCAAAGTAAGGGTTGCCTACAGGTAGGATTTTGTACGGAGCTGGCATCCACTGTGTGGAATGTTTTAAAGTACCCGCATTGCGAGCGATTTGGTGTATCTGCCTCAAAGAGGAGACGGTATGTACGCAAGAAGCGCTAAGGGGGACAGATGGTGAATTTTTATATGAAGCGGTAAGTGGATTATATTGAGAAAACGCAGCTATGAAAGCAATACAGAGGACAGGAAGTAGACTCCACGTTTTGCGAAACATGGTATGAGCGGTTGAGGACTGGTTCAGGTAGTGGCGTGACCTTCAAGGCTATTTACTTCAAAAACCGTCAAATAAACTCTTCGTAACTGAGGCATAGACTATATCATAGCATCGTAATATTTTTGTGGAAACTAAAATTCAACATCGGATTGCAGGCTAGATCGTGTCGTATGTCTCTTTTGGCGCCTGCTGCACTTCCTCCACCCTAGCTCGTGTACCATACAATAGTTCGTTTCCCCATCCCTTGATTTGACCATTGACTGCCTTTGGTAAAACCGCATTCGGTATCGTTGCGTCTTTAACGATCGACCATCCACATTTGCAGCTACGTTTATAGACCCACGTTTTCACATTTTTGAATCGAAGCTTCTGGATAACGTTGCACGTGGGATCGAGACACTGAAGGGGGATTTTGTCGCCATATGGGCAGATAGTGTCGTGACACCAGAAGTAAGACAGTCCGAATGTTTGTGAAAGGACTATGACGGAGGTGTGACTTCCCAGCTCCTCCTCTTCTTTAAGGAGACTGGGCAGTGAGCGGAGGACGGAAAAACATTCAATGAAGTGTTTTTGAGTGAACTTGGTCAACAATGTTGTCGATGTGTGCGGAACGAAATCTTGCGACTTGAACCCTATTATGTAGTTGAAAAATCCGCTGTGAAAGAGTTCAGCAATGTAGGTGTTAAGTCGCAGCAGTCGATCCTCACCTTTTCGCGAATGCATAGACGGCAGTTGACGATTCTAACGATCTCCATATCCCCCCACAGACTTGTAAAAATAACATCGAATGGGCATTTGTTGCAAACGATATTATGTCGGGGCCAATGATTTCGCGCAAAAACTGAAGTTCATGAGAAAAAAAGGTGTTTCGTTTTAACGTCGACAACTTACCACATCCGCTTCGATCCCAATCCCATTTGCACAGTGCAGGTCTCCGTTTTCGGGGTTGCTGTGCGTGTTGACAAATACCAAAAGACGTTTGACATTTTTCCTAATGGGTTGTGATTAAGTATGAAACAGTTAGAATATTGTGTAGCCGTCACCTCTTAAGTTCTCCGACAAATGCAGACAAAGTCTTCTGATGATTTTTGATCGACTTGGGATCTTCCGGATTAACGTCAATCGCGTGTTTGAAACGTATCAATTCGTGGCCATTCGAAGGATTTTTGTAATAATTGAAAAGGTTGTTGTTGACTGAAATAGACGTTAATCCCTCATAACAAATACTGGCTAAGTGTAGTTCGAGAACGGCTAAAGATTCTGTGTTCATTCGAGGGTATTTTGCTCGGATTGTCGCAGGTCCGATCCGACCAGTGATCGATTCGATTGGCTCCCCTCCTTGGTACAGAGGCTGAATTTCCCAATATTTAGTGCCAATCAGAAAAAAATAGAAGAAGAAAAACCGTACATGGTATGCTACTCCACGACTCGGCGCTGTTGTATGGCACTTGATGCATTTGAAGGTAACATCCGGTTCTCGAGTTAGTTGTTGGGGGTCATCGTATTTTACGCAATCGAAGCACATTGTGCGCAAGCAGTAGCTGCAATCTACTCTTTCCCCACCGTTGCCGCAGCCACAGCACCACTGTGGGATGTCCAAATTGTCGTTAATACGATTTTGTTAATAGTAAGAATCAAATAACTCACCACATCATGGCGGTCAATGTTCGACTTACTCATCTTCAACACAATTTGACGAGGTGCTGGCACTATCGATTTGGTGGGTATTGCAAACTTCACCCGGGTCGATCGTTCACCACATGATTTCTTAGCGGTTTGCTTGGTTCGTGCCATAGATTGAATAATATAACAAAAAGATCACGGTCTGGAGTCGAGTTTTGTTGAATAGTGAAATATTTGAAAGGAATTGTAAGTGCAAAAGATATGATGAGGCGATAAACTTATGGTCACCTGATCCAAAACGCGATCACATGATCGTTTGTTTAAATATGGGATTGAATTTCCGCTAAAACTTGCTTTTGCCCACAAACCAACCGCGGTAGTTGGTTTGTGCAAGTGACCCCCGGTGGTCCTCCTTATGCAGATCGGCCACGGTGTCGATCTGCATGGACCTGCGGTGGTCCTTATGCAGATTGACCACGGTGTCGATCTGCATGGACCTGCGGTGGTCCCTTTGCAGTTCGACCACGGTGTCGATCTGCATGGACCTGCGGTGGTCCTTTTGCAGTTCGGCCACGGTGTCAATCTGCACGGACCTGCGGTGGTCCCTTTGCAGTTCGACCACGGTGTCGATCTGCATGGACCTGCGGTGGTCCTTTTGCAGTTCGGCCACGGTGGCTATCTGCAT
>Ga0210403_10005672_pt1 | contig 10558 bp, 14 predicted proteins | sample IncBWC19MmetaG_FD_150863 | JGI IMG/M metagenome (GOLD analysis project Ga0210403, IMG submission 150863) | Forest soil microbial communities from Barre Woods Harvard Forest LTER site, Petersham, Massachusetts, United States - Inc-BW-C-19-M | ecosystem: Environmental > Terrestrial > Soil >... | reverse complement strand
GGGGATCGCGACCGTCGTGCTCCTGCTCGCCTACGGCACCGGCTTCGAGCGCGGACTCTGGGCCGCGTTCCGTTCCTTCGGCACCGATCTCGTCCTCATCTTTCCCGGGCGCACTGAGTTGCAGGCTGGAGGCACAAAGGCTGGAACGCAGGTTCGGCTCACGGTCAACGATCTCGACTACATCCGCGCCGAAGTTCCATTGCTGAAACGCGTTTCGCCCGAGGCCTTCAAGAATTGTGCAGTCGCCTATGGCACACGCAGTTCGACCTACGGCGTCAGCGGAGTGTATGCCTCATATGGCCGCATGCGTAAACTGGATATCGCCGAAGGCACGTTCTTCAGCGAAGGCGACGACTTCACGCACACGCGCGTCGCCGTTATCGGCTCTGACGCCAAGAAAAAACTCTTCTCCGGCCAGAACGCGCTCGGCGAAAACCTCCGCCTCGACGGCATCTCCTACCAGATCGTCGGCGTGCTCAAGCATCAGGTGCAGAACGGGGACGACAACATCAACGAGCACGTCTACGTTCCCTACAGCGCCATGAGCGACCTGACCAACACGTATTATTTAAGTTCGGTCGTCATGGAATACGAAGGCGATCACGCCAAAGTCGTGAAAGCCGTGCGCGATTCCATGGCCTTCCATCATGGCTTCGATCCGAAAGATCAGCGCGCCATCTTCGTGTTCGACGTGTTCGCCGACCTGGCTGATTTGAACGTGATCTCGACTGGGATCAAGATTTTGCTGGGCTTCATCGGAATGCTCACGCTGGGTATCGGCGGCGTCGGCCTGATGAACATCATGCTGGTCTCGGTCACCCAGCGCACCCGCGAAATCGGTGTGGAGAAAGCTCTGGGGGCGCACCGCTGGCACATTCTGTTCCAGTTCCTGGCGGAAGCGCTCGTGATTACCGCGATGGGCGGCCTGTTGGGCGTGGTCCTCGCCTATCTGGTTTCGTGGTCTGTGGGATCGCTCACCCTGTGGAGCGCGTTCGAAGACAACGCCAGCGAGGGCGACATTCACCTCTACATCGACTCCGCCACGCTGATTTGGTCGACGGCTATTCTCAGCTTCGTCGGCATCATCAGCGGCATGCTGCCAGCCATCAAGGCAGCGAGGCTCAATCCGATCGAAGCCCTGCGCTACGAGTAAGTCATTGCAAGCCTGATCCTAAAATTAGTTTCAGTCGGCGGCCACCGGCTTGGGCATCGGACGCGGTAAGATGGCTCGCCAATCCAGAAGAACATTCGGCAGGATGGCCGCCAGGGCAATCACGGTCCAGACGACCGTCTCAATTCCCGGCACGCCGAGCCGGAAGACCGGCGGAATCGGAATGATCAGCCGCGCCACGGTAAAAACCATGGCGAAGGGATAGCTGCGAATCATCCAGCGACGATGCTGCGTGACATTGCCATGGCGCACACAATAGAGTGCAATGGCTGTCGTCAACATCCATCCGAACGCTTGCATACTCGAAGCAGCGACCAGAGAAGGACCGAATCTCATCGTCATCGGAATACCCAGAGGCGCGGCAATGAATACACTCACCACATACACGTAGCCCAAAGTCCGGTGAATCTTCAGATATCGCGCCCGCAAACGGTTGGAGAACTGGAATACCCCCAACACCATGGCGAGAACGCCGAAGAAAGCGTGCGGCACCAAGTACCATTTTATGGGCGCGAAGTGCTGCGCTATCTCAGACGTGGGATCGAAGATGCGGGCGTTCTTCATGTACGTGACAAATACGGTCAGCACAGAGAAGATCGCGAAAAAGACAAGCTTGGATTGAGAACGCGACCGTGTGACCGGCGCGACGACAGTGGCCATCAAATTTTTCCCCAAGTCTGAGGAGACCCAACGCTCCCCGCGGATGGCCTCTACAGGACGCACGCAAGGTAGAGGCTCAAAGGTGGCGGTATTCTAACCTGCTTTGCCGCTTTCCCCTACGGCCAATCCTGGCCGGTAGTGTCTGAAATGTGCGTTGGTGGAAAACTCTAGGCCGTTGCGCCCATCCCCGCCAATCGGTATCGTTAGGGCATGGCATCCAACCGCGCCGAACTCGCCGCCCTGAAAAACATGATCGCGGAAGCCGATCAGATTCTCGCCACTACGCCAGAACTGCCGGAAAACCGTACTGCCCGATGCCGCGAAATTCTCATGTCCGCTCTTGCCCTGACTGATGATCTCATCAAGCAAGCCAAGATGCCAGCGGCGAAGGCCCTAGGGCGCAAGGGCGGCTCCGTCATTGCGAAGCGCGGGAGCGATTACTTCCGGCAGTTGGCCGCACGTCGCAAAACGCATGGCGGGGGCAGACCGCGTAAGGAATCCGAATAGTTTAGAAATGCACATAGCGAATTGGCGCTCCGTGATTCCGCCATTGGTCCGGTACGCGCTTTCCGCAATAGCGATCCCGAATATTCTTTGGCGCTTCATGTCCATGAAACCCATAGCGCCCTTTCTGATTCCCCCAATTGCCTTGATCTTCTGAGATGTCGGGGAAATTGCTCTTGTTGGCTGCCATCCACGGCAACTCAGCTACATAGACTCCTAAGATCAAACCATGCGCCACTGCTAACACGTATTCCGCGTTTGCGGCTCTTTCCGGCGACAACACCCATGAATATCTGACTGCATCGAGAAGTGGCAGATTCGGCCACTCGATGGTCTTGTTGACACAGATCAGTAGTAGCCTAGATTGATCTGGAAATTCTGCCGTGGCAGCGGTTTTGTATTGCTTCCTGATGTCTTTCCCGCGCATCGCTCGATACTCCGAGTAGAATGGTTGGCCTATAAGACGAAAAGCCCGGCGCGATGGCCGGGGCATTTTCGATTGAAACTGGACACTTCAATCGTAGCCTCTCATCGCGCCTCGCGCAAGAGCTACGATGGCCGATTCCGATTTCTGGCGAGAACTCGCCATTAGTTTTCAATCCGCTGCTAATCTCTACGAATTTGCCGCACATCGCCTTTACTGCATGGAACTTAGCATAGTAGAACCAACTTGGAATCTTCCAGCGCCTCCGGCTGCACGAGCCGAATTTGACGCACTGGCAAGACGTGGCGCGAGTATGCTCAGTCCTTCGCCAACTGGCGATCTAGCTCTAGCGTGGCTCGAAGCGTTGTGGAGAGAAGCTACTCATGGCCCTGTCCGTACTCCAAGCGAAATCGTAGGAAAAGATCGTACCGGGCAACTGACGCAACTCCACGGGAAAATTGATCGTGTGTTTCAATCGTCCTCTGCCCTTTGTAGAAAGTTTGAGTCCGAGGCATTGCAGTCTGAATTTGAAGAGAAGCGCCGTGACGATCCGCGAAACTGGACTCCGTTTCGCCAGCGATATGAAGCCTTCAAAAGCCTGAAGGAGATAATCAATGAGCCAGCAGAACGAATCTCTGAAGAGTGGGTCAGAAACGCCATCGCTCGAATACACGGCATCAAGCCGGAAGATGTAACACTCAAACAGATTCGTTTTGAAATCGCGGGATTGCTCTCTTCCACTAAGCGCCATATCGAGATGATCCCATCGGCCCTGCAGGGATCGCCGCCAGTCCCGGAACCCGACACGAAACTCAGCGACCAACCGGAGCCTATACCTGTTCCCGTCTCTCCCCCAGTGGAAACAATAGCGGCTCAACTTCAAAGACTCCGCATGGAATGTAACTGGACCATAGAGAAACTAGCGGCGAAAACTGGTTTCGATGAAAAAACAGTTAAGCGGCATCTCTCCGGTCGTGTCAGCCCACGATTAGGAAATCTAACAATCTATCAACAGGCGTTCTCTAAAGCCCTTAAGCGTGAGGTGGTTATAGAGAAAATGCCCCCTAAACGCCCCCTTAATGCCCCGTAGTGTTCTAGAACTCATCTTGAAACGACTTCGCCTCCGTCCCATTATCGAGACCGGAGGCGAAAATGACGATCAGAGGACCACCACGGGAGCACAGATTTAAACAGGAAATCGGTAGGTCAGGGGAGCGCCCAACGCTCCCCTGATTTTGTGATTCTAGCATTTTCCGGCCATTTCCGCACTTTCTCTTGACAAACAACGAGCGCACGCTGTATATTTAACCCATGATGAACGAGACAAAAGCCGCTAAAACAATGACTTGCGAGGCTTGCAACGCAGTTTGCCAACGCTACGGCAAACATCGCAACGGCTTACTCCGTTTCCGCTGCCCGAACTGCAAAAAGACCTACACCGAAGCCCACACGCGCACCTTGGACACGATGTACGTTACCCAAGACCGCGCCGTTCTCGCTCTGCAACTGCTGCTTGAGGGGAACTCGATTCGGAGCACGGAGCGCATCACAAAGTTAGACCGCAATACGATCATGCGGCTACTGGTGAAGGCTGGGGAACGCTGCCAGTCCCTTATGGATTCCAAGCTGCGAAACCTGCACATGCAGCATGTACAGATCGACGAAATTTGGACCTTCGTCCAGAAGAAAGCCCGCCACGTTCGCAAGGGCGATTCCCCTGAAATCGGCGATGCCTGGGTCTATGTCGCAATCGACGCGGACACGAAACTAATTCCCGCGTTCCACGTTGGCAAGCGCCACATCGAAGATACGCGGACGTTCCTGTGGGATTTGTACGGTCGTATCGAAGGCCGCACGCAGATCACCACAGATGGACTCAATCATTATCGGGAAAGCATTCCTGATACGTTCGGTGCAGACGTAGATTTTGCGCAGCTTGTGAAATTATTCGGGGACTTTGGACAAGGCCCCGATGCGAGGTACTCCCCAGCAAAGATCACGGAGGTTATCTCCAAGGTCCGTACTGGCGATCCTGACCCTGACCACATCTCGACTAGCTTTGTAGAGCGCCAGAATCTCACGATGCGTATGGCGATCCGCCGATTCACGCGCCTGACGAACGCTTTCAGCAAGAAACTCTTGAACCTGAAAGCGGCAGTCGCGCTGCACTTCGCTTACTACAATTTCTGCCGCGTGCATTCCAGCCTTCGCGTGACCCCGGCGATGGAAGCGAGTCTAACCGATCACGTCTGGACCATAGCGGAACTTCTCGCATAAATTACGAGAGACCCAGTTTCTTCTTGATTTCAGCTTTCGCGATTTCCGCAATGACTGCCAGACTGACACTCGTAAGCCCGCTTATTCTTTCCTTCGTTTTTCCCCAGATGCTAGCGTCACGAATGTCATCAAGGAACTCATGCCCTGCCCACGTTAGTTTTGAAATTGAAGGCGTTCCGAAACCAACTTGTCCTTTGAGAAACCCAGCCTCTACCAGCATAACAACGTGATAGTCCAATTCATCTTTTGAATGCTCCCCGCTCGACTCATCTAGTCCCAGCGCGAACCAACTCGTTCCATCAAAGCGAGGATCGGCTTCTATTGCTAAGAGCAATTCGCGGACGTAATCCATATCCCGTTTCACTTGAGGTATCTGACATTCTTGCACTTGCACAGAGCACACTCCCGTACTACCATTGGATTGCGCTCCTAGATGGTCTCGCAAAGTAGCCCGGTTCCCGCCGGGCTACTTTCACGTTGGGCCGAATTTCACGCTATCTTATAGACTCCGAATAGGCCGCCCAGAAAATCATCAAGCGCGTGCTCTGCGAGGTGCTGGGCGACCGTTTTGCAACCCCGATTGCAATTCGGGTTGCTCGCCAACCAAAAAAATCCAACTGTCGCTACCCCAGTCCAGATCAAAACGCTTTCCTGTTTCGTAATGCGTGGCATACATCACCTTTCTACAGGAATGATATGCCTAGCTTTTGGGGCAATCAATATGTCATTGACGGCGAAGGGCTCGCGGCATAGAGTCAAACCGCCTAGCAGCTTCCCCCAAGGAGCAAAGGCAATGGCAAAGCGTACGCGAGTCACCACGACGATCCGCGAAGATGATCCTGTCCCGCGCCGTCGCCGCAACAAGAAATCATCGAACGTTGTGCTGATTATTATCGTGGTTCTCTTGGTTCTGTTTGTTTGGAGCCGGACCCAGCACTCTACAGGCCCGCGTCCAGCCCCGGTTACAACGAGCCGCTGATGCTTCAATTTCTCGGCAATGACGATACCTGGCGAACGCTCCGCTCAATCTCTCAGCATCGCAATAATCCGCTGTACGTTGCCGTTCCGTTTCTCGGAAAGGACGGCGGTAAACTGCTACATCTGAAACGCGGCGATGTTCTAGTTGTCGCCTTAACCATTGGGAATGCCCGCAACGGCTCCGTGTATCCCGCCGAAATAAAACGGTTACAGGCGAAGGGTGTAAGAGTATTCATCGCGTCCGTACTCCATGCCAAAGTTGTGCTCTGTGGGCGCAACGTAATTGTTGGTTCGGCTAATCTTTCGCAGACTTCATTCACTCATCTGGACGAAGCGGCTATGCTCACGACCGATACGAAGGTCGTTAAGCATGTTCGTGGATGGTTCCAACAGAGAACGCTAGAAGAAGTCAGCCCGGAGTGGCTTGCCGTTTGCGCTAAGGCTTACAGGCCGCCCAAAGGCGGGTTTGGGCCAAGAGGAAAGAGAGCACGCGCGGCTCGTGGGCTGTGGCTCATGGGCCTTAGTTTTTCAGAAGATTATCCCCAAGATGAAGTGGCAATCGAACAGCGAGGAGTTGCGCAAGCAAAGCGAGAACTGTCCAATAAATCGGCATTTGAGGTTCAGTCAATCCGATGGGACGGAAGAGATTCATTTCTAGCCAAGATCAAGAAGGGAGATATTGTCGTTCAGATTATGGAAGCAGTCGATTCGCGTTCCCACTACGCCGAAGAATTAGCGCGGTTTATCGGGATGCGTAGAACGAAATCGCGGCGCGGGACAAAAATAGCCTATGTCTACTTGGAAGCCCCGAAACGACCCAAGCGCACGCCGTGGGTTAAATTCAAGAAGAGATGTTCCGAATACGGTCTAAGTTTGAGATCGGCCACTACGACTCGCCAGATCACGAACCCTGCTCAAGTAGCGAAGATCATGGCCCTTGTGTCCAGAAAATAGACCAACGCACATTTCAGACACTACCTCCTGGCCTTATGAAGAGAGCCTTTGACGCTAGTAGTGATAGCGCGCCTGCAAGAAATCAATTCTTCGCTCACTCACGCGATACACCAGACGGTGTTCCTGCGTGAGTCGGCGCGACCAGCATCCTGCGAGAATGTATTTCAGAGGCTCCGGCTTTCCGATTCCCGTAAATGGGTCGCGCAAGATGCCTTCGATGAGTTCGAAGGCGCGGAGCGCAGTTTTCCGGTCGGTCTCGATCCAATAACGAAGATCTTGCCTGAACTCGGGTTGAAATACGGCTTCGCGGTCAACGTTGCGCGGCAAGTCCCATCTCCCGCCGTAACTTGCCTAACGGTTCCGGTTTGCCCTTCCCGTTTTTCGCCCGTCGCAAGGCAGCGATGAGCCGCTGCGCATTCTTTGGCGAACGCAGCAAGTGCGCGGTTTCCATAAGTCCGGCAAGTTCATCCGCCGGAACTAAAGCCACGCGCTGATCCCCTTTTCTGCGGACAACTACAACCTCATGATCGTTGGCCACGCGATCAAGAACCGACGCTAGGCTCTGACGCAAGCTGGTATAGGTTGTTTCTATCATAGCCATATTGTACAGGACTCCTGTACGTATTTCAAGACACATTTACAATCACACAGTGCCTGAGATGTCCCACCCCCGCCTCGACCGCGTCCTCGCCCAGCTTCGCCTGTACGAGCATCCGCTGCTGAATTTTTCCGCGCGCGCCAAGGGAGAAGGCGTCGAGGTGATCATCGATTTCAAAGATAAGTCTGTCCCCGTGCACACCTACTACTTCGACCTGCACCCGCGCGATCTCGACGACTCCCAGTTCGAATGGAGTTTCCAGCGCCAACTCTTCGACGCGTTGCACGACTACTTCATGGAAATGTTCATCCGCACGCCGCAGGATCGCGCCAACCGCCAGGAAAAGGGACTGTGAGGGCGCTTCGCGAAAAGATCGAGCAGGAAATTCGCGACCGCGGACCAATTCCCTTCTCGCGCTACATGGAGCTGTGCCTGTACGACGACGAACTCGGCTACTACTCGCGCAGTGCGGGACAGTTTGGCAAAGCGGGCGACTTTTACACTTCCAGCGACGTTCACGCCGTCTTCGGCCGTCTGCTGGCGCGGCAGTTCGACGAAATGTGGCGCGCGTTGGGCTCTCCTAAAAGCATACAAGTAAGAGAACTCGGCCCCGGCCGCGGCCTCTTCGCGCAGGATGTTCTGGATTGGTCGGAAAAGAAGTTCCCGGATTTTTTTCGCGCCGTGCACTATCTCCCTGACGAGCGGTCGCCAGCTCTGCGGCAAAAGATCGCGAGCACTCTCGGCCGTCACTTCGAATCCGGCAAGGCACAACTGTCGGGTACGGCCGCGGGGGTGCCGGCCATTGTTTTTGCCAACGAATTCTTCGATGCACTTCCGGTCGAGATCCTCAGTTCGCAAGGCTCCCTTCGCATCGATACGCGTGACGGCCGATTCCTCGAAACGTGGGCGCAACCTTCACCCGCGGAACTGGAATTCCTCGACCGCTATTCCGTCCATCCCGAGGCGGGGGAACGGGTCGAAGTCTCACTGCAGGCTCGCGCGCACATCAGCGCCGCATGCAATATCGAGCGCGGATTCTTGCTCGTAATCGACTACGGCTACACCCGCGACGAGCAACTCGCCGGACGACATCGTGGAACGCTGAAAGCTATTCGACAGCACTCCGTCAGCGCCAATCCCTACGAAGCTCCCGGCGAGCAAGACATCACCGCCGACGTAAACTTCACGGCCCTCGCCGCGGTCGCAGAGCAACATGGCATGCGCACGCACAAGCTCGTCACCCAATCGCAATTTCTGCTGGGCATCGGTGAAGCCAACGAATTCGCCGACGCTTTCGAAGATTGCCGCCTGCCGCAGGAGCGCGCCAAAGTCGCGCTTCAACTCAAGCACCTGGTCACTCCCGCCGGTATGGGAGAAAGCTTTCACGTGCTGGTTGGAAGCAAGGGAATCGACAAAGAGAAAGTATCGAAACTCGCGGGGTTGAGCTTTGGAACTTCTCCTTCGCCACTCGAATGAAGAACTTTAAAACGGCAGTGTCACCTGAACGAGGCGAAAGACCCCGTGTCCCTCGACAGCGCCATCGGCTCATCAAGGAGTTCTCTCTGCGCTGCGGGGGCAACGGGAGAACGCCTTCGCGACTCCGGCTTCCCTGACCCGGATAGGGATCCTTCGACTGTGCGGCTGCTTCGCTTCTCGAAGCAACCACTCCCCTCAGGACGACAAATTCCGTTTCGTGGCTGATGCGGTTTCCGGATACTCATACACGCCGCGTCCCGATTTCCGCCCCAGCCTTCCGGCCTTCACGTACTGAACCAACAGCGGCGCCGGCCGATATTTCTCGCCCAGCGATTTATGCAGATACTCCAGAATGCTGAGCCGCGTGTCGAGCCCGACCAGATCGACCAACTCAAACGGACCCATGGGATGGTTCAAGCCTAGCTTCAACGCCTTGTCGATATCCTCCGCCGATGCGATCCCCTCCTGGAGCATGTAGAACGCCTCGTTCCCGATCATGGCGTTGATGCGGCTGGTAATGAATCCCGGCGATTCCTTGATCACAACGACTTCCTTGCGCATGCTCTTGCCGACTTCGACCGCCGTGGCCAGCGTGTCATCGTCGGTCTCGAGGGCGCGCACTACTTCGAGCAGCTTCATCTTGTGGACGGGATTAAAGAAGTGCATGCCCACGCATTTTTTCGCGCGGTAGGTCACGCTGGCAATTTCAGTCACGCTGAGGGATGACGTGTTCGAGGCCAACATGGCCGAGGGTCGGCAGATTTTATCGAGCAGAGTGAAGATCTCGACCTTCGACTCCATTTCCTCGGGAACCGCTTCGATGACCAGGTCCGCTTCGCGCGCGGCCGCTTCGACCGACGCCGCATACTCCAGGCGTCCGAATGCAGAATCCGCGTCAGACGCTGTAACCTTGCCCAGTTCCACAGCCTTGTCGAGATTCGACCGGATTTCGCTCTCTGCCTTGCGCAAGGCCCCGGGCAGCAAATCCTCGAGAATGGTACGGTAACCGCCCAGCGCCGCGGCGTGGGCAATGCCCCGCCCCATGGTCCCGGCGCCGATCACTGCTATTGTTTTTACTTCGATCGCCTTAACCCCAATCGTCCCGGGCTCGGTCACTTACTTCTCCACCTTTTCCAAGTCGGCAATCGCCGCGTTGACAGCACCTCCTGCAGCGCGCAAATATTCCGCTAAACGCTTTCGCTCTTCGGCGTTCATGCTGGGAATATAAAGACACATCCGACGTACGGTTGCCGTAATGTCGTCCACGTAGTTCATCGCTCGAATCAGCTCTCCCGTTGCAACTGCCATTGAGGCTCCTCTTTCTCTCGATTGCCGAACCGGACTGTCGCCAGACTTTCTATGGTCGAACTCCTATTCTGGACGCCTCCACGCATTTAGTAAAGGCAAGCAATCGAATGGTGACGTCAAGCTGCCTGTGTAAATAGCGAGAGGGTGCGGGTTTTCCATTCCAGGTTAAATCTCTGGAAGATGGAGTAGATGATTCGGTCCACGCTTT
>Ga0210403_10005668_pt1 | contig 10563 bp, 10 predicted proteins | sample IncBWC19MmetaG_FD_150863 | JGI IMG/M metagenome (GOLD analysis project Ga0210403, IMG submission 150863) | Forest soil microbial communities from Barre Woods Harvard Forest LTER site, Petersham, Massachusetts, United States - Inc-BW-C-19-M | ecosystem: Environmental > Terrestrial > Soil >... | reverse complement strand
GCATTATCAATATGCGAAGGTTGTCCTCGAAGCCTCGGAAGATCTGGGCGAAGCGATGAAGGGCCTCGACATCCGCCAGATGGAAGAGAAGGATTTGCTGCAAACGCGGGGATGGTAGCGGATCGAGTCCGAAACGGGAATAGCATCAGAAAGACGAATAGCGGTGGCCTTCTCGTTTTGACCGCGACTCGCGCTCATTTTCCATTTTGTCATTCCGAGCGAAGCGAGGAATCTCTCTGTCTTTCGATTGAAGCGACAGAGAGATTCCTCGCTTCGCTCGGAATGACAAATTTGGGTGTGTTCGCGAATTGGGTCTTAGAGTGAAAGACGAATGAGAGTTGGAATACTCGCCGTTCAAGGTGATTTTGAGGCGCACGCCGCGACACTCGCGCGCATGGGCGTGGACTACGTGTTTGTGCGCACGCCGCGCGACCTCGATGGTGTCGACGCCGTCATTCTGCCCGGTGGCGAGAGCACGACGCAGTGGAAATTCCTTGTCGAAGAGGGCTTGGACAAGGCTTTGGCCGCGCATGCCGCGAGGGGTAGAGCGATTTTCGGCACGTGCGCTGGAGCTATTTTGCTCGCAAAGGAAGTCCGCAACCCGGAGCAGGATTCGCTGAAGCTTGCCGACATCGCCGTGATCCGCAACGCCTACGGCCGCCAGCTCGCGAGCGAAGTGCGGCAGGGAACCACGGCCATTTCTCCCGAGCCCATCGAAATGGTCTTCATTCGCGCACCGATCATCGAACGCGTCGGCCCGGATGTTGAAGTGCTGGCCACCTTTGACGGCAAGCCGGTTCTGATCCGCCAAGGCCGCATCTTAATTGCTACGTTCCATCCTGAACTCACCTCGAATTCAACTGTGCATGAATATTTCCTGCGAATGGCGAACGGTAGTCGCGCAGGCTTCCAGCCTGCGGGGTTCGGACCGAGCGAGCTCGATCCGGCTCAAGATCAGCCAAGGCCCTAGCTCGGACGCTCCAGCTTGCCGGCCGATTCGGTTTGCTGCCCCAAGAAACCCACAGGCTGGAAGCCTGCGCCACCCGCCTGGCGTGTCCTTGAGCCTCATTGAAATTCATGCCATGCTGAATTGCCCGTAGATTGGCCTGGAAGGAAAAGAGAACAGCATGGCGCGGCGCAATAAGGTCCTCTTTTTGTGTATTGGCAACGCGTGCCGCAGCCAGATGGCCGAGGCGATCGCGAGACACAGCGCGTCGGATGTGATCGAGCCGTCGAGCGCCGGCCTCGTTCCGTTTGGAGAGATTCCCGTCACCACGCGAATGGTGCTGGACGAGCGGGGCATTTCGTTTGACGGCCAGACCTCGAAGCCGCTGCTGCCGGAAGATCTCTCCGCGGCGGACATGGTGATCAATATGACGGGGCGCTCGGGGGCCGCGGTATTTACCGCGCCGATGCCACGGTTCGAGGATTGGGATGTGGGCGATCCCTACGGGATGAACATGGCCGTCTACCGCGCGATTTGCGATGAGATCGAAACGCGCGTCGAGGATCTGGCGCGGCGCCTGCGCGACAAGGTAGACTCGCCGGACGCCGAGTAGTTGTAGCGCCAACCTTTCAGGTTGGCACCGCGGTTAGGCCGGTACCGCACCGTGTGGGCCGGAGCCGCTGCGTACGCCGGATGCCCGCCTGCAAGGCGGGCGCTACACGAACGAGGAGATTCAGGAGCTTCATGCCCCGCGAAAAAACAAGCGTGTCGCGCGAAGACTACCTCAAGGCCATCTGGGAGATGGTGCAGGAGGAACACGAGCCGATCAGCGCGCGCCTCGCGGAAGAGCTGGGCGTCACGCCGCCGGCTGTGACCGCCGCGCTGAAGCGCCTGGCGCGCGACGGTCTGCTCTCCGTGGGCCGCGACGGGCGCATCGCGCTCACGCGCAAGGGCAGCAGCATCGCCGATCGCCTGGCGATGCGCCATCAACTCGCGGAGAAGCTGCTCACCGAAGTCATCGGCCTCGATTGGACGCGCGCTCACGACGAAGCCGAGCGCCTCGAGCACGGCATCTCACCCGAAGTTGAGAAGCTGCTCCTCGCCCGTTTCGGACCGGAAGGCTTTTGCCCGCACGGCGTTCCCCTGCAGGGCGGCCTCGTGAAATTGCGGCGCAAGCACGGAGCCGTGCCGCTTGCCGACGTGGAATCGGGCAAGTCCGTCGAGGTTCTCTGCGTGTATGAGAAAGATCCGGAATTTCTAAAATTTCTCTCCGGCCTCTCGCTCCATCCCGGCGCGCGCGCCCGCATCCGCAAGCGCGAGTACGACGAAACCATGACGCTGGTGGTGGGCAATCGGACGATCCATCTTGGCAAGCCCGCGACGAGCCGCATCTGGGTTCGCGCGCTGGCTCAGTAGAACCGTCCGGCAGTTATCCGGGCTGCCGGCCTCGGACCGGTCGTGGAAATGCCCTAAGGCTTCTTGGGTGGATAATCGCGCCCGGCGGCGTGAACTATCCAATAGCGTTCGTCCGTCAAGTCGGCAGATGGCTTCAGGGAAGCAGCGTCAGCCAAGTTCGTTTGCAATCTTGTCATAGTGACCCAAAACTCCTGCAGATCGCTTGAAACACAGTAATAAATTACGCCGGGTCGCGGAGAGATATTCGTGACCCTTGGGCCGGTTGCCCCGGTCGCGACAACTATTTGGTAGGGTAACGGTCGCCCTCGTTGTTTGTACCTACTCGGAGGAACAGGCTCGACACGGTATTGCCACGCTGCCGGCCCCTCCCACAAAGCTTGCTTGAACTCAGACTCGTCAGCCGGGAATCGGTGATTTTTTTCGAACCACACGCCAAAGAATGCGTGGACTCCTGAGAGATAATTGGTATCCGCAATACCGCTGAGGTCGCGCGGTTGTAGGTCAGGAATGCTGATCATTGCCGCGAGGCCGAGAAAAACGGGAAGCGCAAACGACATGCCGTAAAAACTCCGACGCCACGCTCCGTACAATGTAGCCCAGATACTTAGAAGGCCCGCTGCGAGAAAAGCCACGGACATGAAGGCATAAGGATAATCGGAATAATACAGGTCGGAAGTGTGGATTCGGAGCAAACAAACAAGCAAATAGCCCCCGAATCCCAGCGTGGGAAGTGAGAATAGCCCAAGCAGCACGGAGAGCAGTGCTCTAAGCGTAGTTCGGGCGGCTTTGTGCATTGTCGAGCCTCTCTACCCGTTATGTATATCAATGACAATATCACTTGCGGAATTAGGTGTCTTCCTGTTTGGGACGGCTCGGAATGGTATCGAGCACTGCATGAACCTGCTGTCTGCGGAGGGCAAATTTGTCCATTCGCTCGAACTTTTCGCGATAGGTCACTGAGGTCTCGAATTTGCGAAATCAATCTCAGCGAAACGAAAAGGGCCGAAGCAGCGCTTCGGCCCTTTTACCACTTCGTCCAATCCGCGGTAAGTCTGACGGCACCTCTACGAAATCGGCGTGCAAACGGCTTTTGTTTCGGTGTAGGCCTCGAGGACTTCGTGGCCCATTTCGCGGCCCCAGCCGGACTGTTTGTATCCGCCGAAGGGAAGCGCGGCGTCGAAGACGTTGTAGCAGTTGATCCAGACGGTTCCGGCGCGGAGCAGGCCGGCGAGTCGGTGAGCTTTCTTGATATCGCTCGTCCAAACGCCTGCCGCGAGGCCGTAGACCGAATCGTTGGCGGTGGCGGCGATTTCCTCGACGTTGCGGAAAGGAATGGCCGTGACCACGGGACCGAAAATTTCTTCCCGCACGACTTTCATTTTCTCGTTGGTATTGACGAGAACCGTGGGCTTGACGAAGTAGCCTTTGTTTCCCTCGCGCGAACCGCCGGTGACCGCCTTTGCGCCCTCCGAAAGTCCTGATTCGAGATAGCCGCAAACCCGATTCAGCTGTTCTTCGGAAACGAGCGGCCCCATGTCGCTCGAAGGATCCATTCCCGGTCCGACGCGGATATCGGCTGCGTACTTTGCGACGCCGTCGACGACTTTGTCGAAGTGCTTGCTATCGACGTACAGCCGCGAACCGGCGCAGCAGCACTGCCCGTGATTGAAAAAGATGGCAGCAGCAGCTCCCGGCACTGCGGAATCCATTTCGGCGTCGTCCAAAATGATGTTGGGCGATTTCCCCCCGAGTTCGAGGGAGACCTTCTTCAGATTGCCGGTGGCGGCTTGCACGATCAGCTTTCCAACTTCCGTGGAGCCGGTGAAGGCGATCTTATCCACGTCCGGATGGGCAGCCAGCGCCGCGCCTGCGGTCTCACCATAGCCGGGGACGATGTTGACGACGCCGTCGGGGATGCCGGCTTCCAGAATCAATTCGCCAAGCAGCAACGCGGTGAGCGGTGTTTGCTCCGCGGGTTTCAACACAACCGTGCATCCAGCCGCGAGCGCCGGGCCGAGCTTCCAAGCCGCCATCAACAGCGGGAAATTCCACGGAATAATCTGTCCCACGACTCCGATTGGCTCGCGGAGCGTGTAGGCGAGGAATTGGGTCGTTCCGCCGCCCGATGAAATCGGGATGGTGGTTCCTTCAATCTTCGTGGCCCAGCCGGCCATGTAGCGAAACATGTCCGCGGCGAGCGGCACATCCGCCACGCGCGCAATCGTGAGAGGCTTTCCATTGTCGAGCGATTCGAGTTGCGCGAATTCTTCCAAATGCTTCTCGATCAAATCGCCGACCTTCCAGATCAGTCGCCCGCGTTCGGAAGGCGTGAGCTTCGACCATGGGCCGCTCTCAAATGCGGCGCGAGCCGCCTTGACGGCTCGATCGATGTCTTGCTTATCTCCTTCCGCAATGCGGGATAGGACATCACCGGTGGCGGGGTTATACGTGGGAAAAGTCTTTCCGGAGGCGGCTTCCACCCATTTGCCGTTAATGAGAATCTTGTGCGTTTTGGAAATAAATTTTGAAACATTCTGATCGAGCAACGGCGCGGACGCGGTTGTTGCCATATTCAGTTCTCCTTCTCTGCGAGCAGATGCAGGGTTACGCTGGATTGGCGAGGCGAAACCCAAGCTACTCCCCTGGGGCGCAAAATTCAAGTTGGGGATTTTCGGCCGTGCCCGACGACACCGCCGGAATTCGTGGCGGGATCTTCGATTCTTCGCAATGTTGGCTGCGACGATCAAACCGCCACACACTTTTGCTCGGCGTTCGTCGAGCCAGTCGCTGTAGCCCGCCTCTTTAGAGGCGGGGTTCGACGCTACAACGTCTGGGCAGTTATTCACGTCGAGGAGAGAAAATTGTGAGCGATTGATCCAGCGGATCGAAAATGTCGAAGGGTCGGCGCACGCCGATTGCGATACACTAGCCGCCAGTGGCGGTTTCGGTATCACGAGCGCCGTGGCCGGTGGGTGATGTGTGGGACCCGGCCAGGGAGTTCGAGAAGGCGTTACATGGACCTGCGCTATCCCATTGGAGAGTACGTTACGAAGTCGGCGCTTACGCCTGCCGAGCGCGTCGATGCGATTGAACGCATCGCGGCGGCGCCGAAACGTTTGCGCGAGGCAGTGAGCGGCCTGACAGGCGGCCAGCTCGATACGCCGTACCGCCCCGGCGGCTGGACCGTGCGCCAGCTCGCGCACCACGTGCCGGATAGCCACATGAACGCGTACGTGCGACTGAAGCTCGCGCTGACTGAGAGCGACCCGACCATCAAGCCCTACGAAGAGCAGCTGTGGGCGCAATTACCCGATGCGCGCGAGACTCCCGTCGAAGTTTCTCTCGCCCTGCTCGATTTTCTGCACCTGCGCTGGGTTATCTTGCTGCGCGCGCTGCAGCCGCCCGATTTCTCCCGCCGCCTTGTGCACCCGGCCAACGGTGTGATGACCGTGGACAACCTCGTTCACCACTACGCCTGGCACGGACAGCACCACGTCGCCCACATCACTTCGCTGCGCGAGCGCGAGGGCTGGAACTAGCCCGCGCGATGCTCACCGCTGTCCGCTACTACTGGATCACGGCAAAGGGCTACCGGCTGCGCCCGTGGGCCAGTCCCTACATTCGCTGGCGGCTCGAAACTTTTTTCGGCGGTGACATGCACGCGCTCGGACCGGGCGAGTTTTTCCGGCTCATCTGGCGCGAACGCACACAGCTTTCGCATTTCATAGCCTGGGTCCACGAACGCTGGCAAGCGCAACACGAAACCTCCCGCTGACTCCTCCGATGATCGAAAGTGGTATACTTGTCTGAGCAACGCAGAGTCGGTGAAAGGCTTCTCCCCCTTCCGCAAGTCGCCATGAATGAACTCAAATTGTTTCAGAAGACGGAATCCCTCCACGAGGGTCGCTGGTGGGAACCGCTGCCCGACGGCCGCGTGCACTGCTACCTCTGCCCGCGCCATTGCCACATCGGGGAGGGGCAGGGGGGCTTTTGCTTTATCCGCGTGAACCAGGGCGGAAAACTTTACAGCCTAGGTTACGCTTCGCCGGCCGCGCTGCAGATCGATCCCATCGAGAAGAAGCCGCTCAATCATTTCCTGCCGGGCACGCGCGTTTTTTCCCTGGGCACGGCGGGATGCAACATGGGCTGCTTCTTCTGCCAGAACTGGGATATCTCCAAATCGAAAGCCGATCAGGTCCGGTCGACGCATATCCCTCCCGAAGATATCGTCGCGCTCGCGATTCGGTACGAGTGCCCGTCGATCGCCTTTACCTATAACGAGCCGACGATCTGGGGCGAGTACGTAGTCGATATTTGCCACGCCGCGCGCGAAGCGGGGATTCGCACGGTGATGGTGACGAACGGCTACGTCACGCGCGAGGCATTTCACGATATCTACGATCACGTGGACGCCGCGAACGTGGACCTCAAGGCATTCACCGAGGGTTTTTATGGCCGCATCACGCTGACGCACTTGCAGCCCGTGCTCGACACGCTCGCGTGGCTCAAGAACGAAACGAACGTCTGGTTTGAAATTACGAATCTCGTGATCCCTTCGCTCAACGACGATCCAAGCGAATTTCAGCGACTCTCGGATTGGGTCCTGGAGCACCTGGGTCCAGACGTGCCGCTGCACTTCACCGCGTTTCATCCCGATTTCAAATTGCGGGACAAGCCGAGAACGCCGCCCGAAACCTTGCACGCCGCGCGAAAGATCGCGCTGGACGCGGGCCTGCATTACGTTTACGAGGGAAATATCTACAGTGGAGCGGCGCACACGTTTTGTCCCGGATGCGGGAAACTTCTGATACGCCGGTCGTGGCACGAAGTTCTCGAAAACGCGCTGAGCGATGGCGCGTGCCCAACCTGCCGGCGGAAAATTCCAGGCCGCTGGACAAACGCGTCCGTTCCACAGGTGGGCATCGCACAACGGGCGCACGCCCTCGCGGCGCGAAAATATGGCGCGCTGAACCTGTAACCTTGCCGCGAGTGCGGTGCAAGCTCATCCTGCCACATGTTTTGCGGGCGGGATCCTCAGGCAGGGAAGCTACCTAAAACGGGCAACCTGGCGAATTATGAATTTGAATCTGAAATTTGAGATTTCAAATTTGAGATTTCGATTGCGGTTGAAAATACTTCTCGACGTCCGTGTCGGGGAAGCCGCGCCGGGTGAGGTGAACGCCCAGATGGGCCGCGGCAATCGGGCCGAGTGGAAGCAGGGCGCGGATCGACTCGAAGACGACCGCGTGTTCGGACGATTCAAAACGATTCGGCTGGATGGAATGCAACAGTTGCAAGCGCTGTGCTCGGGGAACCGCTTCGTCACACAACTCGCGGAGAATCTTCAACTCGTCGTCCGGTTTGCTTCCGTCGCTCAAGCCTAAATCCTGAATCATGCCTCTCGCCTTCGGCTGCGAATTCGATTCGCGCCCCAAAAGCGTGCATCTTCTGGACCTACTGTATTCGACAAAGCGCCCTGCGAGCGAGCGGCTTTCACTGCGCCAGGGGCTGAGGCGAAGCGCCGGGGAGCAGTCGATCGACCGCGGCTTTGGCTGCGGCGTCGGTCGGATCGGCAGCGAGGGTTCGGTCGTATTCCAGGAGCGCTTCGGCGGTGCGTCCGGAAAATTCAAGCGTGCGGCCTAGCCCGTAGTGGGCGTGGCTGTCCGATGGACTGCCGGCGAGGGCCGCGCGAAACGCATTCTCCGCGCGCGGCAGGTCCAGCATACCCAGGTCAATATCGCCGAGGCCATCGTAGGCGTCGGCACTGAAATCCGCGTCGGCGGAACGTTCGAACTCGCCGCCTGCTTCCTCCATGCGACCCTGTAGCAGCAGAAACTTTCCATAGGTGTTGTGCGCGGTTGTGGAAAGGGGAGCGAGCGAGACGGCGGTGCGAAATTGGTCTTCGGCTTCGGCGGCGCGGCCAAGCGCGGCGAGCGTCACTCCAAAATCGACGTGGACGAACGTATCTACTGGACGAACTTTCAGGGCCTTGGCCGAATAGGCCAGCGATTCGGCATAGCGATTTTGGCCGCGGCGGAGCATGGCCATGCTGTCGAGCGCATGCACGTTGGTCGGGCCGCTCGCCAGCGCGTCAAGCCAATCGTGCTCGGCCTGCTGTAGATCGCCGTGATCGTAGGCGACCGAACCTAGGTTGCCGCGAATTAGGCTGGCATCGCCTTCCGTCTCGATGACTTTCCGATAGAGTGCTTCGTTGTTTCGCCAGTCGCGATTTCGCGCGACGGTGTGCAGTCCATACACCAGCGCCAGAATGCCAAGCGCCGCCGGCACGGCCCGCGCGACGGCTCGCGGCGTGCCGGACAGGCTCCCGCTGCTCCAAAGTCGCACGGCGCCCCAGGCCACGAGCCAGCAAAATCCCAGCGACGGCAGGTACAAGTAGCGGTCGCCAAAAACACTCGACGGCATCCAGCGCGCGTTCAAGACCGGGCCGAGCGGCAGGAAAATCCATATGAAAGCGAACGAGACAGAGTGGGTGCGCTTCCACATCACCGTGAACAAGACCAAACAGAGGATCACGGCGGCAAAGCCGACCAGAACTCTCACGCCCGTGAGGTGAGCGCTCGCTTCAAAGATGTAGTACGGCGAAAGGCGCGCGGGCCAGACGAGTTTCCCCAAATATTTGCCCAGGAGCGCAACGGCCGAAAGCCCGGTAGAGTACCAGGAGAGATTCGGGCGCATCACGACTTTCGCCAAGCCGCGCATCGTAACGATGCGAATCGCCAAATAAAGCGCAGCGATAATCCACAGCGGGCCGTAGCGCGAGAGCTTTTCCCGACTTGTGGTGGAGGAACGATCGTCACGGTAGAAATGCTCAAAGAGCAGCGCGAGTACAGGCAGCGTCATCGCTTGCTCTTTGGAGAGCAGGGCCAGGATAAAGCAGCCGCACATCGCGGCGCGCGCCAGCGATTTGTTCCTGGCATCCGGGAGCTTCAAATACAAAAGGAATGTCGCCAGGTAGAAGACCGCGAGTTCGAGATCGGTGACGGCAGCGATCCACGCGACCGGCTCGGTGTGAATCGGGTGCAGCGCAAAGAGCCCGGCGGCGATGAGCGCTACGCGCTCCCCGCTCAATCTTCGCAGAATCGCGAAGACGAGCCACACGACGATTCCGTTCAGCAGCACGTTGACAAGGTGATACGTGATCGGCGTGAGGCCCGCGATCTGGTATGTCAGCAAATACCCCAGCGTCATCATCGGGCGATAGTAGTTCGAGACTCCCTGCGCCCCCTGAAACGACCAGACCGTGGTCGTGAATATTTGCCGAAGATATTTGAAGGAATGCGCGTAGGGATTCCCAACCACCTGGAAGCCGTCGTCATACACAAACTGATTGAAAAGGGTATTGGCGTAGGGAACGCAGGCCACAAGAAACAGAACGAGAAAAGTGGACGCGCTTCGATGGGTAGGCTGCGCCGACGCAGAGGGCTCACTGGCGAGGGTCGCGGAAGAAGCCATTCTCTGATGCTACTGGACGCACCCGGCGGGGACCATGGCAGAAGGGGCGGGCCGTAGCCGGTTAGTCAGCCAGTCGGCGCCTTGAGCGATCGGCACGATTGTGGAGTACACTACGGCATCGCGCGGTCCAATCCAAGCGAAAGGGAATCCGATGTCCAAGATGGCGCGCTTCCTGGCGTTTGTTCTGCTGCTCGCAATGGCCCGCGGCGCGGCGGCGCAAGAGGCGCCGGACTGGACCAACCCGTTTCCTCCCTTCCGGATCGTCGGGAACCTGTATTACGTGGGGAGCCAGGGCCTCGCCTCGTACCTGATCGTGACACCGCAAGGATCGATCCTCATCAACAGCAACCTCGAAAAATCCGTGCCGATGATCCGCGAGAGCGTCGAGAAGCTGGGTTTTCGCTTCAGCGATATCAAGATTCTGCTCATCAGCCATGCCCACTGGGATCACTGCGCCGGGAGCGCTGCGGTCAAGGAATTGACGGGCGCTAAGTACATGGTGATGGACGCGGACGTTCCCGAAATTGAAGCCGGGGGCAAGGGCAATTTCCAATACGGCGAGGTTTTGACGTCGCGCTACCAGCCGGCGAAAGTGGACCGCGTGCTGCACGACGGCGACACAGTCCGCCTGAGCGATACCATACTAACGGCGCACTTGACCCCGGGCCACACGAAGGGCACGACGACCTGGACGACCGTGGTGAAGGAAGATGGCAAATCGTACGACG
>Ga0210403_10005667_pt1 | contig 10565 bp, 8 predicted proteins | sample IncBWC19MmetaG_FD_150863 | JGI IMG/M metagenome (GOLD analysis project Ga0210403, IMG submission 150863) | Forest soil microbial communities from Barre Woods Harvard Forest LTER site, Petersham, Massachusetts, United States - Inc-BW-C-19-M | ecosystem: Environmental > Terrestrial > Soil >... | reverse complement strand
CGTTCACGGCGTGTCCTTGAGCGAACGCGCCTCGCTCACCAGCATGATGGGAATGCCGTCGCGGATGGGATAGGCGAGGCCGGCCTTGCGGCTGATCAATTCACCCGCCGCAGCGTCGTACTCCAGCGGCCCGTGCGTGGCGGGACACACCAGGATTTCCAGCAGCTTGGGATCGACGCCGGCGCGGCGCGGCGGCGCGGCGGCAGGCTCGTCCGATGGAGGGTTCATCGCGCGCTTTCGTCCTTGTTTTCGTTGGCCAGATTTATAGCACGGCCCTAATTGGTGCGTCTCGGCGGGTCTTCCGACGATTGGCCGAAGGCGTTCATTTCCAGGAAGGCGATCAGGAGCTTGGCGCGCGCCGTACTGTCGGCGGCTTCCAAAAGCGCCTGCTTCTCGGCCGGACCGAACGGCAGGACCATCGACAGCGAGGTCACGAGATTGGCGTCGGCCGCCTGCTTCACCGCTTCCCAGTCGGTCGAGAGGTTGCGGCCGCGGAAAAAGGCGGCCAGCGCCGCCATCAGGCGGTCGCGGTCGAGCTCGATCGGCTCGTCGGCATGATCGAGGTCGGCGCGATAGGGCGAGAATACCGAGGAGACGCGGCGATAGCCGCCGTGGGCGAGGTCGAGCTCGCGCACGATGTCGAAACGGCAGACGCCGCTCAGCGCCAGCAGCAGGCGGCCGTCCTCGGTCTCGTTGAAGCTCACGATGCGCCCGGCACAGCCCACCTTGTGGACCTTGGGCCGGCCGTCGTCGGTCGGCAGGCCGTCGCCGGCAAAGCCGCCGGGCTGCTGGGGCTGCACCATGCCGATCATGCGATGTCCGGCCAGCGCGTCGAACACCATGGCGAGATAGCGCGGCTCGAAGACGTTGAGCGGCAGCTTGCCGCCGGGCAGCAGCAGGACGCCCGACAACGGAAAGATCGGCAGCGTCTCGGGCAGCTGCTCGAACCTGGGTTCGAAGGGATTGCGGCGAGGGCTGCGCTCGCCAGGCGTCCGCTGGGGCGTGCGGCCGGTCATGGCGCCGCCGCGCCGGCGCTCAGGAGAACAGGACGGTCGACAGCCGCTTGCGGCCGTCGACGGCGAGCGGATCGGAAAAGCCCAGCGCTTCGAAGAACTTCAGGAGCTGCAGCCGGGCGGCTTCCTCGTTCCACTTGCGGTCGGCCTTGATCATGGCAAGCAGTTCGTCGATCGCTTCCTGGCGCTGGTTGTTCGCCCAATAAGCCATCGTGAGATCGAGACGGGCCTGCATGTCCTTCGGATCGGCCGCGGCCTTGGCCTTGAGGTCGTCGACGGGGCCGGCTTCCTTGGCTTTTTCCGCAAGGTCGATCGAAGCCTGGACGGTGACGACGTCGGGATTGGTCTTGTCTTTCGCCGGCACCTGAGCGAGCAACTCCTTGGCCTGCTCGAGGTCGCCGTGCTGCACGTGATAGCGCGCCATGCCGGCCAGGGCCGCGACATGGGTCGGCTCGACCCCCAGGATCTCGCTGTAGACGCGCGCGGCGAGATCCCAGTCGTTCTGCGCCACCGCCGCCTTGGCGTGCTCGAGCAGCTCGGGAATTTCGTCGCCCGGTCCGCCGTCAGCGCCCGGCGCGCCGCCCGCCGCCTGGACCAGGCGGTCGACGAACTGCTTGATCTGGCTCTCGGGCACGGCGCCCATGAAACCGTCGACCGGCCGGCCGCCGAAGAAGGCATAGACTGCCGGGATCGACTGGATGCGCAGCTGCTGCGCCAGCATCTGGTTCTGGTCGATGTTGATCTTGACCAGCTTCACCGCGCCGTTGGCGGCCTTCACCACCTTTTCGATGGCGGGCTGGAGCTGCTTGCACGGCCCGCACCACGGCGCCCAGAAATCGACGATCACCGGCACGGTGCGCGAGGCTTCGAGCACGTCCTTGGCGAACTTGGTCTGATCGCTGTCCTTGATGAGATCGGCGGGGGCAGCCTGCGGCGCGGCGCCCTTCAGCATCGGTTCCATGGATCCTCGAACGGGGGGAATTTGCGTTGCCCGCAATGTGGCCCCCGCATCCCATGGGCGCAAGGGGTGGCCAAAAGGCCCTGAAATGCCCCTTAACGGGCCGAGGCGGCCTGCTGCAGGACGACGCGATAGCCGTCCGGATCCTCGGGCGTGATTTCAGCGGTCGTCGACCCTGGCTGCGATGCGATGGACCTCGTCGGCGCTGAACACCGGGGTGGAGCAGGCGCCGTTGGCGCACGCAAATGCCGCCGCCTCCGGCATCTCGGGATATTCAATGTCGGCGGCCGGCAGCGGACCTTCGCGGCGGTCGAGCCATTCGATACGCAAGTAGCGCGTCGGGTAGGTGCGCGCGGCCTCGTAGAGGGTGCGGGCCGCAGGATCGTCCTTGGCGCCGACGACGGTGACATGGGCGGGCTCGCGCGACAGCTCGCGGTCGGCCAGCAGGGCGCCGGGCACGATGAGATCGTCCTCGGCCAGCGCCACCAGGTAGCGCATGCCGTGTCGGGCTGCTTCGCTGAAGGCGGGCCGTGCGGCCTGGCGGGCCAGGAGATTGAGCAGGCGGACCGTGGCGACATTCTCGTCGACCTGCTTCACCGGCCTGGCCAGCACGCCCTTCGCGCCCGGTTCGGGCCGGCGCACCATGAAGCCGCCGCTGGCATCGCGATGATCGCGCACGATCACGTCGCCGATCTCGATCGCCAGGGCGAGAAAGCGGCGCTGGGCGGTGCTGCGGTAAAGCGCCAGGGCCGCCTCGCCAACGGCCAGCGTGTCGCCGAGATGGGTGTCGTCATCGCTGGCCCGGCCGTGGCCGAAGCCGCCGTTGGGCGCCCGCCGATTGGCGATCACCCAATCGAAGGCGCGGACCGCCGCGTCGATCAGCGCCTGGTCGCCGGTGACGTCGTAGAGCGTGGCCAGGCTTGCGATCGCCCAGCCATTCTCGCGGGCGTAGGCATTGCGGTCGATCGGCGGCTGCCGCCCGGCGCGACGCTCGCGATCGCCCAGCGCATAGAACGCATCGCCGGGCAGCGAGCCGGCATCGGCGTCCTGGCTGGTGTAGAAGGCGCCGGTCGGCGCGCGCATGAAGTCCATCAGCCAGCGGCCGATGTCGCGCGCCGCGGCAAGGTCGGCGGGATCGTGGCCGATCTGCCAGGCCAGGACATAGGCGCGCAGGGCATCGCGCTGGATGTTCAAGAGCTTCTCGTAGTGCGGTCCCGACCAGTCGAGCCTGTCGGAATACTGGAACATGCCGCCCCACACCGGATCGATGAGACGACGCGCACCGGCCAGGGTGCGAGCCGACACCTCGCGCCACGTCGCCGGGTCGGCATTGCGCTGCAGGGTGCGGCTGCGTTCCAGCGCCCATTCGAGCGTGTCGCCATGGATGAAGCGGTGCGTGTCGCCAAAGCCGCCGTTGGTTTTGTCGTAGCTCTTTAGCAGAAGGTCTTCGGTGCGCGCGCGTCGCTCGGCCGACAGGGCGACGGCGTTGGCATCGACTGAACTGCCGACGTCGTAGGTCGGCAGCGCCGAGGGATCCTCGATCACGGCGGCCAGCAGCTTGGCGAACAGCTCGGGCGGGATGTAGCCACGGCGCTTGAAGATTTCGTTGCCGTCCTTGTCGAGCATGATGGTGGCAGGCCAGCCCCAGTTCTCGTAGCGGTAGGACAGCGCCGGGTCGGAATCCTGGTCGACCCGCACGGGGATGAACCTGTCGGCGATGCGCTGCTGGATGGCGGCATCGCGGTAGGTCGTGCGCTCCATGACGTGGCACCAGTGGCACCACACCGCCGCCATGTGCAGCAGGATGTACTTGTCCTCGCGCGCGGCGCGGTCGAACAGCGCGGGATCCCACTTCTGCCAGGGCAGCGAGGGCGTCTCGGCGTGCGCTGAGGCCGCCAAGACGAGCAGGAGAAGGCCGAGGAGGCACCGCATGCTTCCTCTACGCGCGCCGGTCAGGCGCGGATTTGGCCCCTCATCAATTCGTTACCGAGCCGGCCGCTCGGTCGCAGTCCGTACATGCGGTAGGGCCAAAGGTCTGCCATGACTCAGGAGCGAGCGCCCGCCGCATGCGCAAAGATGACGCGTTCATTCGAGGCACGTGATCAGCCGCGCACCTGGTATTTCACCAGCTCGCCGCCCAGCCGACCGGTCAGCCACAGGCCGCACATCCGGTAGTCGCTGATCAGTGACCAGACCGGCGCCTGGAAGGTGGCGGGCTTGTTCTTCTCGACGAAGAAATGGGCGAACCAGGCGAAGGCGTAACCGCAGACCGGCACGGCCAGCAGCCACCACCAGCTCTGGGTGACCACCGCCCAGATCAGCACGACGATCGACGCAATCGTGCCGACATAATGGAGCAGCCGCGTTTGCGGCTTGCTGTGCTCGCGCAGGTAGAACGGCCAGAATTCATCGTAGGTACGATAGGAAGTTGCCATGACACCTCTGCCGTTTCCTCAACCAGGCGCCTCCGCCTGAAGCCCGAGCTCGTCGAAGAGGATGCGGGCCAGTTCTCTATGCGTGGCCGCCACCTCCCTGTCGCCCGCGACCTCGCAGGCTGCGGCCATGCCCGCGTGGCTGTGTGCAATCAACGGCCGCAAGCCCAGCGGCTGGGCGATGTCGATGGCGCGCTGGTAGCAGGCGCAAGCGGCCCGGGCGCCGGACGCAGGATCGGCCGCTTCGATGCTGCCGCGGATGCGAAAAACTGATGCCACATGGGCAAGCTCGCCGGCCTGTTCGGCGATTTCCTGGGCGCGGCCGATGGCCGTGTGCGCAGCCGGAAAGGCGCCGACGGCGAGATGCGCCTGGGCCAGCGCCATGTAGTGGTGAATCGCGTTGTAGAGGCCGCCGAAGCGGTAGGCGCCCTTGCGCTCGGCCTCCATCAGCAGAACCAGCGCATCGCGCGGGCGCCCGCTCTCCGCGTAGGCGGCGCCCAGCCAGGCGGTGGCAATCGGCAGGACGATGTCGGCCTGCTGGGTGATGCGGTGCGCCGCTTCGAACGCCGCGATCGCGCCTGGCGCGTGGCCGACGCCGGATTGATAGAGGCCTTCGCCGATATAGGCGTAAACCGTCGAGTAGGGATCACGGATGTGGTCGACCAGCTTCATCGCCCGGTCCTTGGTCTGCCGGGCCCTCTCGAACTCGCCGAGCGAGACCAGCGACCATGTCAGCAGTCCGCGGGCGAGAATGCTGGGAATGCCCGGCCAGCCGAAACGCGTGAGTTCGAGCTCGCCGCCCAGACTGTCGAGAATCGCCGTGTAGAGATCCGCCGCGTCGCCCAGCGCGCCGATGGCGTGCAGCAGATTGGCCCGGTTGAAGCGGGCGGACAGGCGCAGCACGAAATCACCAAGTTCGTCGGCAAGCCTGATCGCCTGTTCGGCCGATCGCAGGCCCGCTTGATGCTTGCCGGCCAGCCACAGGGCGCCCGCAAGCTGGCTCGTCGTCGCCGCCAGCCGGCGCTTGTCGCCCAGGGCGCGGGCCAACGCATCGGCTTCGCTCATGACGGTGACCAGCCGGTCGATCTCGCCCAGCGCCAGCAGCGGACTGTAGGCGTGCACGCGCGCATCGATGGCGAGCGTCGTGGCGGCGTCGGGCGGCAGCCGATCGAGCACCTTCAGCGCCCTTTCGTAGAGGGCAATCGCCTCGTGATTGGCCGAACCGCGAATCGCCTGCGACAGCGATCCGATGAGGTAATGGGCCGCCTTGTCCCAGACCTCGCCGCGCTCGGCATGCGAGGCCAACAAGGCCGCTCCGCCGTCGGTCGCCGAGCGGTCCTTCTGTTCGAGGTGCGCGAGCACGACGGCGTGGAGGCGCCGTTTTTCGCTGTTGAGCAGGCTGGCATAGGCCGCGTCCTGCACCAGCGCATGCTTGAACATCAGGATCGAATCGTTGCCGGGTTCGGCCTGGAGCAGCAGCCCCGAACCCAGCGACCTGTCGACCATCGAGCGCAGGTCGTCCTCGCTGCAGGCGGCGACCGCGTGAAGATCGGCGAGCGTGAACTGCCGTCCGAGCACCGCGCCGGTCTGCAACAACGGTTTGGCTTCGGCCATCTTGTCGAGACGGGCCGCCAGCAGGGCGTGAAGGCTCGTCGGCACCGCGCCCAGCTCCCCGGAACGGTCGGCCTCGAGCATCGCCAGCGTCAATTCCTCGAGATAGAGCGGCACGCCCTCGGCGCGCGTCGCGATGCCGGCCTGCACGTCCTGGCTCAGCCGATTGCCGGCGATCGCCTGAATCAGTCGCCGGCTGTCGGCGACGCCCAACCGCTCGAGACGAAGGTTGGTCGTATAACCGGCCACGTGCCAGCGCGGCGAGAAAGCATCCCGGTTGGTCGCCAGGATCATTGCCTGCGAATGTTCGATGCTGCCGAGAACGTCGATCAGCAGATTTTCCATCGTCGGGTCGATCCATTGCACGTCCTCGACGATCGCCAGCACCGGGCCGAACTTCGTGAGATTCATGAATTGCGTCGACAGCAGCGCCACCAGCCGGTCGCGGATCTGGTGCGGCGAGGCATCCGGCAGCCGGTGCTCGGGCGACTTGATCTGCAGCAGGTGACAGACCAGCGGCAGATGTTCGGCGACGTCGAGGTGGCCCATCTGCAGCCACTGCCGTGCCTTGGCGAGCTGGTCCGCGAGGCTTTGCTCGCCGACCAGGCCGATCGATTTCATGAGTTGCTGGATGACCGGAAACAGCGCCGTGTCCTGGTGCAGCGGCGAGCATTGATAGCGCAGCACGGCGACCTCGGCGCCGATGCGATCCCGCGTCGATTGCACGAGGCGCGACTTGCCGATCCCGGCGTCGCCGGACAGCAGGACGACCTGCCCCTCGGAGTCGGCCGTCCGCCGCCAGCGGCTCAGCAACAGCTCGACCTCTTCGCTGCGGCCGACCAGCGGCGCCGTCGATCGGGCGCGTAGCGCCGTGAAGCGATTGAGCGAGGAGCGCGTACCCCTGACCTGCAGGACTTCCAGCGGCTCGGCCAGCCCGCGCAGCGTGCGCTTGCCCAGGCTCTTGTAGCGGAACGACCGGCCGGCAAGGCGCGCGGTGAGCGGTGACACGACCAGGGTGTTGGGCTCGGCCTCCGCCTGAAGCCGGGCGGCGACATTGGGCGTCTCGCCGGAAATGCCGCCGTCGCTGGCCTTGGTTCCGTAACCGATAGCGACCAGGCCGGTTGCCACGCCGACGCGCACCGCGAGGCGCTCGCCGTCCAAGGTGGGGATCCGCGACACCGTTTCGATCAGTTCCAGGCCGGCGGCGACCGCCCGCTCCACGTCGTCCTCGTGGCTGGTCGGCCAGCCGAAGTAGGCCATCATGCCGTCGCCCAGGAACCGTGCGACGTGGCCGCCCAGCTGCTGCACCGTCTCCGATGCGGTGGTGTGGTAACGCTCGGTGATCGGCGCCAGCTCTTCCGGATCGAGACGGTGGGCCAATGCCGTCGAGCCCACGAGGTCGCAGAACAGCACGCTCACCTGGCGGCGTTCCGCCTTGGGACGGCTGCGCGGGGCGGGCGGCGCCGGCAAGAGGCCGACGACGAAATTGTCGATGCGCGAACGTTGAACGCCGGCGATCGCGCTCAGCAGACGCTTGCGATCGCCGAGCGGCGCGATGCCGAGATTGACCAGGTCGGCATCGGTCAGCTCGGCCACGACGTCGAGGTCGATCGCGTGCGCGGCGAAGGTCGCGGCGTACTGGCCCAGTCCCAGCTGGTCGAGCCACGATTCGAGCTCTGTCGACATGCGGCCTTATCCGTTGGCCCCCAAGCCGGCAATAACATATCGCATGCAATGGGGGCGATATATCGTGTCCTGGCGGGGTTTTTCGATTTCCGAAACGTCCGTCCTGCTGCCCACGGTTGCGTCGGGACAGGTTGCTGCTATCCGAGCGCTCCGGCTTTGCGCAGCGCCGTGATTTCGGCATCGCTGTACTTGAGTTCGCGCAGGATCTCCTCGCTGTGCTGGCCGACGGCAGGCGGCGGCCCCGACGTGCGCGGCTTGGCGAAGCCCAGCCGGATGGGATTGTTTACGGTGCGCGGCACTTCGGGGTTCGTGGTGGCGGCAAAGATGCCGGCATGCGCCGCCTGCTCGTCGTCGATCACGTCGGCCAGACGGCCGACCACGCCGAAGGGAATACCGGTGCCCGAAAAGACGCCTTCCCACTCGGCGTAGCTCCTCGCCGCGAAGACCGGTGCCAGCTCCTGCCCGAGCTCGAGGGCGCGCGTGCGGCGCTCGGCGCGATCGGTGAAGCGCGGGTCGGCCGCGAGATCGGGCCGGCCGATGGCGGCGCAGAACGGTTCCCACAGGCGATCGTCGCGCACCAGCAGGAGCTGCAGCCAACGATCGTCCCGCGTGCGATAGAGATTGGTGAGTGCGTTGCGCGGCCGGTCAGGCGGCTGGCGCGGCGGCAGCTTGGCGCCGATCAGCGCGCCCGCGGCCGATGTGCCGTTGGCCCACACGCCATTGGCATAGAGCGACGTGCCGACCCAGCTGCCCTTGCCGGTACGATCGCGCTGGCGGAGCCCGAGCAGGATGGCGGCGACCAAAGTCATCGCCGTGGCGCGGTCGCCCTGGGCGGGCAGCGACAGGCCGGGCGGACCGCCTTCGTAGCGCGCCGCGTCGAGGATGCCGGAGCGGCCGAAGTAGGCCGTGATGTCGAAGCCCGGACGATCGCGGTCGGGGCCGGTCTCGCCGTAGCCGGTGAGCGAGCAATAGACCAGGCGCGGATTTATAGGCTCGATATCCTCCCAGCGCAGCTTCAGGCGCTCGCGCGCCGGCGGCGGGAAGTTCACGATCATGACGTCGGCGCCGCCGATCAACCGCTCGAGCACGGCGCGGGCGCTTGGGTTCTTGAGGTCGAGCGCGATCGAACGCTTCAGCCTGCCGTCGAGCTGCCAGGGGAAGTTCTTGTCGCTCTGCGGGTAGCTGGCGTTCTTGTAGTTGTGGCGATGCGGGTCGCCTTCGCCGGGCGGCTCGATCTTGATGACGTCGGCGCCGAAGTCGGCCAGCGCGACGGCCGCTGCGGGAGCTGCGATGAACGAGCTGATGTCGAGCACGACAAGCCCGCTGAGCGGCAGCGCCGCGTTCATCGTCTCCTCGGTCATCGAATAGCGCCGCTCGCCCGCAGGCTCGCGATCTCGTCGCGCGACAGGCCGGCTTCGGCCAGGATCTGGTCGCTGTGCTGGCCGAGCGCCGGCGCGGGCTTGGCAACCTGCTGTTCGGCGAAGCCCAGGCGGATCGGATTGGCCAAGGTGCGTGGCATCTCGGGAATGGCGGTATCGACGATCGCCCCGCAGGCCACCGCCTGCGCATCGTCGGGCACGTCCTGCGGCCGGCTGATGACGCCGAAGGTGATGCCGTGCGCCGACATGGTTTTGCGCCAATGCTCGTAGTCGCGGCTGGCGAAGGCCGCGCCCAGGATGGCGGCGAGCTCGCCCGAGCGCTTGCGACGCTCCTCGACCGTGGCGAAGCGCGGATCGTCCACAAGCGCGGGGCGTCCGATGGTCTCGCAGATCCCCGGCCACATCTTGTCCTCGCGCACGATGGTGAGCTGCAGCCAGCGATCGTCGGAGGTGCGGTAGATGGTGCCGAGGGCCGAGCGCGGCCGGTCCGGCGGCGGACGGTGCGGCAGGTAGGCGCCGACCAGGGCGGCCTGGGCGATCACGCCGCACGACCACAGGCCGTTGCCCAAAAGCGACGTGCCGACCCACGCGCCTTCGCCGGTTTTCATGCGGTGGATCAGCGCCATCAGGATGGCCGAGACCAAGGTCATCGCCGTCGCCCGGTCGCCTTGCGCGGGAACCGGCACGCCGGGCGGACCGCCTTCGTAGCGCTGGGCGTCCAGAAGGCCCGAGCGGGCAAAATAGGCGGTGACGTCGAAGCCCGGCCGGTCGCGGTCGGGCCCGCTTTCGCCGTAGCCGGTCAGCGAGGCGTAGATCAGCCGGGGATTGACCTTCTTCACGTCGTCATAGGTGAGCCTGAGCTTGTCGCGCACCGGCGGCGGGAAGTTGCAGACCAGCACATCGGAGGCGGCGATGAGACGGTCGAGCGCGGCGCGCGCCGCCGGCTGCTTGAGGTCGAGCACCAGCGAGCGCTTGTTGCGCGAGTCCATCTGCCAGGGATAGTTGACCTCGCCCTTCGGATAGTTGGACGAGTCGTGCATGATCCGGCGGTTGGCATCGCCGTCGGGCCCCTCGATCTTGATCACGTCGGCGCCCCAGTCGCCCAGCACGACCGCCGCGGCGGGGGCTGCAATGAACGAACTGATATCCAGCACGCGCAATCCTGCCAGCGGCAGGCCAGATTCGGTCATTGTCGTTCCCTGAAAAGCTCTTCGCCCGCTATGGGGCGCGGGCCTCCGGCGTCCGTCAAGACCGCCCGCCGGCGGGGTTTCGGCACGCGGCGTGCTTGGGCCTTCCTTGCAAAACGGCGTCTCGGCGCGTATCTCCCTGCCTCCCCAAACCAAGGAGAGAGCGCCTCAAGCGCAAACAGTCATGGGCTACAGAGTCGCCGTCGTCGGTGCGACCGGCAATGTCGGTCGCGAAATGTTGCAGATCCTGGCCGAGAGAAATTTCCCGGCCGATGACGTTGTTGCGTTGGCTTCCGCCC
>Ga0210403_10005664_pt1 | contig 10568 bp, 8 predicted proteins | sample IncBWC19MmetaG_FD_150863 | JGI IMG/M metagenome (GOLD analysis project Ga0210403, IMG submission 150863) | Forest soil microbial communities from Barre Woods Harvard Forest LTER site, Petersham, Massachusetts, United States - Inc-BW-C-19-M | ecosystem: Environmental > Terrestrial > Soil >... | reverse complement strand
GGGTGGGAGTTCCGTTGTTGTTGTTATTCGAGTTTGAATTGTTGGATCCGCCGCCGCAGCCTATCGCTAACGCGAGCGGTGCGCACAAGCACGAGATTAAGACTCCGCGCACTCCTTCAGTTCTAGCGAATAGCATCGGTGCTGACCCCTTCCGGTAATTTGTCGCTTAGATAAGCTCTTCCAGTGAATGCCCGCATGTGTCCGCCTGATTGCACCACCAAGCCGTCCTGTTCAATCATGAGAGGCGCGCGCCCCGGTCGCCGTGCGCGGGTCTGGGCTGCCTGGGAAAACTTGTCAAAATACTCGCCCAGCAACTGCCGAAGATCTGGGATAAAAGGTCCGCTCCAGCTGACTGCAAATACTTTCCCCGCGGGGGAAATGAATTCCTTCACAACCGTCCCGCTCTCCTGGTGGAGTTCGTGGACTGTGTATGCTTGTCCAGTTCGAATCTGAAGCGCGGCTTTCATGTGCGCCTGATCTTCCTGAACAGAGGAGACGTCGCCACCCAACGCCGCCATGGCCGGTAGGCTGATTGCCCCAACCGTCAGCAGTCCAATAAGAATCTGCCATAGTGCTGGTTTCAAGAAGTCCCTCACTTTCACCAAGAACTGGTCGGATGCACTAACCCAGGGAAAGATCAACAGTTGTTAAATCGATTTTAATTCCTGTTTTGGATGCCCGGAAAGGGCCGTGAGATGCTGGCCGATCGTAACGAAGTGTAAAAGCGACTACGGCGGGAGGGCCCGACTTAGTCGGGCCTTCCCGTTTGCGCAATCTAGTGGAGAAGGTTCAAGGTATTGCTGGCATCGTCGACGTAATAGATCCCTTGGCCCTTCACTGGCACAAGCCCGAATAATGCTCCTGCGCCGGGCGGAGTTCCGGTGCTATCCAGAAGGACTGTCGCGATCTGCAATCCTCCAGGCGTGGTCACAACCAGGAGACCATTATTTCCGTTAACGCTGAGAATGTTGCCGTCTGTCCCGACTGCCAGACCGAGCGGATCGTTCAAGTTTCCGCCCTTTGTTACCGTGGTTCCTTCGCCAGCCGAAGAATTTCGAGTGAGAGGATCTGAAATAGCGGCAATTCGGTTGCTTAGACTATCTGCTACGTAGAGAGTGCTTCCATCTGCGCTTAACCCCAGCCCTGTAGGACCGATCACCAGCGCGGCGGGATCCGAACGTTCGGGGAACCCGGATCCTACAACCGTAATTGACTGCAGATTTGGCATTGTCGTCGGAGAAACGGCGACGACCAGACGAACCACGGTGCCGCCATGAACGACTTTGCCATTGGCGGCGATCGTGCCATTCAAGACGTTTGTCACAAACAGTTCAGCGGTGTTGCCAGCGTCAAGAGCAGTCATATCCCAAGGCCCGTTGATCAGCGAGCCATAGAATGTTTCGACTACTTGCCCTTGATTATTCAATACAAGCAGGCATCCGGCTTGAGCGGTCGCCGATGTCCCATCCGTTGTCGGCAGGCTTCCTACGATGACCCAACCGTCGCGCAACACAGCGAGAGCGGTAGTCAACCCGATTCCGCCTGGGCACGGGCTCGGCAGAGTGTTTGCATCAACCTGCGCAAACAGAGACACGGCGCCATTGGGCGCAATTTGGACAATTGTCGTCCCCGTGCCCTGCTGATTCTTACTGTTGTTGAAATTGCTGACAAGTATATTTCCTCGGACCAGCGATCCTGTCGTTCGGGGAACGCTGGCGATGCCATAAGGGTTGACGTCTCCATTGCTGGGCACCGTGGAAGCAACTGTCACTACGTTGGTCCCTAGGGCAAACGAAGATGGGGGCAGCAATAGAATTCCTAGCGAAAGTATTGATGTGACTGATAAAGAACGACAAAATCGAAGGTGACGAGCCGTTAACATTGTCATTTTTTCTCCTCAAAAGCGACCGGGAAATCATCCGTAATTTTCTGCGGCAATATGACGCTGTTTAGCAAGGTGGCGAATGTAAATAATTTGTCAAAACTTGAAGTTAGGACTCCGGAATGACGTCATTACGGATGCGGATAGGCGGGGTTGTCCGGCGTTGGAGGTTCGTAATCCTTCCCGTACTTATTCTGGTGAGTGGGAGGAACACTAGTTGCGGGAATTTTAAACACTCCCAAGGAGGGGGCATCGTCGGAAATTGTAATTTCCCGAGTCATGGAGTTCAGCGCTTCAGGCAAAGCGGTTTCGTACCAGACGTGAAGAGTGTAGCGACCGAATGGAACGTGAGGAATAACCAACTGGCCGCGCGGATTGGAAATTCCATAGTAAGGGGTGTTTAGAGCGACGACTACTGCGCTCATTTCGGCGTGAATATTGCAGAAAATATAAGAAATTCCTGGCTTATCGAAACGTACCATGCGAGTGCTTCCGGCTTCATAGAGACCAAGATCGAAGCGCTTCCCGTCGAATAGAGAAAACACGTTGTGAAAAAAGGGATCGCGGTTGGGAAATTCTACTTCCGAACCGACCGGGACCACCAACAAGTGAGGTTCGAAACTCTTGTTGTGCTGAGCAAGCCGGAGATTCGCCATGTTCGGCGTAATCGCGGGCAGAGGCGCCGCAGGAATGCCCATTGGACTAAGCCAAAAAACAACATTGCCAGATTGCCGCCCCTTTCCGTGACCACCTTCGGTTGTCAACTCGACACGCGCCGAGACCGTAGCCTCTTTCGCAAAGGCCGCGGAGCCAACCAACAGCGCCATGCAAATCCATTTTCGATGAAAGTCCGGGGTTCCCATCACTAAAACAGAACTCCCATCATCAGGTTGAACTGTTCGGCCGTGTATGCATTACCGTAGGTCTCCAGCGTTCTCAAATGACGGTATTCAGCTGAAAACAGCAAATTCGAACGAGGTCGAAGAATGAAGTTAAGCAGGGCGCTTCGATTCTGATCGAGTGCCGTGCCATAGACGGTCGAGCCTTGAGAAAAGGCTTCCAAGTCTTGGGCAAATGGATTGTCCAGGCCGAATGCTCCATTGAACTCAAGTTTTGGATTTGGCTTGAATTTTAGTTGTGACCACCCGCCGGCGGAGTTGAGGGCCCGAATTTGGGTTAAAGGATTTCTGGGATCGCCGCTGTAAACAACGCTTTGGCCGATGGCACCGCCCAGGCCTCCCACGGCGCGACCGCGGTACAGCTCTCCTGAAAGACTGAAGCGTGAAGTGATCGGAATATTCCAGTCCATCATCCCCGACCAACCATCGACGTGGCGGCTGAAACCCCAGTTCTGTGGGCTGTAATATCCAGCGACACCGAAACTCAACGGTTCCTCTCCAATGCTTTGGGACCACCCGACCCGTGTCGCGTAAGCGAGCTGACCTGAGCTTTCACCGGGCTGAGGAAGACGATCGAATTGGGAGCCGGGCGGCAGCCCGGTAAGGTTATCGAGCACGCCACCCTGGACGCTGATAGATTTCCCTTCCGCCAGATTGAACCGATGCTCTACGCGAACCTGCGGAATCCACCCCCAAAGATTTCCGGCGTACCCGAAGGCGGGAATAGAGAGGGAAGCGAAGGAAGTCGGGGATAATGGAGAGAAAAATAGATTGTCTTGCCCGACCACCACCGACGTATTCGTCCAATCCATGCGCATACTGGCTGTGCGCAAACGCATTGTCCCGAAGTTGACTCCATTGAGAGTATTTGGCAAACCTCCCGAGAAATCGAATTGCACCGAACCACTTGTCCGTGCCCCCGCTAGTTGAGGGCCAAATACTTCCAAACCGAGTTCGGACTGCCTCAGAGTTGCCCCGAAATTGGAATTGGACCCATAGCTTGGGGTGGGCACGGCGTAACTGGGGATATCGATGCTGTCCACGGACCCGTGATTGCCGAAAAGATTCATCAGGACGATTCCCGACAGCCGGACACGATACTTTGAGCCACTCTCCACCTTGACCTGGTGCTGTTCGTCGACTTTGCCAGTTAATATCGTCGAGGTATCTTCCAGCGACGACACACGGTCATCGAGCGATCCTGCACTGGACGCTGAGGAATCATGATTTACTTTGGGATTATCGGATGAGGTAGCGTCCTGACTGAGGGTCGTTTGCAGCTCTCGCCGGAGCTCAAGAGTCTCGGCGCGATATTGCGCCGCTTCGGCTCGCATTTCGGACACAGCCGAGCGTAACTCTCCCACTTGCTGCTGAAGTTCCTGAATTGCAGCAGTCATTTCTTGATTTTGGTTTTGGCTTTGGTTCCCAGCTTCCTGGAGAGAGGGAGGAGCGACTTTTTGCTGTGCCCATCCGCGGGTGGCCGGGCACAATAGAAATGGAAACACTGCCAGGCAATTCGAAATTACATGTAGGACTGTCCGTGGCAAACCGTTTGGCTGGTTCACGATACCCTCCTGAGACTTGGAAATCACGATCGGTATCACTTCTGGCCTGAATTCGCGGTAAAGGGTCCAGCCGGTTTGATGCTATTCCCGTTCGCTATGACTTATCGGGCCGACCGGAGGGGTCGACAGGCTTCCCTCTATTTTCCCACCTAGCGGGCGTTCCGAAAGCGAGATGAGCGGAAGCGAGAGCTTGAAAACAGTACCTTGATCCGATGTGCGTTCGACTGCCACATCGCCGCCATGGTCCTGAATAATTTTTTGGACGACTGTCAACCCCAACCCAGTGCCGTTCTCCTTGCCACAACTCACAAATGGCTCGAAAAGTGTCTTCCGGATAGACTCTGGAACCCCGCGTCCATTGTCAGATACACGAATCTCTACTCCGCCGGGAAGTTGAGTTATTTCAACCTCGATCCAGCCGTTGGATCGCGACACCGCTTCGCACGCGTTGAGCAGAAGATTCGAGAGGGCGCGCTCCAATTTCTTTTGGTCGAACCATCCCGCACTGTTACCGTTTTCGCGTATCGCAACCCGAATTTCGTGAAACTCCGGATGAGCTTTTACAGCTTGTGCTGCACGATCGACAGAAGCCCTAACGCTTCCGAATGCGGGACGCAAGGACTCCCGGGTTCGGGAAAACTCCAGCAACGAATCGATCAAATCCGTCATCTGGTCCACCGCGGTTCGAACTTCCTGGTAAAGCTCTTCGCGTTCGTGCAAGGAGAGTCTGCTTTCGCAGAGGAACTCTGCATTGGCAACGACGGCTGCGAGGGAATGGCGCAGGTCGTGCGAAACTGAACTCGCCATCCGGCCAATCGTAGCGAGGCGCTCCGCATCCAGAAGCTGTTGCTGCGTTTTTAGAAGACTCGTCCGCATCCGGTTGAACGCAGCCGTGACCTCGGCCACTTCATCTCCTCCATGCGGATCAAGTTCGTAGTGGAAATCGCCTTTTTCCAGCGCGCGCACTCCAGAAACCAGGTTCCCGAGTGGCCGGGTGAAGGTGTGTGAAATCAAAAATACCAATCCACTTCCACCGAGCACAGCAGCCAACCCCAAAGCCACCAACAAGTGATTGAGACTGTCGAGAAACGCGGTCGCTTGATCATAAGACTTAAGCACTGTTAGCCGGACCGACGGACTCTTTGGTTCAGCAAGTTCGAGAGATGTTCCCAGAAAATGCTCGTCGCCTAAATGAATCTCTTCAGCATAGGGGACTGCAGGGGCCAAACGGAGCGCCGATTGCGCCAGTTCCGCTTGATGCAGAGGCGTGAGCGTGCTCCTGACAATCGTATCCCCATAGTAAAAAGCGACTTGACCGGCGGCGATGCGGCTCACCTGATTGGCAACGCCATCATCGATCTCATATCCAATTACCAGGAATCCAAGCAATCGATTTTCGGCCGCAGGGCCAAAGTAGACCGGCTTCAGAAACACCTGGTAAAGATGTTGGTCACCGTACCACCAGCCGCTCTGATCTTGACTCTTCAAAGAAGCGGCCAGCGATTGCTGCGCCATTTGCCGCGTAAGACCGGGAGACGACGGATGCAGAGCCACGACTGTGCCAGTATTGTCTGCCAGCAGAAACAAATCGCTGCCAGCAAGCTGCCATAGTGGTGTGGAAGCGTCTTGGATTGTGGCTTCATCGTGCGTGGTCATCAGAGCGCGGAGGTTAGGTAAATCGGCGAGAAGATCCGCCGAATGGCTTAGCGTGAGCTCGCGTTCATGCTGGAAATTTTTGAAGGTGCTTACCGAATTCTGCAGATCCGCAGAAATCTCGTTCTTCACTTGATGCTGGACACTGCGCCGGACCAAAAGGAGGCTGGTACAGGTCAGTCCGGCGGAAATCAACAGCATGGACAGTAGAAACTTGGTCCGGAGGCGAAGTTTCATGTGACCCTTCTCACGACGATACTTTGTGTCGACCTGAACGCCTGCGCACCTTAGGGCACGAACTTGTATCCCGTTCCGTGAACTGTCCGAAAATGTACGGGATTAGCGGGGTCCGTTTCAAGTTTCTGGCGCAGCTTCAGTATGTGATTGTCCACGGTGCGGGTGGATGGATAGTTCTGGTAGCCCCAAACCACATTCAAAAGTTCGTCGCGAGTGATCACGCGCTCAGGATTTTGCAGCAAAAATTTCAACGTCTTAAATTCTTGCGCAGTGAGCGAAATAACTTCTCCGTTCCGGACTACTTCCATCTTTATGAAATCTACAGAAATCCCATCGAATGTGGCCGAGTCGCTCGTGGCGGCGCGAGTAGAAGTTCGACGCAAAGCCGCTCGCACTCGCGCCAGAAGCTCACGTGGGCTGAATGGCTTGGTAACGTAATCATCAGCGCCCAACTCCAGCAGGAGAACCTTATCTGAGACATCGCTGGCTGCGCTCAACACAATGATGGGCAGTGCTGGAGAGTGTTGCTTTATTTCCTGGCAGACATCGCGGCCCGAAAGGGCGGGCAAACGCAGATCAAGCACAACCGCCGACGGAGTTGCCAATCGGAATGCCTCCAAAGCGGACCGGCCGTCGGCGGTAATTTGAACCAAAAAGCCTTCCGCCTCGAACAAACGTTTTAGCGCTTTCTGCACCGCGCGGTCATCTTCCACCACCAGAATTCGATCCATCGAGAGCGCTCCCGGATCAACAGTTGACGACCGAATCGGCGGGGTCTGAAACCGCTGCGGCACAGGACCGTGATTTTCATCTACCCGCATCACATTTACTCGACGGAGAGCTTTGTTTGTTTGATGACAAGCTTACTATCTCGGATTGAAAAAACGCTGCAAAGTCGCGACATTTGACATTTTGTTGACAAATGCGAAAGTACTGGAATGAAGAATCTGGGCCTGTGCGCGAGCTTAATCATGCTGTTCTTGGTACCGGCAGCTCAGGCTGCGGATGAGCTTTCTATTGCCGCGGCTGCTGACTTGCAGTTTGCAATGCCGGAAGTCGTGCAGCAGTTCGAGAAAGAGACGGGACAGAAAGTAAGAGTCACTTTCGGTTCTTCGGGAAATTTTGCCAGCCAAATCCAAAACGGCGCTCCATTCGATATTTTCTTTTCGGCTGACCTGAATTATCCCAAGCAACTGGACTCAGCGCGACTAATCGAGCCTGGCTCCATTTACCACTACGCGGATGGAAAGATCGTTCTTTGGACGTTGAAGAGTTCGGGCGTGAACATCAACGGGGGACTTCCTGTCCTTTTGGATCCTAAGATTCACAAGATCGCAATCGCCAATCCGGAGCACGCACCTTACGGCCGGGCCGCGGTCGCCGCACTCAAGCGTGAAAATCTCTATGAACGAGTGCAGAATAAGATCGTTCTGGCAGAAAATATTTCGCAAGCGGCACAATTTGTCGATGCGGGAAGCGCGGAGGTTGGAATTGTCGCGGGTTCTCTGGTTGTCGCGCCGACAGTTCGCGATCGTGGGGCGTATTTCGCGATTCCGGAGTCGGAATATCCACCGATCGAACAGGGGTGCGCCATTCTTAAATCTTCACAGCACAAACAGGTTGCAAATCAGTTTCTGGAATTCATTAAGACGCCAGCAATAGTGGCTTTGTTACGCAAATTTGGGTTTGAAGTCCAGAAGGATAAGTAACGTCACCGAAGCAACAAGCTTCCGACCATCGGGATAATGGAGGCGATGAGCGCAATCATCGCAATAACCGCCACAATCGTGCTGCCCTTGTGCCTTGCTGTAAACTTGCGCGCGCGGTATGCGAGGGTATTTTTTGTCACCGAAACTGGCCGGCGTTCCAGATAACGCTGAACATCTCCGGAGAGTTGCTCGACGGTGGAGTAGCGTTTCGCCGCGTCCCTCTGAATCGCTTTTAGCATAATGCTATCGAGATCTCCCGCGAGCCTTCTACGTACGGTTGCGGCTCTCTCATTTCTACATCTGCTCAAATGATGAAGGTTAATTGTGATTTTGCTTCCGTCGGATCTTACGTCCTCGGAGATCTGCCTGATCGCCTTGCTCGGCGTGACAGCTTCGAACAGGTCTGGCAAAATTTCATCCCCGCTGTCTCCCTTGATCCGATAAGGCGAATGGCCGGTCAGGAGTTGGTAAAACAAAACGCCCAACGAATACACATCGTCTTCAGTGGTAGTTGGTTCGCTCCGAAGGCGTTCAGGACTTAGGTATTCCAAAACTTCCGGCTTGGCACTCGGCCGTGTAGCCTGAGCCGAAAATTCGCGGCTGAGCAAGTTCGCGGTACCCAGGTTAAGTACCTTGACACCGCCATTGTTGTTGACGAGGACGCTTCTAATATCCAAAGAGCCGTGGGCGATCAAGTGCTGATGTGCGTACTGAATTGCGCCACAAACTTGCAAAAACAATTCAATCCTGGATCTAGTGTTGAGCTTCTTAGAATCACAATACGCAACGATCGGCACGCCCTCGACGTACTCCGAAACTAAGTACGGCTCGCCATCTCGATCGAGGCCGGTGTCCAGAAGACTCGCCAAGTTCGCATGACGAAGTTTCATTAAGATCAGGCGATCTTGGTTCAACCAACATAGATACGCTCCGCTTCGGGCACCACCTTTCAACACCCTGATGGCCACATTCTGATCAGGAGAATCGATCCGAATTGCACGATATACCCCTCCCGGTCCCGATTCGCTAACTTTGCAAGCGATCTGATAGTTGTCGATGAACGGTTCGGCGAGAGATTCAGCCTGCGAAGTTCCCGCCGTGTTTGCCTCCTTCACACCCGGTTCGTCGATCAAATCACTGACGCTTGCAACTCCGCTTCTGTCCCCTGGTTTATCGTCCTTCCCGGTATAACAATCGAGGAGTGATTCCACTTCCTTCCTGAAAGAGGGTTCCGTACATACGTGGTCCAAATAGGCGGACCGCTCTTCAATAGGAAGATCGAGAGCGGCTTGAAACACGTCTTTGAACTGCTGCCAATTATCTGTCGTCATGAAGATCTGGAACGACGCACTTAAGTCGGTGGTTGGGGCTTGGGGGCACCGAGCTGGATCATGAGCTCTACAAAAAAGCTGGGCGGGGAGGTCCGAAGCGATTAGTCTCCTTAAAGATCAAAATGCATCTGCCGCGAAAGATATTCATTACTGCTACCGGTGTCGCTTTCTCTTTAAACCTGGCTTGCGCACAGTCGATTCAAGTTAAAGGAACCATTCGCGACACCACCGGAGCCGCGGTAGAAGGCGCGACAGTAACCATTCACACTTCGAGCTTCTCCGGCAGTACAAAGTCCCATTCGAACGGAGAATTTGCGCTTGCGCAAGTTCCGAACGGCCCTGGCACTTTGGAGGTTATTGCTGCCGGATTTGCCTCGGCGCGTATGGCGTGGGATGTTCCGCCCAGTTCCGCGATCGATCTAGTGCTAAAGCCCTTGACCGTGAGTCAGCAAGTGGTGGTATCGGCAACGCGATCTGAAATTCGTTTGTCCGAAGCCCCCGGCAGCACGGTCCGGCTATCTGCAACGGACATCGCCGCGAATCCAGCCCCGGTTGTGGACGACATTTTACGTCAGGTTCCAGGATTTTCTTTGTTCCGGCGTTCGGGTAGTCGCACCGCGAATCCCACGTCGCAAGGTGTTTCATTGCGAGGTCTTGGTGCAAGTGGACCAAGTCGCGCGCTGGTCCTGGAAGATGGCATTCCCATACTCGACCCGTTCGGAGGCTGGGTCTACTGGGATCGAATTCCGCCTATCGAGTTGGCTGACGTCGAAGTGTTTCGCGGTGGCGCATCGAATTTGTACGGCAGCGATGCCCTTGGAGGCGTGGTTCAATTCGTCACTCGCGATGCCGAGGGTCCCGCCTTTTCGTTGCAGGGTTCCTATGGAAATGAAGAGACGCCTGACCTTTCATTCTGGGGTGGAGATGTGATTGGAAAATGGGATTTCCAGATCGCGACCGGATTGTACCGTAGCGACGGATACATTCTGGTTCCAAGTTCTCAGCGCGGAAGTGTGGACACTCCCGCGAACTCAGAGCATGCAACCATAGATGCGGCAATTGGCCACAAGCTCGGAGCTGCCGGCAGAGTTTTCGTGAGTGGGAATTTCTACGACGAGTCTCGCAACAATGGCACTCCTATTCAGATCAATGCCACCACGATTGGCGAAGGCGCGGCCGGATTGGATACCCCGGCAGGCGCGAATGATTCGTTCAGTGCGCGTTTGTACGGAGATGTGCAGGGATATGACCAGACCTTCTCGTCAATTGCTCCCAATCGAAATAGCGAGTCA
>Ga0210403_10005663_pt1 | contig 10568 bp, 11 predicted proteins | sample IncBWC19MmetaG_FD_150863 | JGI IMG/M metagenome (GOLD analysis project Ga0210403, IMG submission 150863) | Forest soil microbial communities from Barre Woods Harvard Forest LTER site, Petersham, Massachusetts, United States - Inc-BW-C-19-M | ecosystem: Environmental > Terrestrial > Soil >... | reverse complement strand
GCCCGCCATCAACCTCGACGTCGCCTGCGGAAATGATCCGAATCCGTTTCGGCCGTTTTACAGCTTGGACTCACTCCAGCGTGTTGAGCCAAAAGCTGACTCCAACTATAACGCCCTGCAATTTTCGCTGCGCAAGACCGACGGTCCACTTACTCTCGACGTAGCCTACACTTACAGTCACTCGCTGGATGACTCGTCTGACAATTTGGATGGGAACTTCGTAAATTCCTATGACATCCACAGCAACTATGCCAGTTCCAACTTCGATCAACGCCACATTCTGACCGCAGCCTGGGTTTACGAAGAGCCCTACTTCGCCGGCAAAGGACTTGCCCACACTTTCCTCGGCGGATGGCAGTTTGCCGGCATCATGACACACCAGAGTGGCGATCCTTTTTCCGTGGTGGATGGCATCTACGGCGATAACGCCGGGGTCGCTGACGGGATTACCTTTAATGGCTCGTATGCCGACCGCGTTGGTGACCCTCACGCCCGTCCGGACCCGAGCTGTAGCGTCCCCGGTACCAAGGCCCATCCGCTGTTCAACTGTCTCGCTTATCAGCAGCCGCAAGGCTTGACTTTCGGCGATTCTGGCCGGAACAGCCTGAATAACCCTCGTCGCACTAACTTCGATATGTCCGTTTACAAAGTTTTCAAGCCCACGGAAAAAATCCAGATGCAGTTTCGGGCGGAAGGTTTCAATGTCTTCAACCACACTCAATGGAACGGTGTGAACAACAGCGTAGGCACGCAAAACTTCCTGTATCCGACTGGCGCCCACATGCCACGAGTCCTGCAGTTTGCATTGCGGATCACGTTCTAACAAAGCAATATCGAGCGCGCAACGGGATCGCGGCTTCCAGAATTCAGATTGAAGAGTCCCTGCTCCAATGACAAACGACATTCCAAAATTAAGAGCAACCGAAGGACAACCGAGTTTCGGCCGCCGCGACGCTCTGGCCAGGTGTCTGGCATTCGTAGGCGCGGCGATGGCTGCGTCGTTTCCCGCGAGCTCATGGGCTGGGGTGCAAAGCCAGGCGAAATCCGGCAAGTTGCGTTCGCCATTTCGCGTTTCGGTGATCAATGACGAAATCTCGCAAGACTTCGGCCGCGCCTGCGAAGTGGCCGCGCGAGAATTCGGCATGGAGTGGATCGAGTTGCGCGGGATGTGGAACAAGAACATCGTCAATCTGGATGCGCGGGAAATCGCCCAGGCGCAACGCATCTTGCGCAAGTTTGAGTTGCGGGTTACCGACATTGCCAGCCCGCTTTTCAAGTGCGACTGGAAGGGTGCACCGCGATCGAAGTTCAGCGAGGCCGAAGATTTTCACGCCGGTTTCACTTTCGATCAGCAGGATGAAGTGTTGGAACGCGCGATCGACGTGGCGAAAGCGTTTGGGACAGACCGCGTGCGTTGCTTCGACTTTTGGCGGCTTGCCGATCCGGCTCCTTACCGCGCGGCCATCAACGAGAGACTGCTCGACGCCGCTACAAAAGCCGGGCAGAAAGGAATCATTCTGCTGCTCGAGAACGATGCCGGGCTGAACACCGCCACGGGCGCCGAGGCTGCCACGGTCCTGGAGGCGGTGAAGTCGCCATTCCTCATGTTGAACTGGGATCCGGGCAACGCGGCATCCTGGGGGGAAATTCCCTATCCCGAGGGCTACAGTCTGCTGCCCAAAGAACGCATCGGGCACTGTCATTGCAAAGACGCAGTGAAGCGGGGCAAGGATTACGACTGGGCCGCAATGGGAACAGGAATTGTAGATTGGATGAACCAATTTCGGGCACTGAAGCGTGACGGCTACCGTTTTGCAGTGAGCCTGGAAACACACTGGGACGGCGGCGGTACGCCGGAGAAGTCCTCGCGGCAAAGCTGGGCGGGAATGAAGAAGTTATTGCAGGAGGCTGATGCGCTATAGCCGTGGGCTAAATATGTGCGTCACAAACTGCTGCAGAGGAGACAGGGTTTGGGCAAGATCCTAAATCATTGCGTCTGCTCCCTGGTTGATTTCTCTTCACGGGATAACAACTTATGACAGACGACACCAGGCGCAATTTTCTCAAACGGGCCGCGCGGAGCACGGCAGTCGCGGCGGCCTTTCCCTACACGAAGATTCTAGGCGCAAACGATCGCGTCAGGGTCGGGATGATCGGCCTGGGCGATCGCGGTCAGGATTTACTTGACGATGTGTTGCATGTTCCTAGTGTTGAAGTGATCGCCGTCGCCGACATTTATAGCCGTCGCCGCGATGAGGCCAAGAAGATCATCCCAAACATTCAAAGTTTCGACGATCATTGGCGTTTGCTCGACATGAAAGAACTCGATGCCGTGATCGTGGCCAGCCCACTCCATATTCACGCCCGCCATTTTCTCGACACACTCGCCGCCGGCAAGGATCTCTACGCTGAGAAGACGATGACGTGGTCGATTTCAGAAGCGGACCAATGCCTCATTGCAGCAAACTCCTCCGGCCGTATTATTCAGATCGGGTTGCAGTGGCAGAGTTCGGGATCGCTGGCCGACGCCAGAAAGTGGATTCAAGACGGCTTCGTCGGAAAAGTCACGCAGGTGCAAGCCTGGATGTGCCGCAGTACTCCCCATGGCAAGGGCCAGTGGGTGCGTCCCATTCCGGCCGATTGCACGGCGCAAAATGTGAATTGGAGCGCATTCCTCAACGGCCGCCCGACCGCCCATTCGACCCTTACCAGTTGATCAATTGGCGACTGTTCTGGGAGTTTTCGGGTGGCAACGTGAGCGAGAACATGGTGCACCAGATTGCGTGGATCATGAGGGCCCTTGACCTCCCGACGCCCTCTGCAGCTTACACGTCGGGAGGAGTCTTTTCCGAGAAAGACGGCCGCGAAGTCCCCGATACGATCGCGGTGACGCTGGATTTTACTGGCGACATCGTCGTCACGTGGCAGTCCACCTTCAGCAACCGCTACTACGGCCTCGGCGAACACTTCCTGGGCAGCGACGGAACCATCGATCACGGCTGGGCCGAATCTGACATGACGAGCGGCGAGGACCGGGAGTGGCTTCACTATTATCCGGAAAAAGTGAACCGACCCGACGGGACAACTCTGGTTCCAAAAACGCACGACCAGGATCAGATGGCCAACTGGATTGAGTGCGTGCGCTCGCGGAAGGTTCCGAACGCCCCGGTGGAGATTGGATATAAGTCTGCGATCGCTCTTCACATGGCAAACCTGGCGTACCGCAAGAAACAACGAATTACCCTGGAAGACGCGAAGGCAAGCGAAGTGGTTGGCCGCAGTGAAGAAATCGCGATTCTTCAATCCCTAAGAATTAAGGGTAGTTAGCGAGAATTACTTTCGATCGGATTGAAAGTTTGAATGTTTTAGTGGTGAAACCATGTGCTAGTTTTTCCCGTTGAGCAGGAGAACCGAATGCACCAAGAAACGCTTGCCGGTGAACGCAGTCAGGGTCGCCGAACAATTCACGCGCTTGAGCCTCTAGGCGGCGAGGAGGTGGCCCAGGCCGTTGCTCTTCTAAAGACCCTGACGCAATTCAACTCTTCTACCCGCGTCATAAGCATAGTTCTGGAGGAGCCCAAGAAGGAGCGGATTTTGGACGACTCGTCCACCGATGCCATAGATCGAGAAGCGCTGGCCGTGTGCTTCGACAACACCCGCAATCGTGCTTTTCAGGTGAGACTCAACCTTTCGTCTAACAAATGCACATCGGTGGCCGAAGCCCGGGAGGGGGCTCAGCCGACCATGTCCATCGACGAGCAGGTGGAGTGTGAGCAGGCGGTGTTACGCTCTCCGGAGTTCATTGCCGCCTTACGCAAGCATTGCGGAGAGGTCGATCCATCGCTCGTAATGGTGGATATTTGGAGCGCCGGGAACTACGGTTCCAAGGAGGACAGCGAGCGAAGGCTGGCTCGGCCACTCTGTTTTCTGCGCACAGATCCGGGAGACAACGGCTACGCCCGTCCGATTGAGGGAATTCGCCCGGTTGTTGATCTGAATAGGATGGAAGTTCTGCGGGTTGAGGACTATGGCATCTTCCCTTTGCCGCCAAACGAAGGCAACTATTCAGACGAGCGGGTGCTCCACAAACGGCAAGGGATCAAACCGCTGACAATCGAACAAGTTGAAGGCCCCAGCTTCGAACTGGAGGGCAATTGTCTTTCGTGGCAGAACTGGAGCCTTGTTGTTGGGTTCAATGGCCGTGAAGGGCTGACGCTTCACGATATTCGCTATCTCGATGGTGGCAAGTCGAGGCCCATCCTGTTTCGCGCTTCGCTCACCGAGATGGTTGTGCCTTATGGTGACCCGTCTCCTACTCAGGCTCGGAAGAATGCGTTCGATGTGGGTGAGTACGGAATGGGAATGTGCGCCAATAGTCTGCGCCTGGGTTGCGATTGTCTAGGCGACATCGCGTATCTTGACGCGCACCTTCATGATAGTCGGGGACGTGCGCTAACGATCCCAAATGCAATATGCATTCATGAAGAAGACTATGGGGTGCTGTGGAAACATACGGATCGCAGATTGCCGAATGCGCCAGAGGTGCGACGATCGAGACGTCTAGTCGTTTCCTCAATTTCCACTGTCGAAAACTACGAGTACGGATTCTTCTGGTACTTCTATCAGGATGGCAACATCGAGTTTCAAATCAAACTCACCGGGATTCTGTCCTTGGGAGCGGTCCGGAAAGGGAAGAACTCTCCGTTCGGTACGATGATCGCGCCATTGTTGTACGCGCCCAATCACCAACACTTTTTCAATGTACGGCTCGACTTCAGCCTTGACGGAACCCGCAACACGGTGCAGCAAATCGATGTCGTCGCCGACGATCCCGGCCCCGATAACCCCTTTTCGAATGCATTCCGGGCGCAGATAACCGAGCTCAAAACCGAAAAACAGGCCCGCGCAAATCTGAATCCCAGTACCATGCGAACCTGGAAGGTGATCAATCCTAGTTCCCGGAATAAGTTAGGAGAGCCCATTGGCTACAAATTCTTCCCGGGGGACAACTCGCTGCCGCTTGCTTCGCGAGAAGCTTGGTGGCGGAAGCGCGCTGCTTTCGTAAATCATCACGTGTGGGTCACACCCTTTGCCGGGGAGGAGAAATTTGCCGCTGGCGACTACCCAAATCAGAGCTCCGGTGGCGATGGCTTAGAGAGGTGGACCGAACGCGATCGCTCGATTTCGAATGAAGACGTCGTGTTCTGGTATACGTTCGGTCACACTCACATTCCTCGCCAGGAAGATTATCCCGTCATGCCCGCAAGCTACATCGGCTTTCTGCTGAAACCTAACGGGTTTTTCGACAGAAATCCTGCCAACGACCTTCCGCCTTTGGCAGTAAAACGAAAGGGCAATTCCTGCGGTCACTGTGCAGATTGACGTAGCAATGTGTTTGGGGGATGGGGTTGCAAAGCTAAGTCCGTCCCCTGCAGATCCGCTCCATGACCCTTTTCTCCTACCTGGACCATTGAACGGCCTGCTGTATGAGTTCGCGAGAGCTGCGAAGCGACATCGTCATTCTTAATGTGGGACTGGAAGGCCTCGATAGTCTTGGCGCTTAGGTGAAGCTGTTCAAGTCGTTCTGCAATTTGCCGGGTTCCGTGGCCCTCTCCGATCGGCCGGAATACTTCGAGTTCTCGGCCGCTAAGATCCTCGACCGGCGAGCGTCACTGCGTATTGGAGGCAGGGATGGGTGGCTGCGGGGCTGGTTGACAACGGTGCGGCCGCATTCGTCTCGCCGTTCGAGATGCGGCGCGCTGCAGCCAGCACCTCCTCTGTCGCACCCTTCTCAGGAATAAAATGGCTCTGGAGTGCCGAAGGCGGCCTTCGTTGCTGATCGTTCGTTTCTGGGAAGTCAGTCGGAAAAGCGCGGTTTCCGCGCCACGCTCGCTAGTCAAGAAAGGGGCGGCCGTCTGATACCGCCCCGCCTGCTAGAACGATTGTGAGAAGCGCGCCCCTAGCTTTGCGGTAGCCTTGAATTGTGGGATCGGCTCCAGTTCCTTGAGCGCCGATGTGAATGCGTTCGAAAGACTCCAAATGGTTCCGGGCCGAAATTCCTCGTACTTCGGTTCGAAGTAGAGATCATGCGCGGTCCGAGCAAGGTACTTTGGAGCTTCGAGTCTGCCCTCGACGAACGCCTCGTAGATCACCACCTTCGCAGTGACGTCCGTCAGTTTACTTCTCTGCCATGCCTCAACTTGCCTTCGCATCGATCAACATCCACCGAGAGACGCGCAAGTCTTCAAGAAGTATTCGCAGATGAAATTGCAGATGAAGCGCGAAGCTCTGGAGAAGCTCAACCGCCACGCGAATGAGATGCCTGCCGAAAAAGCAGGCGCCTCTGCTGAAAAAGCAGGTGCGCGTTCTGGCACGCTCACCGTGCAATGAGCGCGAAATTGGCACGTTTTGGCACGGTCGAGGCCGAAAATCATGGTTTGGGGTGGTCGCAACGTTGGAAAGTACTTTAGAATCAATTCTGCAAGTTATGTCGGGGCGTAGCGCAGCCTGGTAGCGCACCTGCCTTGGGCGCAGGGGGTCCGCGGTTCAAATCCGCGCGCCCCGACCAAACTTCAGTGGAAGTCGTTGCTACCATTCGTCTCGTTCCCTTTCAGGGAGCCGAAGACGGCTGCTCACGCCCCGACTTTACCTCCAAATGCAGTCCTGCCATGGAGGATCACATGTTTGAGCAGTTCATCAAGGAGAGGCAGTACCTGCAGAATGTCTCACCACGAACAATCCAGTGGTATCAGGAATCATTCAAGTGGCTGGACAATCCCAACCCCAACAAAGCTGAGCTGAAGCAGTTCGTCATTCGTATGCTTGAGAAGGGTCTGAAGGCATCGAGCTGCAACAATCGGATACGAGCCGTCAACGCTTAACGTCAGCAAGAAGCAATACGAAGAGTTATGCAATCTGATGGTTCGACAGATGTATGAGGCGCTACCGAAAGCTTGCCTGAAGACCAAGAACTGTCAGTTAGCTGGCGGCTGTCCTGATTGCTATCGGCGGTTCATGAAGACGGCAGTGAAATGAGCTGCCAGCCGGGAAAGGAACTTGCGGTTGCTCGCATGTTCACTTAGGTGAACTGTACTAAAGGCACGATATTTGGACGTGCCGTTGGAAGATGGGTCTGGGAAGGAACCATGAGAAGAGCCGCTATCTCACGACTCTTATGCCCTACACTATACTTTACGCAAGTCATGTCCGCGAATTAGACGCGCCTATCACGCGGCAACTGGGACCTAAAAGCAGAGCGTGCCCCTGAACTCTCAATTTCCTTGACTTGGAACGCCAGCAGGCTTCGAGTTTTCCAACAGACTGCCTCGGAGTGACAGGTCATTGACCTACGGTGTCTCCGCGAGCATCGTTTGTTGGCATAGCATGTAGGTAGTGATGCCAGACACAACAGTTAATGAAGCGTCCCGCGCCAAGCAGCACGCCGCTACCAGTGAAGTTCAATTTCTGACTGGCCATGTTCGATTTATCACCCATCTGGGTAAACAGATTCTTCTACTAGATCTATCAAATTGTTCGGCTGCTGAGGTCCAAGAGATTTTCCGAGCGGTTCCCGAATTTGTGACGACCCGCCCGCGCGGTTCAGTCTTGATACTTTCCGATTTCAGGGGAGCATCCATTGACCAGGAAGCTATTCGGGTCATGAAAGAAACCGCTGTTTTTGACAAGATCTATGTCAAGAAATCCGCATGGACGGGAGCAGAGAGCCTTCCTCCGGGGGTCTCTGCGGACCTGCGTAACTTCTCTCGCCGCGAATTTCCCGTTTTTGAGACCCGTGAGGAAGCTTTGACGTGGCTGGCGAAGGACTGAATCTGGCGCATCCAGTCGCCCTGCGGATCTCGCGTAACCGCTCTTTTCGAACTGACCCACCAGCGCGTGTGGCGTACTTTTTGGTTAAACAGAACGAAGATCGGACAGGTTATTTGTCCGTCTCTGTGTCCACAACCTCCACCGTCATGAAAGTCTTAATAGCATGGCACAGAGCCTTTACGGCGTGGTTGAGAGACTCATCTGACAGGCTGCTGACCCTTCTCTTCTCTGATCTTGCTAGTGGTATTGTTCGTCCCAACAGCTCACGCGCAAACCACCGCAGCGAGCACACTGGGGCTGAAGCGGGAACAAATTCCCGGCGAATGTAAGGCGGTAGACGGCCAGCGTGTGTCGAGCCATCTCCGCTTACTCATCGCTGGGCGATCTCACGAACCCATCCCCGCCTCAACCAGCAGGCGCTTAATTGTCAACATCCGCTGGGCATTACCAAGTGAGCCTGTGATAGCGTGTGACGATTGAAAACTCCGCGACGGCACCGATAGTAAGTTTTTTACATGATGCTTGATATTGTGTGCGATTTCGTCCTTCACGCGGTCTACTGGGAACTTTGAGTTGAAAAAAACATAAGTCCAGAAATCAAGTTCGTCTTCGGTCATATCTGCCGGGTTAATGTTGTACTTCTTTAAGTGATGGTTATTCTTCAAGGCATCAAGTAAGTTTTTTCTTCTTAAACAAATCTCGGCGGCCACGGCCGCAATCGCGTCTGCCATGTTTCGAACATTCTGAAGCCTATATTTTTTAGGCTCCAATTCTTTCATCCCGGGGTCCCGCACGGGTAGCGGAGATTTGCTTAAGTCCACCACCGGCCTGAAAAGTTTGAAACCCTTCGGCAAGTACGGTTTCAGGCGATAATGACTATAGTCTTGAGAGAAATTATCCATGGTGACCATCGCATCGAGGCTTACCTGTTCCTTGGGCAGATGAAGCCGCTTTTTATTGATCGCCATGTTCTTCTCTGTGTCCATTTCCGTAAATAAGAACGCCGCGATGGTTCGAGGATCTAGCTTTAGCCTTTGTGCCGCCGAGTAGATGGCGGTGAGCCTCCCGTGTCCGCTGGCGTGTTTTCCAAGGCGCTCGATGACGTCGTTGACATTTTCCTGACCACCGAGCGACTGCGCAATCTCGTGGGCCTTTGCTTTCGTGTTTGTCTTCTCCAAGAAGGCATGGAAGTTGTCCTCGGTGTTTTGTACAGATGTTGCTATCGCGTCGGCAGCGTCGCTGCCCACATCGGGGATCGCGTGGGGAATCAGTTCCCCCATCACGACTCCTGTACGAAACGGCCCGTCTTCTGCACTCGAAGGAGAGAGCACGCACATCGTGCCGCCCAAGGGTCCAGGAATTCGCCACGCTCCAGACCCCCTCACCAAGCACACTGGTCCGGGAGCGCAGCCCGCCGCGTGTTCGTGCAATCCCGATATCGCCATATCGCCCTCCCAAAAAGCCGAGATTTCCAATTTGGGCTTCTGATTCGCGAATCCTACTCTTCACCGGTCTTCGGCTCAACGAATTTCAACAGGGCCAGGCTCCACCGGGATCAGCAGGTTTCAGGCGGCTAGCTTTTAGCCGTATGACGAACTCGGATGGCGTTAAATCGCGCTCATTGACCGGGCCGACATTACGAACCACCCTCAGGCTCGCACCACACGTTCCGGGGTGGGAAGTGCGGGCTGGGAGAGGGTGGGCATTTGCCAAGAGAACCTCGATCCCTTGTCGGGAGCGCTCTCGACCGTGATCGAACCGCCGTGCCGCTGGACAATCCAGCGGGCAATTGCCAAACCCAATCCCGCTCCACCGGAAGCGCGTCCGCGCGCCTTATCGACGCGGTAAAAGCGTTCGAAGATCTTTGACTGTTCTTCGGCGGAGATTCCGATTCCGCTGTCGCTCACGCTCACAATTGCTCGCCGCTCGCGGAGATCCTGGCCCACATCCCGGTTCCCATCCTGATTCACGTCGAGGATCACCTCAAGGGTCACATCGATGTGGCCGGGAGCGGGCGTATATTTCACGGCGTTATCCAGCAGGATGGCAACAACCCTGCGCAGCGCCGATTCATCCGCCACAACCCAGACGTGATCAGCATCAGCGGAACGGAAGGCGAGTTCATGGCCGGCTCGGGCAGCGAGAGGCTGCCAGCCCTGCACGCAGTCCCGCAGCAACTCCCCCAGTTCAACCGGTTGCGGCTTAAGAGACTCACTCCCGGAATCGGCGCGCGCCAGCGCCAGTAAGTCCTCGATCAATACAGAAGTTTTTTCCGTTTCGTTCAGAATGTGCTGCAGCGCTTCCCGGTAGGCATGGGAATCCCGCGCTCTGCGTAAAGCCAGCTCGGCCTCGGTGCGCATGAGCGAGATCGGGGTGCGCAACTCGTGCGACGCGTCGGCAGTAAACTGCGTGATGCGCAGGAACACTTTCTCGATCCGGTCGAGCATTTCGTTCAAAGTATCGGAGAGACGCTGCAGTTCGTCGCCGGTGTCCAATTTCTCCAGCCGGTTGCTGAGATTGTGGCCGGTGATATTGCGGGCGGTTCGGGTCAGAGCGTCTACCGGGGCCAGCGCGCGGTGACTCAGCCAGTGACCTCCGATGGCTGAGATGATCAATACCAGCGGAGCCAACCACAAAAGGAAGTTCTGTAGAGCGCTCAGGGTTTCCCTCACCTCTCTCATAGGAGCGCCCGTCGCGATGAGAAACGTAAGCTCGTGAGTGTTTGTGCTCGATTGAAGGAA
>Ga0210403_10005661_pt1 | contig 10572 bp, 9 predicted proteins | sample IncBWC19MmetaG_FD_150863 | JGI IMG/M metagenome (GOLD analysis project Ga0210403, IMG submission 150863) | Forest soil microbial communities from Barre Woods Harvard Forest LTER site, Petersham, Massachusetts, United States - Inc-BW-C-19-M | ecosystem: Environmental > Terrestrial > Soil >... | reverse complement strand
ATGTCTTTCCCGCTGGCGCGCACTTCCTTCAGAGCTTCAAGGCCAGTCCAGCCCGGCAAACGATAGACAGCAAGTATGGCGTCAAACTTGCCGTTCTGGAGCGCGGCAACGAATTGTTCGCGGTCCAGCGCGAGCGTACATTCCACTTCATACCCTGACGCTTTCAGTTCGACTAGCGCGAGCTCAGCGTCATGGGTTTCGTTTTCCAGAAGAAGCAGCCGCACCGGCATCGTGCTCTCCGGCAGCTGCAACTCGTCGAGTAGAATGGTTTTCACGCAACCCTCGCCGCGGCTTTGCATGCATCTGTAAATGACCGCCACGTTCGGCGTACGACTCCATCTATTCGGATCAAGTTTTCTCTTCGAACCAAGCGACCCACACATTTTCCAACTTTCTTCATAGAAACTTACCGCCGCTACAAAACGCTCTCTTGCTGGGTAGAGGCCTGGGTAAGAGCCGCTTCGGGCTGCCGCAGTTCGGATTCGACAGCGTCGAGAAACTCCGGGAAGGACCTGACGTCGTTTGCGCCCCAGTAGCCCACGCTGAGACACAAGCGGAGCGGCCCCCACGGCAGCCGGCTCTGGTTATGGATAGCCAGTCGCGACTCGACACGCTGCCGGAGAACTGGGGCACTCGGTTCAGCCGCATCCACGGCCAACGCCGCGAACTGCGCGTCGCCCAGCCGGGCGAGAAAGTCGCTGCGGCGGAAGCAACTCCCGATGAGCTCGGCCGTCTCGCGCACCGCCTGCTCGCCTCCCGCCGAGCCAAGCTCCTCCTGCAGTTGGGAATAATTCTCGATCAGCGCACAAAGAAGAACGAGCGTGCCTCCCGAGCGCATCGCCGTCTCCATGGACCGAGTCCCAAGCGTCGTGAACCCATCCCGGTTATAGAGCCCAGTGAGCTGGTCTCGGAGAAGGTCTGCCAACCCCTCCAGCGTGTTGAGCTCGAGGGCAGTGCGCAGCACACGTTCCATGGTGCGTGTGTCCATAAACCCCTTCAGGAGGTAGTCGATCGCACCCTCCGAAACGCTGCGGGCGGCATAGCTCTTATCGACGATATCGGCAAAAACGATGAGCGGAATGCCCGGCGCGCTCCGGTGGATCCTTCGCACCGCCTCTAACGGATCCGGCTTGCCAAGGGAGAGATCAAAAAAGATGGTTTCCGGCGCGGCCAGCTCTATGGTGGCAATAAGCGTAGGCACTGTTGAGACGACGCTCAATTCCAAGTTGCTGTCTGGACCTGGGTACAGCGCGCGTAGGGATGCTGCCGCTTCCCCTGGAAGCGTCTCCGCCAGCAACACGCGAAATTTCTTTCCGCTCATGCGTGGGACCTCCACTTTGCCGATAAAACGATAGGACCCGCTAAAAAAAAGGGACGGCAATGCATCCAGCAACAAAACCGCCGACCAGAATCCGTATCGCGAAACAACTTTTGGCGAGACTGGAGAGGACAGTCCTCAGGACCGCAAATTTCCAAACTTGAACTGATAGGAAGGGGGTGAACCTATTTTGGCCCAGACGCGGGAAGAGTCAATAGACCTTCCCGGAGGGTATACGGAAGTGCCACTGCCCGCTGGAATGACGTTGCCGGCCTTCCGACCGCCGGGTCTTCCTGCACCTTATTTTTAGGTTCCGGCGTGAGTTGCAGGGACTGGAACAAAAATGTCGTCAATCTTCTCAGCGAGCACGAAATCGTAATCGCTTATGCCTTTAACGCTGTGCGTGGTGAGGTCGATGACCACCTTATTCCAAACATTGAACCACTCTGGATGATGGTTCATGGCTTCCGCGACGAGGGCGACGCGCGTCATATTGCCGAAGGCGGTGACGAAGTCCTTGCAGACATATTCCTGGTGCAGCTTACCGTTGACAATTTTCCAGCCGCGCAACTTGGAAAGAAGAGCGTTGATCTCGGCATCGGTTAATTTTTTTGCGGGCATAGCTTGCACCTCCGGGAGACTGAGCAGATGGAGGTTCCATTATGAGCCGGGTACCGCAACCGGGCAACAATGTGGAGGCGTGACGGTCTTGGCGGGCAGCGTTGCACGCCATTTATGCCGTGCAGTCTCTGTAAACCAGGCTGGTCAGGGAGTCCGCCGCGTTGCGTTGGCCGTTGAATGAACCCGCGAATTCCATTAAGGTAGAGGTTTCTTTTCTGACCAAAATGCGCGGTGTGCACCGCGCCAGGAATATCCGCGGGGGAAATCGTGAAGAAGAAGATTCGAGTGATCCAGTACGGCATTGGGCCGATCGGCGCATCCATCGCGCGGCTGATGCGAGAAAAGCAAGCCATTGAAATTATTGGCGCCATCGATACGGACCCTGCCAAAGTGGGCCGCGACCTCGGCGAAGTCACTGGCGCTACCGATGCCCCCTGGGGTGTAACCGTTTCAGCGGATGCCAAAGAAGTGCTGGAACAGGCCGCCGACGTCGTGATCCACTCAACCTCTTCCTCCTTGCCGAAGGTGATGGACCAGTTGCTGGCGTGCCTGGAAGCGGAGTCGTGCATCGTTTCTACTTGCGAGGAGCTCTCCTATCCACTTCGCACGTACCCGGAGCTGTCTGCTCAACTGGACAAAGCGGCAAAGGATTGGGGAGTCGCCCTGGTGGGAACTGGCGTGAACCCTGGCTTCGTGATGGACAAGTTGCTCATTACCTTGGCGGCGGTCTCGCAGCGGATTGAGCATGCCAAGGCTGTTCGCATTGTCGATGGCGGTAAGCGGCGTCTTCCGTTGCAAAAGAAGATCGGCGCTGGCATGACGGAAGAAGAATTTCGCGCGCAGGTGAAGGCCGGCGTGATCAAACACGTGGGCTTGCCGGAGTCCGTGGCCATGGTCGCCGACAGTTTGAACCTCCCGGTCGACGAAATCACCGAGACGATCGAGCCAAAAATCGCCACGGAGCGCGTGCAAACAGAATATTTGACGGTCGAGGCGGGACAAGCCGCCGGCGTACACCAGATTGCGCGCGGCTTAAGTGGCGGCAAAGAACTTGTCTACCTCGAACTGCAAATGTATGTCGGCGCGAAGGAACCCGCCGACACCCTTGCCTTGAAGGGACATCCCAACATCAGCCTGGTGATTCCGGGCGGCACGCATGGCGACGTTGCCACTGCGTCCGTGGTGGTGAACTCCATCCCTGTCATCCTCGATGCGCCAGCGGGGTTGCGCACCGCGCGCGACCTGCCCATCGGATTTTTCTCTCCAAACGCGCGGCCTTGAAAAGTCGCGGCCAGTGATTCCGGGCCAATGAACCAGCGTATGATGCTACGCTGACGCGGTTGCAAGGAGTGATTGGGCAATCAAAGAAGTCAACGTCGAGGGATTTTTTTAGCCTTTAGGGAACCCATGAAGAAATTCAGCTCGGTTTTGCTACTTGCGATACTTTTTAGTCCCTTTGTTTCGGAGCCGGCCGCTGCTCAGAAATCCCTTCCCACACCAGCGAAAAACCAAGAGACGGCGCGTTGGGCACACGAAGCAGCGAGCGTCACCATCACGCGCGACGACTGGGGCATCGCCCATGTTTTCGGCAAGACGGACGCTGATGCCGTGTTCGGCATGATTTATGCTCAGGCCGAGGACGATTTTAACCGCGTGGAGACGAACTACATCAACGCGATGGGACGGTTGGCGGAGGCCGAAGGCGAAGCAAAGATTTATCAAGATTTGCGCATGAAGTTGTTTATCGATCCCGAGGCTTTGAAAAAAGGATACGCGGCGAGCCCGGATTGGCTGAAGAAATTGATGAACGCCTTTGCCGATGGCTTGAATTACTACCTTTCGAAGCATCCCGAAGTTAAGCCCCGGGTGATCAAGCATTTCGAACCGTGGATGGCACTGAGTTTTACCGAAGGCAGCATCGGCGGAGACATCGAACGCATAAGTCTTGCGCAGCTCGAAGCATTTTACGGAAGAGTACCCGTCAGTATGGGCGCTTCCGCGGATGATGACGAAGTCGAAGAACCCAGGGGATCAAACGGAATTGCGATTGCCCCTTCAAATACGGCCGACCATCACGCACTGCTCTTGATTAATCCTCACACTTCCTTCTTCTTCCGCTCCGAACTCCAGATGGTGAGCGAGGAAGGTCTCGATGTGTACGGCGCGGTGACTTGGGGACAATTCTTCGTCTACCAGGGATTTAACGACAAAGCAGGATGGATGCACACCTCGAGCGGAGTGAACGCCATCAGCGAGTACCTCGAGACGGTCGAGAAGAAAGGCAGCGGCTACGTTTACAAATATGGGAAGGACGAGCGGCCAGTCCTGGCCAAAGAGATCACCGTGCCGTACAAGACCGCCAGCGGCATGGCGGAAAAAAAGCTTACGGTATACGGGACGCAGCATGGGCCGATCGTGCGCGAGACCGACGGAAAATGGGTGAGCGTCCGGTTGATGCAGGAGCCCGTCAAAGCGCTGACGCAGTCTTACACGCGCACAAAAGCGAAAGACTACAATTCGTTCCGCCAAACGATGGAGTTGCACACGAATTCTTCGAACAACACGATTTTTGCCGACGCCGATGGGGACATTGCGTACTTTCATGGAAATTTTATTCCGCGGCGCGATGCGAGTTTTGATTGGACCAAGCCGGTCGATGGAAGTAATCCGTCAACGGAATGGAAGGGTCTTCTCTCCATCGACGAAACGCCACACTTGCTGAATCCGCAAAGCGGCTGGCTCTACAATTCGAACAATTGGCCGTGGTCGGCCGCGGGCCCGAGCAGCCCCAAGAAGGAAGATTTCCCTGTATACGTCGAGACAGGCGGCGAATCCGCGCGAGGTTTGCACGCCATTCGTGTTTTGCAGGACAAAAAAGACTTCACCGTCGGTTCGCTCATTGCCGCGGCGTACGATAGTTATCTAACGTGGTTCGAAAAGCCCGTGCCGTGCCTGCTAAAGGCCTGGGATGACGCGGCCGCCGACAATCCGCTGAAAACAAAGCTAGCGGAACAAATTGGCGTATTGCGTACATGGGATTTGCGATGGGGAGCAACGTCGGTGCCTACTTCCCTCGCCGTCTTCTGGGGCGAAGACGTACAAAAGCACGTAGCGGCCGATGCGAAAAAAGCGGGGATATACATGAGCGATTATATCTGCTCAAAAGCACCACCTGATTTGCTTCTGCAATCGCTGTCTGCAGCCTCCGATAGGCTCGTCGCCGATTTCGGCAGTTGGAAAACGCCGTGGGGCGACATCAATCGTTTCCAGCGCCTCACTGGCGACATTGTTCAGCCCTTTAACGATGGAGGCCCCAGCAATCCTGTAGGGTTCACCTCTGCCGTGTGGGGTTCCCTCGCGTCGTTTGGCGCACACGCTTATCCAGGCACCAAAAAGTGGTATGGAACGAGCGGAAACAGTTTCGTCGCCGCAGTCGAATTTGGGGAAAAAGTGCGCGCGCGTGCTGTAACCGCTGGCGGCGAAAGCGGCAATCCTGCTTCCCCACATTTCAACGACGAAGCTGGGCGATACAGCACAGGTGATTTGCGCGAAGTGTATTTCTATCGCTCGCAACTCCAGGGACACACCGAGCGGGAGTACCATCCCGGAAATTGATCTCGTTCGGATCTCACCGCTCGCAGTGGCCAGTAAATACCAGCGATGTAGCAAATCTGTTTCTCGACTAAGAGCGAATAGTTTTTCGTTTCTTGCCGACCCGCCCTGCAGCCTCAATCTTTTCAATATAAGCCGTCGCGAGCGGTACGTTGCACGCCGTCTCGCCCACGTCCACGGAAACCTCGCCGATTCGGCGCGCGGCCTCCTTCGCTTCTTTCAAAAGGGGCTTCACGTACGTTCCAACTGCAATCACAAATCCATTCATTCTGTAGCGAACGCGATTTTGTGCGCTCTTGATTCCCTTGACGATCACGTTGAGCAGGTCCCTGATTTCGGCGAGGTCCAAGGCCTCGTCCGGCTTCGAGGCCAACAGTCCGGAATACGCACACCACCCGGAACAAGCAACGCACTCCTTCTTCGATTTCATCCATTGCAGCGCCAGTTCGCGACCCTGCGGGTTCTCCATTGCCACCCACGGCACTGTATATTCCGCAATCATCTGCAGATTCGCTGCGCCCTCGGCCCACGCGTTCAATTCTTTTGGGTTCATCTTGGAGCCGTCGGCCACCATCCCGGCGAGGTACATCGCGTCCAGATTCCCCGTAGCGTAAAGTTCGCAAGCTAGCTCCTGCTGCCCTTTGATCGTTTTCGCGATCACCTTGAGGTCCGCGACGCTCACGCCATACATGTTCTCTGTGGCCATGCCATGACGCGCATATATCTTACGCGTGCTCTCCTTTCCCTTCTTCTTCAACTCCGACATGATGGACGTTACGGTAGGCATGAGTTCGTCCTTCTTTCAACTCTTGACGATTGGTGGTGGAAGTCCGCTCTCGATAGTCGCATCACTATTCCTCCGAACATCAGCCAAGCGCCGCTTATTTTGTTGGAGTGCTTTCTTCCAGTTTTACGTTTGAAAAGATAGCTGTCTCCAGAGTCGTCGCCACGTGGGAACAAACTCCAAGTCCGGCATAGTAAGGCTCTTGCAGCGTTACAAATTCCACGGGCCCAGAACTCTTCAGCTCTGCTCCGGGCTTGCCAAAATACATGGTAAAGCGGCTACCCTTTTTGACGATGCGCAGCCGCGAGGGTCCATCCTCTGCCGCAACGATCTGATACGTCTGTTCGTTCGGTGCGCCGCGGAATTGCAACGAGGTAAGCCCATTGCCGTGCGAAACCGCGTCCGCGTAGGGCGATCCCGGCTCCAGGTTTTGCCGGAAGATGAGCACTGCCTTGCGATGCTCCGCGGCGCTGGTCCCCACCCACTGCACATCAGCCGTAAGCGTCACGTCGCCGGAAACTTTCTTCCAAACAAAATAAAACGCATCCGTGGCGCCCCACATGTTCGCGCCGCCTCCCGTGATGCGATATTCACCTTTAGCGGCATCGTACTCTGCCTTGCCTCCCGCCGGCGTTTGCCCCACGCTTCCTTCATTCGTGAAGATTCCCAGGCTCCCGGTCTGCGGCCACGCCACCCTAACGCTCAGCCCCAAAAGGATCGCCATCACGCAGGCAGTCATTCCCGCTTTTTTTCTCGGCATCATTTGCAAGGCCTCCCACTCACGACAGCGCACGCCAACCAACTGTCGAACCGACGCATTCTATATCAACTCCGCGGCAACTCCGGCGCACACCTCTGCCACGCGCCACGAAAGCGAATTTGCGATTCTGGCAGGGAGTTAAGTTGGGGTGGGAACTGGATCAGGCCTATTCGTATCCCTGGCGGCGCGCTTGTTGGCGTAAAGTGCCTGATCCGCGGCCGCGAGCATCGTTTCCGGCTGGTCTCCCGAGGCGTATTCTTTCCAGCCTGCCGAGTACTTGATGGGAAATTTCCGGCCTTCCCACGAAAGTTCGAAAGCCCCCAGGCGCTTCAAAACAATCTGCAGTTGCTCGTGATTGCATTCCGGAAGTATCAGCAAAAACTCGTCCCCGCCCATGCGAACCGCGAGATCCCCGCTGCGAATCGCTCCATTAAGAGCCGCAGCGAATTCCTGCAGCACCAAATCCCCCGTGGGATGCCCGTATGTGTCGTTGATAAGTTTAAACTCGTCGAGGTCTAACAGAACAACGATGAATGGATGGCCCTTGCGCCCGGAACGAGCCACCTCGGCAGCCAGCCGCTGTTCGGCGAACCGCCGGTTGTACAACCCCGTCAGCGCATCAATCATGGCCAGTTCGCGCAATAGTATGGAGTGGTGCTGCTTTTCCGCGAGCTGGCGCCTCAGTCGCTTGATCAGCACTTGCTGATAGATGGTGTAAACGTTGAAAAGAACGACGAGCGCCGCCAGCCCAAAAATGGCCTCTGTGACTTTAATCCGGAACAGAGGCGTCGATCCCTGGGCGAGAGACGGCAAAACGAAGGAAATCAACGCTCCTGTAAGCAGCAGCATCACAAAAATCGAGTTGGCCCAGATCCACCAATCCCGCTTCTCAATTCTGCGCAGGTTATCGGCGATCTCCTGATCGCTGTTCGTTTGGGGAGGCAGACTTGTGCTGTTCTTTTGCAGGTCCATGAGAGGAACTACGAGCGCATCCAACCTTAGTATTCACACTAGATTGAGGTCGCTAACCGGTCAAGGTGATTTGCTCGAAATATCCATCAAGGTTACTCGACTGCCAATAACTCAAAATCGATGGGGTCGCCTCTGAAATCGGCCCGAAACCGACTGTCTGACACGGCCATCGGTAGCTACTGACCGCCAGGTCGGTACCTGTCCCATGGTACGGGGGTCCTATAGGGAAGCGCAGTCCGCCGACGCACACTACTTCTGCAAGCGACCACTATGACTGCAGCCCTCATCCTCGTCTTCTCCGTCCTGGCCCTCGTGCAATTCGCGATTAGCCAGTGGCGGATGATTTGGTTGACCACAGCGAACCAGCCTCTCTCCGATTCTTTGCGCATAACAACCGGCATCGACACCGAGTCCATCAGCGCCCAGGATTTTGGCAAGTTGTTGGGTCTCTGTGACGAAATGTCGCCGCTTCTGAAGAAAGGCACACCCTGGCTTCGCGAAATCAAGGGCTACTATGGTCTGATGGCAGGTGTGGAGAAAGTTTGCCGCTCGATCCAGCCGGCGCTGTCAGCCTGGGCGGCTGTCGAAATGAAAACCTGCTCTCGCTATGTTGCCGTCCTCCTGGACCAGAATCTCTCTCTTGATCTAGACAAGCGGTCCGCCGTTCGGACTAGCTCCTAGTTCCTCACTATCCGAACCGTGACCGGCCAGAATTGCCTCCATCGCTTGTGAATCTGAATGTAACTAGTTTATATTCAATAGCTTACAGAACAATCTAAGCTATGCCTCTGGATTCTACCTGCGCTCAGCGTTCCCAAAACTTCATCACCGCCGCGTAGTCGAGGTCTTCCTTGGCTGCCGCTTTCACGGCCGAGTACGTGGAATAGGCTGCTGCTGCCGCTGGCAGGGTAATGCCAGCTTCTTTAGCCAGGTCCAGCGCCAACCCCATGTCCTTGTGCATGAGCCGCAGCGGAAAGCTGGGCGGGTACTCTCCCTTTAGGAGCAACGGGGCCTTCACATCCAGAACGCCCGCCCGAGCCATGCTGGATTGCAGGACTTCCACCAGCTTCTCTCCCTGCAACCCAGCGGCACCGACCAGCGCCAAAGCCTCCGCTAAAGCGTCCACCTGGAGGGCGAGGATGAGGTTCATCGCCAGCTTAATCGTCTGACCCGCTCCGTTCGGCCCAAGGTGAAACCAGCGCTTCCCCAACACGCTAAATATCGGTTCGGCATCTTTAAGCACCTGCGGGTCTCCGCCCACCATGAACACCAGCTCCCCTTTTTCAGCTCCCCACGTGCCCCCGGTCACAGGAGCGTCCAAAAACGCAAGCTGCCGTTCCCCACAAGCGGCCGATATCTTGCGGGCTAGAGCGGGGGAAACGGTGCTGGAATCGATGTAAATGCTACCAGGACGAAGGGCCCCGAGTGCACCTGAATCCGCCCCCGATCCGGAGCCTCCCCAAAGCACTTCCTCCAGGGCAGGCGGATCGCTGACGATGGTTATCAGCACGTCGGAGGAAGCCGCCACCTCGCGGGGGGACTTGGCCAGCTTGGCGCCTGCGGCCACCAACGCCTCGGCGCGCGAAGCCGTGCGGTTCCAAACCGTCAAATTGTACCCGGCCTTCAATAGATTGAGCCCCATGGGCCCGCCCATCAAGCCAAGTCCAATCAAGCCGACGCTTGAACCGGGACCTATGTTCCTCGTGGCTGTAATGTTGGCTCCAGGGCCAATTTTCACTCCGGGCCCGATCGTGGTCTTGCGGCTGTCATCGGTAGTCACAAACGGCCTCCTGCTAGCTGCGGCTCTGCCAAACGGGCCGCAGGTGCGATATTCCAACCTCTAAGAGCCCGTCGATTGTAACTGAATCGCTAAAAAACGGTGGCAGGGTCGTGAAAAAGGAAGCAGGGACGTCAGGCAGTCTTCGGTCGGTGTTGCAGCGGCAGTATCCCAGGAGCCCCACCAGCAGAGTTTGTCGAGGTGTTCTTGGGCTCTGTCTTGGCCTCAGCCGAGGCTGCCGATGAGGCTGAGGCTGCGCTCGCAGCTGTCCCTTGTGTTGTAGAGGTATTCCCGGCGGGCTCAGGCGGCGGTTCCGGCTTCTCTTCAAGCCGCACTATGTACTGGTAAGGGATTTCCCAGCGGAAGTGCTTCATCGAGCCCCGCTGCTCGAAGTGCTGCTCCAAAAAGATGGAGCGGCCCGAATCCGCCACAAACGTGCCGGACGCAGGCAAAAGGATGTCTCCGGCGCGGTATTGGACTTCAACCCTACGCCCAAGAAAGGCTGAGTAGCGGGCCATACTGTACTCAGTTTCCAGATTGGGCAGTAACAGCGTCAATGGTACGGAAGGACTCCCCCCAAAAACGTGTGGAAAACTCGGCACTAGCCCGGATTTCTCACCAGTTGTGAATTGAGGTTGTGAAGTGGGCGGTGGAGGTCTGATTTTGGTGCGTGGGGCAGGGGCGGCGGGCGGTTTTTGATTTTGTGCGGTGTTGATCGAGGCTCGATT
>Ga0210403_10005659_pt1 | contig 10572 bp, 11 predicted proteins | sample IncBWC19MmetaG_FD_150863 | JGI IMG/M metagenome (GOLD analysis project Ga0210403, IMG submission 150863) | Forest soil microbial communities from Barre Woods Harvard Forest LTER site, Petersham, Massachusetts, United States - Inc-BW-C-19-M | ecosystem: Environmental > Terrestrial > Soil >... | reverse complement strand
TGTCTCATGTACTTGTGTGGGCTGCTTTTCTGCCCTCTGCCGCACAATGCCGATATGCACTCTCAATGCATAGACCAGCGGCTGAAACGACATCGGCAGCGAAAGACGACTCGCTCGGTCTTCCAGCTGGTCTAATCGATGGACGTAATTCTTCATCGGATTGAAGGGAGAGGAGGCTATCTCGTCTTCTAGCACCATCAATTCAGAATATAGTTTGTAGATCCGGCGGTGCTGCAGCCAGCTATACATTGCGGGTGAAAATCGTAACAACGGGTACACTACCCCCACCACGGGAATGAGTAGTACCAGAAGTTGCTGGGCGAGGACAGCCAACCAAAAGGGCAGATGACGCTGAAAGAACGGTGATCCCGTTTTGTAGAATTGACGGGCATGACTGCTCAACGGCAGGTCTATCGTTTCAGCGGCCGGGAATTGGCCTGCGGCGTGGAATAAACCCGGGCTGGAGTGGACTTGCGATGCAGCCTCAAGCAACAGGTACTGAATGGCAGGATGAAGATTATCGCGCACCACTAAACTTGCCTTTGTCGCCAGCAACACGACATCGTTTGGTGGCCGATTCTCTTTCATGTCCGCCACACCCGCCGGTAAGGTCAGCTTATGCAGGAAGGGGTATAAGGCGACGAAGGCATCTGCCCTTGGAACGCTGTCTACCCGCACGTCCTTGGCGGTAAGAAGTTCATGCACGATCGGAGTTTCCCACCCGTCCAATAGAATCGCAGCATCAATATCGCCACTCTGCAAGTTGGCAGCACTCTCCCGCGCGGGAAGTGACAGCAGGGTCGCGGATTTTTGGTCAATGATCCCAACACGAGTAAGAAATTCTTCGGCAAGCGCGTGCGATCCGCTACCTTCCGGACCTATGGAGATGCGGAGGCCACCAAGGTCCTCATGACTTCGTAGGAGTCGACCACGCGAGAACGCCCAAAGCGGTTCGTAGAACAGCGTCCCTAGGGAAATCAGCTCGGGCGATTTCTGTTGGTTCGTAATACCACTCGGAATTATCGCGATGCTGACAGCTGATTTCGGGTCCTGAAGCCAAGCTACGCTTTCAATCGCACCTCCGGACTGCACAAGTTTTAGCTCAACTCCGTCGCGTGCCAGCAAATCGTGGTAGCGTTTCGCCACTTCGGCACTGAAACTGCCTTCTGGATCGATTGCCATCGTCACTGAGCGCGGAGGTGTCGGGCGAAACACCGCGAACATCAGCCAACTCAACGCCGCAAATACCACGATAGCTATAGACGACACCACGAGGTATCGGCGAGTCGGATTCCTGTGGTTCGGAGGCATGGTTCGTTAGGGCTATTTTGCAACTTGTGAGCACGGATTGTCTCATCTTTTCTTCTTGGTCAGCGGGTGAGGCTAGTTCCGTGGTTGCTCGCACCAGATCCACACATTATAAAAGGGGCGCCCTTTTATAATGTGTGTGTTGTAGTACGATCTCGCGGAAACTCTGTGCGCCCTAAAATCCAGGAAAATCGCGAAACTTGCAGCAACCTTGCACCAGTTGCGGGCAAAGAACACAGTCGAGCTGCAGAGCGGCACTGATTCTGCGGAAGATAGTGGAGCCGAGAGTGGGAGTTGAACCCACGACCTGTCGATTACGAATCGACTGCTCTACCACTGAGCTACCTCGGCCCTGCTTTATGACGATAGCATCCGCTGAAAATCACTGTCAATTCGGCAGGGATGGAATGTGCGGGAAAGTGTTCAACGGGAAAACGGGAACATCGCCCAGCCGACGCCGATGCCCACCAGCAGAAAGAGAAACAGAGACCAAAGGATATATTTGACGCGATCCTTGGGGCGGCGGCGGCCGAGAAATCCAAAGGCTACGGAAATGACCACGGCGAAAAGCAGAAATGCCTGGAAGTGTGTGAGTTCGAGAGGAGGCGCGGCGGTCATGCTTTGTGTCCGCGGGCGGCTTCATAGGCGTGCAGCGCCGCCAAAAGATTCAGGACGCCCGCGGTAGCGAGGAGGCGTGTGCCGTAATCGCCGTCGGCGTGCGAAACGTCGGCACCACCGGTTTCGATGGCACGCGCGAAGAGGTAGAAACCACCGGCGCCCAGGTCGGCGATATAACCGAGAGTGTCAAAGGCGTCGCTGCCCTGTCGTGTGAATACATTGCCCCTCATGGAAGCTCCTGCGTAGACGAGCAAACCGACGGCGAAGAAGACGACCAGAGCGCGGCCCCACATTTTTTGCAATGCGTGTCCGAGGCCAGGCAAGAGCCAGGCTGCGATACCGAACGCGACGGCGCGGGATTCGCCGGGAACGGGTGTTGCGTTCGTGGCCGGAGTGGAATGTACTCCGTCAGTTGCCGGGATCTGAGATGGCTCGTCCATTTCGCTCCAATTTGAAAACCTCAGGCCAGCAGCGGCAGAATCTCCTGCTGAACTGCGCCTGTAACGCGGGCTTCCTTTTCGTCGATGTAGACGTCTACTTCGCTGCGGATGCCGAATTCCGGCAAATAAATTCCAGGTTCGACGGAGTTGCAAGTCGCGGGAATCAGGTGGCGAGCGTCGTGGGTTTCGAGGCCGTCCATGTTGACGCCGTTGCCATGCACCGCCTGGCCGATATTGTGGCCCGTGCGGTGGAAAAAATATTTCCCATAGCCGGCTTTTTCGACGACGCGGCGGGAGACATTGTCCACCTGCCAGCCCTGCAGGGGCTTGCCGGACTTGATGGACTTTAGGATCAGATCGACAGCGGCGTCGCGGGCCTCGCGCACAACTTTGAAAACTTTGGCGAATTTGTCGGGCACTTTCGCGCCGAGGTAGCCGACCCAAGTGATGTCGTAAAAGACGCTTCCGGCGGCTTTCTGTTTGCCCCAGACGTCGAGGAGAAGAAGGTCGCCCTCCTTGATCGGTGAGGAAGCTTCGCGCGTGGGGCCGTAGTGCGGGTCGCTGGCATTCTGATTCACGGCGACGTCGGGGCCTTCTTCAGTGGTGAGGCCTTCTTCGTCGAAGCGTTTGCGAATCCATTGCTGAAGATCGTATTCGGTCAGATTCTTTTTTTCGCGGACCGATTGTGCAGCGAAGGCAAAAGCCTGCTGAACGATTCTGTCGATGGCACGACCGGCGGCGAGATGCGATTCAAGTTGCGCCTTGCTCCAGCAGGCTTCGTATTTTTGAACGAGGTCGGCGGAGGTGGCGACTTTCACGCCCGTGCTGCGGACAAGTTCAATCGTGCCGGCATCCACCATAGAGACGTAAGGAATTGCATTTTTTGCCGAATACTGCATGGCCACATTTTTGGCGCGGCCGAGAAGTTTCTTGAGGTTGCCGCGCAACTCTTCCTGCGCGGAGAAATAGAGCGTTTCACCAGGCAGAGTGGCGAGCGATTGGGCTTCGATCTTGTGCACCAATTTTTTCGGCGCCCCTTTTGCGGGAACGAAATAGAACCAGCGACGCGTGCGCATCCCGTCAGGCAGAGCCAGGATGCGGAGCGCGATCGGATCACGGCCGCGGAAGTCGTAGAAAAGCCACCCGTCGAGTTTGGCGGCCTTGAGATCTTTCTGGATGGATTCGATGTTTGCGCTCATGAACGGAAACCCTGCCCGTAATACCAAGAAATACGAATGCGACGGCTATGCCTCCTCGCGGAGAAGATCGAGAAGCTGCTGCCGGGTGACGCCGCGAATCTCCACACGTTTATTTCGCCCGTGCTCGCCGCTCTGGATTCTAACAGCGGATTTTGGGGTTTTCAAAAGATTGGAGAGGAAATCGACCAGAGCTTCATTGGCGCGGTTTTCGATGGCCGGAGCACAGAGACGAACCTTCAACGCCCCTCCGAGGGCGCCGGCGATTTCGTCTTTACTGGCGCGCGGTTGGACGCGGACACCAAGCGTCAGCGTGCCGCGGGCGGGGTCTTCAGAAATCTCGAGAAAGCTCATTCTTCACAAGGGTAGCAGGCGGCAACGGATCTGGCTTTACCAGGCGCGTTCGTATTGGACGGGCGCTTTCAGCTTCGCGCCAAGTTCCTGCGCGGCCCGGCGCGGCCAATAGGGGTCGCGGAGCAATTCCCTGGCGAGAAAAACCAGATCAGCTTGCTCGGTAGAGAGGATTGTTTCGACTTGGGCTGGGTCGGTAAGCATGCCTACTGCTCCGGTGGCTATGCCCGCCTCACGGCGGATCGCTTCGGCAAATTTCACCTGGTAACCGGGGCCTACGGGAATTTTCACGCCGGGTACCAGGCCACCGCTGGAGACGTCCACCAGGTCGATGCCGAGGTCTTTGAATCGTTTCGAAAGCTCGATGCTTTGCGGCAAATCCCAGCCGCCTTCTTTCCAGTCAGTAGCGGAGATACGGACAAACACAGGCCATTTCTCGGGCCAGAGTTCGCGGACGGCTTGCGCGACGCGGAGAGGAAATCGCACGCGATTTCCAAAGCCGCCACCATATTCGTCAGTCCGGAAATTGGAGAGGGGGGAAAGAAATTCATGCACCAGGTAGCCGTGTGCGGAATGAACTTCCACCACCTGGAATCCCGCCGCCAACGCCCGGCGCGTGGAATTGCGAAAATCCTCGACGATTTGATCGATTTCGCCGATGGTGAGTTCTTTCGGATCCGGATAGTTCGTATCGAATGCAACCGCGCTTGGGGCCACCGGCACCCAACCGCCCTCATTGAGGGGGATCTTGCCACCGCCCAACCACGGCGCGGCGGTGCTTCCCTTTCTGCCTGCGTGAGCTAGTTGAATGCCGGGGATCGCTCCCTGTTCGCGAACAAAGTCGGCGATGGCCTTCCACGACTCGATGTGCGCATCGAGATAAATGCCGGTGTCCCAGGGCGAGATGCGGCCAATGGCCTGCACCGCAGTCGCCTCGCTCATGACGAGCGCTGCGCCTCCGATGGCACGGCTGCCGAGATGCACCAGATGCCAGCGGCCGGGATGGCCTTCCTTGGCCGAGTATTCGCACATTGGCGAAACGGCAACCCTGTTTTTCAGTTGCAACTCGCGCACCTGCAGCGGCGCAAAAAGCGTCATAGATTCTCCCAGGCGTTCATCGGATTCTCAAACTTTGATTCAAATATTCTTCGGACGGGTACCAAAAATCGCCGTGCCGATGCGCACTTCCGTTGACCCTTCCAGAATGGCGGCTTCGAAATCGTGCGACATTCCCATGGACAAAGTGGGAAGTGGCCGCCCGATGCGCGCCTCCAGCTGTTCCTTGAGTTTGCGAAGGGTCGCGAAAAACGGGCGTACCTCGTCGGGATTTTCACGGAAGGGCGGAATACACATTAAGCCGGCGAGTTCGACATGAGTAAGAGTCAAAACTTTCTCCGCCAATTCGGGGAGATCCGTTTCAGAGACGCCGCTCTTCGATTCTTCGCCGCCCATGTGGACTTCAATGAGGAAGCGAAGTTTCTGGCCAATCCCCTTTTCTGCCTGCGCACGGTCCAATCGCTGAGCCAGCGACCAATCATCAACCGAATCGATGGAATGAAATGCTTTCGCCGCGCGAGCCGCTTTGTTGCTCTGCAAGTGGCCGATCAGGTGCCAGGTGGCCTGGAGGTCTGCGACGGCGGCGAGTTTGCCCTCCCATTCCTGCACACGATTCTCTCCAAAATGGCGGAGTCCGGCTTCGTAGGCTTCGTGGATCAGGTCCGCAGGATGCGTCTTGGAAACGCCGACCAGAGCGATCGTTTCCGGTTTTTGAGCGGCGCGGTGCGCGGCCGCTTCGATTTTCTGCCGGACGAGTTGAAGGCTTTCCCGGATTGTGGAGAGGTCGGCCATCGTCGGAAAGTAAATCCTAACATGGCACCGGTGGCTTCTCTGTGGCCTGTAGGACGTACCTCAATAGAGAGGGCCATTGCAGGTGGTCCGTTCAGCCGATACACTGTGGGGCACTGGTGGTCTGCCCCTACCAAGAACTGGAGACATGACAAAACGCGGATTGCTGATCGCTATCGAAGGTATCGACGGTAGCGGAAAACATACGCAGGCCAAACTCCTCGAGCACTCTCTGCAAGGCCTCGGCTACGAAGTTTATTCCACCGGATTTCCCCAGTACGAATCGTGGTTCGGGACAATGGTGGGGAAATTTCTGAACGGGGATTTCGGGCCGCTGGAGAACGTGGACCCGCATTTCACGGCGCTGCTCTACGCCGGCGACCGGTTTGAGGCCAAACCACGGCTGGAGTCGTCGCTCAACGAGGGCAAGATTGTGCTGGTTGACCGCTACATTAGCTCGAACCTTGCCCACCAAGTGGCGCTGGCGAAACCCGAGAAACGCGCCGATTTCCTGCGCTGGATCGAGCATCTGGAATATTCCATTTACGGGCTGCCACGGGAAAACATGATCCTGTACTTGCGCGTGCCGCCAAGCCAGGCGCAGAAACTTGTGGCGAAAAAGACCGAGCGCAAGTACACGGCCGCGAAGCACGACATCCTGGAAAAAAACCTGCACCACCTCGAAGACGCGGCGGAGATGTACGACATGATGTCGCGGAGCCGGCCGTGGGCTACGATCCAGTGCTACGATTCCGAGAACAATGGGCTGCGGCTGCCGGAAGATATCGCCCGGGAGACCCTGCAGGCCGTGAAACCTCTGCTGGAGACCTGGACAAAAGGCTGAACGATGGGCTTTTCCGAATTTCTTGGCAACGAAGCGATGGTAGCCGCGCTGCGCGGCGCGTTGCGGGCGGAGCGCGTGCCCCACGCGATGCTCTTCACCGGGCCGCGAGGAGTAGGAAAATTCACACTGGCGCGAATGTTTGCGCAGGCAGCGAACTGCGAACGGATGAAGGACGACTTCTGCGGGGAATGCGCGACCTGCGAGCGGATCCGGCAACTTGCCAATCTGGAAGATTTGATCGCGCAGGGGCTCGCTGAGCGCGGAGAAAGCGCGGACGCCGCGACAGTCGAACGCGTACCTCTGATTTTGCAGAGCCACCCGGATGTGTGGGTGCTGGTGCCGGACCCGGTGCGACTGAAAAGTCCCGTGGTGCGTCCAGTGTTGCGCATTGGCCAGCTTCGCGCGGTGCAACGGGCGACATATTTTCAGCCGATGGGACGTCGACGCGTGTTTATCCTCGACGGCGCGGAAACGATGCGTAGCGACGTTGCCAATGTGTTCCTCAAAATTCTGGAAGAGCCGCCGGGTTCAGCGACCTTGATTCTGACAGCGCCCTCCCCTTTCAACCTGCTGCCGACGATCGTTTCGCGCTGCATGCAATTTCACTTTGCGCCGTTGCCGCAAGCCGAAGTCGAGAAGATTTTGAAGGCCAAAGGCACCCTGAAGCCCGCCGAAATCAAGATGGCCGCGCAACTTTCCGAGGGCAGTCCGGGACTGGCAACCGAGATGAACGTGGATGCGGTGGTGGAGCGGCGCCGCGCAATTCTACGAATTTTGGAACATTCGGCGCGGGGACAGGGATTCTCGCAGCTGTTCGCCGCCACTAATCAACTCGCGAAGGATCGCGAATCATCTTACGAGGACCTGCTTGGAGATTTTTACGGGCTACTTTCCGACCTGCTGGAGTTGACCGCAGGGTTGAGGTCGCCGCAGCTTCGCAATCCGCAAGTGACGAAGGAACTTGAGTCGCTCGCGCGCTCGGTGAATTCGGAATGGGTGATGCGAGCCATTTCCGGAATTGACGAACTGGCAGCAGGCGCGCGGCGGAATCTGAACCGGCAACTTGGTATGGACGCACTGGCCGCGTCGCTTTCGACCGCCTCAGGTCTCTCCCCGACATCACGTTAGGCTATCTATCTTTATTCCGTCTGCCGCGTCATAATAAACGAAACCCAACGCCCTCGCTTTGCATCACAAGATAGGAATCTAGCCAATTCGATTAAGGAGTAGTCATGGTGAATCGCCGCATGTACCGTCCCAGTTTTGCGGACGTCAAGGAACAGGCGCCACCCCGCGCCTCCCACAACAATAACAATGGGCCCGTTCCGAGCAAAAAGCCTGCGCCGCCCGAGGTGACGCACGCGGAGAACTTCTATTGGGTCAAGCAGATGCAGGGGCGCACCTCCATGGTAGTGGTGCTGGAAACAGGCGAAGAATTGCGTGGAGCAGTCGAGTGGTACGATCGCGATTGCATTAAGCTGACGCGCAGCGGGGCGCCGAATCTGATGGTCTTCAAGCGCTTCATCAAGTATGTGTATAAGGATGGAGAAGAGTCGGCGCAGGGCGGCGACGAGTAACTGCTACTTCCTAAGCGTATTACCCCCGGCCGCTGAAAAGGTGAGCATGGCCTTTGCCGCAAGTGTGCCGGTTTCATTGAAAATCTCGCATTCCGTGACGATGAAATTCCGCCCTTTGCGCAAAACGCGGGCGTCGGCTTTCACGCGCCCTCCCGGCACCGGCTCCAGATAATTAATCTTCAGTTCGAGTGTGGCAATTTCCACACCCCTGGGTATCACCGTGTAGGCGGCGATTGCGGCGGTTGTGTCCGCCAATGCCGCAAGGATTCCTCCATGTACCACGCCGTGAATTTGCTTGTGACGCGGGCGGACGTCGAGCCTGAAAATCGCGCGCCCATCGTGGACGCTTTCCACGTCGAAACCGAGGAGTTCGGAGGATTTGCTCTCCTTCATCCGACGGCGCACCAGCTCGGTTGCCTGCTTCTCTTCCGGGGTCATTTTTCGCGACATTCGAATCAGCCTCTTTCAGTAAGCCGTAACTCCGCCATCCACGGGGATCACGGTTCCGGTCATCCAGGAGGATTCCTCGGACGCTAGAAATACAGCCAGTCCAGCAATGTCGGCCGGCTTCCCGAAGCGTCCCAAGGGGATTGACGACAGGCGGCTTTCTCGGGCTTGGCGGCCAGCTTCGGTTTCGGCGAAAAGGTTCTGGGTCATCTCGGATTCCACGATGGAGGGGCAGACGCAGTTCACGCGGATGTTGTCGTGGGCGTGGTCGAGGGCCATCGCCCGGGTGAGCATGGTTACGCCACCTTTGGAGGCGCAGTAGGCTGCGCGGTCGCGGATGGCGACGATTCCCAGGACGGAACCCACATTGATAATGGAGCCGCCCCCCGCGCGGCGCATGGCGGGAAGCGCGGCACGAGACATTAGAAAGGGTCCTTTTACGTTGGTGGCCATAACACGGTCCCAGTCGGCTTCGGCGATCGTTTCCACGGTCGAGACGCTGAGCGCCCCGGCATTATTCACCAGAACGTTTACTTTGCCAAAGGCGTCTTCGACGGATTTGATTACCCGCTCGGTGTCCTCGGCCTTGGTGACGTCACACTCGACTGCCAGTGCGGAACCGCCAACCTGCTGCAAGAAACGAAGGGTCCCGTCCAGCTTTTCCTTGCGACGGCCGGCCACAGCTACCTGCGCCCCTTCGCGGGCAAAGGCCAAGGCTATGGCCTGCCCGATGCCGGTTCCCCCGCCTGTAATCACTGCACATTTCCCGGCCAGGCGTGTCACGTTCTATCTCCCCCCTACGTCTAATCGGTGTACCATTCCGCAGGCAATATGGTACGCCAGTTTGGCGGACGGTTCGGTTCACACACCAACTATGCGCATCGGCATCACAGGGTATCCCACTTATGGGGGGTCCGGAGTCGTGGCGACGGAGCTTGGCCAGGAGTTGGCGGCCAGGGGTCATGAGGTGCATTTCATCACCTATGCGCCGCCGATCCGGATGAATGCCAGCGACCCGCGGATTCATTTCCATCAGGCGGAAGTAGTCTCCTACCCTCTGTTTGATCACTCCCCGTACACCCTTTCCCTTGCTGTGAAGATGCTGGAAGTGTTTGAGAAAGAAGCGCTGGACATATTGCACGTGCATTACGCGATTCCGCATTCGGTGAGTGCAATGTTGGCCCGCCAGATGGCTGCGCCGCGGCGGTTGCCGTTTATCACAACGCTGCACGGGACCGACATTACCCTGGTGGGGAACAACCCGAATTTTTTGCCGATCACACGGTATTCGATTGAGCAGAGCGACGGCGTGACTTCGATTTCCCGTTATTTGCTACGGCAGACGGTTGCGGAATTTGGAATCAAGCGGGCGATCGAAGTGATTCCGAATTTCGTGAACTGTGATTTGTACATACGCAAACCAGACCCGAAGCTGCGGGCCGAGTGGGCGCCGGACGGCGAGCCGATCCTTATGCACCTTTCGAACTTCCGTCCTGTGAAACGCATTTTGGACGCGATTGAGATTTTTGCGCTGGTGCGCGCGAAGATGCCGGCAAAGCTGGTGATGATTGGCGACGGCCCGGACCGCGGACCGGCGGAAGCGTTGGCGCGGACCCGCGGCGTAGAGAAGGACGTGCTGTTTTTAGGGAAGCAAAACGGGGTTAAGGAAAAGTTGGGGCAGGCGGACCTCTTTCTGTTGCCTTCGAAGCTGGAATCCTTTGGGCTGGCGGCGCTTGAAGCGATGGCGTGTGAAGTTCCCGTAATTGCGACGAATGCCGGCGGCGTTCCGGAAGTGATCGAGGACGGCGTGGACGGTTACTTGGTGGAACCCGGCGACGTGAAGACCGCGGCCAAATATGCGATAGACCTGCTTTCACGCACGGACCGGGGCCGTGAGATGGGGCAACGCGCACGCGTCGACGCCAAAAAGAAATTTTGCGCCAATG
>Ga0210403_10005656_pt1 | contig 10577 bp, 8 predicted proteins | sample IncBWC19MmetaG_FD_150863 | JGI IMG/M metagenome (GOLD analysis project Ga0210403, IMG submission 150863) | Forest soil microbial communities from Barre Woods Harvard Forest LTER site, Petersham, Massachusetts, United States - Inc-BW-C-19-M | ecosystem: Environmental > Terrestrial > Soil >... | reverse complement strand
CTTGCTTGGCGATGCCCGTTGGGTTTTCTTATTCGCTGGTGTGACATTGGCAGTAACCGGTGGTTTGGCGCTGGCTTGTTTTGTTAAAGTGTTCGGCGTCACCTTCTTGGCTAGACCACGAAACGAGGCAATAAAGAATGTTCAAGAGAGTTCGGCTTCTATGTCGATAAGCATGGTTGGTCTGTCTATCCTTTGCCTGTTGATTGGTTTGGCTTCTGGCCCAGTCAGTACTGTACTGCAGACTGTGGGTCGTCAGCTGTCGGTATTTAGTGGTAGCGCCCCGGTTGTTAATGTGTCCTCATCTGCAGGCTTAGCCATAGACAAGCCAACCGCCTCGGTGTCGGGTGTAGTAGTCTCTACCATGCTAATAGCTATAACTGTGGTAGTATGGCTCGCAGTTCGCTATGGTGTATACAAAAAGCAAAAGGTAGTGGTTGGTTCGACATGGGACTGTGGTACGCCGCTAAATGGTCGTATGGAGATTACAGCGACGGGCTTCTCATGGTCAATCATCCAGGTGGCTCGGGGCCTGCTAAAGCCAAGCCTGCAACATAGTGTTGAGTATGATGATGCAAACAGCAGGTATTCTGTAGTCTCACGGACTGTTTCTATAGGTATTGTTGATGTATATAAGAAGTATTTTTATGGACCGTTATATTCAGGCCTGATAGCAATATCTCGCCAAACAAAACGTATTCAGAACGCAAATATCAATATGTATATTTTATATATATTTGTAGCGCTGATAATAACATTAGTGGTAGCCGAGGTTTAATATGTCTAGTATATTTTTATGGTTCTTACAGATCTTGCTGGTGCCGATTCTGTCGCCATTAGGTATCGGTATTATAAATAAACTTAAGGCTAAGTTGCAAAAACGCCAAGGTGCAAGTATCTTGCAGCCTTACAGAAACCTTTCTAAGCTTCTACATAAAGACGAGGTTGTCTCGTCTGACGCATCATGGATATCTTATTCGGCACCGTTCATAATCTTTGGAATTACTCTTTTAGTTGGCGCTAGTATTCCCCTACTTACTACAGCCATACACTTGCCAAGCAGTGATATGTTTATAATTGTTGGTTTGTTTGCGCTTGAGACCTTCTTCTTGGCGCTGGCTGGTATGGATGTTGGTGGGGCTTTTGGTGGCTTTGGCTCGAGTCGTGAAATGACAATGTCTGCTTTTGCAGAAGGTGCATTTGTATTCTCTATAGCGCCATTGGCATTAATTGCAGGAACAACTAACCTTTCATTAATTGTTAGTGGCATAAACACTAGTTATATGCATTCGTTGCCTAGTATACTACTGGCCTTTGCTGGATTTATTGTCGTACTACTAGTAGAAGCAAAACGGTATCCGTTCGATAATCCAGATACTCATCTTGAACTGACAATGATCCACGAAGCTATGTTGCTTGAGTATTCTGGCAAGCGTTTAGCGCTGATGGAGTGGGCATCAGCCAACAAGCTATTTATCTTTGTAGCCCTGGCAGTCAATCTGTTCTCTCCATTCGGCGTGACTCATGGTCTAGATCTGCAAAGCATATTAGTCAGCTCTGTTATAACGCTGGCTGGTATGGTGGCTCTATATTGTATTATCGCTGTTATAGAGTCAACAATGGCCAAATTACGATTTTTCCGCCTGCCAGATTTGATTTTTACAGCCTTGATTCTTGATATTGTTGCGATAGGTCTGGCCTTATGAATATGAGTTTAAGCCTTGCGGTAATACAAGTTTGTGTAGTGCTATTGTTTTTGACCATTATTGGGCTGCATGTAGTAAAAAAGAACCTTAGTGAGGCGGCTTTGTATAGTTTGCAGTCATTAACGATAGTTGTGTTATTAATTGCCCCTCATTTGAACGATTTATCCCCTGATATTTTAGCCATAGCGTTCTTGACGTTGGTCGTTAAAGTGATTTTTGCTCCACAATTCCTAAGACACATGGTACTCAAGAATGGCTTTAAATTTACTTCCAGCACATATGCTAATACGCCGGTTACACTACTGCTGATTGTCGGTATTTTAGGATTGGTTACTTCTAGCATCTTTGCTCCATTAGCCATGTTAGCTGGTGGCCAACATCTCACTACGTCTCTTGTGCTTGCGGCTATACTGAGTTCGCTTTTGTTGGTCGTTAATCGTAAGGGTGCTTTTTCTGAGGTGATGGGTGTGCTGTCATTAGAAAATAGCATTGTTGCCTTTGGTATTCTTGCTGGGCTGGAACAATCCGCAGTTTTGCAACTAGGTATTATATTTGATGTGTCTATCTGGGTAATCGTGGCAACTGTTTTTGTGCCATTGGTGTACCAGCACATAGGCTCCCTGGATGTAACTAATATGAAGAAGCTCAGAGACTAGATATGTTGTTTATTATTACCATTTTAGGTTTTGCAATCGCCACTTTAATCTCGGTTGTTGCCAAAAAAAGACGCATCATGGAAGTCGCCTCTGTAGCCGCCAGCGTTGTGGCATTAGTCTCGATGTCGGTCATTGCGTACCAGGTCGGCACAACGGGTGAGGTTTATAGCCCCTTGCCTTTTGTAAGTATAGACTCAATGGGTGCAATTGCGGGATGGCTAGTTGGTGTGGTCGGGTGCGCCAACATGCTTTATGCTGTACCTTATTTTGGTAAAGAATTAGCCAAACAGATTGTTTCGCCCAGGAGAGTCAAGAAATTTTATATTCTTACCAATGTTTTTCTTGGAATGTTACTTTTGTGCGTGGCTGCCAATAACCCAGTGCTAGCTTGGATACTCCTAGAGGCTACCAGCCTATCGACTGTTTTTTTGATAAATTATTACAACAAGCCTTCTACCATCGAGGCTGCTTGGAAGTATCTTATTATTAGTTCGATTGGTTTGTTGTTGGGGTTTTTGGGAACGTTGCTCTACTTTACGGCTCTTGGCCACCAAGGATCAATCGGTCTGATCAGTTGGAATGATTTGCTGGCTCAGGCTGGCCAACTCAACCTCACAATCGCTAAAGTTGCCTTTGCGTTAGTAATGATTGGTTATGGTACAAAGGTTGGTCTAGCCCCAATGCATACCTGGAAACCTGATGCCTACAGTAAAGCTCCAGCACCAATCGGCGCCTTATTTTCTGGAGCGTTATTGCCAGTTGCCTTCTTATTGATACTGCGTTTTAGAGCTATTACTGATGCAGCAGTTGGTGTCGCCTTCAGCCAACATTTGCTAATTGGGTTTGGGCTACTCTCGATTGTGATTGCTGCTTTCAGTATCATGGTGGTCGGGCGTTATAAGCGTCTGCTCGCCTATTCTACTATTGAGCACACCGGTATTATAGCTCTAGGGTTTGGTTTTGGTGGTATCGGTGCTTTTGCGGCAGTGCTGCACATGATCTACCATTCAATGATAAAATCGTCCATGTTCTTTGCAACCGGTAATATTTTACTGAAATACAGTACAGCCCATATAAAGCGAGTTACTGGGGCTCTGGGTGTTATTCCATCTACGTCTGTCTTGTTCTTTATTGGCTTTTTAGCTGTGACAGGTCTGCCACCTTTTGGGATATTTCTAACGGAGCTGATGACATTGTCTGCAGGGGTCAGCCACTACCCAATAATTGTAGCCATCGCCCTAATAGCTATGGTTACGATGTTTGTTGGGCTATTCAAACACATCAGTGGCATGGTACTAAGTGAACCACCCTCCACGGGTAGTGGCATCAAACCTGGCGAAGACAGTAATTGGTTGTTGGTCATGCCAGCTGCAATGTTGGTGCTAGTACTGATTCTTAGCTTTTATGTACCACCGTTCTTGCAAACATTAATTCAAAAGGCTATCGGACAGTAATGAAAGAGTTGTTCAAAAAATATATTCCTGATGATGCTAAGGTATCATATGACACCAAGACGGCGATCTTTGAAGTGTCTGCAGCTGACATTCGTGAAGTAGTGTCTAACCTACTGAAAAAACATCTGTCACTTAAACTAATTGATGCTACCGATGAACGTGCAGATGATGGTGGTTTTAGGGTGTGGTATGTGTTCGGGGTGCCGGGTGATGATCTGTTTGTTATGCCTTTTATTTGCCTAGATGATGGGGATACCCTACCTTCGCTTGCCGGTATTACAGTCGCGGCTCTTAATTATGAGCGTAAGATTCAAGAGTTCTTTGGTATTAAACTGACAGGCCATCCCAATCCGCAACGACTACTATTGCACGAGAATTGGCCAGATGACGCTTTCCCCCTTCGTAAGGATTTTAATTGGAACAAGCGACCAAAAACTGCAACTGGCACCTATAAGTTCCAGTCTGTAAAAAGTGAGGGCATATACGAAATACCAGTGGGGCCAATCCATGCTGGTATTATCGAGCCAGGTCATTTTAGGTTCAGTGTAGCCGGCGAATCAATCATGCTGCTTGAGGCTCGATTGGGATTTGTACACAAAGGTACCGAAAAGTTGTTTGAAGGCCAGACCCTTGAGAAGATGGTTAAATTATCCGAGAAGATATCTGGTGATAGCTCGTTTTCGCACTCACTAGCTTTTTGCCAGGCCATAGAACAACTGGCTGGAATTGTTGTACCAGAGAGAGCCAAATATTTAAGAACAATTTATGCGGAGTTGGAACGACTAGCTAACCATGTAGGCGATATCGGCTTTATGATGCTGGATACTGGTTTTAATTTTGGTGGATCGCAAGGGGCAAGGTTGCGCGAAATGGTCATGCGTATCAATGATCGTTTAACTGGCAGTCGTTTTTTACGAGGGGTTAATAGTATCGGTGGTGTTACTCAAGATATCTCTGGCGATGTGGCTACAGGCTTAGCTAAAGAATTAGACGATCTTCTTAAGGATTTTTCAGAATTGATCGAGATTGCCGAAGATAGCGCTGCGCTACTTAATCGCTTAAAAGGCACCGGCCCACTACCCCACCACATAGCTAAAGATTATGGTGCGCTTGGGGTGCCAGCCAGGGCCGTAGGTATTGCGACTGACGCTAGGGCAGAACATCCTTATGCAGCTTACGATCAGCTGTCTTTGGGCCCGATTGCCACTGCTGAATCTGGGGATGTTTACGCACGTTTTAGTGTTCGGGTTCAAGAAGTACGTTCAGCGGTAAAGATTATTCAGCAAGCAATTGAGTCAGTGCCGGATGGCCCGATTCGAGCAAAAGTCCCTGCAGCTATTGAGCTAAAACCAAATGCTGTGGCGCTTGGGATCGTTGAAGGCTGGCGCGGAGAAATAGTGCACTTTATTAGGACAGATTCTGATGGTCAGATAAACCGTGTCGCTGTGCGGGATCCGTCATTTATAAACTGGCAGGTAGTTGGCTATTGCGGTGCTAACCAGGTAGTGCCTGATTTTCCGCTTATCAACAAGAGCTTTAACTTGTCCTACACTGGGCACGACTTATAGGGACTACGGGAATAGCCCCTACCTACTTCCCTGTCATAATGAATTCTTTTCTCTGACTGGATTCCCAATCAAGTTGGGAATGACGGGGAGGGATATACCTAAGGGGCCGTCCCATTAGACGATATGCCGAGTATGACCCTATACACGAGTGCGGCCAGGCGCCGAGGAATAAAACAAATTCTTAGTTTAGGCTTGGGTAGGCCTGATTAGTCATAGCGCCAGAATCTTGATTAGGGCTATTGACTTGTACCTGCCCAGGATTAACCACGGCGTTATGGTTAGATATTGCTGCTACATAAAACACAAACATTACAACCAGAACGATAGCTAAATAATTAGTAGGTTCTGGGTTCTTGTTGGCCTTGTTGTGGGCAATCTGTATGTAGCGTTCAGATATTGCCGCTATCACTAGAGTAGTGGCTAGAACGAACATGGCAAAACCCAGAACTTCTATTAGCGCCATCAAGCTGCTACCGTCAGCAGCTGCTAACAGACTACCCCACAGTAGAGCGACGACATTGATAGCCAGAAATATTACTGACCCAATGCCCAAGATCTCAACAAAGTGGCCGTTTGTTATTGCCCAACTACGTTTGAGCGCAGATACAGAATCAGCCGAGGTATTATCAATAAGTATAAATTTAGCCAGGCTCAATCTAATAAATACATAGAATGCTATTATCCAAACTACAAGGTTTAGAATGATGGCGATAGGTCCAATAAATTGCGAGCTCATTATTAGTACGTTTGTTATGAGCATTGTAGTTAAAAAAGCGGCTAGTAAAATCAAGTACACTTCAGCAATAGGCATAGTGCGTTTAAAACTCTGCTTTAAAGCAAAGTTAAAGCTTAAAGCTTTGCCGCTAGACGAAGCCAAAGCTACAGTGATTTGCAAAGCTTTTAAGAATGATCCAAAACCTAATAAAAACAAAGAACCGAGGGCTGCAGTTATGAATATGTGCATGTCTTTAACGCTAGACACTCTATCTGCAAGAGCGCTAAGTCTTTCTGCTAGATATGGTGACTGTGAGTTGGCTATAGCGTTAGCCACAAAGTCTGGTGAGTGATTAATTATATAGGCAACGAGCACAAAACCCACGATACCTGCTGTGACAAATAATATAATTATCGCTAGTGTGTTAAAGAACGCTAGACCAATTAGAAGTTGGCCATTTACGTCAAAAAGTTTGCGCACCCCGCGCCAGGCTGTGCTAAATGGGTTGCCATCGTACGCCTTAGATTTACTGGTTTCTGACTCAGACTGCGACATACAATTAACCCTCGCTTACATTGGTTTTCGTTGTTTATATAATAGCATAAGTGGGATAGAGGGAGTTGGGAAATCTGAAGCATGTCTACGTAACATATAAGCTGAGCTTAGTAGTTTATGGTATAATATTCTCGCTCTAGGGAAGGGGCGAGAATGAAGAAAAACCTGCGATACGTCGCTATCGCATTCGTGTTGTTCTACATTTTCAGTCAGCCGACGAACGCGGCCGACACAGTGAAATTCCTGGCGCACTACCTGCTTATGGCGGGCCGTTCGGCAGGAAAGTTTCTTGGGAGTCTCGGGCATTGAGCCCATGGGATGGGCGCACCCAGTGCACCCATCCCCACCCTCCCTAGACGATGCCGGACTTTCCTCGTTTTTAATTAAATGAGACGTGTCCGGCTACTTTCTTATATGCGGCTACTATCTAAAACTGTCCTGGCCTCATTTATATCTTTTGTATTCATTAAAGCCTCACGTAACTCCCCTGCCCCGGCAAAGTCCCGAACATAGATTTTAAAGAATCTTTTGAGTGGCTGATAGCTGCGCTTTTGGCCCTGCCAAGTTTGTTCGAACAGGTCTAGGTGGTAATGTAACAACTCTAAATATTCAGCTGGGGTGTGATGTCTTGGATTTTGTTCAAAGCAAAACACATTATTAAACGCTCCGCGGCCAATCATAATACCGTCTGCGCCGGTCTCGGCAATCCGGTGTAGCCCGTCTGCTCGGTCAGCAACATCGCCATTACCTATTATTAGAGTCTGCGGCGCAATTTTATCACGCAATTTTACAGCTTTAGCGATTTCTTGCCAGTGGGCCGGTACCTTACTTAGCTCTTTGGCTGTGCGGGCATGTATGGTTAGGGCGGCCAAGTCTTGTTTTAATAAAAAACCTATCCACTCGTCTGTATTTGGCTGGTTAAAACCAATGCGAGTTTTGACACTAACTGGCAGACCACCTTCTTTGGTGGCGGTAATTATCTTAGCTGCTAGATCAGGCGTCTGTATCAAAGCCGAGCAGGCACCTCTTTTAATAACATCTCTAACCGGACAGCCCATGTTAATGTCTATGCCAACATAACCCATGCTAGCAAGATCTTTGGCCATCAAGGCAAAATGCTCTGGCTTTGTGCCCCAAATTTGAGCAATCAAAGGTTGGTCGGTGGATGTAAAACGTAATCTGGCCTCTGTGCTATGTCGGCCATCCGGGCTGCAATAGCCATCAGTATTAACAAATTCTGTAAAAAATACATCTGGTCGGCCAGCTTTAGCCACTACTTGGCGGAACACGGTATCAGTAGCTCCATCCATAGGGGCTAGAGCGAAAAATGGTTTTGTTAATTTAGACCAATATGACATACTAAAGGAGTATACCATCAATCGGCCCTCAATCATTCTTAATTTGGGTAAGCTTGATTGTAAAAATCAAAAAATATGTTATAATTTACTATAAAATGTTAGTAGTAAAGCAAGGTAAAACTTGATGGCGGAACGTTATATTGAACATCCAGCGCATGATTATAGCCTTCTTGACCGCGCGCTACTAAAGCTTAATACACTAAGTGCTAGTGTTGAGGCGCCAGAAGGTGCTGGTCGTACTCAAAGAATTGCCAGAAAAATAGGTGCTCTAGCGCTCACACCCACTGGCTTGGTGACAAGTGGCATGGCTATATATAGTGCAATCAAATTTGGCACGCACCTATCCCCAGATATGTTTGACCATTTGCATTTTGGCGGCTCAGGGCGTGGAGGGGCACGTCATATCGTAACACCAGAGACGCCCATAGCGAACCCAGCTGCAGCAGATACGATTAAAACACCTGCCGCTATGACGCATCCAGTCCAGTTAGTTTCGGAAGTGACACCGGAGGAATCACATGCAGCGTCCGTAAAGCCCGTGGAGCTCCCCAGTATTAAAGAGGGCGAGGGCATTTACGACTATACAGAAAGAGCCGCCCGTGAAAACGGTGCCCCTAAAGTCAGGGCTATCGAAATTGCACACGAAGCTGCCTTTCACGACGACAAACTGGTCCATGATCTAGTCGGTGCAGACCCAAGAAATTATATCGCTCATCATACAGCTTCAGGCAATCCGCATGGTGAGGTGATAGGCTTTGGGCATAAGGGCGAGCTTACTACAAAAGAGAAAGCAGTGGAAAGTAATTGGCTGCAGAGAGAGCTTAGTCATCGCAGCGGAGAGCAGGGTAGCGCCACTGGATCTCAAGTAACCATCAGTAATACGCAAGGTAGTGTAGACCTACAAATGCCCGACGGGTATACGGCTAATCTAGATGGTAATACTATCCATGTTCACCCTAAAGGCGGCGGTAACTTTGAGATTGGCCTAGGTGATAATTTCATACAAAGAGGGAGATTGTCTGATAATGCACAGAACGCAATTACGGAGGCCCTAAGTGCACACAATCTAAATCCCACTATGAGCATCACCTCCAAGGCCGAGTATCATGGATATTTTTTTGAAGAAGGCCAAAAGCCTAAAGATATCAATAAGGCAGGTATTATTAAATATATGCTCGGCCCAGATGCAGGAAAGTTACAAATTGGTGACCATGGTTCTGTAATCGACGTTTCGAATATGAAGTCCTGGCAAGACGGAAAAGGACCAACGCATGTTGATTTTATAGATGGGCGAGGCCATGCGATAACTATGCCGATTGGTAGTGATGGCAAGTTGCATCCTAGTGGTGAGCTTAGAGAGTTGGTAGACAGACATAAAGTTTATGTTCGACCTTTCAGGCTGGGTGACTATGGCACCATAAAAGTATATGCTACGGAAGTCCCCGTAGGTGAACCTGCTAATTTTTCCGACACATTAAATCAACCAGACCATCTGGCGAGACTTGCTGGAGTAGACGTAAAGATAACGGTGACTACAGACACTTCCGGTGGTGATCTATTGGGCCAATCGGCTGCAGGGCAACCATCACAAACACACCCGCCATCGGCATCAGGCTCTTCTGCGGATGGGAATTTTGGGACTTCTAATCATGCGGGTAAGCTATCGGTACCGGCAGTGGCTGCTGCTGTTGCCGGTGGAGTTATTGCAGGAGGGGTAGCTTATGTGGGGATACAGAATAGAGAATCCTTGAAAAAAGGTATGAAAAATGCACCCGGAAAGCTTAGTGGGGCTTATCACGCAGTCAAGAGAGCGCCCAAGAATCTGTATCACGACATCAGGGGCAAAGCGGGAGAGAAAGTTGCCCAAGAAGCATCTAGAATTGACACCTTAAGCCCTGAAGAACAGCAGAGACTTAAGAGGGCCGTCAGTACGTTTGAGTCGTTAATAGAAATAGAAGGCCCAGAAAAAGACAACACTATTCTTGAGGTCGTGAATGGCAAAAGAGCTATCGATGTTTACCAATACAGTTCTAAGGTTAGCCAACCAGGTCTAAATGACTATACGTTTATCCGCGTTCAAGAAGATGGGCTTCAATCCGGTTCACGGATTACTTTGACCAAAGAGGGATTGACGCGTAGCATCATGGAAGGTAAAATGCGGCTTTCCAACAGATAAGAATGTGAATAGTGGCTGCCGGGGTATCGCTTAAATTCCAGCATCCCCTATGTGTAGGTGAATTCGCTCACACTCGATAAATATGGTGCTATAACCTTGCTCCGCAAAACGTTAAAGGGCCGCCTAAAAAGTTCTAGCCCTATGGGCCTAGGTTCCTTGGCAAGAGAGGGTCTCAAACACGTAAACGCTAAGCCCCGTAAGGCCCAGCCCCATAAGCCCTACTTTTTTCTGCTATTGGCTTATTGGTCTTGTTTGTGGGGGTTAGCACTTTTAAGATTGAGCCGAGACCGATTAGTACTAATACACCGAGACCTTTATGTCTCAAAAACTCCTGTCGATTCATCTTCTTGTGTAGAAGTTCGTCTAGCTGCTGGTTCATGGATCAAGCTTAA
>Ga0210403_10005654_pt1 | contig 10578 bp, 13 predicted proteins | sample IncBWC19MmetaG_FD_150863 | JGI IMG/M metagenome (GOLD analysis project Ga0210403, IMG submission 150863) | Forest soil microbial communities from Barre Woods Harvard Forest LTER site, Petersham, Massachusetts, United States - Inc-BW-C-19-M | ecosystem: Environmental > Terrestrial > Soil >... | reverse complement strand
GCTACGTCCTGTGATGCTCAAAGGCAAGATGATCGAACCGCTGCCGGATGTGAGCGCCGCTCGTCGAACCGCCGCCGAATCGATAAAACGCCTGCCCACGGCCATCCGAAGCCTGTTCGATACCGACCAGCATTATCGTGTCGAGCACAGCCCGGCGCTGACGAACCTGTACGAGAAAGTCCAGCATGAAAACAGTCTTCTTCGACATCGATACGCAGATTGACTTTGTTTATCCTGCCGGCGCGCTTTATGTGCCCGGCGCCGAGCGTATTGTTCCGGTCATCGCCGAGTTGAATCGCCGCGCGCCGCTGGTGATCTCGACCATGGATGCGCACTCCGAAGACGATCCCGAATTTCAGATCTATCCGCATCACTGCGTTGTCGGCACGACCGGTCAGCAGAAGCCGTCGATTACTTTGTGTGAGAAACGGGCAACCATACCGGCACGCGCCGAGGGCGTCCAGCAGTTGATTCTCGAAAAGCAGAAGCTGGATTGCTTCACCAATCCAAATCTCAGGCCGCTGCTGGCGGAGATCAATGCGGATCGCTACGTGGTTTACGGAGTCGTCACCGAAATTTGCGTGCGGTTCGCCGCTTTTGGATTGCTCAAAACCGGCAAGCGAGTGGAACTGGCGACGGATGCTGTGATGGCGCTGGATGAAGGGGCCGCAAAGCAGATGTTTGCGGATTTCACGGCCGAGGGTGGACGACTAACCTTATCGCACGCAATATAATCGATTAGGAGGTTCCTATGCCCAGCTTACGAATTCTCCTGCTTGGCATGTTCGCTCTGACGCTCTTGGGACAGAGCGAGAACAATGCGGTTCCGAATCCTGGCGGAGCGATTAACACCGCAGTTCGCGGGATAGTTCAGAAAAGTCTCACGGCGTCCAATTTGTTGCCTCCGGCCCGTTCCGTCCGACGACCGATGGCGCCTGCGGGAGCGACCGGCTGCTCCGTACCGCTCCTGGAGATGCCCATCCCGGCTGGCAGGAACTTCGTCATCGGTCAGCTAAACCCGCCGAAGACTTTTGTCGACAACATGGTCGTGGAACACAGGCTGCCTGCCTGTGGCGTAAGGGAATAGCAATTTCCGGACTGCAATCGTAACGGATGCCATCATGGCGCTGGATCATGCAGTCGCTAAGCAGATGTTTGCTGATGTCAGTCAGGAGGGTGGGCGATTGACCACGTCACAAGCCGTTCTGGCGGAGAAAGTGTGAGAACAGCTGGCCGCTCAGCCTACTAAGAAATAGTAGAATCGAGTCAGGGATGGATCTGCTCTTCGCCCAATACACGCCTTTGTTTCTCGCGGTCATAGCTGTCGGTCTGGGCGTCATCTATAGCAACTCCCGAATCACTGACATAAAAGACCTGATCCGTTCGGAGGCTAACGCCGTCCGCTCGGAAATAGGCCGGGTCCAAGTCACTATCCGTGGGGACGTCGCCCATATTGAACAGCGGATGGACCGTTTGGAAGAACGGATGGATCGATTCGAACGGATCATGCGCTCGTAGCGGTAAGTTTTGGATATCCCATACTGCACGAGTGGCTAGGTGTGCCATTCGAGCGCTCCATTATTCCGTCGATGCCCCACTCGCCCCTGCCGCCGCATATATTCCAGGTGCGCTAGTACTTCGAAGATTGCGAAGTGATGATTGATCGGCGAGAGTGTCCTCGGCCACAAGTCCGCCACCATACTGTGCACCGTGCGAGGCGAGCGCTGCACCAGATCGAAGATCTCGTCGCACCTCTGGCGATGGTGCCCGGTTGTTTCCGTGATCCAAGCCCGATGGCCCGAGAAAGGCTCGCCGTGGCCCGGAAAAATCAGGTCGACATCTAACGCCGCCAGGCGCTGCAAAGCATCCAGAAACTCCGCCAGCATGTCGCGGCCCGGATGCCACGCGATATTGGGTGTAATGCCCGGCAGGATTTGATCGCCGGAGAAGAGCAACTTTCGTTCCGGTGAATGCAGGCACACATGACCAGGCGAGTGGCCCGATGTCCAGCAGGTTACCAAGCCCCCGATTGCAGTTTGAAACTCCTCCCCACCGGAAAGCAGCCGATCGGGCCGCAGCTCGTGGAAATTCTTTCGGATGTGAAAGAAGTGCGCCTCCATCTTTTCTTCAAGCGCCGCGGGTACGCCGGCGTGACTATAAGCTTCTACCAACCAGGGAAGCCGTTGCCCGCCTTCTCTCACCATCTGGAGATGCCGCGCTTCCACCTCATGCATCGCCAACTCCGCGCCCGTCAGTTCCAACAGGCGCGATGCCATTCCCATGTGGTCCGGATGCATGTGGGTGAGCAGGATTTGGCGGATTTCGGTCCAGGCGATTCCACGTAGCTCGAACGCAGCGCGCAGGGTCTCGAAAGCAGCATCGGTCTCCATGCCGCAATCGATCATGAGCCAGCCGCTCTCCAGCTTCACCAGGTAAACGTTTACCGATTCCAGCTCAAAGGGCAGCGGCAGCGCGAGCGCTAAAACTCCGGGATAGACTTCGCGGAATTCAGCCAATCTACACCGCGTCCGAGGCGTGATAAGAACTGCGCACCAGCGGACCGGATTCGACATGCGCAAATCCCATTTCGTAGCCCAGGCGCTTGAACTCGTCAAATTCGCTTTGCGGAACGTAGCGGATGATCGGCAAATGCTTCTGCGATGGCCGCAAGTATTGACCCAGCGTCAGGATGTCGACGCCATGCGCTCGAAGATCGCGCATCACTTGCGACACTTCCTCGGTGTTCTCGCCCAGCCCCAGCATCAATCCCGACTTAGTGGGAGCGAACGGACGCACGCGCTTGGCATAGGCCAGCATGTCGAGCGATCGTTCGTAGCGGGCACCTAAACGCACTTGCTTATATAGTCTCGGCACCGTTTCGATATTGTGATTCAGCACGTCGGGATGCGCGTTCATCACCATTTCCATGGCCGCATGCGACCCCTGGAAGTCCGGCACCAAAACTTCCACTTTGCAGCCTGGAATGCGCTCTCTTATGGCTGCGATAGTGAGCGCGAACAACTCCGCCCCGCCGTCCTTGCGATCGTCGCGGTTCACGCTGGTTACCACCGCGTATTTCAATACCAGGATTTCACAAGCTTCCGCGACGCGGCGCGGTTCATCGTAGTCGACTGCCAGCGGCGCGCCCTTCTGCACGGCGCAAAAGCCACAGCGCCTGGTACAGACATTGCCCAGGATCATGAAGGTGGCCGTACGGCGATTCCAGCATTCGCCCACGTTCGGACATGCGGCGCTCTCGCACACCGTGTGCAGCTTCAGTTCCCCTACGAGCCGCTTCAACTCGCGATAGTTTTCTCCCGCGGGGGCAGGAGCACGCAGCCAAGCAGGCCGTTCCGGTTTAGGACTTATGGACACCAGCACTACTTTTATTCTATCGTTCGCGGGTTGGTTAATTGATTTTGGCCAACCGATTTTCGAGAATCAGGCTCGGGTCAAAAGTTTTCCACCACGGATCGCGTGCCGCCGCCATATCGATCGCCTTCCTCGGAACCAGGCCCACGATCTCGATTCCTGCGATTGACACGCCCATCCGATCGGCCTCGGCACGAACGGCGCTGTACACCTGATCGAGCCCCGTCCGCTCGAAATTGGTGAGATTCATCGAAACCTGCGCCAGACCTCGACTGGTCAGACTCACGCCCATGGCCTTGACGAACGGCAAGCCTCCCGACGATGCGCGAATCTTCCGGGCGATAGCGCGAGCGATCCCGACATCGGCCGACGCCAGGTTTATATTGAACGCGATCAGCAGATTCCTGGCTCCAATTACGCACGCTCCAGCGGTCGGATGCAGCTCAGGACCGCCCAGGTCCGGCGCCAGATTCGGGCGTTCGAATCCGCCGCGCCGGCAGTTTTCAAGCCGCTCGCGCTCGGGACTCTTGGCGGCAGCCTCGTAAAAATAAACCGGCACGTCCAGCCGCTCCCAAACAGCCGCGCCGGTTTGATGCGCGATTTCCACGCAGTCGGCTAGCGTGGTTCCCTCCAGCGGGATGAAGGGCACTACATCCGCCGCGCCGATCCTCGGATGCACGCCCGTGTGCTTACGCAGGTCGATTCGTTCGACTGCTTTTGCTATGCCGCGCAATGCGCCCTCTCGCACCGCATCCGGCGGACCGGCAAATGTAATCACCGAGCGGTTGTGATCGGCATCCAACTCCGCTCGCAACACCAGGACGCCTGGAGCTGATGCGATGGCCTCCTCGATCGCGCGCACCACCGCCGCATCGTGGCCTTCGGAAAAATTCGGAACGCACTCGATCAGCTGACCGGCCATTTTACCTCGGGTCGTTCCACCAGCACCGATCCATTCTTCATCACCAGATCCACCAGGTTGATCCCAAAATGATAGGGTATCTCCCGGTAGTCCGGCACGCTCAGAACGATCAGGTTGCCGCTCTTGCCGGATTCCAGCGATCCGATTGTCGAAGCCAGGCGCAGCGCGTACGCTCCGTTCAGAGTCGCCGCCGTGATTGCTTCGGCCGGAGTCATATTCATCCTTCGGCAGGCCAGGGTGAGCGTCAGCTGCATGTTTTGCGAAGGGCACTGTTCCGGATCATAGTTGGTTGCCAGCGCTACGGCTACGCCGTTGTCGATGAGCATTCGTGCGTGCGCATAGGGTTCTTCTTCACGGTAAAAGGTGTCCGCCGGCAGGAGCGTCGCTACGGTGGCTGATTGCGCTAGAAGAGTCGCGTCTTCCGGGCTCACATCCACTGCGTGGTCCACGCTGCTGGCGCCCAGTTCAACTGCCAGCCGGATCACGCCCGCCTTCGAGCGGCGGCCCGTATGCAACTTTAATCCAAACCCCAGTTCGCGGGCCGCGGTTAGGTAGTGCCGCGCGCGATCATGGCCGAAAGTTCCTTCTTCGCAGAGGATATCGGCAAACTCAGCCAGCTTCCGACGCTTCACCAATGGAAGCAGGTTAGAGCAAACCCATTCCAGATACTGATCCGGCCGCTCTCGATATTCTGGCACTGCCGGCGTACACAGGAACGTAGAAACAAGCGAAATGGGCTGCTTATCCAGAGCCTTCAGAAACTTGATATCACCGGCCTTCACTTCCAGCGTGGTGGTGCCATGACGGACCGCGTCCTCTATTGCACGCAACGTTTGCGTCTCCAAAGCCCGCGCCGAGCCCCCTGTGGCTTCTCCCGCGAAATGCGTGTGACTATCCACAAAACCCGGCATCACCACGCGGCCTGTGGCGTCGATCTCATCAGCTTGCCGCGCCAGCGCAAGGTTCTCCACCCGACGGCTTGAGCCTACTTCCTTGATCAATCCGTCGACAATCAGAACAGCGCCGTCTTGAATGAGCCCCAGGTTCCTGAGATCGGCCCCGCGACGGAGGCCGCTTGGACCGTGCAACGTCAACAGTTGCCTGGCTCCCCTGACCAGCGTGACCCGCAAGTTCTAGCCTAGCGTGGCGCAGGCTCACACAGGCCAGCCGCTCGTTAATCCGCTAAACTTGTCAGTCATGACGTTCCCGTTTGTATCTCGTCGATTTCCTGCTTGGTTTCTGTTCTTCGCGATCTGCTCAGCCCAAGGCCAAGAGCCTGTGAGTCTGCCAGTGCCCCCCTTGGGCGCTGGACCGTTCGTGCTCGACACGGCCGAGCAACACAAGATTCGGCTCCTCATCGTAACCAAAGGACTGGAGCATCCCTGGAGCCTCGCGTTTCTTCCGGATGGCAGCATACTCGTCACCGAACGCCCCGGCCGGCTTCGCATCGTCCGCAACGGAGTGCTGGATCCGAAGCCGATCGCGGGCTTGCCCGATGTCCGGACGAAGGGAAACGGCGGCCTCATGGATATCGCGCTGCACCCCCGCTTCGCCGAGAATCACCTGGTGTACTTCGCCTACACCAAGCCGGTTGAGAAAGACCGGGGTGCGCCAACAGTGGCACGTGGAAAGCTGGAAGGCGGCTCGCTCACCGATGTCCACGACCTTTTAGTCACCGACTCACGGGACGGCAATTCAGGGCTCAGCGCGCGCATCGTGTTTGGTCGCGATGGGATGCTCTACATGGCCACCGGCGGAAACATCGAGAGGGTATCGCAAGATCCTGGAAGTCTGAGGGGCAAGGTCCTGCGCTTGCGCGATGATGGCACGGCGCCGCCCGACAATCCGTTCGTGGGCCGCGCTGGTTACAAGCCGGAGATCTACACGTTGGGACATCGGAATTCCTTGGGTCTGATGGTCCACCCGGTCACAGGCGCTCTGTGGAATAACGAAAATGGTCCCAACGGCGGCGATGAGATCAATATCATCCTCCCCGGCCGCAATTACGGCTGGCCCATCGTCAGCTTTGGTCGCGACTATGCCGGCCCGCGGGTTTCCGAGCACCCGACGCAGGAAGGCATGGAGTCGCCGATTGTGGTTTGGATTCCCTCCATCGCGGTCTCTGGAATGACCGTCTATACCGGCGACCGTTTTCCTAAGTGGAAGGGCAATGTCTTCGTGGGTTCGATGCGCACCGGCGAGATCGCCGGCACTGGCCATCTGGAGCGCATTGTGTTCAATGACAAGACGGAGGAGTTGCGTCGCGAAACGCTGCTGGGCGAGTTCCGGCAGAGGATTCGCGACGTCCGCCAGGGTCCGGATGGGTATCTCTACCTGCTGACGGATTAGGATGCCGGCGCTCTTTTACGAATTGAGCCGGCCCAGTAGGCGTTTTTTCGACATTCGTATGACAGGTAGGGATGCTCCGTTGGAGAGCGGCACCTCGATCCGTTCGATGGCCTGATAGCCCCTGGCCCGGTACAACCGTTCGCCGGTTATGGTGGCGCCCAATTCGAATCCGCGGAAGCCCGCCTCGCTGGCGGCGTTCTCGCAAGCCTCCAGCAACTGGCTGCCAATCCCTCGCCGCGCCCATTCCGGATGCACGAAGAACGCTCGGATCTTCGCGTTATCGCTAAGCGGGTCGAGCAGGCTGTTTTCCCGGCCGTCTCGTTGATCACTCCCGAAGAGAGTCTTGCGCTTGCTCCAACCTCCGCAGCCGACGATTTTCTTCTCGCTTTCCGATGTCGCCTCGAGAACAAAATACGTCTCGTCCGCGATGAGCTGGCTGTCAACCCCGAAAACCGTACCGATCGCGCCTTCAATCTGGGCCGAGGAATAATCCTGAGCCTGGAGCGTGCGGACGGACAGGTTGATCAGCGCGTGGAGCGCGGGGATATCTGCCGGGGTCGCACGGCGAATGTGAAATGACGCAGCATCAGCCACAGAGGTCGAACTCCGCTTCGGTTTACAGGTGAAGGAGCCGCATAGCATTCCCTTTCAGGATGCGGTCGCGGTCGGCGGCTGGAAAGTTGAATTGATCCAGGACCGCCGCAGGGTATTCGATGTCCTTGGCGGCGAAATTATCAGTGCCAACCACGATGCGGTCCGATCCGACCAGGCCGATGAGAAAGCGGAGGGCCTCCGGAAAATAAATCAAATAGTCGTAATGGAATCGGCGTAGGTAATCCCGGAACGGGTGTTGGAGCGAGGTCTCATGATCATTCATGTGAAAGAGGAAATGCTCGATGCGTCCGGCTAAATAGGGGAAAGCTCCGCCGGCATGCGGCAGGACGATTTCGAGGTTCGGATACTTGTCGAGCGTGCCGGTATAGATGAATTTGCTGGCCAGAAAGGTGTGTTCGATGGGCGCGTCGATTCCCGCGGCCAGGTTGGGCGGCCCGGCCGTTCTGGCGCCACCGAAATTGTTGGCGGCACCATCCATCTGATGAAAGATGATCGGATAGCTCAGTTCTTGAATGCGCGCGAGAATCGGTGCAAAGCCGGAGTCGAATATGTAATCGTGCCTTTCGATGGAATCCGGCAGGTGGACGGCTCGCACGCCGGGCCTTCCGGCGACACGATTCAGCTCTTTCAAGGCTAGCTCAGGATCGCTAATCGGCAGCTCGACGCCGATAACGAAGCGGTCGGGATATTTCTGGTGAACTTGAATGCCAGCGTCGTTGATGACCTGGGCCAGATGCGCGCCCTCTTGCGCCGAAGTTCTTTGCCATGGCATGGCCCCGGAGAGGGTTAGGCAATGCATGAGGTCGCCATGGTCGTCCATCCACTTACGCCGCTGGTCGAGGTCGTAATCGAGCGGATAGGGATTCGCGATTGGCTGTCCCAGATCGGCCAAGGCCTTCTGGTAGGGTTCTGGAGACCAGTGCGTGTGCATATCAATCGCCACGGGCTTGCCCACTCCGCCCTTCCCGGGCCGCGCGGCCCACCAGGGAATTCCCTGCGACGCGGGGGACTGCCCCGACGCCTGGACGGCATTCAGCAGGCTGATCGCGGTGGCCGCGCCAGAGCCAAACCGCATGAAATCACGGCGTCCGAGCGTGGATTCTGAATTGTTCATGGTCATCCTCCTCAGGCTTAGGGTTTTGATTAAAGAATCGCGTTAGACACCGATAAGTTCATTAGTCGAGTGCTCCAAGAGACATGGCCACTGAGATTGTACCCCCTTCCGCGTCCAACCTTGCCAAATACAACAACGGCAAAATAATCCCGGGCAGTCTCACGGCCAAAATCAACTCGCCCCTTCGGCAACTCGGGGATTCCAACATCGTCGGCATCACGTTCTCGCGAAAGGACGGCCAGATCATCAACGCCAATGATGAATTTCTGCGCATGGTCGGCTACTCTCGCGAGGATCTCGAGGCCGGACGGCTGAACTGGACGGAAATGACGCCGCCGGACTGGTCGGGTTCAGATCAGAAGGCGATCACGAACTTCGCAGAAACCGGTAAGGTTTCCGTTTTCGAAAAAGAATACCTGTGCAAAGATGGCTCTCGGGTTCCTGTGCTGATCGGCATCATTGCCATGCACGGGGCTGATCGGGAAGCATTATCTTTCGTAGTCGACATCAGCGAACGTAAGCGAGGGGAGAGCGAACTACGGTGCAGCGAGGAGCGCTACCGTTCGATTGTCGAGAACACGCATGAAGGCATCTGCGTATGCGACTCCCAGCGCATGGTCACCTATTGCAATCCACGGCTGGTGAATCTGCTCGGATACGGCGAAGCTGAGACTTGCCCTCTACATGTCCGGCTACAGCGAGAAGGGAGTGGCCCAGCCAGGAATTCTCAATCCGGGTGGCAATTTTCTTCAAAAGCCCTTTCGACCGGAAGAGCTTCTCTGTAAAGTGGGCGAGGTCCTCTCGAAGCAATCGACCTCCACCAAGGTCCTGATTGTAGACGACGACATCCAGGTACGCACCTTCCTGGCAAGCTTGCTGGAAACTGAAGGCTACACTGTTCTCGAAGCCGCCGATGGAAAGCAGGGGCAGGCAAGTGTGCGATCAGGGCGAAATTGCCCTTTTGATTAATGATCTAGTCATGCCCGAGCAGGAAGGCCTGGAGACCATTCATGCCATCCGACACCACTGGCCGAAGCTCCCCATTATTGCGATCTCTGGTGCCTTCGGAGGCACCTACCTCGAGCTCGCAAGAAGACTTGGTGCCCAAGCTGTGATCCGAAAGCCATTTCAACTGGACGCGATCCTCAGCGAAGTCCAGCGGCTCACTCATTCCGTCCCCCACATACCCGCCTCTTGCTAGCCTGAAGAGCGGTGACGAAAAGCCAGGCTTTCCCCATCCTGATCGCAGGCGGCGGGATCGGCGGTCTCACTGCCGCGCTCGTCTTAAGCCGGCATGGATACCGCGTCTGCCTGATTGAGCAAGCGCGCGAGTTCAAGGAGATCGGGGCTGGTATTCAGCTTGGACCGAATGCTTTCAAACTGTTCGACCGGCTTGGTATCACGGATGAAATCAGCAGCACGGCCGTGTTTCCCGAGAGCCTCCTGGTCATGGACAGCATCACCGCCGAAGAGGTCACGCGCATCCCACTGGGCGAGAAATTTCTCGGCAGATTTCGTTATCCCTATGCGCTCATTCATCGGGCTGACATTCATTCGGTGCTTCTGCAAGCTTGCCGGAGCTCGCCTCTAATTACGTTGGTGACCTCGCAGAAGGTAGTGCGCTTTGAAGACGACGGTGACCACGTAGTCGCTCACACCGAAGATGGCACGTCGTTCGAGGGCGCGGCACTGATCGGCGCCGATGGTCTGTGGTCCACAATTCGGGCAACCGTGGTGGGAGACGGAGCACCGCGGGTGTCGGGACACATTGCCTATCGCGCGGTCCTGGCGACTGAAGAAGTGCCGCTCCACCTGAGGATTCCTTCTATGACGCTCTGGGCCGGGCCCCGCAATCACCTGGTCCACTATCCTTTACGCGGGGGTGAACTTTTCAATCTGGTGGCCGTGTTCCATAGCGATCGCTATCGCGAAGGTTGGGACTCCGCTGGTGATCCTGACGAGCTCAAGAAACGGTTTCAGGACGTCGTCCCGGATGTTCAAACGATGCTCGGGAAAATTGAATCATGGCGCATGTGGGTTTTGTGCGATCGTGAGCCGGTCAAGAATTGGAGCCATGGTCGCGTGACGCTGTTGGGCGACGCGGCCCATCCGACGCTTCAATATCTGGCTCAGGGAGCCTGTATGGCGATCGAGGATGCGGTGGTGCTGGCCGAGGAAATAGATCGAGCCGCGGGTGACTATGCCA
>Ga0210403_10005653_pt1 | contig 10578 bp, 9 predicted proteins | sample IncBWC19MmetaG_FD_150863 | JGI IMG/M metagenome (GOLD analysis project Ga0210403, IMG submission 150863) | Forest soil microbial communities from Barre Woods Harvard Forest LTER site, Petersham, Massachusetts, United States - Inc-BW-C-19-M | ecosystem: Environmental > Terrestrial > Soil >... | reverse complement strand
TTGGTGGTATAAAAATTGATCGCAACCATGACGTGAAGTGGCTCACAGTAAAATCCCTTGACGGTAAAACGATTTACAAAGATCGCTCAGTAAAGCGCTTTATCCAAAACAATGGCAAACAACTAGACACCGATCTTCCACTTATCGCTCATGAAAACGCCGAATTTGATGAAATGAGAAAGCAGGTAGATGCCTTCAAAAAACAACACGGAAGAGAGCCAAATGATTCTGAGAGAAGGACCATCTATCTAAGTGCCCACAAAACCAAAGGAACAGTCGCAGAAGAAAAATGGCTCAGAGACAACGGTTTTTCGGCCCCCCAGTGGATGGCTTGGTGCAGAGGCGAGCTGGCGCGCATTGAAAAGAAGAAGACGCAGAAGGCGCCTACATCTAGCGATGTCAGCTTATTTCCACATGGCGGTGAGCAACTTGGAACCACACTCAGGGCAAGCGGAGGAAGAATTGCCGGATTCGCAGACGGTGGAGACACGGCTGAAGCACCAGACTTAAGCACCTTGCCAGACCCATTTGAGGCGGCGGCACGCCACACGCGCCTAGCTGTACAGCATCATGATCTGCCGACAACGGGCATTGGAACAGAAATACCTTCACTTGCCCAGCATTTTGCAGAACCAATACAAAGAATAGCTACAGCACCTAGAGATGCATTTACTGGGGCGCTACAAGTATCTGACCCTGAAACAGGAATGCCAACACCAGAGGCAATGTCAAGAGCTAACGAGTTTGCTGGAGCAGTCATGGGCACGTCTTTTCCATTCGCTGAAAAGGGCGCCCTTGGTGTTGCTGGTGGAAGATTAGAAAGAGGATTACATGAACCAATTACCACCAGAGCCACAGAGGAAGGACTACCAGGACCAGGAGAGTTACTTGGAGGCCAGAGACAGCTGGAGGCACCGCGTGTTGCCGCTGCTGAGGCTGGGCAAGCAGAGGAACCTCTCGAAGGCCTCCCAAGCAAAGTAAATGTTCCTGGGCATGGCAGCATAGACGTAGGTCCTTTTCCTACTGCTAGGCGTGTAGCACGCGAGTATATGGAAGAAGCTGGCCTGCCGTATGAGCCAGTAAAGACATATGCCAAGGTGGACGAGCCAAGAGCTAGGCGCATTGCTCAGGCCTTCGAAGATATGCCTCATGACTTTAATAATCCAGAGGCAAAAGCTTCATATGAGGCCATGGCAAACGAAACAATGGCCCAGTGGCAACACATCAAGAAATCTGGCCTGCAGGTAGAATTTATACCTCCAGGAATGCCTGATCCATATGCGGCGTCTCCTAGGCTAGCAACTGAAGATATCAAAAACAACAACCATATGTGGGTATTCCCTACAGATTCTGGATATGGTGAGACAGGGATTACAAAATCTGAAGAAGCACAAAATCCTATGCTCAGAAGAACTGGGGAGGATATATCAGGCAAAGATGCCCGCGTAAATGATATATTCCGCATAGTTCACGACTACTTTGGGCATGCAAGGAAGGCGTCGGCTTCAGGGCTGATGGCGAAGAAAACGCTTGGCGCTCTCACGCCGCCATGTATTCTCCTCTAGCACGCAAAGCTATGACCACCGAGACGCGGGGGCAGAATTCATGGCTTAACTATGGCCCTCACGGAGAAGCCAACAGAAACGCCAAGACGCCTGATACGGTATTTGCTGATCAGAAATTCGGGTTGCTACCAGATTGGGTGATGGAGGAGGGGAGACTTGATCAGCCTTCTGTAGCTGCCCCTGCTATTTCAAAAAATCTTGAGCTTAAGCCGGGAACAAAAGAGTTTAACAAAGCAGCAGTGCAGGCTCGAAAGGAAATTGCTGAACAAGGGAAAGGTTCCGGGCCCCTCGATCTATCCAGTACAGCAGGTATCCCAGAAACTCCACAAGAAGCATTGCCAAGATACGAGCCAGCCAGAGGGATAAGTCCTAGACTAACAGAGGCATTACAAAACAAGGAAATAGAAAGGGCAATTAATAAGAGTATAAGCGCAGGAACTGAATTAGGGGCCGATAAATGGTATCATACTGAGCCAATAAGGCGGGCATTCGTTGATATCCTAGGTGACGAGCGCGGCATGCAGGCATTTGATCAATACATGCATGCAGTGGCTGCGACTTCTCCGCGCTCTGATGCTTCTACAAACATAAGAAATGCGTCATATTATCTTGGCAAGATTATGCGAGGAGAGCCCGCTGTTGGTAATCCTCCCAAGCCATATGGTCATGTTGCTCAAACACAACACAGAAATCTAATAAACAATATTATAGAAGCGTACAAAGTAAAACCTTTGGGAGCAGCAGCAATAACAAGACCTGATCCTTGGGATTTAATGAGAAATCCAAAACCAGCCTCATTTGTAGAAAATTTGAGAGGAAATCTTGAGCCTGCAACTATAGATACTCACGCTTTCCGCAATATCGGGATGAGGTCTGGCGATCCTAGGTTCTTGGCAACTAGTGTTAGAATGCCGTCTGAGGCAGTGCCGACCCCAGAAAGCCAAGCAGGGCGCTTTGGCCATAGTATTGTACAAAACAAGGAAGGCAAGAGCTTCGTCGATTATAAACCACAACAACTTGTAAAAGAAGGCAAACTTACACTTAAAGAGGCGCAGGATATACCTGCATTCTGGGAATCTGCTCCGAATGCCAATGAATATGCCGCCGCTGAAGACCTTTATCGCAAGCTTGCCAAAAAAAGAGGTGTCCCAACTGCTGATGCCCAGGCTGCTGCTTGGTCTGGCGCTGGAAAGTTAACCGGACTTGCAAGTCCAGCCACACATACTTTTCCTCAATTGTTTAATGAACGTGTGCTTTTTACTGCCAAAATGCGCGGTGAAGACCCGATGCTGACACTAGAGAAGATGATTCGCGGGGAAGCACCATTGCTCAGCCATGGTGGAGCAGCGCAATACCGTAAATCTGGCGGTAGAGTTATGCCTCATTATGTGGACAAAAATCCAACTCAAGCTCAGAAAGATGCCGGGAATTATAGAAAGGCGCATTTATCGATCCATGGGATTCCAATTTCCATAGAAAATACAAAGGACAGCTTGCGCTATGGTGTTGACAAGAATGACAAGCCTTGGTCAGTAAAGATGCCCGCACATTATGGATATATAAGGGGTACGAAAGGTGAAGACGAGGATCATATCGATGTATATGTCGGTCCTCATCACGCATCTAAAAAAATATTCGTTATAAATCAAAAAGATGCAGACAGCGGGCGCTTCGATGAACACAAAGCCTTAATCGGATGTGGTAGCAAAGAACAAGCGCAAAACATATTCTTGAAATCCTTCTCTGACGGAAAAGGCAAGAACAGGCTTGGAAATATTACCGAGATGTCTCCAGATGAATTCAAGAAATTCATGGCAGTAGAGACTGCTAGTAATTCCAAATCCTAAATGCCCGGCAGGCCTATATTGTTGCTTAGGTTTATTTTTCCTATATTATCATTGTCATAGCAAAAAGCATTTCCAGCGCTGAAATGCTCCATTAAATCTACAGAGTTAGATTATTTTTGCTCAAAACATAATTTTAGCTAATCTCTCGCTGAGATAGCAACAGAAGCAAGCAAGTAACTTCATCGCGCTGATGTAGTAAAAGCTACACACAAGGCGATAACACACACATGGCCAATATACAAGGGCCTTTCGGATTTTTGCAGTGGGGTACGGCTAGTGGCCCTCCCAACTTCGCTCAAAATCACAACACGCCATATAGGATTGCATCAGGCTACGCCACTGCAATTGGATTTGGCGATGCAGTCCGCATGAACGTCAGCGGTCCTACTGGCTATGTAGAACAGTGGGCAAACGGCGACGGAGCAACATCATCCAAAATCTTGGTTGGTATCTTCCTAGGCTGCGAATACTACAGCGTAAGCCAGAAGAAGAACGTATGGAACAACTACTGGCCCGGCAGCGACGCCACTGGTGACGTAAATGCCTACGTCTGCGACGACTCAAACTCACAGTGGATTGTTCAGGCGGGTATTGGCTCTGCCATTACCCAGACATCTCTGGGACAGGGCGCAGACATAGTTGCATCTCCAGTAGTGAACACCACAACTGGTATTAGCGGGATGTCTCTTAGCACTCCTACTGCTACTAACGCACAACAGCTACCTTTCAAGGTAGTTAACTTTGTAACCACACCTCCTGGCGCAAACGGTACGGACCTTACAACTCCATACAACTACGTGATCGTAGCGTTCAACAACCAGCAGTACAAGACACTATACGGGGTATAATAACGCAACATGGCTATTAACGTCTCCCAAATTCGTGATCTTTTGCTTCCTGGTCTGCGTGGTGTCACCGGAGAATACAAGCAGTGGCCTGCTATTTGGCCAAAGCTTTTCGACCAGGGTAAGTCTGACATGGCCCAGGAACGCACAGTTAGCATGCGCTTCCTGCCGGTGGCTCAGCTAAAAACTGACGGAGGCCAAACTGCCTTCGACAACAGCTCTGGTGAGGCATTCGTCTACAACCAGCTTCACACCGGTATCGGTCTTGGTTATGCAATCACCCGCAACACCATCTCTGACAACCTATATAAGGCCCAGTTCAGGCCTTCTAACCTAGGACTGCAGCGCTCATTTGCTCAGACCAAGGAAATCTATGCGGCGGCTGTATTCAATAATAGCACCACATATCAGACTACAGTAGGAGGAGACGGCGTAAGCCTTATCAACACGGCTCACCCGCTGCCTGCTGGTGGCTCAGGCCCAACTACCTGGGCAAATCGCCCAACAGTAGACGTAGACCTGAATGAAACATCTTTGCTTAACGCAATGATCAGCATTCAGACCGGGTTCTACGACAACGCCGGCCTGCGCATGATGGCAACTGGCAAGACGCTGGTAATTCATCCAAACAACGAACCTGTAGCACTTAGGCTTTTGCGAGCAGAGTTGCGTCCAGGTACGTCGATGAACGACCCTAACGTCCTACCTGTTACTGCAGGCGGTATCACAGACTACGTTAAGGACGTGTTCTTCACATCTCCATATCCGTGGTACATCAAGACAGATCAGCCTGGGCTGCTGTATCTTGAGAGAGAGCCGTTTGAGATTGACATGCAGGTGGACTTCACCACGGACAATTTGCTAGTGAAAGCGTGGGAAAGGTATTCCTTTAATTATAACGATCCTAGAAGCCTGTATGGAACTGCTCCAACCTCTTGATTTCATTGAGGATTTTGGAAGCAATATCTCTCGCAGGTAAAATTTTGGTTCACGACGAATAAATCGCTTGCGAACCAACTAAAATTCCACTACTATGCCTCCGTTCAGTCAAACGAGCGGAGGCTTTTTCATGAGAACGCAGTCGCCTACTCCAACACAGCAGCGTGTTAAAGAATTGTATCAATACGATCTAGACACCGGCTTGTTCGCCAGGATCAATCCATCTAGAGGCAAAAAAGAATCTAAAATCGGCGTTTATGGTCAAGTAGGTGCTGGCAAAGTAACTGAGCTTGGCTATGTGATGCTTCCAGTTGACGGCTTTAGATACAATGCAGGCTCCCTAGCATGGCTTTACACCACTGGCGAGTGGCCAAAAAGACTTAAATATATAAACGGTATAAAGACAGATAACCGCATGAGCAATTTGCGTGTCAATTCTGTTGATAAAAAAGAAGTAGAGCGACTTAAGAGTATAAAGATATCTTATGAGCGCCTTAAAGAACTTCTGCATTATGACCCATCTACCGGCTGGTTTACTTGGCTCATAGACTCATCGATGACAAAAAAGGGAGAGCGCGCTGGTGGGCATCACAGCCTTGGTTATCGTCAAATTGGCATCGATTATCAAAAATACCTAGAACATCACTTGGTTGTGTTCTATATGACTGGTGAGTGGCCAAAATTTGAAATTGACCACATAAACCATATACGTGATGATAATCGTTTGTGCAATATACGAGATATTAGCAGGAGCGCCAACGGCCATAACAAGGGCCTCCATACCTGCAATACGAGCGGATACACCGGGGTGTCTCGTCATGGAAATGCATGGCGCTCTTACATATCCGTAAACGGAAAAATGTTTTATCTTGGAAGGTTTGGAACGCTAGCTGAGGCTCGCGTATCCAGAATTCTTGAAGAAATAAAGAGATTTGGATATTCGACAACTTGGAACGAAGAAAAGGACAGCAAACTTCAAGGCCTAGATGGAAACTTTGTGGAAATTACTCTTTATTCTTCTGAGTATAATGGCGAAAGAACGGACTGCCTTGGTGTAAAGAATCATCATGGCGTTCCGTTTTGGGTAAAGGGCATAGAGGATATAACCGGGATAATCGTCGCTAGACTTGCTTTCGATGAAGACAACGAAGATCATTCACCGATAAACGACACATGACTTTTCCATTGCAATGTGTCACATGGTAAATTACTATGTAGATGATCTGCAAATCAGGAGTATATTTTATGCCAGTACAATCAGAGGTACATGATGAGTGTTGCTACAGCGACCAAGGTGACGATCGCTGCGGCAATAGGCGGCTTTATCCGTGGGTTGGGGAGGATCGCGGAATGGTCGTGCTCTTCTCTGCTCCAGGGCGCGGTATTGTTCTTCATCCAGCCATTGGGTGCGACGTAGTTTGTGGTTGGGAAATGTGTCGATTCAAGGATTTCTGCGGCAAGGTCTGCATCGCTAATTGCAAAGATCACTGCAAAATCGAGTGTAAGCCGCGCTAGCGCTATCCCGCTGCTAGCCCTCTCCATCTGTAGTGCTGTCCTCATTCCGGCTAGCAAAATAAGCCCTGATTTGATCACGCATCTTGATCTGTCTAGGCTCCCACGTCTCTAGCTGCAGCAGCCCTTGGGTATCATATTTTATGTCAGTATCTGGGTCATACTTGTTGTCGTTTAGGATTTTGTTTCTGGTGCCGTAGCCGCGCAATGCTTTTCTGCCGTGGAAGTCATGCAGCACGGTTCCTTTTACCACTCCAACGTCGCGCTTAATCCATCTTTCGCACAATGTTTGATATTGGAGCATCTTATTCATATAAGTGCCTGGCGGGATACCTACGGTTTGGTCGCTTAGCATACCTACAAGGGCATGTGCCGTATACCAGTCATTAGCTCCTAATATGCTGAAGTCCATAAGGCCGCCGATCTTATTAAGACCAGTCTCTACGTTAGCTGCCCAAGCCAGGCCGCTGACGCCTGGGAACTTATTTCCGCCACCATAATTGTAACCATACTCAGCATTATTCTTATTGCTGAGAAATATAAACTGATCGATGCTTGGCGAGCCGCTAGCTATGTAGTTACCCATAAACGACTTCTGTGGCGAGCCTAATGGGTTATTATTAAGGTCCAGATCGACCAAATACTCCAGCATCTGAACAAATTCATAGTGTTGCAGCGCATGCCAAGTTTCTTCAAACCACTGTTTTGGTTGCCCGGTATAGCGGCAGTCGGCGTCTACCCAAGCTATTTCCCTGGCCCCCATGCTGGCTGCATGCTTAAATCCTAGATTTAGCATGTTTTCCTTGTGCCAAAGCTGCTCTATGGTTCTTACTTGCAAAGCCATAGGATCATCTGCTGTGGTGACCATGTAGTCTCTAGAGCCAAATGCCTGCTCTACGGTAATTAGCTTAACTCCTGCGCTATCAACCATATCCTTGAACTGCCAATAGAGTTCATAGCGCCTCTTGTAGCGATTCGGGTTGCTTATGGTGGTTACTACGAAGAATTTGCTTAAGTCTGCCGCCGCTGAAAAAGGACTTTTTGGTGTCATCGGAGAAGCTGCCCTTGATGGTTTATGTAGCAGAGAATCATACAGAAATTATCTAAACAATAATACCACATGCGCCGTGAACCTTTCATGAATTTTGCAAACCCTAAAGCTGAATGTCTACAATCTGTTGCATAACAATCTATATCGCGGCTAATATAGTTGGATACCAAAGTCGCTCTTTGGTGTCCAATTTTTTTTGTATATACAAAGGATAAATATCTAAAATGGGTATTACCGCAGAACAAGGCCCTCTAGTTACTTTTGGTCAGGCTCAACAGTTTGACACAAATCCAGATGCTGGTCCTAACGTATTTTATCAGGGCTCTCTTCTTTCCGACCCCAGAGTTCCATATTCATATCAACCGGGCCAGGGACCATCAGTCGGCGGCCTTAAGGGGTGGATGACGAGCGGCGCAATACCTATTCTAGATCAAGTTCCCAGCACGGCAAGCGCCACCAACATAGCAAGCGCAACTCCATCTAGCGGAACAGCCCTAACTCTTGTTACATCTAGCGGCGCCGGGGTTACGGTTGGGTGCTCTATCGTGAGCGCAGCAACTGGACAAACTGTCACAGGACTGCTTGGGCTTGATGTAAACGCCACCAGGACGGCCACAGCAACATTCACCAACGGCTCACCAAAGATCACGTGGGCAGCCAACACAATGGCCGGCATGCAAGTTGGCGACGTTGTAACATTTACAACTTCTGGTGGTCTTCCAACTGGCTTTGCAACTGCTACTAACTACTACGTAGTTGCTATTGGCTACTCTAATGCCACGAACCTTGAGGTTATGCTTAGCGCAACTCCTGGCGGCACCCCAATTTCTGCAGGTAGCGCAGGCACTGGGGCTCAGACTGCCCACCTCACCATAGCTGCTACTGCCACCAACCCTCCAGTAGTTTTTGGTCAGGGGAACGGTTCTGGCGGCTCTGTAGGAGCTTGGGACCCAGCGTGGTCACTGTCTAGGTGTGTCGTTGTAACGAGTAACGCCGACGACACTGGCGGATTCTACACAATCAGCGGCTACGATATTTACAACTTTCCTATGACGCAGAAGCTGACTGGTGTAAGTAGCGGCACGGCGACTACTACCAAGGCATTCAAATATATTTCCAGCGTAGTCCCTTCTGGTACGATCAACAGTACAACGCTTGAAGTTGGCACTGTAGATGTCTTCGGATTACCTTTGCGCACCGACGAGCAGCCATACATTACGGTATATTGGGGGGCGCCGCCATCTGCTCTTATAGCTGTAGCCAGCGTTACCTTCGTACCTGCTGATATACAAACTGCAATAGCAACCAGCGGAGACGTTAGAGGAACCGTGTACGGTGGTTCAGCTAGCGATGGGTCTAGGAAACTCCTGGTTTTCTGGAACCCTCAAGTAGCAAACATGAATTCAACTGTAGGCCTAGTAGGACAGCCACAGTTCTAAACCCTGATTTTGCTAGCAGGGATTATCTAGCAAAGCGAGCCCACGCATCCGGGTAATTTAAGGTAAAGTAATTATGAGCAGAATGCGTCATAAGATGAAGAGAGAGAACGGCGGCTCAGTAAAGCAAGTATGGAACGCTGGCGGCGAGCAGAATGCAGCCAAGGAGGCCGAAGAGAAGAAAAAGGGCGGAAAGGTAATGGGCGAGGGCGGGAAGTCCAAGTCCAGAGGCGACAGACCAAATCGTGCTCGCGGTGGCAGATTGCGTGGAGAAGGCGTAGGGGCAGATAAGATGCCTCTTACTACTGCAGCACGTGTAAAGCACGTAGTCGCCGGGGAAACTCCCGAAAGCGGAGACGACAAGGTAATGTAATGGCGAAGCTCAAGGCAAAGGCACGCAATGCTCTTCCAAGCAGTGCCTTCGCTGGGCCTGACCGCTCTTACCCCATAAACGACCCTAATCACGCAAGGGCGGCGCTCTCGATGGTTAGCAAGTATGGCACCGGAGCGCTCAAAGCCCAAGTTCGCGCCAAGGTCCACGCCAAATACCCAGAGATAGGCAAGAACTCTGGTGGCGCTTGTTTCCTGCAAGGAGACGGAGAGCCTACTAAGGGCAGACTAGATCGCCCCTCAAGGAGTGCTAAGTAAACTAAATGGCATTACCTAAAGTTTTTACAAAGACGCTGGGCGCAGCATCTTCCACAAGCATAATCTTGGCTAGTCCTAGTCAAAATGCAAGCGCAGGTGTTGCTCTTACTCTTAATGGAAGCACTACCCCATATCTATCTACCACTGCAAGCTCTGCAGTGCTGCCTGGAGTCGTTACTATACCTGTTGCGTCAGTTACTGGATTGGTAGTTGGTGAAACTGTAAGCGACAGTACAACTAGTAGCGCTCTGGTAAAGGGAACAACAGTAGTAGCCGTAGACACAACGAGTGTAAATATTTGGCCTCCTGTTGCTGGGTCTTCCGGCATAGGAAGCGGCGATACTTTGGTATTTACTGGTCCAGCCATAATTGACACTGCCACTGCTTCTAATAACGCCATCGGAAGGCGTGTTGTACTGGCATATGGTGGCTCTGACGCCAATTTTACTGTAGTTGGCACCAACAGCACCGGAAACATTACAACTGACACAATAGTTGGAGCTAGTGGTGCTGGGCAATCTAATCTTGATTTCGTTACCGTCACGAGCATAACTCCAGTAACCTCTGGACCTACTGGAATAACCGCAGGAACTAATGGTGTAGGATCATCTCCCTGGTGGACTACTAACTTCTACTCGAATAACGACGTAAACATTGGTCTTGATGTCGAGGTTGTAAGCGGCAGCGTAAATTACACTGTGCAGCATACTTATGACGACCCAAACAATTTGCAAG
>Ga0210403_10005652_pt1 | contig 10578 bp, 9 predicted proteins | sample IncBWC19MmetaG_FD_150863 | JGI IMG/M metagenome (GOLD analysis project Ga0210403, IMG submission 150863) | Forest soil microbial communities from Barre Woods Harvard Forest LTER site, Petersham, Massachusetts, United States - Inc-BW-C-19-M | ecosystem: Environmental > Terrestrial > Soil >... | reverse complement strand
GAGGGCGAAATTCCCGCATTCAAATTAGGTAATCGTTGGAAACTGCGTAAGACGATTCTGGACCGCTGGATGGAACGGAAAATGAGCCAGGCGCATGCGAGGCGCCGATAGTTTGCCGATCGTGAAGGCGAAAGAGGCCGAAACATGTTGGGAATGGGCAAAAAATCAAGGCAGCTGGTAGGGCTGGACATCGGCTCAAGCTCGATCAAAGCAGTCGAGCTGAAGGCCACGAAGGCCGGCTACGAGCTTGTTAGCTTTGGTATGGAATCGCTGGCGCAGGACACCGTCGTGGATGGCGCGATCATGGACGCGCCGCAAGTGGCCAACGCGATCAGCAAGATTTTCGACGCGCAGAGGGTGAAGACGAAGAACGTGGCGACCTCGGTTTCCGGCCATTCGGTGATTGTAAAGAGAGTGCCGCTTCCTTTGATGACCGAGGAAGAGTTGTACGACCGGATTCCTTCGGAAGCCAGCCAGCATATTCCGTTCGATATCGCCGACGTGAACCTGAGCTACCAATTGTTGGAGTCGATGGACGCACAAATGGACGTCCTGCTGGTGGCGGTAAAGAAGGACAAGATTCTGAACCACACAAACGTACTGGCGCAGGCGGGCAAGACGCCGGTGGTTGTGGACATCGATGCGTTCGGCTTGCAGAACTGCTTCGAAGTGAACTACGAACCGGACGCAGGACAAACCGTGGCGCTGCTGAACATCGGCGCGAGCGTGATGAACATTAATATCGTCCGCGGCGGAGTTCCACTGTTCACGCGCGACGTGAGCGTGGGCGGAAACCAATACACGGATGCGCTTCAGAAAGAATTGGACTTGAGCTTTGAGGATGCGGAGCGCTTGAAGAAGGGCGATACGCTCCCCAGCGTGACCGACGAGCAAAAACAACAGATTCTGCGCAGCGTCTCGGACATTCTGACGCTGGAAATTCAGAAGACGTTTGACTTTTTCCGGGCGACGGCGAGCGGCGAGAATATTCAGCGCATCGTCGTTGCAGGCGGAACCGCCCGCGTCCCTGGCCTGGTGGACTTGCTCAGAGAAGAATTTGCGATGCCTGTTGAGGAGTTGAATCCTTTCCGGAAAGTGCTCGTCAATCCCGGCCGGCACAGCGATGACCAAATCCGCGAGATGTCGCCGCGGCTGGCCATTGCCGTGGGTCTGGCACTGAGGAGCTTTGACTAACCATGATCCGCATAAACCTTCTCGGACAAATTCGGCCTAAAGCATCGCGGAGGCCAGTCGATACGGGGGCAGCGCTTCCTGTGCTTTTCATCGGCGCCGGCTTGGTTCTCGGCGTTCTCGTTCTTGGTTTCCTCTACTATTCATGGCAGCAGCAGCTCAATGCCGAAAACACCAAGATCAAGACCTTGCAGGCCCAGAAGACCGACCTCGAAAGTATCAAACAGCAGGTCGAGGCTTTCGATAAACAGAAACAGGTTCTGCAGCAGAGAGTATCGACCATTGAACAACTACAGCGCGACCGTACCGGCGGACAAGACCTGCTGGACATGGTGGCGAACACGGTTTCCAGAACAGAAAATCTTTGGCTGACGACCATGACCCGGAAGGGATCGACCCTGACGGTTGAGGGTTCTTCGGCCTCCGTCAACGCGGTCGCCAATTTCATCACGGCTTTGAAGCGCTCGGGCTATTTCCAGAAAGTAGAAATCAAGGAAACGAAGCAGGACGACAAGGCCAGCGCCGTGCAGACATTCAATTTCCAGTTGTCCGCTGAAATCACTCCGCCGCAGCCAGTTGCAGCACCTCCGGCGCAGGCGAAGCCGGCCAACGTGCCGACGAAAGCCGCGCCAGCCGCGACTCCGGCGAAGAAGGGATAAGGGACGACCATGGCCAATCCGTTTCGTGACATGTCGGTGTTCATGCAAGGTCTGGTGGCGGTGGCCATCGCGGTCGTAGTGCTTCTCCTTGGGGTGTACATTCCACTGTCGCCAGTGGCCCAGGAGCGCGATGCCGTCGACAAGGCCGTTCAGCAGCGCTCTACTTTGAATACCGAAGTGCAGCAGTTGCAAGTTTACAGGCAGCGCTATGGCGAATTAAAGCAGCAGATGGATGCGCTCTCGAAGCAACTGGACACGCTGAAGACCATCGTTCCGGAAGAAAAAGAGACGGATGAGTTCATCCGCCTGCTACAAGGCGCAGCGAGCGCTTCCAACGTTCAGCTTCGGCGGCTGACAGCGCAAGCGATCGTGCCGCGTGACTTTCACTATGAAATGCCTTTCGAAGTGCAAGCAGACGGGCCGTACTTCAATCTGATGGATTTTTTCGGGCGGTTAGGCCGGCTGTCGAGAATTATCAACGTTGGCGATTTGGAATTTGCTGATCCAGACAAATCTAAGGTCACAAAGTATCCGATTCGGCCTGGGACCACGGTATCTGCAGTTTTTACGGCAACGACTTTCTTTAGCCAGCTGACGTTGGGCCGAGCTCTGCAGCGCCGGGAGCGAAGTCCGCAGTCAAGCCGGCGGGGAAATAACCCTTGAGCGGGAATGAGCGATCTATGCGTTCAGCACTAACTCTCGTACTAGGGATTTTGCTCGCGGCAGCCGCACCTGGGCTGCGTGCGCAGGCCAGTCCGGCTGCGCCGCAACCAGGCAAACCAGCAGCACCGGCAGCGGCGAAAAAGCCCCCAGCAAAACCCGCAACTCAAAAAGTGGCGAAGGCTCCCAAGCCAGCCAAGCCTGTCGAGACCGCGGTGAATCCAGACGCGCCGAAGGAAGGCGAACAAGCAGCAACAACATCATCTGCGCGGCGCGATCCGTTTGAGTCTCTCGTGGCGCGGCAACAGGCGCAGGCCCGTGCGACCTCCGTGTTGCCTCCGGGCAAAGCTGGTCTGCAAGTGAGCACGCTACGGCTTGACGGCATCGTAAAAGCGCCGAACGGCATGATTGCCGTGGTAACCAACCCGCAGGCGCGCACCTATTTTCTCCGTGAAGGCGATCAGTTGTACGACGGACGCGTAGAAAAGATTGCGATGGATGGCGTTTCGTTCCATGAAATCGGGAAAGACGCGTTTGGCAAGCCCGTGGAACGCCAAGTGAACAAGAGAATTTACTCCAGTGCAGGAGAACAGCAATGAAGACGAATTGGCCCGCCTTTCGGTGCGGCTGCCTGATCCTCTCGAGCGCAGTGCTGGGCGTCAGCCCGATGCTGGCTCAGACGCAGGAGCCCGCCGGCGCGACCGCGGCATCCGCGGTTATCTCGAGCGTGGCGATAACGCAAGCGCCACAACGCGCCAGTGTGCGTGTGGAGGGCGAAGGGCGCCTCGACGCCCATGTCTCGCGCATGCAGAATCCAGAGCGGTTGGTGCTGGACTTCTCCGGCACGCGATTGGCGGTCGATAAGACAATCATTCCGGGCGTGTCGGAACCTGTCCGCGACGTGCGCCTCGGGCAGTACCGGCCGAACGTTGCCCGCGTGGTCGTCGACCTGACTGGCGTGGCGCCTTATCAGATTTCGCATGACGGAACGGCGGTCGTGGTCCTTTTTGACGCGCAGCCCGAAGCCCCCAGTGCAGCGCCTTCGAATCCCCAGACTGTGACTTCGGAGCAAGAGCCGAAGACGCGCGCTGCCTTCGAATACAGCGCAGCGGCACCGCACACCAGTGCCCGGCCTTCAAGTTCCTTGCAGATTCCAGCTCCTCGCTTCGCTTTGCCCGGCGAACTGACCCAGCCCTCAGTCGTCCTCGCCTCTTTTGGCAGGTCGAATGAGCCAGCGCGTCCGGCAACAGCGCAAGATGCGGCGCAGCAAGCTGCTCAAGCGTCGAATGCGGCTGCCAATAAACTGGCGGCATCCTCGGCGCAGGCCCAGCAATCGCAAGCATCGGCCCCTCCCGCTGTAGTTGGAAAGTACACGGGAGAGCCGATCTCAGTGAACTTGAAAGACGTTGACCTACGCGACTTTTTCCGGTTGATCCACGAGATTAGCGGGCTGAACGTCGTGCTAGACCCCGCGGTCAAAGGGACGCTGACGATCGTTTTGGATGAAGTGCCGTGGGATCAGGCTCTGGATATCGTTCTGCAGAACAACGGGCTCGACAAGCAGCTCAACGGAAACGTGTTGCGCATCGCGACCCGTACCACGCTGAAGACGGAGGCGGAGACTCAGCGCGACCTCGAGAAGGCGCAGGCGGAAGCCATTGCTCCCGTGACCGTAACGCGCGTGTTGAGCTATGCAAAAGCGGCCACAATGAAAGACACGCTGAAGAAGTTCCTCAGCGCGCGTGGCGATATCCTTTCGGATGACCGCTCGAATCAGATTATCATTCGCGATATTCCTTCGGTCATTCCGACCATCGACAACCTTCTGCACCAGCTTGACCGCAAGTCGCAACAAGTGGAAATCGAAGCGCGCGTGATTTCTGCCTCTCGCGCTTTCTCACAGGACATTGGCACCGAACTTGGGTTTGCTGGGACAACCACGGGCGGTCGCTCGGCCTATGCTGGCGCGCCTCAGGTTGGCGCCAGCCCCATCGTGACGGGATCAGGTCTTCCCCAGCCGCCAGTCATTGTTACGCCAACCGGCGGCTCCGGTGGATCTAGCACTCCCGGCATTCCGTTGGCTACGAACCTGGGAGCCGGCGTTCCGACGAGTGGTCTCTACTTCGGTCACCGTTCGCCAAACTTCGCTATCGACTTCTTTATCACGGCTGCAGAAGCCAAGGGCGTTGGCAAGCTGCTCTCCAAACCACGCATCGTGACGCAGAACAACGAAAAAGCGGTCATCAAGCAGGGCGTCAAGTTGCCCATTCAAACGACCATCAACAACACAATCTCGGTGCAGTTCATCGACGCCGTGTTGCAGTTGGAAGTGACGCCGCAAATTACCATCGAAGGCACAATCTTCATGGACGTGCTCGTGGAAAATACGCAGATCGATCAAGGTATTCCGCGCGTACAAGGTATCCCGGCGCTGGACACGCAGTCCGCGCAGACCAAAGTGTTGGTTCCGGACGGCGGTACGGTCGTGATTGGCGGAATCATCGTCAATACACAGAACACGAACATCTCTGAGGTTCCACTCGTCGGCAGCTTGCCACTGATCGGAAACCTTTTCAAACGGACAACCGTCTCGATCCAATCGCAGGAGTTGCTGTTCTTCCTGACACCCAGAATCATCCCTGGGTAATTTGGACCGAGTGCTCCTGGGCCGCATGGCTCGCAGGATATACAGAATCTTCGGTTTGGCTTGGATAGAGGCCGTCCTCTTAAGCATGTCTGCGGTGTCCTAACGCAGCGCGTGCCAAAAGCAGGACGGCCTTTCTATTGATGGGCTGCACCCACTCGAAGTTCGACTTTTAAACCTTTCTTTCGCAGCTTCGCGGGTGGAGCATCCATCCGCACGCGTGACGCTCAATGGTAGGAGACTGCTCTGTGCAAAGGTCCGCTAGTGAAGACCAAGGCCTCTTACTAGCGCCAGCTCGTCCACTATAGAGCGGCGTTGCCCGGAGGAATCACGAGAAACCCAGTTAGGAACGCCGCGCCTGAACGAGAACGAATAAAACAGTTTCTCTTGCTGCAAGCGTCGTCTCACCTACCGATACTGGACTGTCCCGATGGCGCGTTGGTTTTGGGCCTGCAGGACTCCCGGCGCGCCACTGGTGAGTTCAAGAAACAAGCCTAGGCCCGCAGATTCGCTACGGCCAGCACCCGAAGAGGCAATCCCATGGGGACTCTAGATGCGTCATCTGGGGATAACAACGGATGAAAAAGACGGCTGCACAAATTAGAAAGAGTAGGCTGATGCGCGTGCCGAATACGCGAGTCGGTAAGCTTCGCAGGGCGACGGCGATGGCCACGCCGAGGATCATTACACAGGGATAATAGTAATAATAATAGAGGCCGCTTTGCGGCGTTACAGTCCACTGAAGAAAGTTTGCCGCGAAAAGGAGCAAGACCAGCCCCTCAGGTAAGCTGATCGCTTTCCAGAATCGACGAAGGCAGAGGGCCAGTGCCAGCAAACCGGCCCAGGTGATGACCGGATTGCCCACCAAATAGGAAAGGGCACGCTGGGGTTTTAAGTTCAGAGGCCATGAATACCACGGCGAGATGATGAACCGGTTGATGGGCGTCGTTCTATTGAAGTGCCACATAAAAGCATTCATCTGGGCCAACTCATGAAAGTTGAATGGTCTGTGGATAAGCAAGCACAGCGGCCAAAACACGAGACTATAGGCCGCGATGGGAGCAACGATCAACGCAAGGAAAAGGAACGGAATCCCAATCTGCTCAACGTTGCGGGTGTATCCTGAAAGCGAAGGATTTCCTGGAGCAAATTTGGAGCGTGAGACGCATAGCACCGCGAAAGTGACAAAAACAAATACAGCCAGCGTATCAATGGCGTTCCATTTACACGCACCGGCCAGCCCCACCAATACGCCGGCCGAACACAAAAGAAGCCGGCGCTTGCCCGCACTAGTATCAAGAACGAGGGCTGCGGTAAAAGCCGCCAGACTCCACATAAGGAAAAACATCAAAAATACGTCCACCGTGGCGATGCGCGACATCACAAACAGAAAATTGTTAAACAGGGTCAGCCACGCTGCGAGGAATGCAAGACTGGCATTCTGCAGAAGAAGGTAGACCCAAAGATAGACGGCTACCACCGTCAGGGCGCCGCACACTGCGCCGGCGATTCGCCAGCCAAAGGGATTGTCTCCTGCGGCTTTCATGCCGATTGCCATGATCAGCTTTCCCAAGGGAGGTTTCGCAAGGGGCGGGGCCTGAGGATCCGGATTGGGTATGCCCTGGATAAAAGCTCTCGCTTCAGGAACGAAGTAAGCCTCATCGAAAAACATAACTTTTGGGGTCCCGAGGCCCGCCAACAAGAGCGCCAGGGTTGCCAATCCGAAGCTAATCGCTATCACAAATGGACGGCGTAATGCATTGGCTTTGAGCGGGACTTTCTTGGCCGAACCTCCAGGAGGAACGGCATCCACTGATAGCGCGCCAAAACCGCCGGCTTCCGCGGGATTTGCATTCCCTCCGGCATCGGCGACCCGGCTTTTCCTGTACAGAACTTGCATGAAATCATCTTAGCTGGGACGGACAAAACCAACCCGCCTGGCGTGCTCATTTTGTGCATAATGCGCCACTGTACATCGAGGAAGGACGATACCCAACGCGCACATCGCGCGAATTCCGGGTTAAACTGAAGCGGGAACTGGCAAGACTGCGGTTTCCCCGTTTCCCTTATGAGCTCACCATTCAAAACTCGGCGCAAAGCTCTCAACCAGCTGATTTCACACGCAAAGCTGGATGCTCTGGTGATCACTCATCCCGCCAACTGGTATTACCTGACCGGATTTACGGGCGAATCAGGCGTGCTCATTGTGAGTCATGGGGGCGCAACCCTCATTACAGACGGACGATTCACTACACAAGTGCGCCAGGAAACCACCAGTCTGCGCCTGGTAGAGCAAAAGGGCTCCTTAATGGAGTCAACGGGGCGCCTCCTGCGAGAAAAAGCCGTTAAGCGCGTCGGGTTCGACCCCGCGCAAACTTCCGTGGCGCAGTTGAATCTATTGCGAAAGGCGGCAGGGTCTCGCACCAAATGGATTTCTGCAGCCGGAATGGTTGGAACTCTCAGGGCTCGAAAAGAGCCCTCTGAACTCGCCCGGATGCGCCAGGCGGCCATTCTCGCGGGGGACGTCCTCACAGCCGTGATACCTCTGCTAAAGCCCGGCGTGATGGAAAATGAGGTCGCGGCTGAGATCGAATACCAGATGAGGAAGGGCGGCGCGTCCGGTCCTGCGTTTGAAACTATAGTCGCTTTTGGCGAACGTTCCGCGTTGCCTCATGCGCGTCCTACCGCCAAGCGATTGAGGAAAAATGAGTTGGTGGTACTAGACCTGGGTGCTATACTCGCGCACTATTGCAGCGACATCACGCGCACCGTGTACGTTGGCAGGGCCCCAGCGCGTGTGAAACAATGGTACAGAGCGGTCCTGGAAGCGCAGAACGCGGCGATAGCGGCAGTAAGAGCAGGAGTCACCTGCGGGGATGTGGATACTGCTGCGCGGCAGGTTCTGGCCGGTTACAAACTGGACCGGCTTTTCACGCATAGCACGGGGCACGGATTGGGCCTGGAAGTACATGAAGATCCGCGGCTGGCACGCGGGCAAAAGACACGGCTGGAACCGGGATTCGTGGTCACGATTGAACCTGGGGTTTACATGGCGGGCGTCGGGGGAATTCGCATCGAAGATGACGTCGCCGTGCACGCAGGGAATACCGAAGTACTGACCCGCATACCGCGGGATCTCATCGAGCTCTGACACAGGCATGAAACGAAAACAGCCCTCGAAAGCAGCAGAAAGTTCCTCCATCGCTAGTCCGGAAGTCCAGCAAATCGAGCAACTCCTCCGCTTCATGAGCGAGCACAACCTTGAGGAGTTCGAGTATTCGCGGGGTGACCTGAAGATCCGGCTGAAGAAGCCGTCCGTTGGCGTGCCCATGTATTCGCGGTCCATGGGAGTGCCGGAGATTATCGTTCCTGGAGCGGTTCAGGAGAGGCCAGCGGCAGCTTCCGCGGGTGCACCTGCAGTCCCCGAACCGCGAGCGACAGAGGATCTGCATTTGGTCAAGTCGCCTATTGTAGGGACCTACTACGAGGCTCCAAGCCCCGGCGCCGAGGCATTCGTTAAGATCGGCGCGCACGTCGAGTCTGGTCAAACCCTTTGCATCGTCGAAGCCATGAAGTTGATGAACGAAATCGAGTCGGACGAAAGCGGCGAACTGATTCGTATCTTTGTCGAGAACGGGCAGCCTGTCGAGTATGGCCAGCCGCTCTACGGCATCCGTCCCAGCCGGAAGAGGTAGCCGGCGCCCGAACCCATGTTCCAGAAAATCCTAGTAGCCAATCGCGGGGAAATCGCGCTGCGGGTCATCTGTGCCTGCAAAGAACTGGGTATTTCTACCGTCGCGGTTTATTCCGAAGCTGATCGGAATTCTCTCCATGTGCGCTTTGCGGACGAGGCCGTATGCATTGGCCCGCCCCGCAGCAGCGAAAGTTACCTCAACATTCCGCAAGTCATTAGCGCTGCCGAAATCACTAACGTGGACGCCATCCACCCGGGATACGGCTTCCTTTCCGAAAACGCCAATTTTGCCAAAGTCTGCGAAGCTTCGGAAATCACATTTATCGGCCCGACCCCCGAAGTGATCGAAATGATGGGCGAAAAAGACCGCGCGCGCCGGGAGATGAAGGCGCTGGGCGTGGCCACGGTTCCCGGCAGCGATGGCGTCATCGAGGGAGAAGAGCAACTTGCCAAAGAAGCCAAGAGAATCGGCTTTCCGCTGATTATCAAAGCTTCCGCGGGCGGCGGCGGGCGCGGCATGCGCGTCGTTCACAAGCAGGAAGAACTCTTGAACGCGTACGAGACGGCGCGGAGCGAAGCGCAGCAGGCCTTCGGCACGCCCGACGTCTATGCTGAGAAATTCATCGAGCGTCCACGGCACATCGAATTCCAAGTCTTGGGAGACCAGCACGGCAAAGTGATCCACCTCGGCGAACGCGAGTGCAGCATTCAGCGCCGCCACCAGAAACTAGTGGAAGAATCGCCTTCGCCGGTAATGGACGCCAAGCGGAGAAAAGATCTGGGCGCGAAGGTCGTCCGGGCGCTCGAAAAAGTTGGATATACGAACGCTGGCACGGTCGAATTCCTGATGGACGAGGATGGTTCGATCTACTTTATCGAGATGAACGCGCGGATTCAGGTCGAGCACCCAGTTACTGAGCTTGTGACGGGCGTTGATCTGATCAAAGCGCAAATTCGCATAGCCGCAGGCGAGGGATTGGATGATGCTGTCGGCGAAATGAATTTCTCCGGCCATGCCATTGAGTGCCGCATCAACGCCGAAGATCCAGAAACGTTTGTGCCGTCCGCGGGGCGCATCACCACGTTCCAAGCCCCCGGTGGAACTGGCGTTCGCGTGGATTCTGCCGCCTACGCCGACGCTGTTATCCCGCCCTATTACGATTCGATGATCGCGAAATTGATCGTAAAGGGCCGCGACCGCGCCGAAGCCGTCGGGCGCATGAAGCGCGCGCTGGAAATGTTTGTCATCGAGGGGATCAAGACTTCCATCCCTCTGCACCGGCGAATCCTTGCGGATCCCGATTTCGCTGCCGGCCGCTTCGATACTCACTTCATTGAAAGATTGCTAGGTACAAGCGGAAAATAAGTGTCTATGCGCCTTGTCCTCCCCAGGCTGTATGTGATACTAGACGCAGCGTTGATTACTTCTCCCGAAAGAGATTGTGCCCTGAGCCTCGCCGAAGCCGGAGTTCGTTTGCTCCAGTATCGAAACAAGTCTGCCAAGGCGCGCCACTATCTTGATTCCTCCCGCGCATTAGCAGAAATGCTTTGTCCGAAAGGCGTGTCGTTTTTTGTAAATGATCGCCCAGATGTCGCCTTCCTGGCGGGCGCAAGCGGCGTGCACGTCGGCCAGGATGACTTGGACGTGGAACAGGCACGTCGCGTCGCGGGCAATGACAAACTGGTTGGCGTATCGACGCACAATTTAGAGCAATTCGAGCGCGCGGCGG